>OBKV01000269.1_pt1 | contig 49828 bp, 32 predicted proteins | sample 1517301 | NCBI WGS metagenome assembly OBKV01 (sample SAMN04571685, study PRJEB22368) | human gut metagenome | biome: human gut; material: stool | host: Homo sapiens | place: Luxembourg | collected 2012-06-29 | reverse complement strand
TTATTGACAGTATTTCAATGAACTTTTATATAGTGAAACCGGATAGCCGGCTTCAAATGTTTAACTTTTAGCGCGGTAAATTTTTACCGAAGTATTGTACAATGATACTTTAATGAAATATTATTCTTTCTACCTAAAAGCACTGTGCGCGATATGGATGTCCATCGCGTTCTCCGTCGTGGCCCATGCACAGTTCGACAGTGCCGGAGATGATCCTGCACGACTCAAATGGTATAGCACGGAGGCCCCTTCCTACAGAATCATCTATCCTGAAGGAACTGATTCTCTTGCAAGGGTTTACGGCGCATGGACAGAAAGATTCAAAATATCGGAATCCATCAGTTCGGGACTCACTCCGGGGGAGGGTTACCGGAGAAAAACTCCGCTGATTCTCCACACCTGCCACGGAATATCTAACGGAGCCGTCACATGGGCCCCGAAACGCGCTGATCTCTACACTTTGCAGGACGCTTATGATCCTGAACCGATGCCTTGGGTTAAGAATCTCTCAGTTCACGAAAGCAGACATCTGGCCCAGATGCAATTCGGATACAAAGGCTGGATGAAGCCGTTCACATGGCTGTTAGGAGATATGTCCGTAGGCGCGTGGTCTGCCATCTGGCCAAGCAATTGGCTCCTCGAAGGTGACGCAGTAACCGCCGAAACAGCATTGACAAAATACGGAAGAGGCCGCTCGGCGGACTTTCTGGATTATTATATGATGGCCTTCGACAGGGGCGACTGGAGGAACTGGTACAGGTGGAGATACGGCTCCTACAAGCACGAGGCTCCGGACCACTATGCACTTGGTTATCTGACAGTTGCGGGCACACGTTACTGCTTCGACGACCCGCTTTTCACTCAGCGGTATTTCCAGCGCATCGCGACAAATCCGTTCAGGTTTTTCAACACGCAGAAGACCATAAAGATGGCTTCAGGGATGAGTTTCAAGAAGTCTTTTTCCACGATAATGGACGAGTTCCACGACATTTGGACAGAAGATGCAGAAAAACGCGAGCCTTTCACACAGACGCAGGCTATACAAGTTCCAAAACGCTGGTTCTCAAAATCTTACGGCAACACTTTCTGCAATGGAAGCCTTTATGCCATAGTTTCCGGAAACGCAGAGACATATTACCTCGCGAAATATAATCCAGAAGACGGCAAGTTCCACAGAATCAGACCATTCTCATCGATTACAAGCAGACTGGAGTCGCACGGGGACCTGCTTTTCTGGAGCGAATCCATCCCGGATGAAAGATGGTCGCTGGAAATGGCTTCCGTCATCCGCAGTTTCGACACCCGCACCGGCAAAATCCGCAACCTGACGCGCAAAGGACGGCTGTTCAACCCGGCCGTTTCGCCTGACGGGCGCACCATCGCCGCCGTCGAGTACCCGATAAAAGGGGGCTCAGCTATAGTTCTTGTCAATGCCGATGATGGCAAAATCGAGCGTCGTCTTGCTATGCCGGACAGTCTCCAGGCTGCTGAAGTCTGTTTCCTCGGTGAAGATATAGCATTCAGTACCGTATCAGAATCAGGCTCAGGTATATTCCTGACAGATAAACATTTACAATCTGATATCAGGTGCATTTCCGAACCGCTTCCTATCAGTATCAGAAACCTCGTGAACGACAGGGGAGTCCTGTATTTCACCTCGGACAGGGACGGAACACAAGAATTATATAGCATAAATGACGGCGTCATCAGGCAACATACATCCCTGAAATATGGCGGTAATGAGTTCTGCATGAACGGGGATTCGTTATATTTCACTGTACTTCAGCCGGAGGGCAGACTGCTTCACACAGCACCTCTTGACGACGGTAAAGCAGTGGATTTCAAAACCATACACAAATACAAAGTCGCAGAGGCATTGACCCGACAAGAAAAGAATCTCGCGGAAGCGAAGGGGGTGAGTTGGGTCGACGGCGACAGCCTGGCCGAGCCGGATTTTTCGAAGCCGAAGAGATATTACAAGCATCTGCATATTCTGCGTTTCCATTCGTGGGCGCCGGTTTATTTCAACTACGACAATGTCAGGAATCTGAGCGGTGAGTTTAATTACGAGACTGCATCTGTGGGTGCTACTGCGCTGTTCCAGAACGACTTGGGAACAGCTTTCGGTTCGATAGGATATTCTTGGCATAAAGATCCATATTCTTATGCTTATGGGAAAACCCATTATAGAAATTCAGGGCATATCTTGTTTACTTACAGCGGATTATATCCTATTTTCGAGATTTCGGCTGATTTCGGAGATATGGCGGCAGTGACTTTCGGGCGACAGATTATAACTAAGGACGGGAAGACTTCTGAATCGTTGATGGGGACATTATCTGACAAAGCGTCTGCAAGAGGCAATTTCAGGGTCTATGTGCCTTTCAATTTGTCATCCGGCGGCTGGAGAAGGGGACTGATCCCGCAAATCGAGTACAATGTCAGCAACGATGTTTTCGACAAGACTATAACGAAGGTACTTTACGAAAAGAACGAGCAGGGAAAATATGTAGGAAAAATAACGGGAACGATACAGGGGGAGAGGTATACGATGCAGACCGTAAAGGCTTCATTGAGAGGATATTCGCTTCTTCCTGTGCCGAAATCTGGGGTTTATCCGAGGTTCGGTATCGGAGCGGAAGCAGGGTATTATACCAGAGTGGGAATCGCAGATATTTATTCGCCTTCCGCATATGGATATATTTATGGATATCTACCTGGAATTACTGCTACTCAGGGACTTAGGCTTGCAGTGAAGGCACAGCACCAGCAGGGGAGTGCGAGCAGGCGTGAGAATTCGATAACTATGACGCCGAGAGGTTTCGACGATTCAGGTTCCGAGTATTTTATCAGGAATGTTTCTAACAGTCACCTGCTTCTGTCTGCCGATTATGTAATCCCTGTGTGGGTAGGGGATATTTCCTGGTTCTCACCGCTGTTTTACATAAAGAATTTCGAGGTTACTCCGCATTTGGATTACGGTTTCTACAAGTCACGTATCGGGTCGGAGAATTTCAGTCTGTTCAGCGCAGGAGCGGACATAACTGCCCATTTGGCCAACTTCTTATGGATTCCTTATGACTGCCGTATAGGATTCACGTTCGACATGAACGGCGGCAAGTCTTTCGACAAAATGAAAAGTGGCGGTTATGTATCAGATAACCACCACTTCGGATTCATATTTAGTATTTCCTTATAATTCAATGTTTTACGAATTATAAGGTTAACTTATGTTTATTATAAGGACGGCTTTATAACGCCAAAGACAATATAAGATATCACGAGGGTTACGAAAATATTGAATGTCTGAGCGGTAAGGAACACCTTCAGAGGCACTCTGTTTTCTTTTCCGAAGATATCTTTAAGTCTGGTCTCCAGACCGATGCAGACGAATGCTATGCTGAACAATGTGTTCTGGAATCCCTTGGTAACTTTTCCTACGGATTTAGCCATTTCAGGAGAAAGAAGGAAGCTGAACACAATAGATGCGAGAACCATTCCGACAACGAATTTAGGGAATCTTTCCCAAATGAGACCGACAGAAGGTTTGGTATCTTTGTTTGTTCCCTGGTATGTCCACATCATGGAAATGAAGAATGCGGCAAGACCGAGAAGCACGTTCTGGGATGATTTCACGATAATCGCAGTCTGCTCAGCAGCAGGATCTTCGATAAGAGAACCGGCAGCAGCTACAGCGCCTGTGGTATCGATGGTTCCTCCAATCCATGCACCAGCTACTTCAGGAGGCAGATTAATGAGTTCTGCAATCCAAGGAAGGAGGTACATCATAGGAATGGCCACGATGAGCACAAGAGATACTACGTAAGAAAGTTTCTTATTGTCACCCTTAATCACGCCGCAGGTAGCGATAGCCGCAGACACACCGCAAATGGAAACAGCGCTGGAGAGCATTGTGCCCATTTCAGGATCTACATGCATCTTCTTTCCTACCCAGAAGCAGAAGTACCATACAGTGAACACCACAATAAATGACTGGGCGATACCATAAGCGCCTGATTTCATCATTTCTCCGAAGAGAATGGTAGAACCGAGGCAGATAATGCCCACTTTAATGTAGAATTCGCTGTTTACAGCCCTTTTAAGCCACTCGGGAAGAGTAAAGCAGTTGTTCAGTATCAATCCGTAGATGACTGCGAAAAAGACTGATTCGAAGCCCCATGTCTTGATTATGGAGATATTGGCCGTTATCTGGGCCAACACTGTGATGGCGAAAATGAACAGAAGCGAAGCGAACGTTCCCTTCAGAGGCTTCCTGAGCGCTGCCAAGGTAACATAAGTCATGAGAAGGACAAAGCCGAACATATAGACAGCATTGACCCAATCTGTACTGGTGGTCAGCGACTTAGGCATCGTCGGCATGGCTTGCGGGAATATGCAGGCAAGCGCGAGCACGACAGCTCCCACGAAGACGATAATCCAGTCTTCAGTGGTAAATTGTTTGATCCATTGTTTCATTTACTGGTTTTGGTATAAGTTACACATTATTGCTTCTGACAAATCCCTGCCGGAAAGAAATCGTTCAAAGTTAGCAATAAGTCTGCAATTTTTGATATTTTTGCATAAAAATGGAGTATTATGGCACAATATATCGAGGCGAAATGCGCAGGATGCGGGGCTGTCAGCGAAATCCCGGCTTACAATATCATCAATGTGAAAGACCATCCGGAACTGAAGGAAAAGGTTAAGGACGGGTCAATGTTCGTGTGGGGTTGCAAGAACTGCGGTAAGGTAAACTTGGCTGCTTTCCAGACGCTTTATCACGACCCCGACGAGAGTCTCATGATATGGCTGATGCCGGATACGCTTTCCGATGCGGAGAAGCAAATGATTGAGCAACACATGGTTGCGATTTCAGCTCAGCTCTCTTCAGACGAAAATGGTGAACTTCTTAAAGGTTATACTCTCAGGAGGGTAAAGGATGCCGGTTCTCTGATAGAGAAGGTTAACATTTTCGATGCAGGACTGGATGACGTGGCCATGGAGATGTGCAAATATGTCACTAAGATGGAGCTGGCCGAAAAGGCTCAGGACAAAGAGTCTGCTCTGGCCATCAGGAACGCATCTTTCAAGTTTTATAAGATAGACGGACCGGACAATGATATCACATTCACCTATCCTTCAGAGGGTAAGATGGAGGGTGTCAAAATCGGTTTCAATACTTATGAGGACTGCAGGGGTATAATAAAAAGAAACCCCGATGTCATTCCTGCACCGGGGTTTGCTATAGTAGATTCCGAATGGCTTTCCACTAAAATGAGGTAGCTTAGTCCTCAAGTTTTCTGGCACCGTCACTTATGACTACGTCGTAAATCTTAGGTGCGTGTCCGAATTTCTCGGTAAATTTTTCTATGGCAGTGTTGATGAAATTGTCATAGAATTCTTCTTTCACGAGGTTGATGGTACATCCTCCGAAACCGCCGCCCATTACACGTGAGCCGGTAACGTCGCATTTGCGTGCAAGACTATTGAGGAAATCCAACTCTGCGCAGCTCACTTCGTAAAGATGGCTAAGTCCGAAGTGTGTCTGGTACATCATTTCACCAACTGTCTCATAATCACCTCTTTCGAGAGCATCGCAAACATCGAGGACTCTCTGTACTTCACCGATTACATACTCTGCTCTGAGGAAATCCTCCTCTGGAACCTGGTCGCGAACTTCCTCAAGCCAAACTCTCTTGGCGTCGCTGAGGAACTCTACATCACTGTGGTTCTTTCTGATGGCGGCACATACGTTCTCGCAAGACTGACGTCTCTTGTTGTATGCTGAAGAAGCAAGCTCATGTTTAACGCAAGAATCCAAAAGCACGAGTTTATATCCTGCCTGAACCGGATCGAACGGGAAGTATTTATATTCCATTGTCTTGCAGTTTAAGCGGATGAGGCTGCCTTTTTTTCCTAAGACAGAAGCGAACTGGTCCATGATTCCGCAGTTTACACCGCAGTAGTTATGCTCAGTAGCTTGTCCGATCTTAGCAAGTTCGAACTTGTCTATCTTATTATTGAATAGATAGTTGAGTGCGAATGCGAATGTGCTTTCGAGGGCAGCTGATGATGACAGTCCGGCTCCGAGAGGAACGTCTCCTGAAAATACTGTATCGAAACCTTCTACCTTGCCGCCTCTCTTCATGGTTTCACGACATACACCGAAGATGTAGCAAGCCCAACTCTGCTGAGGTTTATCTTCTTCCTGAAGTCCAAACTCCACATACTCATCATAATCAAGTGAATATGCATGAACTTTATCAGTTCCGTTGACTTTTACCTCCGCTACGATACCTTTGTCGATAGCTCCCGGGAAGACATATCCTCCATTATAATCAGTATGTTCACCGATAAGATTAATACGTCCGGCGGAAGCGAACATCTCTCCCTCCTTTCCATACAGGACTTTGAATTTGTCCTGAATCTTTGATTTCATATCCATAATGTATGTGGTGTTTTTGTATTTTCGTTTTAACTTTCAAATTTAGTAAGTTTCCACCTTATAATCAATACTTGAGTAAAATCGGACAATGGTCGCTGACTCCTCCAAGATATCTTGGTCCCGAATACGTTCTCAACGGCTTAATCCCGGAATGCACATTATCCCGTACCGTAAGGAAAGGTACACGGACGATTTCCATTGACACATTTCGTGCCATTTCCGGCGTTACCCAGAACATATCTATCAAATCCCATTTCCCTTCGAATCTGATAGTTCCGAGACCCTGTGCACTGAGGGGCTCAGAGACATTGACAAGAACCTCTTTCAACTGCGTAAAAGCCTCAGCATCAGGTGTGTCGTTAAAATCTCCCATCACCGTAATATCGGAACAGCCGGCAGCATTGACAGAATCCGCGACAGCTTTCAGGCGGGCGGCAGCTTTTTCGCGCTTCCAGGCGGTCTTGCCTCCTCCGAATTTGGAGGGCAGATGGACCACGATGAAAGCTCTTTCTTTCTGGGCGCGGCGGTCGAAAAGGTTCACGAGGAGGATGTCTCTGGTTTCCAGCCCGTCAATGTGGCAGGGTTTGGACGAAATCAGGTCCATGGTTCCGGTATTCCAAAGCAGCGCAACGTCTATTCCCCGATGGTCGGGGGAGTCGTAATGCACTATCTTATAGCCGGTTTTCCTTAGCGAAGTGTAGTTTATCAGTTTGCTCAGAACTCCTCTGTTTTCGATTTCGGCGAGACCTATGACGTCGGGAAGTTTTCCGTATTCGTCGGATATCCATAACACGGATTTGGCGACCGCGTTGCATTTCGAATAGAATTTGCGTGCGGTCCAATGCCGTTTTCCTCCGGGTGTGAATTCCGTGTCTGAATCGCCGTTCCCGCCGTCGGTCCAGTCGAAAAAGTTCTCGAGATTCCAGAATAATACGAGATTATCCTGAGCCTGCGCGTTTATCCGCGCGCAAAAAGCTGTCGCACTGATTATTAAGGTCAATGCCAATTTAACTCCTCTGCCCATCCCCTCTGTTGCTTTTTAGACGTTGAACAGGAAGTGCATTATGTCGCCATCCTGGACGATGTATTCTTTTCCCTCCGTAGCGAGCTTTCCTGCAGCCCTTACAGCGGCTTCCGACTTATATTGGATAAAGTCCTCATATTTTATAACTTCGGCGCGTATAAAGCCTTTTTCGAAGTCAGAGTGGATTACACCGGCTGCCTTAGGGGCTTTGTCGCCTTTGTTGATGGTCCATGCTCTACATTCGTCTGCGCCTGCGGTAAAGAAGGTCTGGAGGCCGAGAAGGTCGTATGCTCCGCGGATAAGGCGGGCTGAACCTGACTCGGAGAGGCCCATTTCTTCGAGGAACATTTGTCTGTCCTCATAGCTGTCCATTTCTGCAATATCAGATTCTGTTCTGGCTGAAATTATCAGGATCTCAGCATGTTCGTCTTTGGTGGCTTCACGTACAGCATCCACGTAAGCGTTTCCGTTCACAGCTGACTTGTCGTCCACGTTGCAGACGTACATTACAGGCTTGTTTGTGAGGAGGAACAGGTCGTGGGCCAATGACTCCTCCTCTGGTCCTATTTCCACTGTACGGCATGATTTTCCTGCTTCGAGAGCGCTCTTGTACCTGAGCAGAAGGTCCATAAGTTTCTTTGCGTCTTTGTCGCCTCCTGTCTGAGCCTGCTTCTGTACTTTAGAAAGTCTGGCTTCTACAGTTTCCAAGTCCTTGATCTGCAACTCTGTATCGACTACTTCCTTATCTCTTACAGGGTTTACCGATCCGTCTACATGGACGATGTTGCCGTCATCGAAGCATCTGAGGACATGGAGAATTGCGTCGGTTTCACGGATATTTGCAAGGAATTGGTTACCAAGACCTTCGCCCTTGCTCGCACCTTTTACGAGACCTGCGATATCGACGATATCTACAGTGGCAGGAACTACTTTCTTAGGGTTGCACAAGTCAGCAAGAGCTTCCAGTCTTTTATCAGGGACATTGGTAGATCCGAGATTAGGTTCGATGGTACAGAACGGGAAATTGGCGCTCTGTGCTCTTCCTGAGCTGATACAGTTGAACAATGTGGATTTTCCTACATTAGGAAGGCCCACTATACCGCATTTAAGTGACATATAAAGTATTTTTTATTTCTAATTCTGTCGTCCTTACGGACGGAACTGCAAATTTAGCAATAAAAAAGAGACTGACATAAGCCAGTCTCTCATATTTAAGTATTAGCGTTTCTATTTATAGAACTTAACTTGCGAAACTCTATTAATAGAATCTTGCTCTGTTATCCTTCACGTCAGCATCTGTCATCATAACTGGGATGATCATCTGTGAAGAGTACATATTCATCTGAGCCTGACGATTCTTGGCATCATCTTCTGTGAAGAATGCGCCTGTCTCGCGGTTAGTTACTTTGTAGACGTATACTCCGATAGAACCTGCTACAGGAGCACTTACCTTACCGACAGGGGCTACAGAAACGGCACCGATGAACTTAGGATCGAGGCCCTGAGCGTTCATGGAAGCGAATGCTACACCTGAGTGTGAGCTTACTGTAGTTCCAAGCTTCTCAGCGATAGCCTGGAGATCTGTAAGACCATTTATCTTTTCATCAACCTCTGCAGTCTTCTTTTCTGCAAGTTTCTCATAGTAAAGCTGCTGCTTGATTCCTGAAGAAACTTCCTGAACAGTAGCGTAGCCTTCTTTGTGAATTCCACGTACAGTAGCGATGATAAAGTAGTTGTTGTCTACAGTCATGATGTTGGAAACCTTGCCGACTTTATTTTCGAAAGCCCAACGGGTAACTTCTTTCGCATTGCTGATAGAACCCAGTCTGTCAGATCCTTCTGCGATACCGTTTGCAGGATGTGAGTATACTCCGAGAGTGTCTACAGCCTTTCTGTAGTTGTCATAGCTGCCTGCAGCGGCTACAGCAAACTTGTTGGCCTGTGCATATACGCCTGAGAATGTCTCCTTGCTTGCAAGAGTCTCTTTATAGAGGATAGCCACTTTCTTCTTGAGTACAGGAGCGGTAGTCTTGGAAACTTCCACTACGTGTGTACCATACTGTGTCTTAAGAACAAATGGCTTGTCTTTAGCGGCTGTCATAACTGACTCAAAACCAGGGATCATATAGGTCTGGGTCATCCAGCCGATGTTTCCTTTCTCGCCGTCAGCGGCAGAATTCTGGTCGTTTGAATAGAGAGCTACGAGGTTGGCGAAGTTGCCGCCTTTCTCGATAACAGTCTTGAGGCTATCTGCTTTCTTGTCAGCATCTTCGCCCTGGAGAAGGATGTGCTTTACATATACTGAGTCAGGAATCATCTTGGTATCCATGATTCTTGCCACGTAGAAGTCGTTACCTTTCTCGATAACGTTGGAAACATTGCCTTCACCATTCCATACGAAGTTCTCTACATCAGAAGAAACTGTGTTGAGCTCTCCTTTCTTGAAGTAGATATCATCGTAAGGTCTGTCTGAGTTCTTCATAAGGAAAGACTTCATGTTGGATGCAGTTGCGAACTCATCGTAAAGTTCTTCAACTTTCTTTCCTTCAGCAGCCACGTCCTTTGCAGATGGTTTTACCTCATATACAACATACTCGATGTCGCGGCTTGCGTTCTGCTTGAAGAACTTCTTGTGTGAATTATAGTAATTCTTTATCTCACTGTCAGATACGACGATGGTAGAATCCTGCTGGTATCCGAAAGGCACCATTACGAAATCCACATCTGAAGTAATGTTGTTCTCAGCCACAGTTCTCTTGAGCATAAGCGGAGTCATGACATTGCTCTGGTTGAACAATGAAGAGTACTTTGCGAACAATTCCTGATTGAAGATAGAGCTCTGGAGATAATTCCAGTAGAGTCTGAGGTTTCCAGTCTGGTCAGAATCGAGGTTATTTACAAGCTGAATCAAGTTAGCTTTGGAGAAAACACCGTTTTCATCCATAAATGCCGGATTCTGCGCAATGAGTGGGGAAATCATATTTCCTGTAGTAAGGTCTACCATTTCAGCCTTTCCTACATCGAGACCAGCCTCTCTTGCTCTCTCCACGAAAAGATATTTGTAAACGAGATCCTGCCAAGCAGTATTTCTGATCTGAGCCTGCTGTTCTGCACCCTGAGCAGAGGAACCGGTCATAAACTCATTGATGGTAGAGAATCTCTGTACATCCTCCTGGAAGTCGTTGTATGATACAGACTTTCCATTAATTTCTCCCACGTCATACTTGGAAGACATTCCATTAAATGCGGAAATAAGCTCGTTCGGGTCAATGATGAATGACAACAAGCCTAAAGCGATGATGATAGATACCGCCATACCGAATTTAACGCGCAACTTTTCTAGAACCGCCATTGTTTTTATAGTTATTTTAGATTTATATCAATTAAGGACACGAAGATAGTAATTTTCCTGGAAATCAGCATTATTTTTTTAACAGAGGACCTATAAAGTTGACCGAATCGACAGGAACGTAGGTCGTATCCTTCACGATTACCGCAAAATTATTGAAAGGCTTAAGAATTATGGAGTTCCGCGCTCTTTCGTCTGAACGCATTCCATATCCCTGCATAAGACCGTCATGAGAATACATGCGGACATAGCAGTCTGTATATATTTCTTTCTTGGTCCTGTCCCAATAAATAGTATCTGTTTCCATTGTCTGCTGCTTTACGATATTCCGAACAACAACATTACCGAAGGCTTTCCATATCTCTTCGTCCGTTTTCTTGTCCTTTTCGTGGCTTGCTTCATTTGACCTGATGGTGGATTCCAATACTTCATCATCAGTGTATGCATAGACTTTTATACCCTCCGGAAAATAATCGTAAGACAGGGAATCGTTGTCGTAATGCTCCATCTTGGGAGTAGCGACACGCATCTGAATCTTACCGTTTTCAGTCTGAAGCATATACATGGTATCTACAGTCTGAAGAGGGGTTTTGGTCAAATCAAGTCTATCTGCAACAGATAATTTGGATTTACATGAATAAACGACGAAAGCAACCGCGGTTGCGGTTGCTATCATCCTCATGATATTTGTATATCTTCCCAATTGTAAAGATTACTTCTGAGTCCTTACAGTAGTAGTAGCTCTCATACCGCCGCAAGAAACTGTATAAGACTGACCGTCAGTAAGGTTGTACATGAATGCCTCAGCAGTCTGAGGATAGTAAACCCTGTACTGCGAAATCATTCTGTTGCAATCTTCAGCGAGAGATGCATCAGCAGCTTTAGCTCTTTCCATATAGTCTACAGCTACCCAATATGGAGCTCTTCTGGAAATTTCGTCGCCACCGCAAGATGTTGCACCCCAGATAGTTCCTATAAGGAAGTAAACTTTTCCTGCGTAACTTGAAGAAAGTTCCTTAGCTTTCTCAGCGAATGTTATAGCCTGTGGGTTACGTCCGTTCTTCACGCAGAATGCAGCAGCCTCATAGTTGTAGTCAGCGGCTGTTTCAGTCTCGAGGTCTGTGTAAGCCAATGCCTCTGAAATGTATGAGAGTGCTTCATCCACATTACATCTGGAAGCATTCAACTTGTAAAGGAAGTATGCAGACTGTGAAGTAGGCTGAAGTTTGTGGAGTGAAGTAGCGGCCTTCAAATAAAGGTCATTATCTGTACAGTTCTCAGCAGAACTCATCATCTTCACGATATAGGAAACGAGTGCAAGATCCTCTGGTGCAGCCTCGTATCTTGGAGTGTAAACTTCGAGAATCTTCTCGCAGCTTGCCACTTTACTGCTGATGAACAAGCTCTCCATATCGCCTCTGATTTTCTCGATATCAGCTTTCGCGTTCTCATCTGCAGGAACTATCTGATCCAAAAACGCCATATCGTTCTGATAAATTCCGATAAGTGCATCAGCATCTATCTTCTCATCCTGGTAAAGCTGGATAGAAGCATTCAAATCGAAGAGAAGAATTGTAGGCTTTGATTTCTCTTTGTTCTTGGAGATAATCTCAGTAAGTCCTTCATGAAGCTTCGCAGGATCATTCTTATAGTAGTTAGCCATATCGAAGCCCATATTGTTAAGTGCTGTAACTGAGTACTTAGGATAGAATTCAGCACGTGTTTTATGGATAGTCATAAGAGTATCCACGAGCGCTGCCCTATATGTAGCATCCTGTGTCTTCTTAATAAGGTTTCTCACAAGAGATGTACCGTCAATAAGCATGGTCTGGTTTGCTGTAGGAGGACACAATGAATAAGCTTTTCTCCAGTTAGGCAAAGCAGAATCGAAGTTCTTGCTCTTGTAATACTCCTTGTAGTAAGACAAGTACTTGATACATTCAGCACTGTCTGCGCCATACTTGCCCTGGGCGGACATTACGTTTCCGCCAAAAATCATCATGAACGCCGAAGCGATGATAAAGGTGAATTTTTTCATGTTATTAATAACGTTTAATTATTCATATTTAGGCTTCTGGAACCAGATATCGTGGATATTGAAGCCGATTACAAGTTTGGCATATCTTTCACGGATCATAGTTCCCGAATTCGTTCCTCTCTGGCCCAGATCCACTCCTATGGAAACTCCGTTATACCACCTGAACACAGGGAATGTTATACCGAGGGTTATGCCGAAAGAGTTTACATCTTTACCGTCAAGTTTATAGTAATCGCGATTATAATAAGCTCCTGCCCTGTATGAACATCTTCTCATGTAGTATCTGATATCGTTAGGGTTAGGTACTATTTCGAAACCCGCACGGAAGGACTGGGAGTAAGTCGTGGAGAACTTCGCATCACCGGCATTGGCAAAACCTATCACATTCTCGAGGTTCGAGTTGCGCCAGTCGGATCTGGTGTAGTTGAACTCGGCGCGCCAGCGGTCGCCCTTCTTGAGCGCGATTCCCACACCGTATTCTGAGGCTAATTTCACGTTGCTTCCGTGGGAGAGAGTGTCCGTTTTGTATTTCAGGGTATCGGTCACGCTGGATACGGTAGCATATTTATAATCAGTCACATAGCCTTTAAGTTTCGACGATGTCTTGTATGTGGCGCCGACGGTGAGGGATAATCCTGAAGGCAACGCCTGCTCGTATTGTACTCCGAAATTTCCTCCTATCGCATTAAGATTCAGTATATATCCACTGTAAACGTCTCTATATGAAGACTCAGAGAAGTTCATTATCGTAGATTTGTCGATATTTCCGAAGTAATAGAGGAACTGCGCTCCCACTGAGAGTTTGTTCCAGAATGTTGCTGCGCCTCCTGCAAATATCTGATATACACCGCCTTCACCATATGATCTGTAGTTAATGTTACCTACGCTGCCGATGAGGGAAGGATCGGTGATGTCGTGGGAAAAGTCGTATCCCATGGAACTGTACGGTGATATTCCCGCCACGAAGGCTGACTTCTTATATATAGGCACTGTAAATGCTACATTGGATATATTGAGAAGGTTGCTTGCAGATTTCACATCACCCTGTTTATAAAGTTTACCTTCGCCGACGAGACCGAAGTCCATCATGAAAGAGAGGGTGTCGCGTGCAGTTATGGCTGCCGGATTCAGGTAATTTATGAATCTGTGATTCCTGGAGGCTATTCCTGTTCCGCCCATGCTCAGGTTATAAGCTGTACCCTGACGGCATATGTCACCCATTCCGAATACAGAATAAGGTGAATATGAGCTATAAGCTCCCTCTTGTGCGTTTACAAAGTTACATCCAAAAAGAAGTAATGCAACGCACGCTATTTTACTCTTAAATTTAATCGGCATATCCGTCAGCAATTAAAGCTAAACCTATTAACACTAAGTTACAAACTACAAATATCGAGTTTTTCATCCGTTTTGCAAAATAATTCGCATCACCGCCTGTAAAAACGATGATATTTTCAGGATGACTCGAGACGTACCCCTCTATTTCAAACATTATGCCCGATATGATACCGGCGGTTATGGAAGTTTCCAATGAGTCACCGATCAAAGGTGAATCATCAGGGGTGTCTATCAGAGGTAAAGCCCTTGAGTATCTGTTAATTGCCTTAAATCTAGTCCTTAATCCGAAGGAGATGTTTCCGCCTTCGAATTTTCCTTCTTTATCTATAAAATCTATTTTAAGAATAGTTCCGAAGTCTACAATCGTGCTCGCTTTTCCCTGGAAAAGATGTCTCACCGCTATTATGGAAGCAGCTCTGTCGTATGTAATCCATCCCGGAAGGCCATTCTTTTCAAGAAGCTCCTTATGCACCTGGTCCAATATGACAAGACGTGTACAGCATTTCCTGTACAAGGCCTCATCAGCCGACGGTATTTCATAAACAGAAGAAACAACCATCACATTAGGATGCTCTTTCTCTACCAGTGACAATATGAAGTTCCTGACTTTTTCACCCTGATATCTGAATGTCTTGCCGATCGTGGCACCTTCAGACCATGCGGCCTTCACAGCCGTATTTCCTATGTCTATTATTAAATTTTGCAAATCTATCTCTTTTAATTCCAATTCATTGCCGAACACAATTCAGTTCAGCGATGCAAATTTATAATAACTTTTTCAAAACATCGTAAGCCTTGGATATCGAATCTATATTTCTTGCTATAACTCTGAGTTTCGAGTCGTTCTGCTTAAGCTCCAGTCCGCTGTTGTTCTCGCTTACCTTTCTCAATATTTCAGAGAAGGTCTTGGATTTGTAATAAGCTGACATCGGATTAGTTATAAAGAACGCTATAAGTATTCCATTCTTTATGATAATCTTCTCGAAACCGAGTTTTTCTCCCAAATGTCTTACTTTTACAATATCGAACAGGCGGGAAAGTTCCGGCGGAATAGGACCGAAACGGTCGCTAAGTCTCTCAGCCATCTTCTTCAACTCACTATCCTTGGCCACAGAATCCAATTCCTTATATATACGGATTTTCTCGGCAGTAACATCTATATAACTGTCAGGAATAAGCGCCACCTGGTCAGTTTCGATAGTACAGTCCTCCACATAAGAATAAGTAGTATTCTTCGTAGATATACCCGTCTCCACACCAAGTTCATCCATAGCCTCAGACAAAATCTTCTGATAAGTCTCATATCCCATATCTGCTATGAATCCGCTCTGTTCCGCGCCCAAAAGATTACCGGCGCCACGGATATCCAAATCCTGCATAGCGATATTGAACCCGCTTCCCAAATCCGAAAACTCCTCTATAGCTTTCAGCCTGCGGCGCGAGTCTTCTGTCAATGTTGCCAGAGGTGGAACTATCAGGTAGCAGAACGCCTTCTTGTTAGACCTTCCGACCCTTCCGCGCAACTGATGCAGATCGCTCAATCCGAAATTCTGAGCCTGGTTAATTATAATAGTATTGGCATTAGGAATATCCAATCCGTTTTCTATAATGGTAGTACTCAGGAGCATATCATAATCACCCTGCATAAAATCCATCATCTTGTCTTCAAGCTCCTTCGGATCCATCTGTCCATGCGCCACACATATCTTCATATCAGGAACTATCCGGTGAAGAATATCATACACCCCCTGAAGTTCCTGGACCTTGTTATGCAGGAAGAAAACCTGACCTCCGCGATCCAGCTCATAATTGATTATATTCCTGATTTCATCCTCATCGAAGAGTATGATCTCTGTCTGAATAGGAATCCTGTTCGGTGGTGGAGTGCTGATAATCGAAAGGTCTCTCGCCCCAAGAAGAGAGAACTGTAAAGTTCGGGGAATAGGAGTCGCTGTCAATGTCAATGTGTCGACAGAAAGTTTCATCTGCCTCAGCTTTTCCTTCGCCCCGACGCCAAATTTTTGTTCCTCGTCAATGATCAAGAGGCCCAGATCTTTAAACTCAAACGTCTTTCCGAGGATCTTGTGCGTACTGATTATTATGTCTATTTTTCCATTTTTCAGACGTTCTTTTATATCAGAAATTTCCTTCGCCGTCCTCATTCTGCTGACATAATCCACGTTACACGGAAGGTTCTTGAGACGGGACTTGAAAGTGTTGTAATGCTGGAAAGCAAGTATGGTTGTAGGCACTAAAACCGCTACTTGTTTACTGTCCGCGACAGCCTTGAAAGCAGCCCTTACAGCAAGCTCAGTTTTACCGAATCCCACGTCTCCGCACACAAGACGGTCCATAGGACTTTTGTCCTCCATGTCCATCTTTATGGCCTGAGTCGCGGTCTCCTGATCAGGGGTATCTTCATACATGAAACTGGATTCAAGTTCCTCCTGAAGGTACGTGTCAGGGGAGTAGGCGAACCCCTCGGCAGCCTTCCTTTTTGCGTAAAGATTTATGAGTTCTTTGGCTATATCCTTGACTTTTTCCTTGGCGTTATGCTTCAAAGTCTGCCAAGTTTTCGAGCCTAATTTATTAATTTTCGGAGGCAGTGAATCCTTGGATTTGAACCTCGAAATCTTATGCAGAGCATGGACGGAAACGAAGACTACATCGTTGTCTTTATACATAAGTTTTACCACCTCATGCATCCGTCCTTTGTCGTCTTTCATCCTCACGAGTCCGCCGAAAATTCCGACACCGTGATCGATGTGGACGATGTAATCTCCGATGTTGAAAGCACTGAGATCATTCAGTGTGAGCTGCTCACTTTTTTCGACACTCCTACGTATGCTGACACGGTGAAAACGGTCGAAAATTTCATGGTCAGTATAGCAACAAATCTTGTCGTCATTGTCGATAAAACCGCTATGAATATTCTTCCCGGAAATGAACTCCGGCATCATGCATCCGTTCTGGTGAAGTATGGATTTCAACCTCTCCGCCTGAGTGTCTTTTTCACCATAAATCTGAACCCTGAAACCATGCTCCATCCGGCTGCGGATGTCCTCAGAAAGCAGCTCGAAATTTTTATTGAAAACAGGCTGTGGAGTGATGCTGAATTTTATCGGTTCCACCCCTTGTTCAGACAACGGAATTTCCAGGAAAACTCTGTGGAATTTTTCGAGTGAAGAGAAGAAATTTTTGCCCTTGTACATGTCCGAAGAATCGAGCCAGACGACAGTGTTTTCCGGAAGGATTTCCAGGATGCTCATGCCATCTTCTGACTCCGTGTCTGAAGCTATGATGTCAGGAAAAATTTCGACGCTTTCACGCTCCTCTTTCGACAACTGTGTATTGCAGTCGAAGACGTTGATTTTTTCTATTTCGTCACCGAAAAAAGAGATACGGAAAGGGTCGTTGTTCGAATAAGAAAATATGTCGATGACGGCACCTCTTACAGCGAATTGTCCAGGTGCGGAAACGAAGTCTACACGGGCAAAATTCTGGGACAATAAAGTAGACACTATATGGTCTCTTCCCATCTCCTCATCCTTCTTTAAAACCAAGGCCGCTCCGGCGATTTTCGCTTTCCCCGGAATAGGTTCTTCGAGAGCCTCCGGGTAAGTCACTACGTAGAGAAGAGAGGCATTGGCAGCATTGGCAAGAATACTCCCGACAGCCGAAGTCCTTTGGACGCCGAGCGACGATTTATAGTTGCTCCTTTCGACATTCTTTCCCGAGTCCGGAAGGAAGAATACGCGGTCTCCTTCGACGAGGGAATAGAGGTCGGATGAACAGTATTCCGCAGACTCTTTGTCAGGCATAATTATTACATGGGTACCTGACTCGGCAACCTGGGAAACGACGAACCATCTGGCTGATAAAAACAGTCCGCTGCAGTATGTTTTTTCTTGTGAGGAAATAGCCTCAGAAAGAGTCTTCGATGCGTTTTTACTTATTAACATTTTACTCAAAAATCTGTTGAAAACCTGTGTAAAACCCTGTTAATATCTGGTTAAAACTTGATTCTTCAAATATAGAATTTTTTGTTAGGCAGTGAGTTTTTCAAACTTCCAAATAAAAGTTCTCACATTTTATCCAACTTGTGCACATACGGATATCAACAATTTTTCACACTTATAATCGATTGATATTCAGTAGGGTATTTTTACTTATCAACATATTAACAATCGTAATAACAACAAAATTTAAAATAAATTTATATACATTTGTATTATTAATGTTTTTCAAAATGGCTGAAGATTTTTCCCCGTACACTGCCGGGACAGACAAAGATAAGGATTTAGACGGAATAATAAGGCCGCACGAACTGGAAGATTTCACTGGTCAGGACAAAATCGTGACCAACTTGAAGATCTTCATCCAGGCGGCAAAAAAGAGGGGAGAACCTCTCGACCACGTGTTGTTTCACGGGCCTCCGGGATTGGGTAAAACTACATTGGCAAATATCGTCGCGAATGAGCTTGGGGTGAATATAAAAATCACTTCAGGACCGGTGCTCGACAAGCCGGGAGATTTGGCAGGTCTCCTCACTTCATTGGATAAAGGTGACGTTCTTTTCATCGACGAAATCCATCGTCTTTCGCCTGTCGTGGAAGAGTATCTTTACTCGGCGATGGAGCAGTTCGCCATAGATATTTTAATAGACAAAGGACCGGGAGCCCGTTCCGTAAGAATCGGACTGAACCCGTTCACTCTTGTCGGAGCGACCACCAGAAAAGGTCTTCTTACGGCGCCTCTGAGAGCGCGCTTCGGGATAGACTTTTCTCTCGAATATTATGACGCGCAGACACTCAAAAAAATCGTCACCAGAAACAGTAATCTTCTCGGTGTAGGAATCGAAGAAAATGCCGCTGAAGAAATCGCTCTGAGAAGCCGCGGAACACCTCGTATCGCGAACGCACTTTTGCGCCGCGTGAGAGATTTTGCGCAGGTGAAAGGTGACGGTCACATTGACCTTAAAATTTCAAAATTTGCGCTCGATGCGCTCGACATCGACAAGCGCGGATTGAACCAGATCGACAACAAAATTCTCACTACGATAATCGAGAAATTCAAGGGAGGTCCGGTGGGCGTCAGCACTATCGCGACGGCGGTCGGCGAGGACGTCGGATCCATCGAAGAAGTGTACGAACCTTTCCTCATAAAAGAGGGATTTATCCAGCGTACTCCTAGGGGTAGAATCGTGACGGATTTGGCCTATGAACATCTCGGTTTCGACAAGGGAATGAGACCTGGTTCCGAACCTGAAATTATAGAAAATTCTCTCTTCTGAAAATGATGAAAAATTGTATTTTGAAACTGCTGGTGAGTCTTGCTTTTTCTGCTGTTCCGGCAGTGGGCGAAGCCTGCACCTCCATGATTATTTCTTCGCGAGTAACAGCCGACGGACGACCGCTCATGTTCAAGCATCGTGACTCGTCGAAAAAGGATGTTCATGTGCAATATTTCCATGGTTCGAAGTTCGACTTCATCGGCATCGCGGATGCTGGTGCCGAGCCAGGTCAGGTATGGGCCGGGACTAATGGTTCAGGGTTCTCTATCATGAATACCGCGTCGTACAATTTCAAGGAGGATGACATCCCTGATTCGAAGATGAACTGCGAGGGAGTTCTGATGTTCGAGGCGCTCGGACGTTGCCGCACTGTCGCCGATTTCGAGCACCTGCTGGACATGCTCCCGCGACCGCTAAGGGTCGAAGCTAATTTCGGAGTTATCGACGCTGAAGGAGGGGCCTGCTATTTCGAAGTCAACAATACCCGTTATGTGAAGTTTGATGTCAATGATGAAGTGGCTTCGCCGTATGGTTATCGGATTGTCACGAATTACTGTATATCCGGAAGACGGGAAGATGACAAGGGAGTGGAGCGTCAGATGACTGCTCTGGAAATTATGCGTCCGTTGCTCGAAACAGACCGCAAGACAGACCTTACACCGCAGGATATTTTTTCGCTGCTTTCCCGTTCGTACAAGAATTCATTTACAGGGCTGGATTATGTCCGCGACTACAGGAAACTTGTTTCGAAGAAAACTGGTATAGCCGTGGATCAGGATTTCATTCCGAGACGCAGCACTTCATGTTCCGTAGTCTTTCATGGTGTGCGTCCGGGAAGCAATCCTTTATCGACGGTGATGTGGACTGTCTTGGGGTATCCGGCATGTGCCGCAGCTTTCCCTCTGATGGTAGGGGAGACTGATATTCTGCCGGACTATGTGAAGCCTGATGCTGCTGGACATTCTCAGCTTTGTGATATCGCTATGGATCTTAAATCTGAAAATGTCTTCAAATGGAATGTCAGCAACGGGAGTCATTACATGGATATGGAATCTGTCGTGAAAGGCCGTGACGGTAGGCAGTCTTTGTTGAAATGTGCCAATGCGGCTGACCAGGATATTCTTCGGGAATTTGCGCCTCTCTATAAGAAGTGGGAAGATGGTTCTATCGGTGATAAAGAGTTCTTCAAAGCGTATTATGACAAATATTACATCTTTTTACACTTATATTTTATAAATTACAAGGAATATTCATTAAAAATCACTAAACTTGCACAATAATTGTACAATTTTCATAATAACTATAAAATGGCCGATAAATTTATCTCAAAGATTCCTGACGGACCTTTGGCTGAAAAATGGACCAAAAGGAAGTCGGAAATTCGTCTTGTCAGTCCTAACAACAAAAGGAAACTTGAAATCATTGTAGTCGGTACCGGTCTAGGTGGAGCATCTGCTGCTGCCACTCTCGGAGAACTTGGCTATAATGTAAAAGTGTTCTGTATCAGCGATTCACCTCGTAGAGCTCACTCTATCGCAGCTCAGGGTGGTATTAACGCTGCTAAGAATTATCAGAATGACAATGACTCTGTCTATCGTCTCTTCTATGATACCATCAAAGGTGGTGACTACCGCAGTAGAGAGGCTAATGTCTATCGTCTTGCAGAAGTCAGTGCAGCTATCATTGACCAGTGCGTGGCTCAGGGAATTCCTTTTGCGCGCGAGTATGGCGGATATCTTGCTAACCGTTCATTCGGTGGTGTACAGGTAAGCCGTACTTTCTATGCCCGCGGACAAACCGGACAGCAGCTTCTTCTTGGCGCTTATGCTGCACTTAACAGACAGATTGCAGCAGGTACCGTTAAGAGTTACCCACGCCATGAGATGCTCGACCTTGTAGTTATCAACGGAGAGGCTAAGGGTATTATCGCAAGAAACCTCGTAACAGGTAAGCTTGAGAGATTTGGTGCACACGCTGTTGTTATCGCTACCGGTGGTTATGGTCGTACATACTTCCTTTCTACAAATGCGATGAACAGTAACGGTTCTGCAGCTATGCAGTGTTTCCGTAAAGGCGCATACTTCGCAAACCCTGCTTTCGCTCAGATTCACCCTACATGTATTCCAGTTCATGGAGACCAGCAGTGCAAGTTGACTCTTATGTCTGAGTCACTCCGTAACGACGGACGTATCTGGGTTCCTAAGAAGATGGAAGACGTTATGAAACTCCGCAAGCATGAGATTAAACCATCCCAGGTTCCTGAACAGGATAGGGATTACTATCTCGAGCGTCGTTATCCTGCATTCGGAAACCTTGTTCCTCGTGACGTGGCTTCACGTGCTGCAAAGGAGAGATGCGATGCAGGCTTCGGTGTGAATGAGACAGGTCTGGCAGTATTCCTCGATTTCAAGGATGCTATCGAGAGACTTGGCAAGCAGAGAGTAGCTGAGCGTTATGGTAACCTCTTCCAGATGTATGAAAAGATTACAGCTTCAAGCCCATGGGAAGAGCCTATGATGATTTACCCTGCTATCCACTATACAATGGGTGGTATCTGGGTAGACTACGATCTCCAGACTACTATTCCTGGTCTTTACGCTATCGGTGAAGCTAACTTCTCAGATCATGGTGGAAACCGTCTTGGTGCATCTGCCCTCATGCAGGGTCTTGCTGACGGTTACTTCATCCTCCCTGTCACCATCGGAGATTACCTCTCACATAAGTTTGCTGAGCCTAAGACAGATACTTCAGCTCCTGAGTTCGACGCTGCAGAGAAAGCTGTACAGGCACGTATCGACAGACTCTTCGCTGTCAAGGGAACTGAGCCAGTCGATGCTATTCATAAGAAACTTGGACAGATCATGTGGAATCATGTCGGAATGGCACGTACCGCAGAAGGTCTTAAAGAGGGTATCGCCATGATTCAGGAACTCCGTAAGGAATTCTGGAAGACTGTACGCGTAACCGGAACACAGTTCGAGTTCAACCAGGAACTTGAAAAAGCTCTTCGTCTTGAGGACTTCTTCGATATCGGAGAACTCATGGCTAAGGATGCGCTTAACAGAAACGAGTCTTGCGGTGGTCACTTCCGTGAGGAAAGCCAGACACCGGAAGGCGAGGCTAAGCGTGATGATGAGAACTATATGTATGTAGCTGCCTGGGAGTACAAGGGAGAAGGTCAGGAGCCTGAGCTTCACAAGGAACCTCTCGTTTATGAATTTATCCATGTTGCTACCAGAAACTATAAAGACTAATTAAGAGATGGATTTCAAGTTAAAAATATGGCGTCAGAAAAACGCTCAGTCTAAAGGTCATTTCGAGACCTACTCCGTGACCGGAATTGAGGAGGATGCATCATTCCTCGAGATGCTTGATATTCTTAATGAGCAGCTTGTAAGAAAAGGAGAAGATCCTGTTGCTGTAGATAAGGGATGTCAGAGCAGTGGTCCTGTTTCATTCGACCACGATTGCCGTGAGGGTATTTGCGGTGCCTGCTCACTCTTTATCGACGGTAGAGCACATGGACCAGATGATCAGGTTACAACCTGTCAGCTCTTCATGCGTCATTTCAAGAATGGTGCTACCATTACAGTAGAGCCTTGGAGAAGTGCTGCTTTCCCTGTAATCAAAGACCTCGTTGTAGATAGAACTGCATTCGACAAGATTCTTCAGGCAGGTGGTTTCATTTCTGTCCGTACTGGTTCTGCACAGGATGGAAATACTCTCCTTATCCCTCATGACAAGGCAGAGAAGAGTATGGATGCTGCAGCTTGCGTAGGTTGCGGTGCTTGTGTTGCAACATGTAAGAACGGTTCTGCAATGCTCTTCGTAGCAGCTCGTGTAAGTTCTCTCGCTTTGCTCCCTCAGGGACGTCCAGAGGCAGCAAGAAGAGCTCGTGCTATGGTTGCTAAGATGGATGAACTCGGATTTGGTAACTGTACCAACACCAGAGCTTGCGAAATGGAGTGCCCTAAGGGTATTTCTGTAGAGCATATTGCTCGTCTCAACAGAGAGTTCCTCGCAGCTAAATTCAGCGAATAATCACTGACTATACATAATTGAAAGAAGGGGTAACCAACCGGTTACCCCTTCTTTTAATTATTGTCTTTACTGTATTTTTCAGTCGTTTTCGTTCATGTCTTTACCACAGGAAGTTATCGAAAGGATAACGTCCTGCATGTATTTCGGCTACCATTTTATATATATCACTTCTCAGTTTGTCGATGCCTATCTTTTCTTTTGCCGAGATGAATATGCAAGGTGTCTTTTCCTTTGCAATCCAACTATTTTTTAACTCATCCAGTGTCCTGTTTGTCTTCTTTTTAGGCTCCAGGGAGAACTCATCGTATTCTTCATAGGTATATGAATCTATTTTATTAAATACGACGTATATAGGCTTATTATTCGCGTTTATATCTCGCAGTGTCTGCTCCACGACCTCCATCTGTTCTTCGAAATCGGCGTGCGAAATATCCACCACGTGCACCAGAATATCAGCTTCCCTGACTTCATCCAATGTACTTTTGAAAGCCTCAATAAGCTGTGTAGGAAGTTTTCTGATGAAACCTACAGTATCACTCAGCAGGAAAGGCACATTCTCTATAACGACCTTTCTTACAGTAGTATCCAATGTTGCAAACAGTTTATTTTCTGCGAACACATCACTTTTTGCAAGCAAATTCATCAGTGTACTTTTTCCGACATTAGTATATCCTACAAGCGCAAGTCTTACAAGTTGACCCCTGTTTCCTCTCTGAGTAGCCATCTGTTTGTCTACTTTTTTCAACTGCTCCTTCAACTTCGTAATCCTCTCCTTGACTATACGTCGGTCGATTTCTATCTGAGTCTCACCCATACCTCCACGGGTTCCCATACCTCCTCTCTGCCTCTCAAGATGGGTCCACATACCTGCCAATCTCGGCAGCATATAGTTATATTTGGCAAGTTCTACCTGAGTCTTTGCATAGGCTGTTTTGGCCCTCTGCGCGAAGATTTCCAAGATAAGACTTGTCCTGTCGATAACACTCGCCGTTTTTATTATTTTCTCGATATTTCTCTGCTGTGTACCTGATAATTCATCGTCGAAAATCACGTAATTGATTTCGTTTTCTTCGCAATATTCAGCGATTTCCTGTAGTTTTCCGCTTCTTATATATGTCGCATTATCAGGCCTTTCAAGTCTCTGCACGAACTTTTTGTCACCCGTAGCTCCTGCTGTCTCAGCAAGAAATTCGAGTTCGTCAAGGTATTCCATTACCTTGCTTTCATCATCTTTGTCAGTTATTATGCCGACAAATACCGCTTTCTCTACTTTAACGTCCATTACTTTTAATTCAAAAAAGGCTATCCTCGTTTTGTGGGGAAAGCCTTCATATTATTCTGTTGTATGTATTATCTCAACTGGAATATAACAGGGAAGGTGTAAGTTACCTTAACTGCGCGGTCTCTCTGTTTTCCAGGCTTCCATTTAGGAGAGCTTGCAACAACTCTGACAGCCTCTTTATCCAAAGATGGGTCTACACCACGAAGTACCTTTACGTTGGATACGGTACCGTCAGGGTTAACTGTAAACTGAAGAGTTACACGTCCCTGTACACCATTCTCCTTAGCGATTTCAGGATAAACGAGCTTAGAGTTCACCCATTTTGAGAACTCGTTAGCGTCGCCACCTTTGAATGAAGGTTTCTCCTCTACGAGCTGGAAAGGAATAGCCTCTTCTTCTACGGTCTCCTCTGCCGGTGCGCTTTCGATGTAGTCCATAATCTCAACTCCTGAATTTGAGTCATCCTCGAGGTTCTGGAACATATTGTCATCTACCTTAATGTTATCATCGACAACATCGATCTGGTCTGAAAGTACAGGAATCTTCGGCGCAGCCTCTGGTGGTGGAGGTGTCTCCTGAGTAATAGGAATCATATCTTCTACTTCAACGACTGCTGTCTCTGCTTCGAGAGTTGCCACCTGCTTTTCTTTGCTTGAATAGTTGAAAGCGAAGAGTACTCCCAGCAAGGCCAACACAAAGCCGATCTCTGTGAAAAGAAGCCTTTTGTTCTCAAGGCTCGCCTTCGGTGATTTTTTTACTTCCATATCAATAGTTTTTATTTTTCCATTTGCGTCGTAAAGTTACACAAATAAATCTTTTTTTTCAAACTTTTTATATTTTCTTAACTTCATATTATACAAAAACTGATTCTTTTGCCTGTTATTAGATGCTTTTTATTAGATTTGCAACAAATTTTTAGGTTATGGTTTCTTATTTTCTTCAGGACATAGACTTCGTTTTCAAGCACAAACGTCTTAATAATTCCTGGCTTAAGCTAGTCGCTGAAAGTGAAATTAAAAAGTTGGGTAATATAAATATTATCTTTTGTTCTGATAATTATATTCTGGATGTCAATGTAAAATATCTCGGACATGATTACTTCACTGATATTATTACTTTCGATTATTGTGTAAAAAATATTCTGTCAGGAGATTTGTTCATCAGCATTGACACGGTCCGTGATAATGCCGAATTTTATAAGACCGAATTCAATGACGAACTTAATAGGGTAATAGTTCATGGACTTCTTCATCTGATCGGATATGATGACCATACACCAGAGGAGCAGAAGATTATGCGTGAAAAAGAAAATTATTATCTGGAACTTAGAAATCATATTGATCACTAGTGCTCATCATTATCTATGAATAGATTTGACGTTATAGTTATCGGTGGAGGACATGCCGGCTGTGAAGCTGCCATGGCTGCCGCGAATATGGGTTCTTCCGTTTTGCTTTTGACCCCTGACTTTACAGGTCTGGCCAAGATGTCATGCAATCCTTCGATTGGAGGTATTGCCAAAGGACAGATAATCAGAGAAGTGGATGCTCTCGGAGGATACACCGGAATCGTTACTGACGCTTCGACTCTGCAGTTCAGAATGTTGAACAGGTCTAAAGGTCCTGCAATGTGGAGTCCGCGTGCCCAATGCGATAAAATCAAATTTTCTCTTTATTGGAGAAAAATCCTTGAAAGTAATTGTAAATTAGATATTTACGTCGATTTTGCAACTTCTTTCGTCGTTGAGAATTCAAAAATCACAGGCGTTCGTACCTCTACTGGGGTAATTTTTCATTCTCAAGCGATTGTTTTGACCACTGGAACATTTCTCAATGGTAAAATTTTCATTGGACGTACTGAATTTTCCGGAGGCAGGATAGGGGAGCCTTCAAGTTCGGGACTGACGGAACAATTAGTCGATCTTGGCGTCACCACTTCCCGAATGAAAACAGGTACTCCGCCGAGAATAGATATACGTTCGATAAATTTGGATAAGGCGATCCGTCAGTTTGGCGATGCTGAGCCCGATAAGTTTTCATACCTTCCTTTTTTGTCAGCTGCGCAGAACGGCAATGAACAAATGCCATGTTACATTTTTCATACAAATTCCAAAGTCCATGATACTTTACGTTCAGGCTTTGCTGACTCGCCATTGTTCTCAGGACTCATACATGGAAAGGGACCCCGCTACTGTCCGAGCATAGAAGACAAACTTAGAACTTTTGCTGACAAAGATTCCCATCAACTTTTCCTCGAACCTGAGGGACGTTCTACCAATGAGTATTATCTTCAGGGGTTCTCCTCATCTCTCCCGCTCAATATTCAAATCGAGGCAATGCGCGCAATCGAGGGATTCGAAAATGTGCAAATCTATCGTCCGGCCTATGCCGTCGAGTACGACTATTTCGATCCTGTTCAGCTCAAGCCTACCCTCGAACTGAAGGATATCCCAGGTCTGTTCTTCGCAGGTCAGATCAATGGAACCACCGGCTACGAGGAAGCTGCCGCCCAAGGTCTGATGGCTGGGGTCAATGCTGCCTTATATGTTCAGGGTCGTGATCCATTTATATTGAAAAGAAACGAAGCATATATTGGAGTACTTATCGACGACCTTATAACTAAAGGTGTAGATGAGCCATACCGAATGTTCACTTCACGTGCTGAGTATCGAATATTACTTAGACAGGATAACGCTGATTTCCGTTTGACTAATCTTTCGCACAATATAGGTCTGGCAGATGAGTTCAGATATTCATACACATGCCGAAAATACGAGCATATTAATAGTCTTGTCGAACTTTCTTCCAATACCAATATTACTAAAGAACAGGCGAATCCTTATCTCGAATCGATAGGGGAGGAACCTCTTAAGGAATCTAAGCGTATAGCTGATATTATTTCCAGACCTAATGTTTCTTACGCAGACATCTTAAAAGTTGTTCCACGTGGAACAAAACTTATAGATACTTTCTCTGATGACATCGATATTATTTGTCATACTCCGGATTCATTAGTAGATAATGCTACTTCTTTGAACTATGCATTCCATCTGATGAGGTTTAACCAGAGTCTTCAGTATAATCCTGAAGTAATGTCCAATTATAAAGACATCCTGTTCAGCAAATGTAAGAGAGAAATTATCGATGATGCAGAGATTCTTATCAAATATCGCGGTTATATCGAAAGAGAAAAGCAGATAGCTGATAAAATTACACATCTCGAAACACTTTCTATTCCAGAGAATTACGACTTTGATTCCGTATCTGGTCTCTCTATCGAATGTCGCCAAAAATTATCGAGATATAAACCACGTACGATAGGACAGGCATCCCGTATTTCCGGAGTATCGCCATCAGATATTTCTATTCTGTTAGTTCATTTTGGAAGATAAAACTAAAAAGGATGTTCCATGTGGAACATCCTTTTTTTATGATTACTTAGTTTTATTGGCGAAATAACTATAATCTTTTCAAAGCTTCTTTTATAATTGTCTCTATAGAAGCATGAGCATCAGCTTTAAGAATTTCAGGGATAATCTTCATAATATTGGCCTTGGTGAATCCGAGATTTAGCAGGGCAGTAGTTGCCTCTTCTGCTACTTTATTCGACTCTGGAGCCTCTATACTGATATTTTCAACGCCGCCGCCCTTCACTATCTTGTCTTTCAGATCCACAATCAAGCGCTGCGCTGTCTTCAGTCCGATACCCTTTACACTCTTAATCTTTCTGACATCCTCACCGATTATAGCATTTCTGATTTCTTCATCAGTAAGTGACGATAACATCATCCTCGCTGACCCTACACCGATACCTGAAACACTGATGAGCAATTTGAACAACTCACGCTCATTCTTAGTCGCAAATCCATAAAACTGCTCGTCATCCTCCCTTAAATGGTGATAGATATAAACCTTAGCCTCAGAATTACCCTTTAAGGACTCATAAGTTTGAAGCGAGATCATAATATAATATCCTATCCCTCCACATTCCAATACAAGTTCAGCAGGGGAGAGCTCTACTATTTCACCTTTAATGTAATCGTACATAGTTTTATGCTTTAAACTGTTAATATTTGCAAAAATATGCTATTTGAATGTCAAATGAAAAATTACTTTGCTAAATTTGCTATTTGTTTGAATAGTATACAAATTTCAGAGATGACGGCAATAGAAGAAATACGTTCATTGTTTCCGGCGCTGGACAGGAAACTATACGGCAAAAACCTTGTTTATTTGGACAATGCTGCCACCAGCCAGAGACCGGATACTGTTATTCAGCTTTGGGACAGGCTCACAAAAGAGTCCAATGCTAATATCCATCGCGGCATCCACCGGCTGGCTGAAGAGGCTACAGCCGAGTTCGAAACCACCCGCGATGCGGTCCAGGGTTTTGTCAATGCCCAATATCGTGAAGAAATTATCTTCACCTCAGGAACAACTGCATCTATTAACCTTGTGGCGTTTTCTTTCGGCGAAGCATTCATTCATGAGGGAGACGAGGTGATAGTTTCTGAAGTGGAACATCATTCAGACATTGTTCCATGGCAGATGATGTGTCAGCGCAAGAAAGCTACTCTGAAGGTTCTCAAAGTGGATGACCATGGTTATCTCGATATAGATTCTCTGAATACTCTGATTACAGACAGAACGAAGATTTTGGCAGTAACTCAGATTTCTAATGTACTCGGAATCATTAATCCTATCGAAGAAATCATAAGAATAGCTCACTCAAAAGGCGTTCCTGTTCTTATTGATGGTGCTCAGGGCGTAGTACATGAGGGAATCGATGTGCAGAAGGTAGACTGTGATTTCTATGCTTTCTCCGGACATAAGATGTATGCCGCTACCGGTACAGGAGTTCTATACGGAAAAAAGAAATGGTTAGATCAGATGCCTCCATATATGGGCGGTGGAGAGATGATAGCCACAGTGAAATTCAGTGGGACTACCTATGCTCCACTTCCGGAAAAGTTCGAAGCAGGTACACAGAACTTTAATGGTATTCCTACGCTCAAACCTGCTATTGAATTACATAATAGATTGAGAGATAAAGAGATAGTGGATTATCAGAACTCTATACGAGACTATCTTCTGGAGACATTGACCAAAGACCCGCGCATTACACTTTATGGTGTTCCTCGTGGAACAAATGAAGATAAGATTCCTCTTTTCTCAATATCTGTAGACGGCGCTCATCACGAAGACCTTGCACTTATATTGGATAAAATGGGAATAGCAGTAAGATCCGGTCAAATGTGTGCCGAGCCATGTATGGACAGATTCGGCGTGACAGGTATGCTCAGACTTTCATTTGCTCCTTACAATACGATGGAAGAAGCCGAATACTTCATCAAATCGCTGGATAAAGCGATAAACATGCTAAAATAAAATTGACAAAATATGGCAGATATAAAAACATTGAAAGAAGCTGAAGAAGAAGTGGTGGATTCTTTTTCGATGTACGACGAGTGGCTCGACAAATACGAGTACCTCATCGATCTCGGAAAAAATCTCCCCCCATATCCTGAGGAATTGAAGACCGAAGACAGACTCATCAAGGGATGCCAGTCCCGAGTTTGGCTTAATTACGAAGTTAAAGACGGACATCTTTATTTTACAGCAGACAGCGACGCCATCATAACCAAAGGCATAATTTCGCTGCTCATCAGCGTTTATTCAGGCCGTACTCCTGAAGAAATATCCTCATCAGACTTCAGCTTTATAGAGAAAATCGGACTAAAAGAAAACCTTTCCCCTACGCGTGCAAACGGATTGGCTTCTATGATAGCAACCATCAAGACCGTAGCGCTGGAAAATTTGAAAAAATAATATGGAAGAGAAGAAAAATATAGAAAACGAAGTCTTGACACCAGAGGATGCTAAGGCATTGGCTCCGTTCTATTCAGACGTAATCAAAGCACTGAAGCAAGTATACGACCCTGAAATCCCGGTGAATATCTATGATCTGGGACTCATCTACGAACTTGTAATAAACAAGGCTCATGACGTGTTCATAAAGATGACATTCACCGCGCCCAACTGCCCTATGGCAGATGACGTGTTGGCAGACGTGAAAGCCTCAGTCGAAGATGTCCCCGGAATAAAATCCTGCAACATCGAGCTCGTTTTCGAACCGGCGTGGGACAAGAGCATGCTTTCCGAAGAAGCCCGCATAGACCTCGGACTTGACGGAGACATGTAATGGACACGATAGAGATATACCTCGGACTTGGTACTAATGAAGGTGACAGGCAGGCGAATATCGACCACGCGCTGGCAGCATTGACCCAAGCCGGAATCCGCATCCTGACGGTCTCCGACATCATCGAGACAGCCCCTTGGGGCTTCGAGGCTCCGCAGAATTTCCTGAACTGCGCCCTCAGGGGTCAGGTCAATGCAGATGTGACGCCGACAGCTCTCCTGGATATCTGCAAGACGATTGAACGGGACCTTGGGCGGAAAGAAAACATAGAATTCGACGCGGAAGGAAAGAGGGTATATCACTCGCGGCCGATAGACATAGATATATTGATTTACGGACAGGAAAGAATTGATACAGAAAGGCTTACGATACCTCACAAGCAGATGGCTGAGCGAGATTTCGTGATGATTCCGCTCCGACAAATAATAAGTGAAGAGATAAAGTCGGCTTTCCCTGAACTTTTTCGAAAGTAAATCATTAAATTTGTAATTTGACGAAAATTTTAAATAACGCAGATATGACACAAGATGAACTTTTCAAGGTCTTGGTAGCGCATTGTAAGGAGTATGGATTCATATTCCCTTCAAGCGAGATCTATGATGGACTGGCAGCCGTTTATGATTACGGCCAGATGGGTGTGGAACTTAAGAATAACATCAAGAGATATTGGTGGGAGTCTATGACTCGCCTTCATGAGAATGTAGTCGGTATCGATTCTTGCATTTTCATGCACCCTAAGACATGGGTTGCTTCAGGTCATGTGGCAGCATTCAACGACCCGCTTATCGACAACAAGGATTCCAAAAAAAGATATCGTGCAGATAACCTCATAGAGGATTATCTCGGCAAAATCGATGAGAAAATCGAGAAAGAGGTAGCTAAAGGACGTAAGAAATTCGGAGAAAACTTCGATGAGGCTAAATTCCGTGAGACTAACCCTAATGTCCTTCGTGAAAAAGCCAAATACGAGGCTGTTCACTCAAGATATGTAGCAGCAGAGCAGGCAAATGACCTGAATGAGTATAAGCAGATTATCCTCGATTGCGGTATTGTCTGCCCTATTTCGGGTACTGCAAACTGGACAGATGTTCGTCAGTTTAACCTGATGTTCAGCACTCAGATCAGCAATACAGGTAACGCTGATGACAAGATTTATCTCCGTCCTGAAACCGCTCAGGGTATCTTCGTGGAGTATCTTAACGTGCAGAAAACAGGTCGTATGAAGATTCCTTTCGGTATAGCACAGATAGGTAAGGCATTCAGAAATGAGATCGTTGCCCGTCAGTTCATTTTCCGTATGAGAGAGTTCGAGCAGATGGAAATGGAGTTCTTCTGCAAGCCTGGTACTGAGATGGACTTCTTCAAATATTGGAAGCAGACACGTCTTAACTGGCACGTGAATCTCGGTATGGGTGCTGAGAACTATCGTTTTCACGATCACGAGAAACTCGCTCATTATGCCAATGCCGCTACTGATATCGAGTTTAACTTCCCATTCGGTTTCAAGGAGCTCGAGGGAATCCACTCCAGAACAGACTTCGACCTCGGCAACCATGCTAAACTTTCAGGAAAGAAGATTCAGTACTACGATCCTGAGACAGGCGAAAGTTATACTCCGTACTGCGTAGAGACATCTATCGGTGTGGATCGTATGTTCCTCGCTGTCCTTTCTCACGCTTACACAGTAGAAGAGCTCGAAGGTGGTGAGTCTCGTGTAGTTCTCCGTATTCCTGCACCGCTCGCTCCTATAAAGGTGGCTGTACTTCCTCTTCTTAAGAAAGATGGCCTTCCTGAGCTTGCACAGAAAGTTGTGGACGAGATTAAATACGACTTCAACTATCAGTATGATGAGAAAGACAGCATCGGTAAGAGATATCGTCGTCAGGATGCCATCGGTACACCTTTCTGCGTAACGGTGGACCACGACTCTCTTAAAGATAACTGCGTAACTGTACGTGACCGCGACACCATGGAGCAGGTTAGAGTTCCTATTTCAGAACTCCGTGCCATGATAGACAAGAAAGTGAACATGTCGAACCTCCTCAGAGGATTGGCATAATAGTAGCTCTTACATAATAAAACCAGGTACCAGAGATTTTATTTCCGGTACCTGGTTCTTTTATTATTGTAGTTATACTATTCTTCTCCCACTAATTCCGCCATACGAAGCAGAATAGTTATAGAAGCATTGGAACAATTAATCCAGTAAGAACGCCTCTTGTTACGCTCAGGATCGCGCAAATCGAACGTAGTAGGAATCTGACCATTTGTAATGTTCTGGACTACAGTGAGATTATCTATAAGCGCCTTAGCCTTGGCGAAAGCTAACTTATCACCGGTAGCCTCATACAAGTCGAGATAAGCATTGGCCACGTTGCAGGTACTATTGTCCACAGGAACCTGATAACGGTGCTGCTCATAAACGCAAGGAGTTGCGATAGGACGCACTCCATCCTTGTTAGTCAGTGCATTCCAATGCACAAACTGATCCTCACTGAGGCGGATAAGGTCGCGAGAATCCGCTATTTCCTCAGAAGTCGGATGTCCGTTCAGAATATACGACGCATAAGGGGCAGCCGTACAGTTCGTCAGATTCTGATACGGCTTCAATCCCTCTACCGTGACATCTTCGAATTGTCCTGTAAGGTCGAAAGTTTCCAGAGCTACTTCTTTCATCCACTTTGCGGCGCGCGCACTCATGTCAGCATACTTCGTAATGCCGTATTCGCGCTCCAGACGACGCGTATAGTTAAGGATTGGATGCAACATAGCTTTAGCTCCGTTTACTGGCTCTCCGGTCTCGAAATACACCTTTATAGGGAAAGAACCATCCTCGTTCTGAATCTTCGCGAACGTATCAGCGATTTTCAACGCCCTATCAAAATAAAGTGAATCACCAGTGACATCGAAAAGATCGAGGAAGGCGTTTCCGGAATAGCAAGCATCCATGGTCATAGTTCTGCCCACATTCCAGTCCTTCTTGGAAGCTACCTTGTCTCCGTAATAAGTTGGCGGGAAAAACGCCAGTCTATCGCCCTCGGGACGGCTCTGATCCATCAGGAACTGAGCTGCATTCTTCGCTATCAGCAAGGCGTCTTCTTTCAATGCCGGTACATATTTCGCGATTTTGGCTTCGACGCTGATAAGACCGCCGATAACCTTGTTCGCATAAGTGAAATGCGAGTAAAGGTCCAGGTCTGGGGTCAATGCTGCCTTAAACTTCTGTGCACCAGGTGTTTTATGAATGTAAAGTGCAGCCATAAGCGCAGCCTCTTTATATGGTCTCACGTTAGAGTTGTAAGGCCCTTCGAAAGGAAAATCTCTAAGGAAACTGCGCTGATACACAGTATCTTTCACATTGTCCTTGTCATCGAGTGCGAGCACTGTCAGCTTAACCTTGGAAGGTGGGATGGAGGCCCAAATAGGGGATAGGTCAGCTGTAGGATCTGATGAAGTGAAAGTCCATTCACCTGAACCTTCTTCAGCATTGACCTTAAACCTATAGGCGACAGCTCCTTCTGAGGGTTTTATATCGAAAGTTGGGGCGTAGGTGAACTTCTTGCAGAACTCATTCCAGCAAGGGTTGCGTCCCTCAGAAGCGGGTCTGATAGGGGTGAGGTACTCTTTCTCCGCTTCCGCGTTCAACTTTCCGGCCTGGTCCTGTACTGAATTGCAACAGGACCATCCGAAAGCGCATAATATCGCACTTGCGACAATCAGTGATTTTTTTGTCATTTGTTATTCTTTAGTTATTGATTCAAATTTAGCATTAATTATCTGAGTTACGGACGCTCCGCATACACTTGTCTTGCTGCCTGCACCTGTAAGGAAGTTGGTGTAGTTGCCAGCATCGAGAGTGTAAGTGTCTCCTCCATAAACTGTTACTGAACCGGATACCTTGACAGGATTTTCAGCCGTTCCTATAGTACAAACATTTGTATCGCTCTGACCGCCGAAACGTCCTACAATAAGACCGCAAGAGTTGAGCGGAGTGGTGGAACCGTTTCCGCCCTTGCTTGCGTAAATACCAGTTACATTGCAGTTTACGACACATCCTTCCAGTGTTGTAAATGGTTTCTTCTGACTGCTCTGGAAACCGAGGAGACCAGCTGCGCGTACCTTGTCGGAGTTGCAGTTTATGGTGACGTCACCGAAGTTGCTGCAATTCTTGATATTGCCGGCCGCGCTATATGCTGTCACACCGCCGATGTAACCGTCCTTTGTAGAGGTGAACTCAGCAGGAAGAACGGTTACCTTTCCTTTGGTGGTGTTGACGCAGTTCTCCATATCGATATTCATGATATTTGTAGCCACACCTGCTGCATATAGTTTACCGGAAATATCTGCAGGAGAGATAGTTACAGGACCGTCATTCTTGCAGTTGCGGATAGCTCCGTTAACACTTCCCGCTACGCCTGCACCACGTATTTCAGCTGTGATGGCTTCAGCAGGGCTCAAGTTTACGGAACCATGATTTTCGCATTTGTCTATCACTGAACCTGTCCCGACTCTACCTGTTATGGCAGCGATGAATGCCTGTGCAGTATTTGCCTTCGACATGGTGATATCGGCATAGTTTATACAGTTCTCTATCAAGCACTTGTCGGTAGCATCTGCAGGTCCGAGATTACCCACGATTGTGCCCCATTTTGCAGCATATTCCGGTGTGATGTCGAACTTGCAGGACTTGTCGATGATGAGGTTCTTCACTACCGCATTGCCCGAAGCTTTCAGGAACAGAGGAGCACTGCTCGTCCAGTTCAGAATCTTATGACCGGCGCCATCCAAAATTCCGAGATAATCCTCTGCCGGAACAAGTGTAATACCTTTAAGGTCAATGTCTTTGTCCAGCGTAGTGGTCATTCCGTCTGTATAAAGATCTGCATTGCCAGCATTCTCTATGAAGGCTACGAACTGCTCGACAGTAGAGATATTTGCGATAGGTTTCAGAAATGATCTGTCCTGACTTACTTTGAATGATTTGGAAAGTCCCTTAGGCAGGGTTACTGTAACCTTTGCTGTCCTCATGGCTCCGCTGTCATTAGTAGCGGCGTCTATTTCCACTTCATGAGCGACTTCATCACCTGGAACAACAGATGGCTTGAATGAAAGCCAAGAAGCGTCCGATGTTACAGTAGCATCGTAATTTGTTGTAACAGTGAATTTTGTAGATTCAGTTCCAGTAGGGTCCAAAATGATAGTATTCTCTGTTTCAGGGCCGAGAACGAGGCTTTCCACGAGTTTCGTATTGCCTGCCTGCTTGATGGTTACTACTTCTCTTGTTCCTAAAGGCATGGAGATGATGACGTTGCCTTCCCTTGCTGAAGACTTGTCATTCATAGCAGCGTTGACCTTAATCTCCTGAACGGAACCTGATTCTATAGTGCCGTTCTCGACTTCCAACCAATCCACATCAGCCGTTACAGTGGAGTTGTAGTTCACTTTCACACCGAAAGATACGCTGCCGCCTTCGGCAGGAACTTCCAGTTTATAAGCATCCATTTTTATGAAAATCTCTTCAGGATCGCCAACCTGTCCGTCGCCGGTAACTTTATACACGCCGTTGATTATCTGCCATATAGAACCTGAACCGTTGGCGCTGGTACCGCTACCGTCTCCGCTGGCGAGAACACCGAAGTCCTTTTCAGTGGCACGTACAGTGGTATTTGTCTGAATACTTGTAACAGAACCTGCTATGCAGATAGGTTTGTCGGATGTTCCCAAGTTACATACTTTGACATTGGCCTGACCCGCGAAGCGACCCACTACGAGGCCGGCCGACAGGCATGGATTGTTGCCGTTGGTGCCTTTTCCTTGGGTGTAGGCGGTGATATTGCTGTTTACAGCGCAGTCCTGGAGAAGTGTGAAATCCTGATCGGAAACCTTTGTCTGCCAGCCCATCAGACCACCGATGTAACTTGCTTTCTTATAGTTGCAAGTGATGTCTGCGAAGTTCTTGCTGGTGTTGATGTCAGAAGAGCCGTCGTGATATCCTACGATACCTCCGATGTAGCCATTTGAAGGCTTGGATTCGTTGGTGGAAATTATGGCTTCCTTATGATTTATACAGCCACTGATGATGCCGATAGCCTGTCTTGCGCTAATACCGCCGATGAAGTAGTTAGGAACGCTCTCTGCCTGCGGTTCGAGTGTAAAAGGTCCGTAGTTTTCGCAGTTGCTTATGGATCCCATTCCGTAAGCGGTAATGCCTCCGATGAACATGTTGTCGTCGACTTTGCTCGGGCGGAATGCGAATTCACCGGTGTTTACACAGCAGGAAATAGAGGCCCCCTCGTAGTTGTAAGACGCTATGCCACCGATATATATCTTATTTACGGAAGCGTCTGTAGGGACGGTAATGGATGCATTGTTTCGGCAGTCCGCTATCTGTCCGTAGTTGTGCATGGCGAATGGTCCGAAGTATATATTGTCAGCAGAACTCTGGATAGTGAACGAACAAGAAGCATCGATGGTGACACCGGTAATCTTTCCGGAATTCTTTACGAACAATGGCTGTCCTGCTGATTTCCAGTTCATTATCTTATGTCCCTGTCCGTCGAATGTGCCTGCGAAATTCTCGGCCGGAATGAAATCGGTCACATCAGACATATCGATATCCTTCGAAAGTGTAATGCTTTCGTCCTGTTCATAGTAAGGTGCGCACGTTCCCAGCCAGTAGACCAAGTCTTCTGCAGAAGCTATGCTTTCAGGTGTATCTGGCCTTGAATAAACAGGTTGCGATACAGAAATCGTATGAGTCAGCGAAGGCGTTTTCACAGTAATAGTACCTTCCCTGTCTGCTTCCGTTTTGTTAGGATCTGCGGAAATAATGAGCGTATAAGTAGTTCCGTCGCCAGGGAATTCTGAAGAACTGACCGTTATCCAGTCATCAGCCGTAACAGTTCCGTCGTATGTGGCAGTGACCGTAAAGTTCAGTTTTCCGCCACGTGGAAGGAAACTTAGTTCATCAGCATTGACCTCAAGAGTCTCGATGCCGGTATTCCTCTTATTCTGCTCCCACGGAGAATTCTCCTCGGTGCAGGCATTGGCCGCCAGCAGAACAACAGAGAGGCTTGCGTATATTAAATTCTTGATTTTCATAGCATTCAGTGTTTATTCTTTATCCCAGCCAGGATTCTGGACGAGAGCCCCGGAGGTAAGTGTAATCTGTTTCTTAGGTATAGGGTTCAGATAATCCTTGCCCTCATCCCAGGTAACTATATGGTCACGGAATCCGGTAAGCCAACCTTTCTTCGGAGCTGCATTGTAAGGATCATCAGGGTCTACCAACCTGTCTGAAAGGCTTGCTATAGAGATACTTTTGAGACCTGTTGTGGTAGCAGTGCCGTCATAAACTTCGAAGTCCACCTTACCGTCGCCATCCATGTCGTAGAGACCAGGACCAGGCAGGTAAATACCATAGTAAGGAGAAGCTGTGCTGGCTGCATCGGATGCCCCGCCATTGACCAACTTCGCGCCTTCGCCCCATCTGAGCATGTCGAACATTCTGAATCCCTCCAGCACGAGTTCGATGGTTCTCTCCCTGCGGACCTCGAGTACGAGCGCCTTCTGAGTGCTGGCCGATCTCGTATAATTAGGATAGCATTCCTCTATGTATGGGTCAATGCTGGTGTCTATCTTGAGTCCAGGCATTCCCACGCGGCTTCTGATCTTGTTTATGGACTTGTCCAAGTCTTCCTGAGTCAGAGTTCCGAGTTCAGCTTTTGCCTCAGCGAAGTTCAGCATGACCTCAGCAAGTCTGAAAACAGGGAAATCATTGTTTGCCTTGCCCTGAGAGAGACAATCCTGGTTATAGATGTACTTTATAGGCTTGTAACCGGTGTAGCAGTGGTCCAGATCGTCGATGGTCGGCTTGTCCTGATCCAACTGTACATATCCCGGACAAAGCACAGTCTGAGCCAATCTCGGGTCACGGTCTTTCACCTCATCCAAGTACCAAATTCTGTCTGCATTTGGTTTATCAGTGAATCTGGAACCGTCAGCCATGAGATAATGATTCATGAATCTTCTGGTGAATCCGATACTCTGCTCATAGTATTTGGACTGGAAAGCATGACCGAATTTCAGCGTGTTGTAGTTATAGAGAATGGCGAGCATAACCTCATCTTCCCTTGCATCTTCTGTCGCGAACAACATCCTGTAATTCATATCTTTACCGCTTCCGTTATAAAGAGTATAGCCGCTGTTGTCGATTACCTGTTCCGCAGCATCAGCAGCCAGTTTCAGGAAATATTCAGATGAAAGACTGACAGGCTGTCCCTGGAACTCCATAGGGTCGTTCTTCGGTGCGAAATCATCATTGGCATGATATACTCGCCAAGTTCCTTCCCATAATGCAGCGCGGCTCTTGAGGGCCAATGCTGTCCATTTGTTGACTCTCGCGACGTTATGTTTTTCATCGAGGCGCTCGATGGCATGGTCTAAGTCGTCCATTACGCGGAGCATGACGTAACCTCTCGGATCTCGAGGCTTTGTGAGTGCGTCATTGTCAGCAGAACCCACTACGAAGTCGTAATATGGGATGTCTCCGAAGCGCTTTACCTTTTCATAGTAGGCGAGTGCTCTGAAGAAATAAGCGACGCCCTTATAGTATTCTTTAGCGCTCTCGTCCTTGCAGTTGTCGCAGTACTCGAAGAACATGTTTATACGTCGTACAATGTCCCACCCCCAAGCGGTAGCGCCTGAATAAGAGTCTGTTACGAGCCTGTTGCCGAGTACGAGGTCGTTAGGGTTGGCCATGACATAGTCGTCTGCCGCCCAAGTGACGATGCTGTTCGGTGCCACCAGAAGGTCGTCATAGCATTTATCCAGCCACAATTTGCACTCGTCGGCCGAAGTGAAATAATTCTCAGGAGCCACATCATCCTCTGAGAGCCTCGTGAGGTCGCAAGAGGTGAAGGTCAATGCTGCAAGAGCGAGTGCCAAGTTTAATATCTTTTTCATATATTGTTGCATATTAGAATGTTACATCTACACCAAATGATATTGTACGTGGGGAAAGATATCCGATACCTGTGTTGTCCGTGTTAAGACTGCTTGCGTTTGCGAGCTCAGGATCGATGGTAGTACAATGCTTCTTCAGCGGTGACCAGTAGTAGAGGTTTTCTCCGGTGAAGAATACTCTCAATTTGCTGACATAGAACTTTCTGGTGATATTTTCAGGAAGAGTATAACCTACTGTCAAGTTCTTGAAACGGAGATAGGCGATATTCTGGAGATATCTGTCGTTTTGCTGTCCTAGTCCGAGATTATAGTTTCCGCTTGAATATGAAGCGAATGCACGTGGACGTGGGAAATATCCGTCAGTATTTGTTTCAGGATCATATACTCTTTTCATGAAATCCTTGGCGATGAAACTAACCTCAGAATATGAATAAGGGCCCCAGAATGCACTTCCGCCGTATGCTCCGGTAGGGTACCAGTTCTGGTGTCCGATGCCCTGGAAAAATGCTGAAATGTCGAATCCGAACCAGTTGAATCCAAGTCTGAATGAATATGGGAAACGAGGTCTGGAGTTTCCTATGATTTCCCTGTCACCAGGATCATCCAAGGTGCCTGCTCCAGAGGTGATTTTACCATCATTGTTCAAGTCTCTGAATTTCGGGTCACCCGCTTTCAGACCTGTTCCAAGGCTTGAACTAAGAGCCTGATAAGGTCCCGGCTGGATTTCATGGCTATCTATTCTGGACATATACTCGGCTGCCTCTTCGTCTGATTTAAAGAGTCCGTCGATTCGGTAACCCCAGATATCACCGAGAGTTTTTCCTTTGTAATTACTTGATAATGTTCCAGTTGGGTTATAATACTTGGTGATGACGGTCTTGTTGTCACCGATACCGAATGATACGGAGTAACTTGCCGTTCTTCCGAGAAGTTTGAACTTGTCAGACCAGTTAATAGATAATTCCCATCCTTTGGTTCTTAGATTAGCGCAATTCTCCTTTGGAGAGGTAGCTCCATAAGTGGCTGGAAGTTCGACAGATGCGGTCAACATGTCTTTGGTATCACGGATGAAGTAATCCCCGGTAAATGAAAGTCTGTTGTCGAAGAAATCCAGATCCAGCCCCAAGTCATATGTAATAACAGTTTCCCAGGTAAGTCCGGATGAGACAGGTGCACTTACCGATGAATAAGCGGCCTTGCTGGTTTTGTCGAATGTATAACTCATGGTATTGTCGGAAGAAACCTTGGTCAAGTAATAATAGTTGCTTACCTGCTGGTTTCCGAGCGAGCCTGCTGAAAATCTGATTTTTCCGTTGCTTACAACATCGAGTACAGGTTTGAAGAATGGTTCTTCAGAGAATCTCCATGCAGCTGATGCTGAAGGGAAGAAACCCCATCTGCTTCCTGATGCAAAACGTGATGTTCCGTCGTATCTTGCACTTGCTTCTACGATGTAGCGGCCTTTCCAGTCGTAGTTCAAACGACCGAATACGCCTAATGTGGCGAATGTGGAGATGGACTGGTTAGGACCATCATAAGTCGTGTCATCGCCACGGGAAAGCTGTGCGAAAGAATCGAATGCATCATTCAGGATAGGCCAAGCCTTGATGGAAAGTTGGTTACTTCTGTAATTTTCGTACTGCATACCGGCGGTAGCCTTGAAATAATGACCATTCCAGTCGTTTTCATAAGTACCATAGGCGTTGAATACATGACTGTTGCGGAAAGAACGTACCTCTTTGTATGACTTGGTAGTGCCTGTGACCATAATCTGCTCGCCAGGTTTGGTTCCGTAATAGTAATTGTTAGTTCTGCTCGTATTATATGTATCAGAACGTCTGAAATCATATTCGCCTGTGAGTACCAAATGTTTAGCTATCGTCATGTCTATTCTGTGAGTCATGTCGAAATTGCTTACGTTTTTGGTGAAATGATTCTTTCCTGCTAAAATTTGGGCAGCGTTGCTACGCATAAGGTCAGTCTGAGAACCGACTATCTCGGAAGGATATACGACGAGAGAACCATCTGGATTTATTGGAGAGAAGGCAGGGGAGCATACGAACCACATTCTCTGAAGGAGAAGATTCATATCTTCGTTACCACCCCATTTATAGTTGCGGATATTGTAAGATATATTGTTGGAGTACTTTATCCAATCAGTAACCTTAGCAGTAATTTTAGATCTTACAGAATAGTTTTCATAGGTATCTTTTGCAGGACCTTTGAATATACCGTCTTCATTATAATAACGGCCGCTTACATAATACTTAACCTTATCTGTACCTCCAGAAACGGAAACGTTATGTTCGCTGGTAGATCGATTAGTATTCAATAGATTATGATACCAGTCGTAGTTTCCATAGTAATGATAGATTCCATCATCTTCGAGTACGATCCAAGGTCTTGAAGGGTCTTCGGTCTTATCATTTCTGCGCTCGTAAAGTTTAAGCAAGCCGCCGTTTTCTGCAGTGTAATCGAAGACTTTACGCTGGGAAGAATGGAATGACTGGTTGCAGAACATGTTCACGATACTGACGTGCTCATAACCTGAAGTGATATAGTCAGTGTTGGTGGTAGGCTGAATCCATGCCTGACGGAAGTTATAGTTTATGGAACTTTTTCCTGTCTTGCCCTGTTTCGTAGTTATAAGGACTACACCTGCAGACGCCTTGGCTCCGTAAATGGCACATGTGGATGCGTCTTTCAGCACAGATACAGATTCGATGTCATTCGGATTTATCTGTTGCAGAGATACTTCCACACCATCAGCCAAAACGAGAGGAGAGCCTCCGTTTACTGAGATGCTACCACGGATGTTTATGGATGGAGAACTGTTAGGTCCTCCGTTGCCCATCTTGATGAAAAGTGAAGGGTCTGCACCTTGGAGTGCATTTGCGGCTGATACTGCAGGCCTTTTTTCTAAAGCCGCACCATCTACGATTCCGACTGCACCTGAAAGACTGGACTTCTTCTGCGTTCCATAACCCACTACCACTATTTCATCCAACATGTTTTTGGAATCTTGTAGTGTGATGTCGAAAGGTATACGTTCTTTTCCCGTAACCTGAATTTCCATATCCTCGTATCCGATACAAGACACGACCAGAGTGGCCGGGAACTTGATATTTTTCAACGAGTATTTGCCCTCATAATCGGTAGCGGCTCCATTAGTCGTTCCTTTCACGATGACACCTGCACCGATCAGTGGCTCTCCGGATGAATCCATGACCGTTCCGGAAAGGGGGCCTGAGGTCTGTGCAGAAACTGATGTGCTGATTATCAGTGACATCATTAGTGCTGTTAAGATGTGTTTCATATAAACTAAATTAATCAGTTATCTTCATTATTTCATTTTCGAACTCTTCAGGCGGACAGAGGGCATTTTTCTTTATTTTGCTCCTATGTGTATAGATGGAACTCGGTGCGCAATGCAGGAATTTGGCTATTTTTCCGCTGTCTGTAATTCCTATCTTTATCGCCGCCAAGATTCTGAGTCCGGTGGTCAACTCCCTTTCATTACGCATAGTGAAACGTGCCTCGGGACTTAAAAGAGCGTTGACCCTATCCGGAAAATCGGGGTATAGCCCGAGGAAGGTATCATCGAAAATCCGATAGAAGTTCTTATAGTCCACCACCTCTTCAGGGGGCTTGCGAAGCATCTCTTTCACGGCATCCACCCCGCCGGTCTTCATCGCGGTGCGCAGCTCGTGCCGATACCTTTCGATGTCCTCCATGTAGTATGCGGACATGGTTATATGCCTCGTAATGTATTCGTTTTTAGCTTCGTTGGCATTCTCCAAAAGGATATTCTTCTTTTTGATGATACGATGCTGGCGGAACGACAGTTGCAGGAGAGCGACTGTCATGATACACAGCACCAACAGTATGATAATGATGCAGATATAGATGATTTTATTCCTCTTCGTCTGAAATCCGACTGCCTTCACGATATCCAGCATAGTATTCGCCGAGTTCAGGATTCTTGAATTATATTTGCTGGCCAATGCGTTTTCGAGTGCTACTTGGCAGTATCTGGAGGCATTTCCGAGCTGATTGTCCTCGAATAGCATGTTTGACAGTTCGAAAAGTGCCATGGACGCGCGGATCGGTGTTTCCAAGCTGTAGATAGCGCTCTGTGCAAGCCAGTATTCTCTTTTTTCGCGGTATCCCGTGAACGCATAAGCGAAGGCCAAAGTGTAAGTCGCTTCAGATTTCTCCTGAATGTCAGTGGTCTCATCCACCAGTTTGTGAAGTATCACGATGGCTTCTTTCGCGTGACCGCTTTCGTACAGCTGCATACCGTTCCTGCGGATAAGTTCGAAAGGCTCGATTTCAGGATTGTTTATGTAAGACAGTCTTTTCAAATGCCTTTTCTCGACGATTTCCTTCCTTTCATCGGCCGGAATCATCTCATCCACCGCCATAATCCCGTCGAGATAAAGGTCGGCTTTGTAGTACGCGGCCATTTCTTTTTGGGTCAATGCCGAAGTATCGATGGATTTGAGCATGGATTCCGCTTCCTGATACCGTCTCAGCAGCACCTCGACTATCGAACGCTCGAGTTTCACATGAAGAATCTTCGCCGAGTCTTCGCCTGCCAGCGCATCCATTCTGTCGAGGTAGGTCAAAGCCGAGTCTGCCTGCCAGTATTTGAACAGCTTGAACAACTTGTCGGAACATTCCCATTTTACGGAATCCGTAACGGCCTTGTCCAGAATGTTATGCAAGCTGTCGGCCTCGTTCTCAAGCTTCGCGTTGTATCTGTCTTGTTCAGTGATGACACGGTCCAGTTCCTTGAACTTTTTGTTCAGTTCAGAGGAACAGCCAGTCGTTATCACCGACAGCAGAATCAGTATCGTAAAGATGCGTGACATTAGAATCTGTCTATGTATTTCGGTATAAGTTCTTGAATGCCTTTCATTTCAGCAGCATTGTCGATAACTGTCATGAAAGGAACTTCTGCAGGAGTTGTATAATACTTTGCGTAATAATCGTTGTAAGGGATAGGACTGCTGCTGTATTTGCAACTCTTTATAAGATTACTCCAGTTTGCGTCAGGAGTGTTGTCTCCGCTAAGAGCAGCGTAAAGCATCTGAGTCATAATGTAACCCATGAGTGGGTTCGGGTGATGAGTGTCCGATCCGGCGTGGTTACAGAAAGTGTAGCGGTCTTTGTAAGTTACGGTTCCTCCTGGAACTTTGACGGCGTCAGTATAAATATCGAAGGCCAGCTGTCCGCAGTTTACTATAGTAACACCGGCATCGTGTAGCTTTTTCAGCTGTGTGAGAATGTTCTGATGGTCTTTATATACGCTGTATATATGGTTGATATACACTAATTTGACATCTTTATTCACTGCGGTGAACCTGTCAAACAATGTCATGGCGTCTTTGTAGAAATTACTGTTGTCGTTTCCGGCTTCAGATATAATGACATAGTCGAAAGACTTGAGATCCAATCCTTTCAGTAGATCTACTCCTACACCTGGGCAGTCTTTATGTGCAGTGTTGCATCCTGCAGCGGTATAGTCTGACAGCCTATGGTTTCCGTAGGTGCAGTCGATTACTTTATATCCGCTAAACCCCTTGTCCTTGAGCATGTTGTAGAACATTCCGAAATCTTCTTTACTCTGATCTCCATATTCCACAAGACCGCCATAGTAGACCATAGAGTTCGCGCAGACTATGAAGTTCTTGCCGTTGAGAGTGACTTCCGGTTTCTCCTTCGCCTCTGCTTGGGTCAATGTTATTGCGCATTGTTTGCCCTTGTCCAATGTAATCGTGAGAAGTCCTTTGCGTTCGTCTCCGGTGTTCGTCTCGGCTGTGACCTCGATTTCCTGCCACTCGCCGTTACCTTTTCCGTTTTCAGGAGATATCTTTATCCATTCAGGATATTCTGCCGTCCAGGAAGACTCTGTGGCGATGCTGATGATTTTAGTAGTAGTCTCAGCAGTAAACTTGAGTGATGCGGCAGAAAGGGCTATCGTCTCTTCTGTCACGTCCTTTGCACAATTGACATTGAGCAGACAGGTTATGACCAATGCGGTCAGTTTTGTAAAAGAGTGTATCATGACAGTTATTAGTTTTTCGTCAAATTTACACTAACTGGCGATTCTACAAAAGCAGTAAGACTATTATCTATATTTAAATGTATATTACAGATAATTAAATAATTGCAGCATAATTATTTAGCGTTGAGGTTCTCACTGTCGCTTTCAAGATACACATTTGGATGATTCCAGAAAAATAAACCTCGTAGAACACTAATAATTGTGTTCTACGAGATTGTCGTCATATGTGATTTTACACGTCTACTTCTCGCGCGCGGTACACGGGTCAATGTTTGATCAATAGCGTTCAGAGTTTCTAACGAAACTGTTTGCATTTTTGTTGGCATTCTTGTTGCCTTTCCCGAAATTATATGCGACGCTTGCTGTGATCTGTCTTCCCAGAGTTCGGTACTGTGACGTGCTGCAGTATTCTGAAGTCGCCAGATGTCCTAATGACATTGTCTGATTAAGCAAATCGCTGCAATCTATTGAGAAAGACAGCATTTTGTAGGAAGTGCTGAGTTTTACAGACCAGTTCCATGTATTGCAATCCAGCAGTTTGCCATATCCCCGGTATTCAGAAAAAGCCAGTGATGTGGTTGCTGTCAGGTTGAACGGAAAAGTATAAGTTACGGATGGAATAGCCCGTAGTTGCAGGACGTCCTTTCCGGCAGATTTAATGAAAGAATACTGAGATTTATAATATTTTGAAAGCAGTTGAAAACTGATAGACAGATTCTTGAGCCTATACAACCAATATATGTAACCTGACAGATTCAGGATGTTCGTGTTGCTTTTTTTGAAACCGCTTTGTCCGCTATAGAACCTGTCTCCTTTAAAGTTGCCGAAGATATCATAAATGAGCTCATCGTAATCGAATGTGCCGGAATCAATCATGTTTCTGTCGTATGTAGAAGATTGATACCCTTTTGTCGTTCTGAAATAGCTGTCGGTAAACAGTTGCATATACCAGTGCTTCTTTTTATCAAGATAGAAGCTTGCCGTGCCCCATAACTTGATGTTTCCGGAAGGGGTCTTTGTATTTACAGGGATTGAATTCCTTATGCCATTGTTGTCAAACCAGTTGGCTTCTACGATTCCATTTGTTTCCAGTTGTGTGGATAGAATCAGATTCAGATTGCATTTTCCATAATATGTATATTGTCCAGACAATTCATAGGAATACGCTTGCTTCAGATAAATGTTACCAACCGTTATTTCCGATGGAGAAATGATACGGATGGACGGTTGAATGTCATTCCCGCCGACAGGGGTCGTGAATGACCCTAGATATAGTTGCTGTTTGCGTCTGTTGAAACTAGCCTTCAGATATGGGGCAATTCTGGTCTTCCAGTAATTGTCATAAGAGTTGGCGGATGAAACATTTGATTTGAAATGTGTAAAATCGCACCCGGCGAACAATTCCGTATTGTTCGCAGAATATTTCATCAAGATGCTCTCCTTTATGCTATAATTTGACAGTTTGCTTATGTTTGAATATTTGTCATTCCTGCTGTTGTTCATCAGGTCTGTTGCAAGAGAATGGGTATTATAGTAATCATATTTTATGGTCTCCTGGAAGTTGACTGCCCACTTTTTAGAGATAGGCTCATTGTATGTCAATGTCGAATTCACCCCCAAGTTATTGTTCTTCATATCATAATCGAGATATGTTGAATTAGAGCTTCCTTCATATGTCATTTCAGAGAGGTCGGTTTTGTCTCCATTCGAAATGTTCTGAGTGTGCTTTACAAATAACGCTATATATCGTCTTTCTTTTCCAAGGTTTTTTGCGTCCAATGATATCCAACTATTTGATTTAAAGTTGTTTATATCCATTGAGCGATTCTCTGTTCCGGAATATGCCTTGGTAAAACCTGTCAATGTGTGACTGTAGTCTGTTATCGAGAATGATATGTCTGGTTTAAATTCAAATGATATCTTTTTTGAGTAATCATTTTTCAAATCGCCAAAAAAGGAGATTCCGTAAATCTTGTTTACAGAAGACAGCTGTTGAGTTTTTGATGATATGGATTCATTGTCAATATAGTACAACAAATCAGAACTATTGTCAGAAACAGTTTTGTTCAACATCCCCATTAAAGAGACGTTGGTAGATACACCAGATATTCTGTCAGTATTGTAATTGACTCCGACCTTTGATTTAAATCCATTGGAGACAGCGATGTTGTCTCCATTTGCCACGATTGTCACCTGATCACGTTTCCCGTAGATGCTTCCGAATGCGTTTCCTTGATAAACTCCTTTTACGGAGTAGTCGTCTTCGATATGTTTATCCCACACTGAACCTCCACGTAGACCAAGATTTCCAAAACTTCCTTTTGCGAATTCCTCCTTCAGTTCTACATCCATGACTTTTTCATCTGTTGCAGAAGACCTGAGTCCTGAAGCAGCTGTTTCCTTGTTCGCTTTATCTATCACCTTTATTCTGTTGACAATTCTTGCCGGCAGGTTGGCCAAGGCCATCTGCATATCTCCGAAAAAGAAGGTTCGTCCATTTACGGTTATTTCTGTAACTGCCTTTCCGTTGACGGTCACTTTTCCATTGGTGATTTCTATCCCGGGCATCGTTTTCAGTAACTCCTCCAGCATGGCATTGTTCCCAACCCGGAAGGCTGAGGCATTATAAATGATAGTGTCTGTCTTGACTTGTACAGGCTCCGCCAAGCTGGTTATAGTTGCGGCGTTGATATAGTCCTTGCTTTCTTTCAGCTTTATATCTCTCAGGACCCTGCTTGCATTCACGGTTATATCTTTCTGATATTTAACATATCCCAGCAGTTCTATGTTAATCAGGTAGGCTCCTTTTGCTATGTTTGTCAACTCTGCCGAACCGTCTTGCCCCGATATCGTGAAATGAGTGATGACAGTGTCTTTATAAGGTGTCAGGTATACAGATGCAAATGGTATAGGTTCTGATGAGGTCTCGTCTATAATCTTGAAACGTATAGTATATTTGTTTGATGCGTAATCGTTTGAAGATGATGCCGTTACTATAGTCTGTGAATGAGCCGTGATGCTGCCGGACAATATAGCAGATACTGAAATCAAAAGCAATCGGATGTAAAGCCTCATGGTGTGAAATGTTTTGGTTGGTGTTTGTCTCTTATTGGTAATGGAGAGAAGAACAAGCTTCTCTCAGTGTATGATCAGAATTGAAGAGGTATGGTGCCAACCCCTTTTTCAGTCAGACCTTTGCGTAATAATGCTGCGCTGGATGATTCATCAAATGTGATGATTCCAAAATGTTTCTGCGAAAGATAAAAAAAAGTATCAGAAAAACTAAATTATCTGATACTTTTTTTTGATTATATTAGAAAGTCTATTTCTTCGCAAGCTTGAAACCGAGTTTCATTCCCTTGTATGAACTTGTCAGGCTGCTGACGGTGTTCGCGGTGCTTGAACTCTTTCCGGCATAGGAAAGCGCGGTCTTCACGAAGGCCAGGAATCTGTCTGCGTCGAAGAGCATCTCGCACCCGTCTGTGGTTCGGGTCAATGTTCCTGTCATGGAGAGGTACTTCATCACCTTGCCATACTGGAGAGTGACCTTCTTTGCCTCGTCGTTAATCTGCCATGTTCCGTTGAAAGACATTCCGAAAATAGTGCAGGTGAATGACTTATCCTCGTTGAAAGTGAAAGAAACGCTGCCTGACTTTATACCTATCTTCTGGAGATAATCATCTATTTTTTCTTCTATTTCTGACGTTACGGCTGAACCGGCTACATTTTCTGAGTTTTTCAAACTTTTGTACTAATAATTCATAAATCGCTGAAAATAAATCA
>OBKV01000261.1_pt1 | contig 50719 bp, 68 predicted proteins | sample 1517301 | NCBI WGS metagenome assembly OBKV01 (sample SAMN04571685, study PRJEB22368) | human gut metagenome | biome: human gut; material: stool | host: Homo sapiens | place: Luxembourg | collected 2012-06-29 | reverse complement strand
GCCCCCGCTGCTCCTGCAGCTCCTGAGGCAACCACAGAAGAGACTCCTGCCGCTCCTGCAAGTGAAGAAGAAACTCAGCTCAGCCCTGAGGAAGAAGCAGCTATCAAGGCAGCTGAAGAGAATGGCGGACTCAACCCGCTTTACAATGGCAGCAAGGCAACTCAGGAGAAAAAGCCGAAGATGACCGACGAGGAGCGTCACGCACTGGCCGAAGAGCTGAAGAAAAACGTTAACCACCGTTGTCAGGCAGTTCCTTTCAACACTGCAGAATGGGTTGACGGCTATATCGTCGGAGTGATTGAAGAGAAGCGCAGCAATAAGGTGCTTTATGCAATCAAGACAGACGACGGACGCCGCATCGTTAAGGTACACGACAGCAATCTTGTTCGCATTCTGGACGAAGTTGTTGAGCCGGAGAAGAAAGCTCGTGCTCGCAAAGCAAAAGACCCAGCAGACAAAGTTGAATGGACACCGGAAGCAATTGCCGAAGAGGTTAACGAAGTTATCGGCAACGTAGGTAAAACGGTAGAATTTGAGAAATACCGCACTACAGATGAAAACGACGAAGAGCACATTGAAACGGTAATTGGCCGTATCGTGGCAATCGTGCCTGACAAACGAGCTCAGCGTTTGCTCTACCGCATTTCAGTTCCGGCTCCTATCGAGGGCAATCCGCTTGCAACGAAGACTATGCATAAGGTTGTGAAAGCCGGGGGCATTAAGATTGCCGAAGAGTTCGACGAAGAAGGCGCACAGCTCAATGCCAAGTATCTGGAGCGCCGTGAGGCAGCAGCAACCCGCACTCCACTTACTCCTCAGGACCGCATAATTCGCTGCGAGGAGAATGTGAAGAAGGCAGAGGAGAAGCTGCAGAAAGCTCAGGAAGAGCTGGAAGCCAAAAAGAAGCAGCTCGAGGATGCAAAGAAGGAGCTGGATGAATATCTTGCCGGTCAGGCAAATGGAGAAACTGCCGAAGCTCCTGCTGAGACTACAGCCGAAGAGGAGTCACTTGCATAACACAGCCACCTGACACCATTTCTCCCATGGAGCCGTCTCGAAAGAGGCGGCTCTTTTTTTGCTGCATATCTAAATATGCGGCTATTTTTGTATTATTGCGATTTATGTTAAAATATGTAAACTCATAGAAACATGCTTCTTTCACGTTCTAGGACACTTTTAGGCTTTAGGTGTACTATAATATGAGTTAACTCAATTTGACGCGATAGAGGTCAAAAGAAATGTATCTATCAACGTATTTTTATAAAGTCTATAATATGAATTGAGGCATGGACTTTCCTGAGCTTTAAGCCACCAAGCAGTTATATAAATAGCTATTAAATTTATGACTAAAAAGTTGACTCATTTTCTTGGCTTCTAGGACACTTTTATTTGAGAATAATAGTAAACTAAATCTATAAAAAGAAATGAGGAGAGAATGAACGAGAATAATGAAATTTCATATATTTTCGAGGCATTTAGAGCTCTATATTTTTATTTTGAAGCTGCAATAAACCAGTGAAAAATTTTTATGTTAAAGTCTGTAAAACAGTAATTTATATCAAGATTATTTTGTACTTTAGCCTATAAAAGAACAAAAGTAAAACTGTTAAAAAATGTTACACACTAGAACACATAAAAGCCGCATGGTCATTATGATTAAACAGCTTATGCCTGAGTGTACAAGCTGTGTAGCTCGTGTGCACAGTGGACTATGCAGCAATTGTCCACATTGGACTCCGAGTGTGGTACAGGAGTTAACAGAGGAAATGGCCGAGAGAATATCCGCCACAATTGGACAGGAGAATATCACAAGGCCCAACGAGAGAAATGTTGAACAAAAATAAATAATTGCAATATGGAAATAAATGAACAAGAGAATACCCAAGAGGTACAGCAAGAGAATTTGCTTGATGGCTCTCAGTCAGTTCAAGCAATGCAAGAAGAAAATGAACTGCCAATCGCTGTTCAATTAGTTCAGCCTCAAGCTGCTTTAGATGAAATAGCAGAGCTTGAGAAGAAATATCGTGAAACTATAGAACGGGAGAATAAATGAGCAATTTTGTTTTAGATTACAGCAAAAAGCAGACTTTGCAAATATCAAATGATGCTTTTTGCTTTTTGTATTATGGCGAAGAGCCATTAGACGAAGACAATTTGGAAGAAGCTAATGAGGTATCTGAAATGTTTTCTAATAATTTTTATATAGAAGATGATTGGAAAGCGGTTGATGACTCAGACCTTATAGAATGCACCTTTGTTCCGTATGTTGAAGACCAAACCGATTATGATGAATATGAGGACCTTACTAAATATATTCAGCAGCAAATAAAATGGCTTGATGCAAATCATATTAGAGTGTGGTGGTTTAATAACCAAACTGGAACGAGAGAATTACGCGGTGATTTTAAGGTTTATACCAATAAATATGGCCTTAAGTGTTTTCATACAGGCAATCAAGATGAGGATTTTGTGACAGGAAAAATGAGCTTGTATTTTTTGAAGAATTTCAAAAAGCGTGTAGCTTAACAAGTGAACGAGAGAAATATAAGGCAGACTACAGAAAAGTAGTCTGCCTTTTTTACATTAAGCTTTCATTTTCTTCTATAACGAGAGAATAACCGACTCCTCGTATGGTTTCTATAGCTACTCGGTTATCCATTTTAAGCATATTTCGCAGCATGCATATATGGACATCTAAGCTACGTTTATTAAAGTAGTTATCATCAGTCCATACTTGTTGCATAAGTATTTTCTTAGGTAATGTTTCATTTTTATAAGCACATAGTAAAGCAAGAACTTGACTTTGTTTATTATTAAGCTGTGTTTTTACACCGCCTATAGTAAGAATTTTATCTACTGTATTAAACAGGTAATCGCCTATCTCATAAGATGGCTCTATACTTCTTACTCGCACACCACATCTTTTCAAAACAGCTTTTATTCTTCTTATAAGCTCTTCAATGTTATATGGCCTTATAACGTAATCATCTGCACCTTCATCGAATGCTTCAATAACATACTCATATCGGGCCTTGTCTGATACCATTATTACTGGTATTTTATCATCTGATTTGCGCAAAAATTTTAATGGCTTTAGCCTCATAGAGGCATCTGTTGTTTTATAATGGCTTAATATGCATAAGTCATAATTCTTTTCTCTGATTTTGATTAGTATATCATCCTCAGTTGAAGTTATTACTTGAAAGCCATTATATACTAGGTAATCTATTAAGATTTTACAGTCTTCATCTTGATAGATTAAAATTCTCGGCAATGCTAATTTAGTGTTATTACTTTTCATACTATTTCTTTAATTTTGTTTTGCAAGTCATTATATAAAACTTCATACCAAAATGGATTAAGCCTTAACAAGTCAAAGTATGAGTATACACCTTTTTGGTATATTAAAGAAGCATATTTAAGCTCTTTGTCTGCTCTTTTTCTTAGATGCTCATGATAAAACTTTATGGATTGATCTACATTTACTAAGAATAATGATTTATGCTCCATAAGAACTTTCTGCTCTGTGTTTTGAGCAAAATAGTATGGAATATCAGGCATTGCCCAAAAAGTCAATCCAGAACCATATTCTTTACTTGCTTTGTATAAAAAGCCAGGGGATATTCGAATTGAGTCAGGATATAAGCTTTTACATATTCTTAATCTGCGCGGAATAAAAGGATTAATCAATGTTGCTAATCGCTTATTTATATAAGCTGAATATTTATCCACCATCCGTGTATGCTCTTTAACAAGAGATGAAACCAGTAGTTTTATTCTTTCGTTTCCTATAGGGTCACTAAGGCGTATATATTCTTGTCTAAAAGCTTCACGTTGGATGCGTATTCTATCTTCTTTAAGTCTTTGAGATTTTTTCTTTCTAGCTTCTATATTAGCCATTGCAGCTCTACGCTGTCCTTCAGGCCCAAATAGCCTTACACCATTGCAATTATTCCACCCTACACCAGTCCATGGCATTTTATCTCCATATCTAGCTTCAATCTCTCTGTTTTCCTGCTCTTCTTCAGATAATTCAACATGCTCTTCTTCCAAGGTAATTTTTTCAATTGCCTCAGATTGAGCCTCTTGAATATCCTCATCATCGCTTTTAATTTCATCGAGAAATTCAAAGAGTTCCTTTTCAGTTAAGTCTCCATATTGCTTAATATCTTCCATGCCACTTAAATAATGACTTAATTATATCTTTTCCAGCTTGCTTATTAAGCAACCCAAAATATGCAACCGCAAGCATGAGCCTTGCTATTTTATGCAATACCCATGCTAATAGATATATAGGGAAATAAAGTATACCTACACATCTCCATAAAAATTTAAGTACCTTTTTCATTTTTCTAATATATTTAATGGTTGTTTTATTTCTGCGAATTGTGTATTTATGTGCTGTATATCTGCCTGCTGGTTTATAGCTTCTTTTATTGGGCTTTTTATTTCTTGTATGCAGCTCAATACATTTATTATGCTAAACGGAGGACATGTCATATAAACATCGGCCAATGCATCAACTAACTCATCTTTGCTTAGTTTCTGCAGATTGCTCTTTATTATCTCCCTTATTGGATTGTTCATCTTCTGCTTGCTTTAATTCAACATAAGTTCTATGAAAAGCTTCATCGCCTATTCCTTTAATAAAAGTTCTAAGTGTAGAAGGATATTCGCTTGTATTTATAGTCTTATCGGCTACTTTCGCGTAAAGAGCAACAAGAGCTTTAGGCCCAAATACCTTTTTCTCTTGTAATCTTTCAATGGGACCTCTTTTGAATTGAGCATAAGGATTTCCATCCATAATCTTTGTACGAGTTAGGTACAAATCCTTAATTAAAGCCTCAATATGTTTTTCAAACTGAGGCATTTGAATAATATCAATAACTTTCAAATCTTTCAGCTTCATTTTTATAAGTTTTTAAGTTTTTGTTTATAATACTTTTCTTGCATATCGAAGTGTCTCTTATATATATGCAAATCATGAGCAAAATGATAATAAGTGCCAATAGGTACACCAAGTTCATCTGCAACTAATTGTTGAAGCTTTGTCCAACAATATTGGTCATTGCAAAAGCCATAAACCAAATCGTTGCTTCGCATAGTTACACACATATCAAGAGTTCCTATTTGAGGTTTAATATCAAATCCGACTGATAGTGTACAAGGTGTATCATGTTTATAGTCGTCTTTTTCTTTGCCGTCAAATATAGTAAGCCAAGCTTGACGAGTATCTTTATTCTCTCTAAGCTGCTCAATGCACTTTGCCAATTGATTGTTGCGAGTCCACTGCCACCCATAGTTAGAATTGACAATATTGTCGCCGCCGTGCATTTTATCCCATATAGGAGCATACTTTTTAATTTCAGCTACGCTCCTATCACATGACATGTACCAAGCGTATTCACGCTCTGCATATCGTTCGCTGAATTTACGCCATTCTGTCGTTATAACTCGCTGCTGAGGATTAAGTAAATAAAAACCAACATTGTAAACAGCTCTTGTACCGACATTAGTATTTACTCCTTGGCCTATGATAAAGTTATACAGGTCCTCAAAAGCCTCAGTGGCATTTTTATAAGCTATATTCATAAGCTATCCTCCTCATAATCTAGTATGAGTATAGTGCCATAGTCATCCCAAAGAAGGTTATTGAGTTCATCTTTAGTTTGGCAATCATACCTGCACATTTCAATTTCAAGGTCTATAGGACTTTCAATGTGCATTTCAATTATATAATTAGTCTCTACTAGTTTCATATCACTTAACAGGTTTATTTGTATAGCTGTTATAAACTCTAAACAAAAGCTCTTCAGCTTCATCATTCATAGCTTTGCATATAGCTAATGCTTCTTCCATGGATAAATCTTTAAGCTCTTCATTGTCATCGTTAAAAGCAATTTCACCAGTTATTACTCTAATTTCAAATGAACTAGTTAAAGCAAATGTTTTAGCTGCATCGAGCGCTTGTATGCATATATAATGAACAGCATCCCTATATACGTATGATAAAGTATTTGAGCCATCAAGTATCTTAATATATAATTCTCTCAACTTCTCAGGCTTAAACATACCTTGCTCATCCATTCGCCTATATTCGACGAGCCATCTTCCATAACCGTTTGTTGCTCTAAATCTATTAGCATAAACTGCCACAAATCTGAGAAACTGGTTTGTATAAATAACTTCTGGTATTTCTACTGCTTTCTTTTTCATGTGCTTAAAGTTTATATATTCTCGCACGTTCTAGAGTGCGCTTATTATTCCATTATTATTCAATCATTCATGTACTTAAAGCGCAATATTGCGCGCGAGAATAATGTGAAAATCAATCCTTAATATGACCCAGTAGACCCAAGTGCTCCATCACCACGCTCAGATTGTCTGCTGAAAAGCTCTGACTCAGAAACTTCTTCAAGGCCTTCATACGATACAGGCACAAGAATAAATTGTGCTATTTTCATACCTGGTTTAATGTGGACTTTAGCTTTACCTACATTAACAAGATGTATATGAATTTCACCTTGATAATCTTCATCTACAATCTTGGCTCCTAGAATAACAATGCTTTCAAATGCTTCTGGCTTCGGTTTTCTATTAGCCATAATACAAGCCCATTTAGAAGTTACGACTCCTGACTTATCAGCCGCCATAAGCATATATCCTTCTGGAATCTCCATCTTAATACCTGATGGTATTAAAACATCAGTTCCTGGATTTACGATAAAACCTTTGTTACTACCGAAATTAGGAACGAAAAAATCAATTCCTGCTGCCTTACCAGTCCCACGAACAGGGGATTTTACATTTCTTATTTTTGCAAATTTCATGACTACATCATTTTAACAAGTTCCTTAGCTGCTGTTTCTACAGCTCTAGCAAATTTGTTTTTAACTTCCGGGCTTATAAGGCTGTAAACTCCTTCATTTTCAAAAGCATCGGCCATGATAGCTCCAATTTTTGAAAGCTTAGGATTAGAAGCGTTAATGCCATATTTATCCATAAGTTCTTTGTTATACTCATACTTAATACCTCTGCCATTTTCTACAGGAACAAGTTTGGCTATTTCTGCATGAGTATTTGACTCTCTGCTCGTAGGAACAACGATAATAATCTCTTGATTTGTTGTCATGCACAGATCTGTGCACATTTCCATTACTTCATTGAAGTCACGCTTATACTCTCTTGGAGTTACTGAAATTAAACTTTTCATAATGATGCAAAATTAGCAATTAAGTTCAACATATATTCTTTGTCTTTACATCTTCCGAGCTTCATCTTATCTTTTAAGGCGAGAGCTACTAGCTGAATACCTATAAGATGATGCCTTGCATGAGACTCATCAATTATATCCAATACTACCTCTTTGGATATAATCTCATCGTAGCTTTCGGTCTTGTCAATGATAGCATTTATCTTGACTCCACTAATTACAAATGTGTAACATGTGCTTTCTTCATAGTTTTCATTCCCAAGGCCATACAGGAATTGAAGTTCTTTTAATTTTGCTTTCTGCTCTTCTTTCAAATGAAATACCTTTATATCTATATCCTGTGGATTAGACGGAACTCCGAGCATAGCCAGAGCAGTTGTACCTGTTACCATATACTCAATTTTATTTACTTTGCAAAAGTCATCGAGTTTGAATAAAGCTTCTTTTATCTTCATCATATTATCTATATTTTTTAATAATAAAATGTCACTAAGTTTAATTACATTTTCTTTTATATCCATATGTATTATTACATTAAATCGTCCTCGAATAAGCTTGGTTGCTCAGTGACTTTAGGAGCAACTTTTATATCTCCTGGCTTGCGCTCTAACACCCAAAGAGTATTGCGCGAAGCATCCGGAAACATAGGAGCCATTATATTGGAAACGAGATTTGAGTCATAGTAATCTTTAAGAGCATCAAACATTTTTTGTTGCCAATCGTTCATCAATGGCTTATAGTCTTTAGCCGAAGCAAATGTGCCGAACTTATTTACTATATCAAAATGTTTCAACAATATGCCTTCAAGCTCCCAATGGTCAAACTCTTGTACGTCAACCCCACGCCCATCACCAGAATCATAAGTATGATTACCAGCTGCTCCTACAGATGGATCGTAGTTCGGAGTTGAAAGATAATAAGTGGCGTCGTTATTACCACAAGCCTTAAAGTTTTCCAAAAAAGCATCTGCATTCTGTTTGCCAACGTGCTCGATCACTTCAAAGGCACATACTTTATCAGCATTAAACTTGCTGAAATCCATGCAGTTTTTAACAAGATCAGCGACATAGAAATGAGCCCAAGGTATATCAGCATATTTTTCTGCTGCTCCTTGAATTGTTTTCTCACGAATATCGATACCGATATATTCTTTCTGCTTAAACTTGTTTCGGTATAACACCTCGAGCAAGTTAGCAGCCCCACAGCCAAAATCAACAATAGATTCGCCAATCTTAGCCTCTTTCAGAATGTGAGTCCATCGCAGATAATGCGCAAATTGGTCTCTGTGGAATACGTGGCGCTCAAAAGCCTGATCAGGCCTGAGGTCTGTTGTGTTATATACTTTTGCCATATTACTTAATGATTATTTTACATTTCATTTTCTTCCAGTTCACACTCTTCCAAATAGTCATTCATAGAGCCCATATAAGCTACAGCATCGAGAAGATTATCTTCTTTGTGTGCGTAAGCTTCACGTGATAACTTAAGAGCTATCATAGCTCTATACATGCCAGCAGTTGTTATCGTCTGGCCTTCGGGTGTTATTAAGTTATAAATAGCGGCGGCTTTCGCCATTGACGCCATAAAAGGCCCATACTGACGCTCTTTTTCCTCTGAGCGCTCATTCACAATCTGATTTGCTTTTTCTAAAATGTTACTCATGATTTAAAACTGTTTATTATTTCATCCATTACAACATTGATTTTAGTTCCGCTTTTAGCTTATTAGCATCAGCACCTCTAAACGTCTGTGCATTTGCCAAAAAATATCTGACAATATCTCCTGCAGTATCGTAGAGATACATGTCATTTGGGTCTGAAGTGTCAAGTGTTAGCATCGCCTCCAAATAAGGTACGGCACCAAAATATACATTAAGCCATACTGACTTTATATCTCTGGCTATTTGCTGAAATGTTCGTTTCTTGTCCATCTTATTATCTTTATTTTGATGTGTAAATATATCAATTTTCTCCGAGAATAGAAAATTTTTTCATCATAAAATGCATCTACTTAACACTTCTTAACTTAGCAATGCTTTATTGCTTTTCCGGGTATTCTATCTGCAGCAATTCTTTGCACAAAGTTATTACGACATTATACTTATTGCTTAGTGCATTTATTATAATGCCTCTTTGCAATATAGTAAGCTTATTTTTTGCTACGAATAGATTGGTTTCTTTTATATAAGTGTCACTTCTGTAATACTTTCTATCTTTTAGCTGAATAGCCATTTCTGCATAATGAATACATTTCTCTATATCCTGTGCTCCGTTTTTAGCTTTATATCTACTAATATACTTTATAATGCATCCTTGTATAAAAGAGCACCCTAGAGTGTTTATAAGTTCTATTGGCTGCATAATCATATCTTTATAATGGTTACCGCCTATTTGTATATCTGTTGCTTTCATATTTCTACTTTTGTATAATTATTAAAATCACAATACATATATTTAGGAGTTTTAGCATCGTTTGCATATCTACAAGTAGTTGTCCATGCATTTTTTATGACTACTTCGTATATTACACCACGATAACAGAAAATATCTCCAACCTTTAACCTTGATAATTTAATACAATTTACGCTCATGATTATCAGCTATAAATCCATTTGCTACTCTCAATTCATCCATAAACATCACAGAGTTATAATGCTTAGGAAACGGTTTTACTATCTCATATACTGTATCTTTATGCATCACAAAACCGTCGTTTACAGCTTTTACATACTCTAGTTTTATAAACTTGTAAAGATACGCAGTTTCTGAATTTCTGCCTGGCTCTTTGCCAAGTAGAATTTCTTTTGAACTTATTTTTTTACCAACACTGTTGTTGATAAAATTTACCATTTCAGTAAATACTGAAGGTTTTTTGCCATTACGTCCCATAGTTTACATAAATTTTTTATATTTATCGATTTTTGCTTTTATGCTATCCATTAAAGAGCTTTGCTTTTTATCTTTCAATTTAAGTGCTGTGATTACATCTTCGTCATGAGTGCCTTGCAGTATCAGATGATTTATGACAACGTGGTTCTGTTGGCCTTGGCGGTATAAACGCCCGTTAAATTGTTGATACAACTCAAGACTCCATGTTTGCCCAAACCAAACTATTACGCTGCCTCCTGCTTGAAGATTAAGACCATGCCCAGCTGATGCTGGGTGCGCCAACATAACTTGTATTTTGCCAGCATTCCAGTCTTCAATGTCTTTATTGTTTTTAAGTTCTCTTGGCTTGTATTGTTTAAGATATTCCATGATTCTATCCCTATCAAATTGATAAGTCCAGGCCACTAGTACAGACTGGCCATTCGCATCTTCAATTATCTCTTTAAGAGCATCGAGCTTAATGTCATGGATTGGAAACACGTTTCTTTTCTCATCATATATGGCCCCATTTGCGAATTGAAGTAATTTATTTGAAAGAGCTGCAGCATTAATAGCATTTACTTCTACTGGTTTTTCTATAAATGCTGAATCCCCGTTTTCATCTTTTTGCTCAATTGTTTCAGTAGCATTTATTAAGTCAAGTACTTTGTTCTTTTCAAAATCATCATATTGCTTTTTTATAGCTTCTGGCATCCTGAGCTTTATATAGTTATCTGTCCTGAGTGGCATTTCAAGATAATCATCTGCTCTCATGCTTATGCAAATGTCTTCTATTTTTTTATGTATTACATATTCTGAGTCATTCATCAGATCATAAGAATATACGATATGACCATTTGATTTGCCTGGCCGAAAATATCTTTCTCTATATCTGGATATTGTCTTTTCAAGGCGCTCACCTCTATCCATAAGATATATTTGAGGCCATAGGTCAATAAGCCCATTTGGGGCTGGTGTGCCAGTCAATCCAACTAAGCGCTTGAGATACGGCCTAGCTCCACGTAACGCCTTAAAGCGCTCTGACTTATATGACTTAAAACTACTAAGCTCATCAACTACTACCATATCAAAAGGTAATTTGCCCCCGCCATACAAAGCGCAAAGCCACGCTACATTATCTCTTGATATAACATAGATATCAGCTTTTGTTTCCATGACAGCTGCTATCCGCTGCTTAGCAGTACCTATAATCTTAGAAAAGCGCAAATGCTTTAAGTGATCCCATTTCTCTGCTTCTTCTTGCCAGACTGACTCAGCTACTCTCTTTGGCGCTATGACTAGCACTGAGCTAATATCAAGATAGTCAAACATCAAATAGTTTATAGCTGTTAGGGTTGATACTGTCTTACCTAAGCCAAGATCGAGAAATACTCCACAAAATGGGTGCGTTATTATGTGCTCAACACAAGCTAATTGATATTTATGTAGATTATTCTCTGTTAGCATTTTGTTCTTTTAGCAAGTACTTAATTTCTATTATATTTTTTGCTATATGCTTAAGCAAGGCTTCATTGCTATTAGTAAATCTTAAAAGATTTAATTCTGCTTCTTTAAGTGCATTAGCATCCTGCTGTTTTAGTATTTTATCCAGCCATTCAGATTCTACTTCTACTATAGTAACATCTTTTGTATTATAGTAATCACATAGACTAGCTAATGGGTTAGCTATATGCGCCGGATTATTTTCCCACAGCTCTCTACAAATCGACTTTTTTGGCTGGTTTTCTTGATAAAATGGACATCCGCCTTTAAAGCATATATGCTTAGTATCAGGCGCTTTTTCTGGTAATATGATTACAAGCTTTTTCATTTTTATTTGTTATTTAATATTGTCTACAAAATTTACTACGCTTTCTACAGTATCTATCACTTCGACTCTAAAGCCCAAAGCTCTAAGCTTATTATGCATATACATTTGTATGCGCTTAGGCTTTCGCCCAGTTGTTTTTAATTCCACAAAAACTATTTTATGGCCTGGGAATAAGCACATCCTATCTGGTAAGCCTATAAGCTGGTCGCATAACAATTTTATGCACATACCACCACTCATTTTGACAAGCTCAACCAATTTACGCTCTACAACTTTTTCGCTATCTACCGTCTTTTTATTCATAATCTGGCCATATAAATGTTATACTCACACTTATCTAAATTAAATTCTAATCTGTCAACACAAAACATTTGGCCATTGTGTATAACAATTGTTTTGACAGACGGAATATGCTCTATGTTTTTTGTAACAAGGAGCACGGAATTACGGTAATTTCCATATTGCATTTTATAAAAATTTGCTATCATAATAAGCTATCTTTACGTTTATAGTATTTCTGTTTGCCATATAGTGAAAAATTCTTAGTAGATGCTATAGCTTCCCATTCAGGCATTGACCTAAGAATTTCATTAATCTCTCTTGTATTATATCTAGACATATCATTCTTTTCTTTACCAAGGCACTCACACCATATTTCAGCGATGCATACAAAGTCTTTTTGTACTGTGCCATTCTTAGACAATGGGTCTTCAAGCCAACGCCTTCTGTCGTACAAGTCCATTTTATCCCAGTCATCTGGAAATTTAGTATTAAGATACTCCTCGATAATACCTCTACGCTCATCTGTCTCTGAATGTTTGTGCTGCTCAATCTTAGCGATTATGTCTTCGTCACCAACAAGGTATAAAGGCTCTTTTGCTAAATATAGCTGATACGCCTCAGCCCATATTTGGTCTACTTCATCTTGAGTAAGATCATCTATAACAGATTTTGTAATGTATTCTGGCCTTACATCTATAGGCATAAAGCGCCGGTTTCCTGTCGGGTCACGTAAAAAGTCTTTATTGTTAGTAGTACCAAAAAACACGCATTGCCTTTTGTATGTTTCCACTGTTCTACCATACGCCGGCCTGAACATATCTTCTCTTTTTGATATGTAATGCTTAATCGATTCTACTTCTGCTTTCTTAAGACCTGAAAGCTCTGCCATTTCAATTAGCCACGCTCCTTGTATCTGCTCAAATGATTCCTTGCCCTGCACAGTCGTGAATGTATCTGAGAACCATTCCATGCCGAGCTTTTTAACGAAAGTACTTTTATACGTTCCTTGTTCTCCGACCAATATGAGTGATGTGTCGAATTTAACTCCGGGCTCAAAAACTCTGGCGACTGCAGCGCAGAGCATTTTTCTAATAGCAGCTCTAGTATAGGCATTATCTTCAGCCCCAAAATAATCGATTAACAGCGTATTGACTCTCGGTATGCCATCCCATTCTTGTTCCAGCAAGTATTTTCTTATCGGATGAAACTTCTTCTTTTCAAACTCAAGCGCAAGTGCGTCATCAACCTTTTGGCTTGATACAATACCATAAACACACTCAATATAATTACGCACACCGGAATAATCAACATCACGAAAAGGATCAATAGCGTCAATTTTACGCCAAGGTAACGAACGTGTAACATATCTTTTATTATCAAAAATATTTAACTTAAATACATCTTTTAAAAACTGATCATGTTGAATTATTATGTTCAAGTTGTTGGCTGAATTGTCATATTCGCCTTTTGTATTAGCATCAAGCTCTTCTGTCCATGAAGTATCATAGTCTTCAGGAACTTCTGCTTTTGCTTCTTCTGTGAACTCGAATTTAGCTTCAGCAAACTTTTCTTCAGCGATATGCTTTTTTGTTGTAGAGTCTTTAGAGGCAAATTCTTCCATTGCCTTAAAGCTCTTTTTATCTTTGTCTTCTTTTTCTTTGCCTGTATCTAAATGGCCAAATTTATGTATGCGGACTAAGTCAAATGCATTACATAGCCTGCCTCCTGCTGGGTCTGTCCCATGATGGGAATATGCAAATTTATCATCATAAACTATTAAGCCCGCAGCCGTAGAGCCATTTATATATGTATATCGCCCTTCTCCAGCTGGTGTATATACATCTGAAAGAAAAGTCTCAATAGCTTCTTGTATAGTATAAGTACGGCAGAAAACACCAATTATGCCTTTTTTATCTTCTGGGTCTTCTTGCTTTTTAATAGCTTGCATTATTACATCTGTGCTATCTGTAGCAGTTGGCCATTCGCTTGTGTCATGCCAATCATTATATAGCCCAAGGATATAATCAGCTTCAAGAAAAGGCCCGTCTTGAAACTCAAAGTAGTATTCCATATCTGATGATACAGACGGCCAGAACATAAGTCTATTTACATCAAAAGTTGACTGATCAAACAAATCAATGTTTAAGTCTCCTGCGACTTTTCTAGCAATAGCTTGATATTCTTCTTGCGATACTTCTCTATCGAGCGGAATTATCAATCTGTGCCGTGGCTTTTCAGGACACGACTTGTGAGTTGAATGTATAGCCGCAGCACACCCGAATAGCATTGTAAAATCCCACCAAAAATTTTCATGAGAAAAGTCAATATCCAATGTAATTAACTGGCGGTAAAGCACATTTGTTTTATCGCGCCTACCATTTGTAAGAAAGCCACCTACAAATCCTCCTACATCTTTTATCTTACTTTGCTCTTCTTTTGTAGCATTTATAAACCGCTTGTATGTTTCGGTGGTTACTACAGGAGTAGCTAATTTTTGGACTAATCCACTCCAAGTAATTTTGGTATTTTTCCATACTTTACTTGAGACATTTAGCCCTATAGCTATGCTCAAATTCTCATCATATTTCAATTTATCTACTTGCATAATACGCGTAAATAATATATAAGCACACCATAATCATATTTTAGTCTTTTAAGTAGAATGGTGTTATATACCCATCTGCTTTTAGTGGAAAATCTGAAGCCCAATGAGGCACTTTTTCCATAGCTTTAATCATATTGTTATAATGCTCTTTAGCATTTTCAAGAGGTATTTCTGCTATAGCTTCATCATGCACATGCATAGCTATTTCAAAATCTTCTTCTTGCATATTAAGCATGGAATTTCCAAGTAAATCACGAGCAATAGCTTGAACTATATTCTCTGTAAGTTTACCACCATACGTATCAATCTCACCCCATTGCTTGGTTTCTTGCACAACTCCTTGATAGCATAATACTCTTGTTGGCATTGTAGAACGGCCTATTTTCTTATCTTTGAATTTAGGCCCATAATAGAATAGTTGTCTACCGGAAGGTAGTTTGATTGTCATGAATTTTCCATCACAATCGAATACTATATTTCTACATGTGCATGATACTGGCCTTTGGTATCTAACAGCTTCTTTTGAGGCTTCATCTATCTCTTTCCACATATCTACAATAGCAGGATTAGCCATACGCCATTTGCGCACCAGACTCATCATTTCTGTATCAGATAACCCCATGCGTTCTCCACCCATTCGCTTAAGAGCTCCTAATGAACCTTCATACCCGAGTGCTAGCTCTGAAATTTTAGATTTGTCACGCAGTACTGAACCTTTAGTAATCGCGGATATTGGCACATTAAACATCTTAGAGCCGGTGGCTTCATAAATTTTGCCATCGCCTTTAAACACGTCCATGCGCCACTTTTCATTAGCAAGCCAAGAAATTACGCGCGCCTCAATAGCTGAAAAGTCAGCAACTGCAAATGTTTTATGCTCAGGAGCTATTAAAGCTGTTCTTACTAGCTGGGATAAAATATCAGACACATCATCATATAGCATTTCTACAGATTCCCAATCGCGGGCTCTAACTAGTTCACGCGGTATTTCTATGTGTGATATGTGGTTCTTTGACAGATTCTGCAATTGCAATAGTCTACCGGCCCATCGCCCAGTTCTATTTGCACCATAAAATTGAAATAAGCCTCTACACCTATTATCTTTCATGGCGCAGTTGAGCATTGCATAATACTTTTTGATGGAAGTCTTTGATAGCTTTTTGCGTATATTAAGCAACTCTATTACATCTGGGTAGTCAGCAAACTCTTTAAATAAATCTGGCATTGTTTCCTTAGAAAGAGATAATACTACACTACCTGTTTTCTTCTCGACCCATTGCCTTATCTGAGTCGGCGAATTAGGATTTTCAAGTCCTGTTAGCTGTTGAGCATGTTGCGTTAAGATAGAAGTATATGTGTTATCTACTGCGATAGCAGACTTTGCTAATTCCATATCTACAAGAATGCCCCTGTCATTTATATTCTGATCAAGAACATACATTTTATGTTCTATTTCAGGAATGATATATGCCTTTAAACTATTAAATATCTCACGCTCTGCAAGTACATCATACTTGTTATATTCCTTATACATTTCCCACTTTTCAGGAGCATGTTCAGGATAATTTCGAGTGCGCATACCATTAACTCGAGTTGCTTTGCATGGGCATGAGAAGTATTTAATAAGTGCTTTACCAGTATCTAGTTTTTTATCAGTAAGATTAAGAGCTTTTGACACTCCGTCCAAAGAAAGTGGTAAACCACAATATGCAGCTTTTACAGAGGTACAATACCACTGCTCTGCTGGAACATCATATCCTACGCGCTTAAAACACAAGCGCTCAAATACAGCATTGTGTGCCACTTTTACGCAATCCGGGTCAAGCAAAGCTTCTTCAAGCTCTTCAGGCATTTCTTCGCCTTGAGCTAAGTCTACTATTTTTACCGGGCTATCATCTAAAGCATATCCTATTATAAGAATTTCAAAATCTGGTGACTCTATATACTTATAAGCTCCAGACTCTTTAATATCTACAGATGAATATGTTTCAACGTCTATAAAAAGATTTTCTGCCATTATTGTTTTATTTATTATTTATAATAGTGGGATAGACGGGAGTCGAACCCGCAAGTGAACGCCCATACCTCGCCCTGTTTTACCAGTTAAACTTACTATCCCATAAAAGAGGTCCGGACTAATTAGTCCGGACCTATCCAGGCGTAAACAAATGCCTCCGATATTACATCATATCGTCATCCTGAACAGCATTCTCTCCACCGAAATCTTCTTCAGCTGTTGAGCCACCGGCCAACATCTCTCCATCTTCGAGCTTCTGAAGGTTGTTCAATCCAGCAGCAATGCCTTTGGATGAAACATTGAAAGCATAGAAGTTAATTGAAGCGCGGCCATAACAACCAGAGTAGAACTCGTCTCTGCTCATGATTGGGTTGAGTGAGCGGTCCACAATGCTCGGCTGACGCATCGAGTTTGCATTGATGAAATAGTGGTCCTCAAATGCAGGGTCATCCGGGCGCTCTTCATCGCCATCACGCAGAGGCAATTTGAGGTTTGCTGGGATACGGCCATTCTTATCTGCGAGTTTTGCCTTACCTGCTTCCTTTGCAGCTTCTATAGCTTTCTTGATTTTGTCAATAGTAGCCGTATCGCTCTTAGGAATAAGAACGCAGATATTGTACTTGGGGGTATCGCCCTCATTCATAGCTGTGGGCTCGAACACGTTTACATAACAAAATCTTACTTTGCCAGTTACTACTTTGGTTGAATTTACTTGATTACTCATTTTCTTTAATTTTTAAGTTGTTATTATTCTTTAAAATCTAATTGCGCTTGAGTATATCCCATTGCTGGTCTCTTGTCCTCAAGCGGTACAAGAGTAGGTTTGCCTTGTGGCTTGACAACCACATCTGAGAGTATTTCCTCAAAACGCTTTTTACCTACTAACTTCTCAATAGAAGTAATTGGTTTAAGCTTCATATTGAAAATCTCATCTTCTGAAAGTTCAGGGCAACGTGCAAAAATTGCATTAGAAGCTTGATCTTCATCAGCCCATTTGCGCCGACTGATTCCTTCGACCAATTTAAGTCCTGGCCATTGCTTATTCTCGTTGATTGCTTTAGTTTGTGCGTATTCTGCTATTGAATTAGCCCACTCTATTAACTTAGGTGTGCGTTTAACTATATCAGCAATCTCATCGTCGGTTAACAACTCTGGGTCTGCGAATTCGTGTTGTGCAATTTCGAGTTGTTGCTCATAAAGCTTACGACACTGATTACGCACAGCACAAAATCTACACCAATCTCCAGCATTGAGTTCTCCTTTACCTTCAAAAGCAAGTTCAGCTCTTGGTCTAAGCTCCTCTTCTGCCCATTTACGGAGTTCTTCGACAGATATTTGCCAACTTGATATATTGTTAATACGAGGTTGCACAATAGTCAATCGTACTTCCGTTATATCATACATAGTGTCATATTTCTGCAAAGCCCCAAGCCCATAAAGCATAAGTTGCTTATTCCATTCAGCATACACTGGAACACCTTTTCCATATTTCAAGTCAATGACTTCCATAAGATCATCATTGATAATAACACAGTCGGCTGTTCCAAAGCTTTCAGGCACATATTCTGTCAAATCGAGTTTCTGCTCGATTTCCATAACAGCTAACGGATTTTCAGTTCTTGCTTCAGCTAATTGCTCTGAGCAATAATCCGTATAGATAGGCACGACTTCAAGCATTTCCTCGCTGAACAAATCATTCATCATTATCTCTTCGAGCCTTTGATCAAAATCCTGCTCGCTAATGCTGCATAGTGTATCTTTTCTCAGGTAAAGCTCTGAGAGCTCATGAGCTAATGTACCTTCTTCTGCATATACCGAAGACTTCTTTTCTCCGTATTCATCTTCAAGCTTGGCAGACGGAGTACAATTCAGCCATCTTCCTGCTCCAGAAGCCGAAAGAAGTGCATGACTTCTTTGGCTATGCTTCTGCGGTTTAGTACTACTTGCCATTTGACTTATATGTTTCTGCCAGTTTTGTTAATACATAGCAACACCAAATATAAAGCATTGGATTTTCTCTACGAAACTTCTGAGCCATCTTTTGCAACTTCTTTGTACTCGACATAACTACAGCGATTCTAAGAAGTTATACATTTCGTCATATTTAGCCGGGTCAAGCTTTGTCACACTCGGGGCTCCAAGCTCATTGAGTTTCTGCTTAATCTCGTCACGATGCTCATTGACTTTTTCTGCGAGCATGCCGCGAACATCCTCAATGTTCTTAGAGGCAGAAGAAGCAGCCGGAGCAGCAGGTGCTGAAGGTGCAGGTTTGGCAGCGCTTTGAGTCTGAGCAGGTGCTGCAGGCTGGGTAGTAGGTTTTGCAGGAGCTGGCTTTGCTGGTGCGGCAGGAGCAGCCGGAGCGGGCTTGGCAGCCGGAGCAGCAGATGCTGAAGGAGCAATAGCATTACCAAACAATGACTTAATGAAATTCTGCGTATTTTCAGACAGGTTTACGCTAACCTCAACAGAAATTTTAATCGTTTCCATTTTCGTAATTTTTAATAAAGTTATCTAAATAGTTAATAAACTCGCTTACTGTCATATCTGGTACGTTTGAGAGCTTCTGATGAATAAGCTCATTGTTCTTATATATAGATACATACACGCCTTTATAATTCAGCTTTACTTTGTATTCACCTTTAAGCATTGTCAGGCATCCGTCTTCAGATGAACCTTTCCAAGTATTTGCTGAAAACAAATCAGTTACTAACACGCCAATATGATTGGCCAATCGCTCTAACTGTATAACATCCAAATTGGCTTCGCCCTTTAACACACGGTCAAAGGCCTGTTTCGGATATTTAACAGTAGGAAATAACACCTTCGCTAAATCTTCTGTATTTAGCTTGTAGTGCTCAATAACATTACCTATATTAAATTGTTGCTCCATATTTTGGTGATTTTTATTATCTTATTTTTGATATGCAAATATACAAATTATTCTCGATAGAAAAAATTTATTTCATTAATTTTGAGAATTTATTTTGTTAAAAATATTTAAGCGGCAATTTTAGTAGGAGGGCTTGAAATTGCCGTAAACAAAGAAACAATAGAAACAATCTCCCCTATTATTTCAAACTTAATTTCTTAATTTCCGATTAACATTAGTGTTAATAAGAAATACCAGCTTTTACTACGAGAAGATTTAATGAAATTATTGTTTATTTGTTTACAGCATATATAAGTAATTGATTTTGAGCACTTTAGGCGTAAACAATGGATTGTTTATATTGTTTCTGTTGTTTACCGCTTTATAAAGTATTTTGCACACAGCCCTATAATTATTAAGATTATGGTAGTTTTCAGGTATTCGTCTATGTTAATTTTTATCTTTTGCCACTTTGTGAGCTGAGCTTCCACAGGATATGCAATTTGAATCGTATCAACTTTTTCTCGCCAGAGAGTATCATGCTTTTCTATGTATTTATACAAATATTTATATTTACTGAGATACACGGTATCACCTTTGCGCTCTACATAGATTGAATCTCTATGATATATGCTATCAATTTTGGTCTGAGATAAGTAAGTAGTATCTCTTTTCATTGTTTCCACAGGCACATATTGAATTGACTTACAGCTGTATAATATAGTGGCTAAAAATATAAATGTAATTATTCTCGCTAATTCTCGCATAATCTTCGAATTTTATTTGTTATTATTCATATTTAATATAAAAACCATTCTCGTAATAATTTCTTATGTGCGAGAATGGTTTTTATACACTTCAGAGATCTTTATACTCGTACTTAGCATCAAAGCTGGGGCATGCCTTAGCTGCAAATTCTCTATGCCCATGGATAGTAGCATTTGGGTATTTTACCTTTAAGATTTTCAATGTTTCGAGTAAAGATCGCTTTTGAGCCTCAGTGCGCGTATCTTTAGGAGTTTTACCGTCTTTAGCAACACCTCCTACATAGCATACTCCTATAGAGTTCGCATTTTGGCCTGAACAGTGTGCTCCAGCTACACTTTCATCTCTACCTCTGTGAACAGAGCCATCGAGCTCAATCACATAGTGGTAGCCAATGTCTTTCCAGTGATTACCGTCCACATGCCAATCTCGTATGGTCTCTGTTTTGACATCCTGCCCTTCAGGAGTAGCAGAGCAATGGACTATGATTTTATTTATCTTTCTCATACTTTACCTTGCGCGATAAGTTCATAAAATAATTCAGCTAAATAACCACTTCCTTGTTGCAAGCATTGCTCATCGATGCTTTTCAAAATTTTAGCTGTGTCAGACAAATCAATTGAGGCGTGCTCATCTGTAAAAATATCACCTTGCTTATCTTTTACAGTAACTGAGAAGTTAGCAGGTAAAGAAGCATAGCCTACGTCCTTTTTGGCTTCAAGCATTAAGCGATTCATCTTTTGTAGATTAACCGTCAATTTTGTTTTGTCTGAACCTACAGACCATTCTCCGTTTCCTGCTTGGCTTATTTCTGTAAAAATCAGCAGCTGGAGAAAAGGTAAGCTCTGAATTGCTTACAAAATCTTCAAGAGCATTATATTTTGCAAAATCTATGATAATCCAAGGCAGACTAGATTTACTTGCTTCATAATCATATTGCTTACGATACTCTTCGCTTACATACTTATTGTATTCGTATTCATTGCGAACTACGTTAATACTAATTCCTTGCAGTTTCATTTATCTTTCTCGTTTAGTGCTAATAATTGGTTTATTCTATTTAATATCTCATGACCCTGCTCTGTAGTTGTAGCTTGTACAATCTGTTTAACTATATCAGGTACTTCTGCGGCATGAGCCTTTTTACGTTTACTATTTTCAACTACAGATTTACCTTCAATGTATATAATAGCGACAGTGCATAGAATTGTGGCGAATGGAACTATATAGAATGATAACAAGCTCCCAAGTATATCAAACATAAGAGCAAAAAGCATCAGTCTTACATAATCACCAATTTTCGTGATTGTTCTACGAAACCCATGTGACATTAATCTTTGGCCAAGTGCTTTTGCTGTTGTTGTTCCACTCCAGAAATCTACCATGCTGCTTAATACCATGAAAATCCAGCAGGCTAAAATAATACAAACTCTAACGGCTATGAAAAATATAAGCCCATCAAAGTTTTTGGCTTCAATTAGTTCTAACATTATTATATGAATTTTTCCCAGTCCAATTTGATTGCTTTCCCTATTGCGTCAGCAGTCCATCTACAAAAAATCATGCCATCATACCCATCAGGGTCATTTGCTATTTTATAAGCAGCTCTAAGGCATGATGCTTCATCTTTTAAAGGATCTGGGTAAAGATCTGCATAATACATGTTAGCAAGATATGCAGCATCTCCATATGTTACATGTTTAGGCATTGTTAGGCCTAAGCTTTCCATGGACTTTTTAACCTGATTTGTAGCCCAAGAATGTTGTTGGCCACTAGCATTTATCATCATTTTACTTACATGCTCTGCGAGAGCATCTGTAAAGTGATAGCCATGCTTTTTCACATACTCAGAATATCCTTTAGCGGACATAAGAGCGTTCGCTGCTTGCTCATAAGGCAAATCGAATTTAACTTCATGCTCACCGTACTCACCATGATGAGTAGATATTTTGCTTTCTACTACTACATCTTTGTGTTCCTTATCACGGCCACATTCACGGTATTTTACTATAATACATTTTAATTTACGTCCCATAGCTTTTAATTTTCAAATTTTTTGATGAAATTTTCCATCATTTCCTGTTGTTTTTTCATAAGTTCCTCCATATTGTTGATTGATGTCTCAATCTTACCGAAACGTTGTTCTGTTTCTTGCTTTTCCTTATACATAGGATTAAGCTCTGCGAGCAATGAAGGAGCTTTTTTAATAATGTTTTGTGCTTTAGAAGCAGAAGCTAAAACTTGTTCTGCACTTGCCTTCTGAGCTTCAACCTCACTTGCCAACCCAGGTTTTTCTGTTGCTAAAACGAGATGCCCAGCATAAGTAACTGAATGGTTTTCAGGAATAGTATATGTTGCTATTTTCCCATTAGCCTCTATAGTGACATCAACTACCATCTCAGTTTTACCGGTTTTCTGGTTCATTTCCAATCTAGGAAATGATACCTGAGTAGCTTTGCCTTGAATAATATCAAACTCCTGTGTATCTAGAATATATACAGGATAATTCTGTTTTATGTCTTTAAACAATATCATATAGCTTATCTTCTTAAGTTGTTAATAAAATAGGGTACTCAGAAAAGTATAAAACTTTCCTAAGTACCCTTGATTTCAATTAGGCTGCAGGCGCAGCAATAGAAACAGTCAAAGAACTATTAATAGCATAGCAATTGGATTTTCCGCATACTATTTTAATAAGTCCTTGAGTCATACCGACTTGAGTAATAACAACAGATGCAGGAAGTGTCGTTACACCTTGGAATGCAACCACAAATCGCTCATTGATTACTTGTGTTTCTGCCTGACATTTGCAAGCATTAGGAGTAACAATAGTGATTGTTGCTACAATAGGTACAAAAACCGTAGTTCCATTGAGAACTGGCGTTTCGTTCCTGTAAGTAACAGTTGCGAATGGCTGATTAGTAGAAGTTGCGCAAACGCAACGACACAATTTCTCCTTAAATGTGGCCAAGAACGAAACTTGGTTTGCCACAGGAGCAGCGGCTAAGCCTACTGGTGATAATGTAACCATAATCTTTATAGTTTAATGGTTAAACATTATTGGCCACAGCCACATCCACAGCTATTATTACAGCCACAACCGTTACCACCAAGGCGAGATAACAACAGATTATTCTGGCGCTCTTGAGACAATTCAAACTTAAGATCTTGAATCTTCAGAGCTTGTTCATCCTTCCAGTGGTTATTCAGAGTATCAATGATGCGCTGAGTGTTGTCTTGACCGGCACGAAGAATATCGCACTTATCTTGCTGAGCCTGGAAAGCAGTAGCTGAGAAACCTTGTGTAATTGCAAAACCAAGATCGCGTTGGCCATTGCGAATCTCAGATGTGTCTTTACAGTTCTGAAGTAACAGATCAGCACGGAAATCTGCAATCTGGCGTTGAGTTTGGCAGCAGCAATTCTGTAAAGCTTGAATGATGTTGCAATCACCCAGGTTAACAGCATTGATAACGCGTTCAGCAGAGAAATTGACTTGACCAGCAACTTGCTGAATAGCAGCTTGAATATCGCAGCAGCACTTCTGAAGAGTATTGAAGTCGATATTAAGCATCTGCGATAACTGGCTAATAGCAAAGCCATTGCCTTGAATAGCAGATTTAATGCAATCAGCATTCTGGTTATCCTGCAATTGAGTGCGGATGGCATTAAGCTGAGCTTGAGTTTCGATACCCTGTGTAGCGGCTCCGGTTCCATCTCCATTAAAGCCAAAACCTCCATTGCGGAATAAAGCCAAGAACATGATGTACGCAAATGGGTTGTTCATCCAGTTGTTCATACCTCCACTCATCATGGCGGCCATCGGACCCCAATCATCTTTGCGATTATTACCATTTGCTAAGATAGCAGCTGCAAGTGCGTTGTCGTTATTGTCACGATCGCAACAGTAGATTCTTTCTACAGGTTCCACAACTCTGAAAAATTTAAAATTTGTTAAACAATAAAGTTAATTATATATGCAGACGCCTCTCTAGAAAAGGCGCAAAGCATCATTTATAAAAGCCGTACGCTACATAATCTGCGATGCGATATACTCCGCAATTTTCAGTCCACCCTCATTAGTCGGGTGAATGTACACTGTACCATCCGTTCCGCGAAAATACCTGTCAGCTCCATAACGGCCAAACAACGGGTATAGATTGATGTACTGACAACCAAACTCGCGGGCACATTCCTCGATAACCTTGTTCTCCTCAATGGTCAGGTAGTCATAACCTCGGCTGATATAATCATAAGTTTTAATCATAGTTGCGAATGGTCCAATCACGATTATCTGCGCATTGGGATTGGCATCCACCACCTTTTTGAGAAGTCCACGGAAACAGGCTCTGAACGTGTGGTTGTACTTCTTTATGCCTGTCACTTCCTCAACATCGGAATAGTCCCCATCAGCAGTCAGCACGGCATCTTCCGTATAAATTTCAAAGGTTGCCTCCGTAGTATCCTCCGTCCCATCCTTCAAGTTCGTCAATCCCTGTATGTTCGACAAATCGCCATAAGTAGGATATTTGTTAATGTAAGTGACCTTGTCATTCGCCCCGGCAAACACGATTACCACGTCTCCCTTGTAATACTTGCTGTCCGACGCACGCGAATAAATGGAGGTCGTATTGACCGGCATCACCGTCTCTCCCCCTTCCGCAGTCCGGCACGGCTGGCGATATTTGTTTCCTTCCGAATCAGCCCATATAGGGTGCGCATACCCGAATCCATCGACGACCGTTTCATCGGATTTGCTGATTCCCTCTACCTCTTCATAATAGGTATCCGTGTCTTCATTTCCTGACGTAAGCAGGATATAGCCATACCCCTCGGTCTTTACGCCCTCGTCAGCCCCTCTTACCTCCTTGGGATTATGCCAAAGACCCGTAAGCTCGCACAGCCTGTCCTGCCAAGTGCGCTGGTAGGTGATGGAATCGCCAATCGTAACCAGTTTCTTCCCACGATATTTATAATGGCTATCGAATGTTTCACCAAAATGATAGTCGTTGCGGTAAATCAAATCTTCTCCTATCGACAAACAATATATATCATAATTCGAAATGGGAGCAGATAATCTTACATAAGCTACAGAGGGATCAAGCACGAGGTATCTAATATAGTTCTTGAAACGTGCATCTGATTTCCATGCTGAAAGTACGCCCAAGAATTTTTTGTCTTTATCGTAAGCTAAGATGGAGCCGTAAGAAGATATGTTGCTTGATAATTTCTTTCCACCTACAACCGGTATGAATTTGGAGTAAAACGACTTGGTAGTTGCACTATTCGATATTATCTCCCCGTTGCTGTTTATAATTGCACCCTCCCTTTCAACTATATCGGTTGTGAATAGGTTGATGGAATTGATGTACATTGAGTGGAAAGCATCCAGCTTCGTTGGTACGACATCCAGTTCCTTACGATAGACCAAGTCCGTATAGGTTATCCCGTATTCATAATAATACGCATTGTACATATTTGTCTTAACAGACAAGTCCTCTTCTCTAACATAGAAAAATACCCTATTTTTATTATCCTTTGAAGAAACACTTATCCTAACATACCTAATGCCATCTTCAACAAGATAAGCACCTGAAAAGCCGCCACCATTAATTGGCAATGCTTTTACAAAATTCATTTCATCATCATACCCATAAATGGACCCATAAGCATACGCCGGGCAATAGAACTTCTCCAATCCCAATACATCAATAAAAACAGATGAACAAGCAGTTGCCACTAACTGTTCTTTCCCTCTGCTATTTATCATTATGCCGTCAATAAAATCCGTAACATAGTTTATTTTATTGATATATTGATTACTTGTATCCCTGATATTGATAATGCCTTCAACGTCGGACATCTTTTCATCCGTATAAATTTTGTCTTCCGTAATGCCATAGGCATAGTAAGTTGTATCGTTCTTAAGATATAAATATAAACTGTTGCCCTCAATCAGTGACTGCTTTCCTGTCAAACGAACATATCTCGTGTTTTCAGAAAGGGTATACTCCGTTCCTGAATGCGGTACGTACGATATGAATGCAAAATTTTCATCATAAGCGTACATATTCCCGTTTGCATAGATTTGGGAGTACACTTTATCAACGCCAAGTACATCTATGAAATTAGATACAAAAGTCCCTGTAAAATCATACACACTGCCATCTGCTGGTCTAATACTCTTTCCCAAAATTAATCTATCCGGGTCTATTTTGTTATAGGAATTAAGTGTTTGAGGGTCAATAATCGTACTTTTTGCTATAAGATTAAGTACGCTTTCTGTTAAAGCTATTCCTGTCGCTTTCTTTACCCATGTCGAACCATTGTATAATAATATAGCTGCTTCATTTTCAACTATAGCACCTCCAAAATTAGAATAAGTTCCACTTTGTGTTGCTAAATAAAATACAGGCCCATCAGGTGTTCCTGGGTTTGTAGAAGGAGTAGCAATATTTGCAAATGTAGCATTTGCGCCAAGATTGCTAATTATGTTATTCAGCACATTTTGAAGAACTCGTCCGGTAATTTCTTGATTGCCGTTAGTCTTTATAACATCAGCAATAGCAGCTTTTAGTATTTGCCAATTAGCCATTTTAGTCTATGTTAAAATCGTTATTAAAATCGTTATTAAAATCACCGCCTACTAATTCAGGCTCATACCCACCTATATTAGCTATAACAGTATCAGTTTCAAATTCACATTCAACTGCAGCTAAATCTCCTTGGTCTTCCCATTCAGGCTCCATACTAAATGTTGTCAAATCGTAAGTCTGCAGTTTACTTGTAATTTGTTTGCTTTCACATAGCCTTACAATCCTAAGAGCATCACATAGATATTCAGGAGCTACAAATGTAAACTTATAAATCTTTTTGCTTATTTGGCTCTCAATAAATGTATAGCCCATCCGCTCAGTAGCTTCTTCCTCAAAGTCATATTCAGGTTTACCGATTTGTGTATTCAAGTAGCACCTAAATTTGAAATTGTCAGAAAAATCTACTATACCATTTTTAAGCTCAAAGTTATATGAGTTGTAATACTCAAGAAGCAGATAATCGTCTACCTTATTGCATACTGTAAAAATATCAGAATATATAGTTCCTAAACCAGATATAGATATTGCCAAATAGTATTGGCCTTCATGCACAATTCCTATAATAGGAAGAGTGCCAGGATATTTCAATAGTTTAAATCCAGTAAATGACTTAATCTGTAAACCATTTTCTTTTATACTAGTCGTTATATCAGTATATTTTCCTGTGCTGGAATTATATAGTCTAACCCAATTCACAGATGTGCCGCTAGCTAAAACTACTTGAAATGGTAATAACATATTCTTATAGGTTATAAGCTGATAAACCTGGCCAAAAGCATAATCTTTACGATGATTTTGCAGTGCAAGATTATCGTAAAAAGGCAATGGCGATATGTTATTATTCACTAACTTCATGTTGCTAATTTACAAATAAAAATCGATATAAGAAAATTTCTTAATAATTTTTAACGCACAATTTTATTGAGGCACATAAAGTAATCTTACTTTAGCATGGCGAGTATTTACATTGACAGAAATCTCATCTATTTTTCCATTCCCTATAGTAGTTTTAATTAGCTCAAGTTCATTCAAATCTTCTTCTATAGGAAACTCTATAGTATGCTTCATGCACATTTTTACGCCATTCGCATATAAATCTCCAAGCACATTACAGTCAAGATTTGATGCAGGCATATCATACATATAAAAGCGCACAAGATATGCCCAAGCTGCATAGAAATTCTGAATCACAGCATTATATGTATCACCGTTTTCATCTATCAACTGTGTTTCAATTATAGGCAATTCTAAAGAGGAACCGTTTTTAATTGGGCATAATAGTGCAAAGCCGTCATCTGAGAAATTAGATGGATTAAATAGCATGTAATCTACATCGGATGAAAATTGGCTTATATTTATTTCTTCTGTTTTATCCTTTTGCACGTAGTTAGATTTAACATCTATAGTTACTCCACCAAACAAATCGGTTACATCGTCCATCCAACCAAATTCGTATCGCTGATTTAGGTCTGTTTTATCATATTCTACTTCTGATTGAAAATATGATGATAGCTTTTTGTTAAATTGGTCTACAAGCTTAGTAAAATCAAGCTGAATACTTGTATTATAAGAATATGAGCCTCCTCTCATAAAGAAACTTATATGCTCAATCTTAAACTTGTTATCTTCTATATACCAATAACATCTAAAACAGTCACGAAGCATTTTCATTACATCTTCTAGTGATACTTCTGCCTTTTGAGCGGGCTGGTCATATTCACCTTTAAGTATATTTGTTTTTTGTGTTATGTGTACATAAAATCTTGCCATCGACATTGGTACGGTTGTATCATACAAAAAGCGACTATATTCAGCAGTTGCTTCATGCTGAAGAGTAGGGTCTATTTCTTTAAGTAAAGCCTTTATTGCTGCTGCTATAGAATAACTATCCCTAAGAGTATATTGCTTTCTTAATCTCTGCTCAAATAAAGAATAATAGCTATCATATACATACCACAATGAAGCATTAGCCCAAGAATTTCTACTAATAGGTAAAGGCCTACCTATACCAGCACTACTAGGAATAAACTCATTAGTGAAATACTGACCATAGTCGTTCAAACCATATCTTGTAGGCTTATCTACTGCTCTAGAAGTACAGAAAAACATTCCGCCTGTTAGCCCAATACACTTCTTATAATTCCTATTATCTGTGACAAAGTCATCAGATGGCAAATCGTATGTGTTCTTTATACCTTCAGAGTCTTCTACAGAATCTACATCGCAAAGCAGGCGTCTATAGATATGATATACGAAAGGACTTTCTATAATAAATGTATCGTCTGGATTATTTACATTTACCATTTTAACATCATCGCGCAATATGTATTTATTGTCAGGGTCACTAACATCCCATTTCTTTTCTGACTGATATAGCAGCAAGTTATCTGAATTTCTATATAACCGTACTCTATATGGCGTAGAGCTTTCATCTACTAATTCCATTTTGCACGTGTAGCCTGGATTCCATTTACTCCAATATCCATTTGTTCCAGCATATACTCCATTAACATCAGAAATGCTAGCATTTCTTATATAAAACTCATTTCCTGCTTTTATATAAGAAAAATAATATTTGTTTATCAAGTCGTTGTGATTGTCAATTGCTTCATTTACATCACTTTCCCAGTATATACCTCCGAAAAAATTAGATATTGAATTAGAACCTCTAACATAAACCTGCATTAAAGAGCGTTTATGCAGGTTTATTCTCGATATAGCTGGAGCAAGTTTTATAAGGTCATAAGTATTTTCATACTTGTTAACCACATCATTATATTCATCAAGGGCTGTTGTTTTAAGTTCACATGACTTTTTTTCATAATCAAGTTTGCAATCTGTTTTATTAAATTCGCCTTTATAATATTCCACCCATTTGCCAGAAGTCCTATTATATTTATCTATAGTAAATATCATGTGGTCCTCTAGGCTTGAGTTATGTACAATCTCATAGTCATTGCCAAATAGTTTTATTTTTCCATCAAGTGAAATACGGAAAAATTCTTGCCCACTTTCTTTAGCATATTTTTTATTAAGCTCTTTATAATGTGGATTTACTTCTACTTTATCACCGCCATTCTTCGATATGTAAAATTTATATTTTGGAGGTATCATATCTTTAATTCTTTATAATTCGTTTAACATTTTTATGCTGAATAACTACTGCACCATTAGGCAATGCATAGTATTTAGTCTCACTTTGTTTCCTAATACTTCTCACGTCATCCTCTATTTTTGAGAGGTCCATATTTCCATTGGAATTAAGAGAAATACTTAGGCCATCTGAACTAGCAAATGCATTAAGATATTTATCTTCAAATGTTCCTTTATTTAGGCTATCAATAACATCTGGAAGTATCTTTTTGTATTTCCTAGTTCGCTTCTTACTTATAATAGCAAGTGCTTCTCCACCTTCAGCTCTCATTCTATGCTTCTTCTTATTCCTTACACCCAAATCAATATCATCACCTGATGCATGAGAGCCTCCTTCCAAGAACTCAAGACCTCCTTCTCCATATTCATCAGATTGGCTTGCTGTTACTTGTTTAGCTTTAATTTTGGCTACTGCAAATGAAGTCCACATCGTGGCAATAGCAGCTAATGCAAGTGCTGGGCCAACAATAGGGATTGAAGAAAATGAGCTCCATAAATTAGCGGATGCAGTAATAAGTGAAGATGCCTGAGTAATGCTATTCAATGATTCTTGACGTCTTTGGGCTGCTTCAAGCATTTTTTGCTTTTCTTGTTGATTTTTCTTTTCTTGTTCAAGCTCTTTTCTAGCGGTTGCTACATTATTAGCATAACCATTATTACGAGCCTCAATTTCAGCGTCATAGGCTTTTTGCGCGGCCTCTACTCGAGCTTCAGCTGCTTCTACAGCCTGTTCAGCTAATTCAACTTCGGCATCCATAATGGATTGAAGCTGTTCTATTACTATATTTACAGCATCTTTTAGGGCATCAATCTGGTCATCATCAAAGCCAAGTTTCTCAAGCAAAGTACCGCCTAAACCTTTTTTGCCAATGTTCTTAATAAAATCATCAAGTTCTGACAGTTCACGGTCTATGCCTTTAACAGTGGCTTTAGCAGCATCAATCTGAGCTTGACTCCAATCTAATCCACCGGTTTCTGCTAAACGTATTTGTTCTTGCCATCTAGCTTTTTCTTGCTCAAGTTTGAATCTGGTTATCTCAGTTTCGCTGCGCTTAACTTCATTAAATATAGCTTCATCAAGAGCTTGTTGCTCATCAAAACTTGACATGCTAAAACTACCAACAGCAATAGCTTTTTGTTTATCAAAAGATGTGTTTATAGCACTTGTAGGTTGCCTTTTAGCTTCTGGCAACTGAGCATTCTTAAGTAATGCTATTTGTCTTTCAACATCTAATCGTTTTAAAGAATTGCTGAGTTCTTCATAAGAGCCTTTTTTAGATACTTCGCCTTCTAACTCTAATAACTCTAACAGCTGTTCAGCTTTTTGTATTTCTACATCTATATTAAGCAAATCTAGGCTTAAAGTTAAGCCTTTTTGCTTGTTCTTTATAGCATTTTCTATATCATCTAGTGCTTTGATAGCTGTTTCTTTTTGGCTTTCTGTAAGCTTTTTATATTTTTCGTCTTGACCTTTTAATATTTTTTGGATTCTGGCGTATTTATCATTTAAATCAGCTATTTCTTGATTAAATGATGCGAACGCTTCAGCTCTGCGCTTCTTATTTTCATCTCTCTCTATCTCCGTGCGACTCTTTTGATATGCTTTTTCAGCTGCTAAAGCAAGAGTATTCAGTCTATCATCAGCATCTCTCGGTGTGCGTTTTTTATCTTTTTTATGAGATTCTTCTAAACCGATTTCTTTAAATAGAGCATCTGCTTGATCTTCATAAAATTTCCATACATTAAAATAACTTTCAACTTCTTGCTCAAGAGATTTTGCGTCTTTTTGTAGGCTTTCTACATTTCTCTGCCTTTGCTTTTTTAACCTAGTTTCAAGTGACAAATCAGAATCTGGCCCAGAGATGCCACCCCATAAGGCTTTAAAATAATTCATAGTTTTATCGAAAAAGCCGTATTCACGCACTTTCTCTGCCTCGGCCTTATTCTCTGCAGCTAATAATTTTTGATATTGTTGAGATACAATATTCAATGCAGCTTCTGCTTTAGCTCTTGCTTTATACGCAGCTACAACAGATTCTGTGTTTTCTACGAAAGCATTATTAGCGTCATTTATGTTATCTATGGTGATTCCTAGTTTGCCAAATTCCTTTTCATTATCCTTAATCCACTGTGTTTGTGCTTTTATGTTATCCCCTAAATCTCTCCAATTTTCAGATAACCTTCTTAGCACAGCTATTTGCTGACCGTATGCACCAGTTGAGCCTTTTCCTAATTCGCTGTTTAAATCTTCTAATGCATCTTCAAAAGATTTTGCTGCATCTCTACCTGCTAATGTTTTGTCAATCCATGTGATAATTTCTTTACCGTACATAGAAAACACGGTAAGTAGCACAACAAGGGCAGTATTCCAACTAAACAGTGATTTTACAATTGACTTTGTTACACTTACAGTTTCTTTACCTTCTGCTCTCAGTAATTCATTTTTCTTTCTTAGTCTGTTAATTTCATCAACTACCATAGGTATATTATTCGATATACCTAAGAAGAATGTATTAAGCGATACAGCTGCAGCAGGTAATTCTCGTACTACTTGAGAAATAGAAATGCCTAAGCCATCCCATGTTTTTTGGTAATGACCTACAGACAATCTATAATTACCTGTCGCTTCTTGCAATTTTATCATCTGCTGATAAATTGCATTTGTTTCAGCTTCAAGCTTTTTACCAGAGTCAGCAGCTTCTCTCTCAGCTGCAGACATCTGATTAAGTCGTATTTTATTCAATGCATATTGAGCTGAAAGCCTATTATAAGAGCCTTCTGCAGAATTAGCAATTGTGGCTTGTAGTTGAGCAATTTGATTTGCCTCTCGTATCTGGGTTGAATAGAGTTTAAGCTGCTTGTTTTCTTCTGATTGGGCATAGGCGAGTTTCTCTTGAGCCTGAGTTAATGGGTCTACTGTAGCTTTCTGCTGTTTTCTAGCAGAAGTAAGCTCAGCAATCTTAGCTTTCAATTCGAGTAATCTTTTACCTTCATCTGACTGTAAATAAGCTAATCTTTGCTCTGCCTTTTCTACTTCAGACAGAGTTTGGATATGAGGCTTCATTTGGTCATCAAGGGCCTTAATCTGATTTTTCAAATTAAGAATATCATTAAGTAGCTGTTGCCCCATTTCGCTATCTGCTCTTTCAGCCGCAGTTAAAGACTTATATAGCTCAACTGTTTGCTTTAGGTCAGACTTAAGACGGTCATAAGAAGATATAGCTTGCTGGATATAACGCTGCTGTTCTACAGTTGCTCTATTAGCATCTGAAGTTTGTGCTTTAAGCCAAGCAATCTGTTTACCTGTATCAGATAAAGCTAATTTAAGCTCATTCTGAGCTCTTTCAAGTCTTGACGTAGATGCTGTTGCTTCATCAATAGCTTTACGCCCTTCACTTGTAGCTCCACTAGCAGACTTAAGAGAATGTACAATCCTATCTGCACCTGCTCTGATAGCATTTACCATTGTCTCGTATGACTGATTGAGCTCGCCAAGTTGCTTGACAAGCTTTTCAATCGAGTCATCCGGCTCAATTATATCGCTATATTTTATCTTATCTTCTTCAGCCATAATTATTTCCTTTTATGCCGTTTAACACTCTTGCTTTCTGCTTCTAATTGCTGTTTTATATTATCAACAGCATTATAGAATTGAAGTACTGTCATCTTTTTAGCATCCATACTTGTTTTTTGAGCTATCAAAAGGCAAGTACTTTCAAACTGCTTATCATATTTTATTTCAACAGACTCACTTCCTATGTATGATTTTGGAGAATGCATATTAAGCATTATCATATCTATGGTTTCTATCTGTTCAGAGTTATCTGTGTCATTTATCATAGAGTCCAACACAAGAAGTGTTCTTTGCTTTAACTTATCGTATGCATCTTTTTCCTTTGGATTTACAAAATCTCCTGGAAAGTACATTTCAAGTTCGGTGGTTACTTTTTTTTTAAGCAAAGTCAAAAAGTCTATAATCTTTGAATGCTTTATTTCTTTAAGCCTGGCCAATATATTTTTAAGTCCATCGTCTGACAAATCATTAACTTCTTCACCGTCTATGCTATGAATAAGAGCTGCAAAAGCTAAGTACCTCGGTGAAATTTCATTGTTCACCATATACATATTTTGCCTCATGTTTTGCAGTTCTTGCAAAGCTTTTTTGGCATTATTGCTTTTAATGAATTTAGCAACACGAGTTATATGAGCATCAATATCATCTGCATCTGAGCCAATTCCAGAGTCTATAAGCAAATACTTATTGTACTTCTGAAAATTTACAATAGGCATTTCATCTATGCTGTCATATACCCGTACGACTTTTTTATTTACTATCAGGTTTTTCATATTAAAATTCGCGTTATAGGGGTTGATATGATAGGAATAAGTATAATACTCATCTCATTAAAGAAAATAGCGAGAATGATAGCGAGAATAAGCGACGTCCAAAAGCTTAAGCAAAAGTCACAATCGAATAATTGAGAAATAAGCTTAGGAGCTCTGGTAATTATCTCATCGCGCACACCGAGTTTTCCAATTAGCAAAATAGCAAATGCTGCTGCTAAGGCTATATATATTAAAGCCGAAAGCATTGTTATAAAATATACCGTTGACATAATTCTCTAGTTGTTAAAGTAAATTCAATTCGTATTCCTGCATAAGGGTACATGAAGAATTGTTTATCAATATCTTGTATACCTTCTCCTTTATAAGTATAGTTATTATAGATTTTCTCTATTGAATAACCTTTGTATATATTTTCAAAGCGCTCATATATATCATTTATAACAAGCTTACCAGTTGTAGTAATAAGACCTGGAGTAGTTAATACCCGCATAATTTCATCTTTTACTTCTTCTGTATGCATAACAGTTTCATCTTCATAAATGCTACTGAGGTCATACCAAAATATAATGGCTCCGCTGAAAGTATATTGTGGCAATGATTGAACTACTTCAGTAATCTTTTGTGGGTCATAAATATCAAACCATGAAAAATTGCCAAAGTTATCATTCGGTAAAAGTGACACATATTCTCCGTTGCCATTATACATTGCAGGGTATATAAACTTATTACCATCTGGCCTATGTTCTACGAGCTTATATGCTCTACCAAATGCATAATTAAGCCACTTAAGTCTGTTCATAAGTGACTTTTGCATATCCTGTAATATCTTATCAAGCAATACAGGGTCTTCTTTAAATCTTATTTGTACTGAGTTTTCCTTCATTTCCTTATTGCCTGTTTTAATCGTTTAACTAATTCTTTTCTTATATGAGAACGAACTATTCTGGTAAAATTTTTATCCGTTAAGCGAAAAATCTCTTCACCATATTTCTCAATAAGCTCAGGTGTTTTTTCATCACTCGCAGTCACATAAAAACCTTCTGAGTCAAATACTACAAACATAGACTCATGAAAAGTGCCTGTGTCTCGCAGTGTGACCCTTGTAGTAGGCTGACCTTTTTTCTTTTTTATTTGTATGGTTTTAGGCTTGTATGGCATATAATCCATTATCTTTTCACCTCTACCGTTGATACCACGACGATATAACTGGTCATCTGCTATAGCTGATACTATTACGTCTTCTTTGTCACGCACAATATCTTCTAATAGCATAGGCAAGCTATCCTTAAAACTTCGCAACCTATATTCCAGATTGCGGAGTGTCGCGTTATATCGTTTTACAGCCATACTTATACAGTTCTATATTTAATGCCATTGTTTCGGCATGGCAAACATACTCTATCAATTCCAGAAGTACTTAGCTTAATGGCCTTGAAAGCCATATCTAGCTGATAACTTAAACCTGATTTTTTCATAGAAGAAGAGTCGCCATCTACCTCATATAATATATCAAGTCGAGAAGCATTGATTGAATACCTATTTGTTCTTACGTTAGAGTTGTACGCAAATTCGCGTAACATATCTACAGCTACCTGCTTAGCTATGACATCTTGGAACATCATTCTCTGTTCAATTATAAAATCTGTAATATCACAGCTTACAGTAACTTCTAAATTTAATCCGTAGTTGTTATCATAAGTATATTGATTATTTTCAACATCCCATAGATGAAGTGGGCACTTTGCAAAATCTTCATTAAAGTCATCATTGAAATTAACTGCATATACGAGTTCTTCATTTACAAAAAATGGATGAATTTCAAGATACTTAGACCATGCCATCCAAGCAAGTAATTCTCTACGTGAGCATGAACCGCAAGGCTCTTTTGACCAGTCTTTATTTTTTCTAATAGCTTGACTTCCCTCTGGAAGTTCAGACTGAAAATAGCACAAATACCAACTTCCTCCTGCATCATTATCTTCACTTTGATATGGCAAATAGAGGTCATCGACTGTAAACCATTCAGCACTATTATCTCGTATCTTATTAAGCTTTATAATCTTTACTGGAGCATCCATACTTGAATGCATAAGATACAAAGTATATTCTCCAGCTTTAGTGAACTGAAGACATATTTTATTTATCTTTGTGGTTACACCTTTTGCTCTTACTGGTACAATCTCGAAGCCGACTAAGTTTTTCTTATTCTTTACAGTATCTACTAATCTACCTGTTCCATCAAACAAAGTACGACTTTCGCATAATGGCTTATTTGTCCCTTCTACCGTTTTTTCATTGCAGTATCTAGCAATAGCCTTTTGAATGCTTGCTTTTGTTTTGCTCTCGAGCCATTCAGAAAATAAATTGGTTTCAACCCAATACTCAGACTCAATATCGGGCTGTTTTCCTTGTGCTTTTTGAAGCGCTTTATATCGTGTTCCTTGATAATCAACTACATTGCCTTTGCTATATTCCTTTTCAGAATTGTATTCTGGAAAAGTGATATTCTTAAAGTCCGGAGCAATACATGACATATTCTGCAAAGTCAGCAAAGGATGAATTTGTTGAAAATATAAGCCACTTTCACTCACGGTTAAAGCATCAGATATTTTTAAGTCTGATGTATCATAATTCTGCTCCCATCCAATAAGGTGTAACAGTTTTTCTTGTATATCGTTGGCTCTAACCATAATTCTTAATTTTTAATGAAAAATAGGAGGCCACTATCGCCTAGTGGCTCAGTGTGCCTCCTACCAAAGCTAATAACAACTCAAAGATTTGCTATCGGTATTCGCTAAACTTAAACTACTGTTTTAGTATTAACTGGACTTTTTTCAGAGTTAACTACTACAACTGGCTTAGCATAAGCAGCATCCTCGCTTGATACGTTGAATGCCAGAATAGGACTTGCCAAAGTGCTAGGTGCACTGTTATGTGCAGTCAAGAAGGCCACGTCAACAGCAAAACCATAGTGCTCTTTGCGCGTACGAGTCATATCAGCAGTAGCGGCTCCTGCAATAGTATTGTAATCACCTACAGAATCGTAGAAATATGTACCAACAGGCATGTTCAGCAAAGGCAAAGTAGCAATACCCCACTCATGGCCGTCACCGGAAACAGTTCCAAGCAAGCAGTCACGCTCGAAGCGGGTCAACATTCCAAGAGAGCCGGCATTTACAGCGTAACCCTGAGCATACTTACCTTCAGCAGCTGCGATATTGTTCGTCAAGTGAACAATTTTTGTGCCAAATTCATTCTGCTTGTTTACGTCATTGTAAAGACCGTGCTGTTGCAACTTACGCATGATAGACTCAACACCAGGGTCACCTACAAGATGCAACTGGCCATAGAAGTCATTTGCTCCCATCATAACTTCAAGGTCACCAAATACGTTTTCACGCTCAGTCCACTTTGCATTGATGGCATTAGCAGACCAGTCATACAGCAGCGGATTTTTCAAAACCTGTGTTTTGTTGGCTGCGAGAGCAGCAAGAGCAGCTTCATCAAGCTTTTTCGCAAAAGCATAGATGTACTTCATCATCTTGGTTTCAAAGTCCTTCTGAATGCCAATTTCGTTGTTCATGTACATTGCCGGAGCAATAGTAAATCCCCACGCATAAGTGGCAAATGTGATTTGAACCATTTTAGAAGTGTTTTCACTGTCGGCAATTGTCAAAGTGCGGGTACTACCGATAGTAATATCGGCATCATAGTCAATTACCGGAGTTTCCAGCGTGTTACCGATGGAGGTCCTTGCTTTTTGCTTCAGTTCCTCAGTGAGGATGCCAGTAGGGTCTTCAGACTGCACCATAAAAGCGTTCAGCGCACCGTACCTACTGGGGCGATACTCAAACTTATCAAGGTTAGAGTTCGCACGAATGTTCTGGATACGTGTTAAAACTAGACTCATAACTTTTAAGTTTTTAATTGTTAATAATTATGCTATTATGGTGCATTACCCTTTTACGCCTCATAGCATTTTTTTTCGTTTATCTCTTAGGATGTGCCATTTTATCTAATAGGCAAACTTGCCACATTGTTTTCAGTTCTCAGTTGCATTGACTGGTCTGCAAATTCCTGTGAGTCACGGGTCAAACCATTTGCAAGCAGATGCGCCTCAATGGCTTTATCGGCCTCAACTTGGCTCTTGATGCCAGACAAATCAAGTGTTCCACCTGTTCCGCCTGAACCAGACCCAAAGCCTCCTGTTCCACCGCCTGTCTGCTGACGACCTGTATCGATTACATCTTTAAGCGATGTTTCCATTACAAGCTCTTGCATCGTATAAGGATTAAGATTGTTCTTCGGATTGTTAAGGATATTACCATCTGCACCGCGAATAACAAGTTTCTTTCCTCCTTGGCCGTCCTCTATGAAATCAGGAGTACCTTTTGCAAGGACTTCTGCTTTTGCAGCATTGAGTAGTGTCTTCTGAATAGGCTCAGTGATACCACTCTTAAACTTAAGACCTGCCGTAGCAGCTTGAAAAGCATAATCTACATGCGTGTCCTTAATAGTTTTATCAAACTCTGCCTTTTTGGTATTGAACTCAGTTTCCTTTGTCTGAAGCTGAGTTTGAAGCTGAGTTACTTGAGCTTTAGCATCTTTCAGCTGTTGCTTCAAAGTTTCATCGCCAGCTCCTTTTTCAAGTTTAGACTGGAGCTCTGCAACCTGTGCCTGAGCAGCAGTAAGCTGAGTTTGAATTGTTTTCACAGACTCTGCTTTAGTTTTGTACTCGCCAAGTACGCGCTTAGCATAGTCGTAACTTTTTTCACCATCTTTCTTTTTAATGCCTGTAATGCCAAGAATATCAGTGTCATACTGACCGTGCAATGCGCCGATTTTAGTACCTATAACAGTATTCTCATCATTTCTTGACATCTCAGCAATTGCATTCAGCTGGTCATCTGTAAGACCTGTTAAAGCTGAACTTTGTCGTAGCATCTCAATTGTTAACATATAGCTTTGTTTTTATTGTTAATTACTTTTGTACTAACTCTGCAGCATCTCCGTATGGGTCATGCAAGGCCGCCATAATGGTATAACCAAGGCCTTTATACGTTTTCTTGAAAAGCTGCCACTCTGCGAATGTGAACATTTGAGTATATGCTGGTGACTCTTCTTTGCCAGTCATTGGATTAAACCTACGACCACGCACAATTGACAAGTGCACCATCTTCTCAGTACCCGGCTTAGGAGTATAACCACTCTTAGCCTGTGTTTTCGATGCCGATGATTTTTCTTCGATAACATCATCAACATCTACTAGGAAAAGAACTACCTCGTCAAGCTCTTCCTGTAAGTCGCTTGTCCAAGCTTTTCCGCCTTTAGCCTTAGCAGCTTCTAGTTCTGCTTTACGCTCTACGGCCTTTTTCTTATAAGACTTAACATCCTCAAGACTGAGTGCCTGTAGTTGCTGAAGTTCCAATTTCTGTAACATATTCCAAAAGTTTTTTGTTTATAATATCTATTTTTTCTCTCATTGGCTTATTTGAAGCAAACTCAATTATGTTAATGTTCTCACGTTCAAATTTTTCGACTAAAGTACTAAAATTTATTTTAAGCTTTACCAAATTTTCATTTAATAACTCTTTTTCATACAATTTTAACACTTCATCCAGCGTTTTATGTGGATATGGCTCCAATTGCTTTAAGATAAGCATTCTCTGAAGTACCAAAGGATTGTTACGATACTCAACTTCAAGAATTTGTTGCGATATAGCATCTAGTTCTGAGTTAGACGCACCATTCTCCTTTGCTTGTTTGTACTTAGAATATAGCTCTGTTACTGTGAAAACGTAAAACTCTGTACCCCAGTTTACAGAAGATGATATGAAAGCACCTCCATACCTGAGTTTGCAAACAGTATCTTCGACAAATTTCTGTGCCAATTCAAAGTTGGTCTTTAAGGCATTGAGAACTGAGGTTTTGCTTTCAAAGTTAGCAGTTACCTGAGTTTCATTGATAGCTTCTTTTTCACTTACAGTACCACCTGAACCAACAACAGAAATCACAATTTCATTTTTAAGCCTTGCGCACTCATTGACATTATAATCAAGTGAGTCTTTATCGATAGTAGTTATCTGAACAGGATTACGCATATCTGCGACACCTTCAGATTGATTTGGTATAGGAACTTCTAAGAATGAACCAGGACCAGCTATACGCTTTTCGCTACAGCAAGGACACTTTTCAACTGTTCCATCATTGAGAATTTTATACTCGCCTTTTGCATTGCGTAGAAAACCTCCATCGCAGTAATCACCAGTCTCATTATTCTCAAAATTACAATCAGCCTCATACGCACTATATATAGGATAAGGTGCATACAAGTCTAAATGCTGCTTCGAAATAGAGAAGAACAAATACCAATCAAGATTTGACAGCTCTTTTGTAATTGGATTTTTCTTAAGGTCTTTATTTTTCTCATTGAGTTGTGTTGACCAAAAAAACCGAGCTGGACAATATCCTAAATCGTGCTTTGCCTCTGAAATAAGTGACTGAATTTCATTTTTCTCATTCAGCTGATATACTCTTATAGAAGTATCATCAAATACAGCTATTCGATGTTCCGGCTGTTTGAAAATAAGCCACTCAAACTGATTTTCATCAAGTCTAAAAGTCTGGTAATCAATTACAGCATCAATCTCAAGCCAATAAAAATACGGTTCTGGGCGCAAAGATGTTTGTACTTGAGGAAGGTCTACTACCAAAATACTATTTGGCGATACCTGCATTCTCTTCCATCCGGTTGTCTTCCACACCTCTGGCTCATTGAGGTTATTCTTTTTATACTGAGACCAGTCTTCTGCAAGCTCTGAGTCTGTAAACTGGTATGAGCTTGATGAGTTACGACTATAGAAAACCCTTTCGAGTTCTCTATAGACGTCCTCAACTACAGCAGGTGTAGGCAACGGAAATTTGAACAGATGAAGGAATATGTTGAATTTATCCTTCGGAAGCAACTGTCTTACCCAATCAAGGAATATAGTCGTAGGTTGGTTAATATCAGATACAGCAACATTCGTCTCAGTATGAAATCTAAGACGACGCTGCATGTTTACAGCTTTCTGAATAGTCTGACGTTTAGTCGGCTTTTGCAGAATCTGCTTTATCTGATTTAATTCTAAGGCCATTTTCTTCGTCGTAAGTATAATTGCTATCTTTAGGTAATTCCCATCCACCATTTATGGCTGTGCCCATATCAAGCAGGCGTTCGGCATGCTGAATGCCAAACTCCTGCCTCATATTGTATTTAGGCACAACCAACGTTACTGTTTGTTCTTTTTTCTTTCTCATAACTGAAAGTTTTAAGCTCCAACGGAAGCAGCATTAACCCAATCTGTAAGAGGATTGAAGTCCAATGTTTCGCGCTTAACGATATAGAAGTTATCACTCCAGTTAGGATAGAATGACCATTCAATGATATTACTGTCCGGCTCTTCAAAACCACCAAGCTTCTTGTCACCGACAAAGAACTTACCAATAGGAATTGGGAAGTATGCTGTAGGCTCATCCTGGTCATCTACCAAACAGCCGATATTACCATTTTCATCAATCAGCCAAACGCCAATCTCTTCACACATGTATTGTTTCAGCTGTGCAATTGTCTTCTGACTTTCCTGATAGATAGTGGCGGAGAATGTTGTCGGCTCACGGCCGATTGTAATCTCAATACCTCCAAGTGTCTGGTTACCACCGCCGAATGTACGAGCTGCGCCAGGCTCAGAAGTAGGTCCTTGAATATACGGAGAAACTGTCATCTTAGAACCATCAGCCGCAGAAAACAAGGTAGAAAACGATGCTTTCTTAGTCGGGTCAGTGACAGAGTTCTTTGTTCCAGCTGTCTTATAGATGCGCTGGAATGCAACTTTTTGAACTTGCCCCATACTCTCCTTGCATTCAGCAATCTCAAGGTCGGCGATATGAGCACCGGCAGGGCATCCACAGTTTAATCCCATATTATTTATGTTTTTAATGTTAATACTACCGAGCAGCTACCCTTAACTTGCATCGAATTACCTGTATTTTTGCTTCGAATTGACTTCTCCACAGTGCAAATATACTAAATTTCTTTATAAGTTGTACCGCTTTTAACATTTTTTTATAGAGGTATTTTTTATCTCATATTCTCGCATTATATTTATTCAAGGCTTATAATTTAGTCATTCATATATAATTAGAAAGCCTAGAAATTACGAGAATAATGCGAGAATTTAATCTTTTATCACCTTATAGCCTCTTTTTTGGAAAAATTCATCCATTACATAATAGCTACACTTATTTCTGCCGTTAATTATGGCTTTATCTTTTTTAGCACACCATCTTGTAACTTTAGGCGCTCCAATGTAATATAGCCATTTATTATATAAACAGCTTGCACAACACATGTTTGCCTTAACTCCATTCGGGCTTATCATCTTTTCCATACTAGTTTCTCAATGATATTTTCTTCCTTCCAGCTTTTCTACTATGCATTTCTACTACTCCAGTTAATGCATCTGGTGCATCATCGTGAGCAGCCCTTCGCTTATTATCTTTACGATAAGTTGTAATAGCATTATAGAATTCACGCCATTTTTTATCCCAATTTTCTGGAAACGCTACATCTGAGTTAACAAGAGCTGAATTTGAAAAAATACGAGCAGCTTTATTTTTTGTCTGTGTAAAAGTATTTATGGCTGTTTTGAAATTATGCAAAGTAGCTCTTGTAATACGCTTTACATTTCTAGCAAACTGCCTACCACCATTATTGGACTCTATCAGACATTCTGTTATACTATTTTCTGTGAGCATTTTAGCCAACATTACTTCAGTTTTTTCCATGGGCAGTTGTGTGTATAGCACATCAATTACATATAGCATTTCTGGAGTATTTATAAAGCAAATTGCACATAAATAATCAGAGCCAGTATCAGCTGTATCAACGTAACACCATCTTTGATTAGCTTTAGAGCCTGATGGCAATTCTATATTTTGGTATGTTCTAAACTCGTGATACATAAGGCCCTCAGTAGGAATTGGATTTTGCATATACTGCGTCTCAAATACTACCGGGTTAATCTCTCGTAGTTTATATAGCTCCTCAAGATTGTGCTTCATTGGCCAAAGAGCATATTCTTCTCCTGTCTCAGGGTCTGTTTGTATAACTGGAAGTGATAAAACAGTCCATGTATCTGGCTCTATCTCTTGTAAATAGCCACAGAGGTCATGCTCATGTAATCTTTGCATTATAATAATGATAGGCGTTCTACGCGAGTTAACACGGTTACGTATTGTATTTTCGAAACGTTGGTTTATGCGTTCGCGTACTAAATCAGATGCTGCATCTTCAGGTTTTATTGGGTCATCAATCATAATTGCGCCTTGAAATACATTGGATTTTGCTCCAATCATTGATAGCATCTCATTTGTATGGTCATCAAATACGAATACGTCGTTACCTCCGTCCATTTTATCTATCTCTGGGTCGGCATCTACATTTCCAGCACCAAAACCTGTTACTTGGCCTTGGGTTGATACGGCATAAAGCTCTCCGCCTGCTTTAGTTTTCCATCTCTTAGCTGAGCCTTTCTCAGACGCAAGAGTCGAATTGGGAAAAAGAGTCTTATAAAGCTCTTCTTGCATAATATTTCTGATTGTTTCAGAATTATCATTCACGAGTATATCTGAATAAGACAAGTGCAAAAATCGGCATCGCGGATTTAAGGCGAAGGCCCATGAGATAAATGATTTTATAACAACCTCAGTTTTAGAATAGCGTGGAGCAATATTGATAATTAATCTGGTAATTTTGCCATCCACAACATCTTGCAAAGCTTCAAATATCTTTTTATGATGCTCAGCCACGATGAATGAACGTTTATATTGGGCCTTAAACATTAGTTTAGTATACTTTTCAAACGATGTCAAAGCCTCAAGACGCAACATTTCCACAGGATTTACAGTTCCTGGCTTTGTGGCATCTAACGCTGTTTCTTGCATTTCTTTAAGTGACTTCATTGTTATATTTTTATTATTTAATTAAAGTATCACGTATCAAAATATATGCTTCTCTTGACATCGGTTGATTTGGTATTATTCCTGTTTGGAGTTGTTGCTGCTCAGGTAGATTAAGCTGCATAGGTCCTTTACCGAATATTCTATCCCATAATTTTTCTATAGTTTCAATGTTACCTAGCTTTTCGTCTTCAATAAGGCGCTTAATTACAGTCTTTATTACAACTGGCACTTTTTTATTAGTCATTAAAGCCTGTAGCTGCGAGTTATTGCATGTTAACAAACAAGCCAATAAATTAGCCGTGTCTTGCTTTGTAAGCTGAACACTTAAATTGATATTAAGGCTAGTAAGAAGTTTTGTTATTTCAGGCCTTGATGCTCCTTGTAACTGAAGTGCTGAGCGTATAGCTGATGAATATGAACCTCTGCCAGAGTCATGACGTTCTGCTAACTCAGTCGCTTTAAGCGGCTCTACAGTCTGAGCCTCAAGTGCCTCAATAGCCTCAACTCGTTTTTGCTGCTCCACGATACGTTTGGCTTGAAACTCAGTTTGGCCATCTGGTATTTCTTCCACACCAAGCTCTTCTGCTAATGATTGACGCTTTTCTTGTTTAACTTGAAGATTTTTAAGCTTCTGCTTTTCAAGATATTTAATACGAGCCAATTCCTTTGCATCTTGTTTTGATTTGATGCGCGTGGCCTCTTGTTCTACAAGTTTGGATGTGTCCGGATTAGACATTCCAGGAACTACTGGGCGTGATGGCAGTATATCTGCTAATTTCTGTGCTATTTTATCTGTTTTCATATCAATTTTGATTTTTTGCGATAAATTCTTTTTGTCTTTCTATCAGTTCAGCTTCTGATGGTATCTGCGCTTCTCTAAAGCGCCTATCTTTACTTTGGCTTATATCAATTATGGGTTGGTAGATATAAGACCATATATATCCTCCTGCTGATTTTATATGGCCATTGCAACACATGGATATATTACTTGCACAAATCCCAGTTTCTTCAGCTGCATCTTTTATGGAGGCATATTCATTTATAAATAACCCAGTATTTCTATCATAACTGCATACTGACTTTGAAAGTCGCCCTCTTCTACACATATTATAAATACTATTATGCGGGTACATAGCATTTTTATCTACCTCATTCATAAGTTCTTGTAATAATATGTTGGCATAATTTTGTTCAAAAGCATTGCCTGCTTTTATGAGAGTATTGTAGCCATAAGGCAAATATGTTCTATTTGCTTTTATCAATTCATATTTACGGGCAAGTACTTCTGACTCATCTGTGAGTCCATGTTTTTCTATATTAACAGTTATGTATTTGCTGTTTAATAAAGCTTGTCTTAGCTCTATACTCTTTGCGTTTATGCTTAGAATTTGTCTGATTAGACTTTTTACTCCTCTATACACTGATTGATTGAAAGTATGACAGACTATGAGCCTACTATCAAATTCAAATTCTACAGTGAAGACTGCCCATTCATTTGATAGGCTATCTATGCTTGTAGTAATATCTACCTGTATGCCATCAATATTTACCATATTAGAAATTTTATTGCGATTTATATTTACAACGTGAAAATACATAAATAACTATATATATAAAAATTCTCGCACAGAAAATTCATAGGAAAAAAATTTTCAAGAAACAATATAAAACTTTTTGTTTCTCAGCAAAGTATTAAAAATCAATTAGTTAAGCATTCTCGCATTGCAAAATAAACGAAACAACGAATGCTCACTTACTTTTTATGGAATATGTAATATGTATTTATTATATTTTGGTTCATAAGTATAATAATTATAAATTCTATATTACAATTCATTCTATTTTTTAGTAATTTTATTGTTTATTTGTTTATAATATATCTAACTCATTGAAAATCAATCACTTACAGAGAAACAATCGATTGTTTATTTTGTTTCTCTTGTTTACAGCCTTTTTGCGAGAATACCTGAATGACAGATTTTGCGAATTTTTGATTTGGTGGCAATTTGCGAGAATGATTTGAAGCCAAAAAATTTTTTTTCTGATCATGAACATGGCTCTGTATACTATATATAAGGGGCACCCAGGCACTGCAGCAGGGGCCTAATTTCCACACACGCTAAACAAATTAAATATAAAAATCTATTTGGTTAAAAAGCATTAAGCCTATCAGCCTCATTCGTTAATTATGGTTTAATTCGTTAAGAAGCATTAAGGCTATCAGCCTGTTAACAACTCTTAACTAAAATAATTTTCAGGTTCCAAGCCATTTACAGGCTCATAGCCTCTCCTCCAACAAGGTTTAACAAAAATTTAACGCTTCTTAACCAAATATATTTTCAGGTTCCAATTATTTTATTAGCTGACAGGTATAAAATTATTATTTTAATTTATTAACGAAACAACCAGGAAATTTAATACGATTTAACCCATAAAATTTTTATATGCTATTTATTTTACAAGCTATATAGCCAACATTTTTTTAATATTTATATCCAGGTTTCTTAACACTTTTTTAATATATAAATTTTATAGCCGATAAAATTATTATTATATTAGCATATCGAAAATAAGCCGGATATATATAATAATTTATTTAATGGTTATTAACAAATATCCAATATTTATTAACCAAATAAATTTTTCCGGTTAAAATAAAATTGGTATATTAGCAATATAAATAAAACGGAAATAATATGAATAATTAAAATATAACAGTAATGAAAATTAACAGAAATTATCGTTTCGTCCTGACAGTTCTGGACAACGAGAGAATTAATGCGGGAGAAATCCGTATTGACAGCTGTGCTGTAACCGGCGAGAGAATGTTTGCCAGCGAATGCCATTATTATGCCGAAAAAAATATTTTGGAATGTCTGAAAGAGGCCGACAAGAGAAATGACCTGAGCGGTTATTGCGGTCATACGTACTGCATTTATAAGGAAAACAAGTCGAAAAAGGAAACAACCGAACGGGAGGAGGACGGCAAGAAAATTGTCGAAACGAGAGAAATACCGGGAGAGGCAATGCTGCTCGAAATAATAACCGTGGACGAAAATGGCGTAAATATCCGCTGATGCGGATATTTAGCCCAGGCCGGGAAGGCTGCACAGGAGTTCGACTCTCCTGCTGGGCACAATTGGCAATATTGCCGAGAGAATTAAAATAAACTATAATATGGATAAATTTAATTTAGTAGTACGCGCTGCAAGAGAATTGACGCGTGCCGTACAAGAGAATTATTATGACCTGTCAGACCTAAATATTATTAATTACAGCGAGGTATGTGAATGGTGTAACTTTCCCGATTTACAAGACGGAGGTATATATGAACAGGCTATTGATGCGGCTGCAAAAATTATTATAGAGATTATTAAATAACAGGAGAATTATGACACAATTACAGCAATTTTTGTTCGAATTATCGTTCGGACAGACCAGGAAAATACGCGAATATATGCTGAAACGATATAACGTGTATTGCGGTTCAATGAAAGACCTGGAGCAGGCCATAAATGATTATATACCGAACGAGGATATATTAGAAGAGCTGTCAGAAGTATTGGCATGACAGGAGAGTCCTGCACGGGAGAATGGCCGAGAGAAAACGGCATCAGTGGCTCAACTCCACTGGCAGGAGCAAACATTAAATTTACAGCAATATGAACAAGAGAAAGCAAATTATCACAGATGTGCTGTTGAATGGCGACTTCAGCAACGTACAGGAGAGTATGAACACGCTCGGCTTCACAAAGTTGCAGCAATATGTTGATTATCTTGATGGCTGTTATTCGCATGTAACAAATCTTGAGCATTTCAGAGAACAGCTTTTGGCTGACTGCGAAGATGCGCGAGAGAATTATTAATAAACAGCGAAAAAATATTCAGAAACGGTATACTATATAAAATAAAGTTCTTATATTTGCACTATACAAATAAAGAATATTAATAATATAAAAACAGTGGTATTATGGATGAAAGTGCATTCGGTTGGCTCATAGAGTACGAGCAGCAACTCAGAGAAGCTGGGTATGATGAGAAAACAATTGCTCATCTTGTATTAGAAGCAGTTAAATAATTAAAACAGGAGAATATGAGCAGCAAGAGAATTTATAACATGGTTCTGAAAGCAACTGATGTTTGCCCAGAAGGCGAGCTCCTTACAGACAAGGAGCTCGAAAGAATGAAGCTGAATAACGTCAAGCATGACTGGCCGGAAACAAGTAAGGTAAAAGTTTACGGCGAAGACGTTTATTTCAACTTTGGAGTGAGATTTGCAGCAGTTATTCAAGAAGTAATACAAGAGAACAATGGAAAACAAACAGAAGAATAATATGAGCAGCAAGAGAACTTATATCGCTACATTCTGGCGTAGCAATCCGCAATTGAAGAATGGTGGTTACTTCACTACAAAGGAATTTCAATCTGTGTCGCTTCAAGGAGCAACAAAACAGGCCGAGAGATATGCAGCTAGTAATATGTATGGAGGCATGGCAGTAAAAAGTGTTGAACTAAAACAAGAGAACAGCAATGGAAAATAACAAATCGCAATTCAAGAGAACAGGAGTTTTGCATGACGGAGCCGAGTGCATTGAGATACAAATAAGTCACTCAGGCGATGCGGCAAGGTATGTGAGCACAATCAAGTTCACAGTAAGGGACCCAGAGGTTACGAGAGGCCGTTGGCAAGAGATACGCTACAGCAAGAGAAACGGCTATGCGTATATTGTGAAGTACGGCAAGAGACTATATTTGTACAAATTTCTAAGAATATACTAACATGGCAGCAAAAGACTATAAATTTGAGTACATGCTACTCAACCGGCTTCAATGCGATTGCAATTACTATCTTGGCCACGGCGGCCGAAACGCTCAGCATTGTCTTTGGGCCCATGATGAGCAGAAACAAATCGATAAAATGCGAGAGCTTTATGACTTGTTGCCGGTTAAACCTGAGTGGCTTACAAGAGAACAAATTGATGAATATGCAGCAAGAATGGGCGTAAAATAACCAACATTATTTAACGAAAAAAGTTTTTAAAGCAGTAACCAGATTAAAATAAAAGTAGTATATTTGCATATAACTTAAAAGATATAACGAATATGAAAACAACAGTTTTTTATGTAGCAGTTGCCTATAACGGCGGTAATTTCAATCCCACAGTTGTGGAGAAGTTTGATAACAAAGCAGATGCAGACAGCTATGCAGCTCTTATGTGCCGCGCAAAGCAACGCCGGTACATTGTACTCGAGCAAGTAACAGAATGGGACGGCACTCCTCAAGAGAATGCATGACCTTAGCCGCTGCGGAGAGAAACGATATTCGTGGAACAGTATCAAGCGAAGCGGATTTTAGGAGCGACACCTACAGCGGCACTAAGTTTAACCCTTGCTTTCGCAATATTGTTGCGGAGCAACTAATAAAAATTTACAGTAATATGGTAACAATGAAATTTTCAGCAACCAAGTCAGAAACATTGTTTTTGACACCAACAATTGCAGTTGAACAAGACAACTCAGAAACAACAATCCGATTTGCTCTTTGGCACGGCGTGTTCAGTGTAGAGGTAAGTAAGAGCTACAAAACCGTAAAAGCTAAATAACATGGCAAGAAATGAAATGTTTGTAACGGTTTATAGGCTTGAAGTTGAGGCCACTCGAGAGAATTTGGACAGTATGGAGAACTTCATAGAAGCCATTTCGGATTGTGCTATCGTGTCCAATGATGAGAGTTGTGTAGCTATCATAATAGCGTCTTCGGATGCCTTAGGGACAACGAAATTGGCTAATATGGCACTCAAATTCTTTGGCAAGGAGGGATATAATATAAGTACTCTCGGACTCTTAGGGCCGTTTAAGAAACTCAATTGATATTTTTTAACATAAAACTTGGAAAAAAGTTCCCAAAGCGGCTCAATAATTCAAAAAAAACATAGTATATTTGCAATATCAAAATTAAACAATAACATTTTAATAACAATTCAAAATTTACAGTATTATGGCAACAAAGAAATTTTCGCAGATGACAACGAAGAAGCTGAACGCTCTTTTGGCAACAGCAAGTGATGAAGACAAGAAGGCTATCGAGGCCGTACTCGCAGCTCGTGAACAGGCTCAGGCCCCCGCTGCTCCTGCAGCTCCTGAGGCAACCACAGAAGAGACTCCTGCCGCTC
>OBKV01000249.1_pt1 | contig 52493 bp, 38 predicted proteins | sample 1517301 | NCBI WGS metagenome assembly OBKV01 (sample SAMN04571685, study PRJEB22368) | human gut metagenome | biome: human gut; material: stool | host: Homo sapiens | place: Luxembourg | collected 2012-06-29 | reverse complement strand
GTGGAAAGCCTGTGAAGTATGCAGGTCCTAACACCATCATCATGGAAGCAGCCGAGGTTACCGAGAAGGTTCGCAAGCACATTGCGAATGCCTACCGACTGGTATTCCATGGTCAGACATCCCTCTTCGATGCCATCAACCAGATCAAGGATCAGGTGCCAGATGGTCCGGAGATTCAGAACATCATCCAGTTCCTGGAGAGTTCCCAGAAGGGTGTCATCACTAAGATGTAGTTTTGATTGGAAGGGTTTAATCCCTTCGTTTACTCTTATGTTTAGTTAAAATTCAAGTCATACCTATTTGAATTTTACTCAGTATCTTGAAAGGGCTGGCCGTGAGGTCAGCCCTTTTTAATGTTTGATAGCATGGTTGATACAACTATCCCTAATAGAAAAAGATTCTATCCTTAATAGAAATCTCCGTTCAACGTCGCTGAACGTACATTCAACGTTGCTGAACATACATTCAACGTTGCTGAACGTACATTCAACGTCGCTGAACGGAGATTTTCATTAGGCTTAGCAACAATTTCCTTATGCAGCGATATTCTCTTCCCTTAATAATTAATAGAATAAATGCAAATAAATGCAATTTTATTTTGTTATCTCTTCGTTTATGTGTATCTTTGCAAACAATTTGGGTAATTATGCCCTTCCGGTCTGAAAATAAATAGATTTAGAAATGAGAAAGAAACAATATAAGCCTCGCAATCATCGTGGATTGCAGGTCGTTACTTTATGCATCAGCACCGCCATGGTGCTTGTTTTGTTGGGATTGGTCATCTTTTCCGTATTGATGGGAAGAAACCTCTCTTCCTATGTCAAGGAGAACCTGGTGGTACAGGTGATGCTGGAGCAGGATGTTACCAATCCTGAGGGCTTGCAGATGTGTAAGCGCCTGAAAGCCCGTCCTTACGTGAAAGGTCTGACCTATATCTCCAAGGAACAGGCTTTGCAGGAGGCTACCCACGATCTGGGTACCAATCCAAGCGAATTTGCCGGTGTGAACCCTTTCCAGCCATCTATCGAAATCACGACACAGGCGGATTATGCCAACAATGATTCCCTGAAGTGGATAGCCAAGGAGCTGAAAAGCTATTCGCGCGTGACGGAAGTAAGTTATCAGCACGACCTGATAGAACAGGTGAACAATTCGCTCACCAAGATAAGCATCGGTCTTCTTATCGTAGCTGCCCTGCTTACCTTTATCTCGTTCTCGCTTATCAACAATACGGTGAGACTGGGCATCTATGCCCGCCGATTCTCCATCCATACTATGAAGCTGGTGGGTGCATCCTGGGGCTTCATCCGCAAGCCTTTCATCAAGAGGGCTGTATCGGTAGGTGTGGTTGCGGCTTTGCTTGCCGATGGTTTCCTCGGTGGATGCCTCTATGCCTGGTCGCTTCACGAGCCGGAACTGGTCAATGTGCTCGGCTGGCAGGAGCTTGCCATCACAGGCGGTTCGGTCTTCCTCTTCGGTATCATCATTACGGCTCTCTGTGCCAATATCTCGGTGAACAAGTTCCTCAAGATGAAGGCGGGAGATCTCTACAAGATTTGATCAGGAGTAAACTTCTGTAAAGTAAACATTAACATTACACATTAAACATTATATATAATGGATAAGAAGAATTTAGCATTTGACAAGATGAACTTCATCTTGTTGGCAATTGGTATGGCAATTGTCATCATCGGTTTCCTCCTGATGAGCGGCGCTGGCTCTAACGAGCACTCTTTCGATGCTGATATTTTCAGTACTCGCCGTATTGTAGTGGCACCAACCGTAACCCTGATTGGCTTCCTCTCTATCATCTATGCGGTTATACGCAAGCCGAAAGACAATTAATAGTTTATTGTTAATATACATATTTAAATTAGATGGATTTTATTCAGACTATCATTATCTCTATCGTAGAGGGATTGACCGAGTTCTTGCCAGTGTCTAGTACAGGTCACATGATTATTGCCGAAAACTTGTTGGGTGTAGATATCCAGGATAAGTTTGTCAACGCCTTCACTGTCATCATCCAGTTTGGTGCCATTCTTTCTGTCATCTGCCTGTATTGGAAGAGATTCTTCTATCCGGATGCAGTGAAGACAGGAGAGAAGACCTATTGGAAGGCGATGTTCGATTTCTATGCCCGCCTGGTGGTTGGTACACTGCCTGCCGTGGTATTGGGTCTTGCCTTCAATGATTTCATCGAGTCAAATCTGGGAAATGTGCAGCTTGTAGGTTGGATGCTTGTCATTGGTGGTGTGTTCATGCTCTTCTGCGATAAGATTTTCAATAAGGGCAGCGAGCAGACTAAGCTTACTTACAAGCGTGCCCTGACCATCGGTTTCATCCAGTGTATTGCGATGATTCCAGGTGTGTCTCGTTCCATGTCAACCATTGTGGGAGGTATGTCTCAGCGACTCACCCGCAAGGCGGCTGCCGAGTTCTCATTCTTCCTGGCTGTGCCTACCATGTTTGGTGCCACCTGCCTGGAGGTTTATAAGCTGATTAGCCATGGTGGCGGTTCGTTGCTCACTCAGGGCAACAACCTGGTTACCTTACTCTTAGGTTCAGTGGTAGCATTCATCGTTGCTATTCTCGCCATCAAGTTTTTCATCAATTATGTCACCAAGTACGGTTTCGCAGCTTTCGGCTGGTATCGTATTGTTATCGGACTCATCATCATCATCTGCGGCCTTTGCGGTGTAGATATGCAGATGGTTGACTAAAATAAGAATATGGATTTTAGAAAAGGAGAAATTATAGCCATCGACAAGCCTTATCGCATGTCGAGCTTTGGAGCACTGGCGCACGTTCGCTATCTGCTCAGCAAGAAACTCGGCTTCAAGGTGAAGATAGGACATGCCGGTACGCTCGATCCCCTTGCTACGGGTGTGTTGGTGCTCTGCACGGGTAAATGTACCAAGCAGATTGAGCAATTGCAGACACATACCAAGGAATATACGGCTACTCTTCAGTTGGGTGCTACCACGGCAAGCTACGATAAGGAGCACAGTGTAAACCATACTTTCCCAACCGAGCACATCACCCGTGAGCTGGTAGAGGAAGTGCTGAAGCAGTTTGTTGGTGAGATTCAGCAGGTTCCGCCTACCTATAGTGCCGTGAAGGTGAATGGTGACCGTTCCTATGCCCTGCGCAGAGCAGGCGAGGAGGTGCAGCTGAAGCCTAAGACCGTGCGTGTGGATGAAATCGAACTCACCGATTACAACGATGAGGAGAAGACGGCAAGCATCCGAGTGGTTTGCGGTAAGGGTACTTACATCCGGTCCCTGGCACGCGACATCGGTCGTGCCCTGGATAGCGGTGCCTTCCTGACAGCCCTCCGCCGTACCAAGGCAGGAAGCTTCTCGGTAGAGAACTGCATCGACTTTGACCATTTCCAGGAATGGCTCGATGCACAGGAGATAGAAGACAGCCTTGCCAATAACTAGGCTCGAATTTCGAAAAATGACATTAATAGTAAATCATCTTAAGAAAGGAGATATAATATCACATGAAACTATCACAATTCAACTTTAAGTTGCCAGCTGCTCAGGTGGCACTTTATCCACATAAGACTAAGCGTGTGGTCAAGACTGCTAGTGGTGAACGTACTTTCGAGATTACCCGTCGTGACGAGTCTCGGCTCATGGTGCTCCACAAGAAGTCTGAAACCATCGATATGTATAAGAAGGACGAGAATGGCAAGGATATGGTGGATGCTGATGGCAATCCAGTATTCCTGCAGTTCAAGGATATCGTCAACTACTTCGAAGAGGGTGATACCTTCATCTTCAATGATACGAAGGTATTCCCAGCCCGCCTTTATGGTACCAAGGAGAAGACTGATGCCAAGATTGAGGTGTTCCTGCTCCGTGAGCTGAATGCCGAGATGCGTCTTTGGGATGTGCTGGTAGAGCCTGCGCGAAAGATCCGTATCGGCAACAAGCTGTTCTTTGATGATGTCAACGAGATGGTAGCCGAGGTAATCGATAATACCACCAGCCGTGGCCGTACCCTCCGTTTCCTCTATGATGAGGATGGCAATCACGATGTCTTCAAGCGTTCGCTCTTTGCTTTGGGTGAGGCTCCGCTTCCTCGCTATATCATCGATGCCCGTGAGGATCATCACGCAACAGAGGATGATATGGACGACTTCCAGTGTGTATTTGCAGAGAAGGAGGGTGCCGTTACTGCTCCTGCTACAGGTCTTCATTTCTCTCGTGAGTTGATGAAGCGCTTGGAAATCAACGGCATCAACGAGGCTTACATCACCCTGCATTGCGGATTGGGCAACTTCCACGAGATTGAGGTGGAGGACCTTACCAAGCACAAGATGGATTCTGAGCAGATGATTATCTCTAAGGAAGCTTGCGAACTGGTGAATAAGACCAAGCTGGAAGGTCATCGCGTATGCGCCATCGGTACCAGCGTGATGAAGGCTACAGAAACTGCTGTAGGTACAGACGGAATGATGAAGGAGTTTGATGGATGGACCAATAAGTTCATCTTCCCTCCATACGATTTCGGATTGGCAGACTGTGCTGTTGCCAACTTCTATCATCCGGAGTCAATCTTGATGATGTGTACCGCTGCCTTTGGTGGTTACGACCTGGTGTATGAGGCATACAAGAAGGCTGTGAAGAATGGCTATATGTTTGGTTGCTATGGTGACTCACTGTTGATACTTCCAGACTAAGTGGTGGAATAAACAGTTTTTGCACATATAGAAATGATTGATATTCAGTAGGTAAACTGAGTTATCCACAGTTTTCGTAAAAGTGTGAATAAGTATGTATAAAGTATATTTAAGCCTTGGCACGAATCTGGGCAACCGGAAGCGTAATATTCGTGAGGCTATCGATAAAATAGGAGAGCAGATTGGCGTGGTTAAGCGCCAGTCTGCTCTTTACGAAACAGAGCCTTGGGGCTATTCGTCGCCTAATCATTACATCAATGCCTGTGTGTTGGTGCTGACCGAGATGGCTCCTCGCCAGGTATTGGAAGCCACTCAGAAGATAGAGCGAGAGATGGGGCGTACGATGAAGTCGGTGGATGGAGAGTATTTCGACCGTATCATCGACATCGACATCCTGCTCATTGATGATTTGAAAATCGATGAGCCTGATTTCAAGGTTCCTCATCCGTTGATGGAGGAGCGTGATTTCGTGATGAAACCGCTGAAGGAGATACTAAAATAGAGATTTAAAAAAAGAAATTATGCAGTTGTTCGAAAGTTATGAGTTCATTTCCAGGGCGGTTGTGGCATTGGTCCTACTAGCCCTTTTGATATTTTATATAATTAGCTTGCGCTTAACTGTGAAGAGACAGGTTCGTATCATCAAGTCTCTGCGTCAGCAATTGCAGAATCTTTTAGATCCTTCGGCTTCGGTTGAAGCCGTTCGTACAGATCATCTCTTTTCCGAAGTACAGGGTAAGAATTTGGGCGATGAGGCACTTGAGGCATTGAGTACGGAGCAGGAATTATTTGTCAAGGCAACATTATATATGAAGGAGAAAACTCCTTTTACCAATCCTGATTTTCGTATAGATGATTTGGCAAAGGCTTTGTGTTCTAATCGTACTACCTTGGCAAATTGCATCAGGAAATATACTTTCGGTGATATGACCTTATTGCAGTTTATCAATCGTTATCGTCTGAATTATGCCGTTCAGTTATTGTCTTCTCCAGATAATAAGCTAAACATTTCTCAGATTGCAGAAGCTGCGGGCTTTCGTTCTCGCAGCGTCTTCAATCGGCAGTTTTTCTTGCGGTTTCATTGTTCACCTTCTGAATTTCGAGAGAATCCTCTTAGCCAGGCAGAGGGTGAGATGCCTTCTGACTTGGCAAATACACTTGAAAAATAGGCCAGTGAAGAGAATCCTGAATTGTAAGCTACGTCAATGAGCTTTTGTTGGGGATCATTTGCCATGATTCTCTTGGCTTCTTCTATTCGCAGGCTCGAAATCCAGGAACTGAAACTCATGCCATATTCTTCCTTGATAAAGGTTGATAGATATGTTTTGTTGGTGTATAGTCGGGTTGCCAGTTCTTCTATGGTGAATTGTTCTTGCGTATAAGCCTTTCCTTTCAACCACAATGCCAATCTTGGGCGCAATATATTCCTGAAATCTTCTTTCCTTTTGTTTTTATGGCTGTTGCCGGCAGCTATGGCGTTTTCTTCCTTTTTTGTATCAAGAGCACTTGGACACTTGGTTTCATCTGTATGGATGCCCCGCTCGCTAGCCAATTGTAGGTTTCCGTATTCTCTGGCATGGTTTATAAAGTTGATGGTGATATAGAGATTCACTGCTACAATATAAAACTGCAAGAGCCAGTTGAGGATTGCTCCTGATGTGGTGGAAATAACTGCAAAGGCAAAAAGGATATAGAGCAGCCAATGAGTGATGTTCAGCCATTTCAGGAAATGGCTTTGGTCGCTGGAGAAATTGTTGGCCAGTTCTATGTTGTACTGCAGATAGGTTCTATGGAAATAGAACACATGTTGGAGGCATAGTTCCACAAAGCCTAACAGGGCGATGCTCTCCAGTATGGATCTGTACTCTTGTAATGCGTCGAGCATAGCAAAAAGGGCAAAGCAAGATGTTGCGCCAAACTTGATTGCTGTGATTTTGCAGCGTCGCTTGGAAATGTATTGATGGTTTATCAGATTACTGAAGGAAAAGGAGAAGCAGATGCCGACGAGATAGAATTGGATGGTATCTAAACTCACCTCCCAATCGTATGTGTATGTCCACACTCCGTTGAAGCTGGCAAGCCAGATCCACATATCTATACTCATTATGAACATGCCTGTAGCCAGTAATCTCTTTGACTTTCGATAGGGCGCATAGATGCTGGTTTGGGGTGTGTTGAAGAATATAAGGACAAATCCCAGCATGCAATAAATGATGCTGGTCATCATTGCTAAATACGAAAAGTTTTCTTCTAAGAACTCATTCATAATCTTTTTCTTTCAAGTAAATTCTATATATTTAGTTGACTGATAACTACTGATAGGCGCAATGAAAAAATGTTTTGTTTGTGTCTCCTACAGTTATACTGCTGCAAAGTTACAAATTATTTTCCTAAAAATGAAATTTTTATGTTCTAAAAATGCAATTCTTTGATATTTAGTTGGTTCTACGCACAAATTCCCCCCCCATTATGTTCTTTTTTCTCTTTTTCTATCATCTTTTCCTTGTCTTTTTTTTCTTTTTTCTAAAATTGTAAATCGTTTTTTGCTGTTTTTGAAAACGCATTTTGCCCGTCCGTTTTAATTTTGCAGTTGAAATGAATACATTATAAGAAATATTAATTTAAGATAACAGTAGAAATAGTAATCTAAGATAATAATAAATGAAAGTTAGTAGATTTATATCAGTTGCTATATTGGTGTGTTTTTGCATCCTATCTATGCAAGCCCACCAAGCCGAGCAAACCAAACAGGTTCAGCAGACTTGTCAGGCTAAGCAGGTTGGCTTGAAGACCAATATGCTTTATTGGGCTACTGCTACCCCTAACTTGGGATTAGAGATGGCTGTAGGCAAAAAGCATACAGCTCAGGTTTTCTTCGGCTTGAATCCTTGGAAGCAAAGTGGCGGCGACCATTCCAGTCTTCGTCATTGGATGGTGATGCCTGAGTATCGCTACTGGTTCAATCAGAACTTCGATGGTTGGTTCCTCGGTGCTCATGCTTTAGGAGGACAGTATAATGTAGGTGGCGTGAAGTTTCCTTTCGGGTTATTGAAAGGACTGCGCAACCATCGCTATGAAGGTTGGTATGCCGGAGGTGGCATCACCGCTGGAAAGCAATGGAATCTTTCTAAGCACTGGAATCTGGAGGCTTCTATCGGATTGGGCTATATCCATACCAAATACGATAAATTCGAATGTGGTACCTGTGGTGAAAAACTCAAATCTGCCCATAAAAATTATGTGGGACCCACCAAGGTGGCTCTTTCCCTGATTTATCTGATTCCAGGCAAGACAGAAGAAAAGTGTGAAATCGCTGCGCCTCTGATTATCGAGACTATTCAGCAGCCTAAGCAGAATGTACTGAAGCCGGTGCTCCAGTTGCAGGCTGTTATTGCTAAAGCTCCAAAGATCCGTCATTTGGATAAGCGTGCTTATATCGATTTCCCAGTGAACAAGATAGAGTTGCGTGCTGATTATCGCCGTAATCCGGCACAGTTGGATAGCATCATCACCACCATCAAGGCATTGAAGGCTGATAAGAACCTGCAGGTGATGGGCATCAATATCCATGGTTTTGCTTCGCCGGAAGGTTCGTATAAGCATAATGAGTATCTGGCAAAGAATCGTGCCATCACCCTGACAGAATATGTCCGCAAAATGGTGGATTTGCCTGACAGCATCTTTGCGGTATCATCTACCGCTGAGGATTGGGACGGTTTGCGTGAGTATATCCGGGCAAGCAACTTGGAGAAAAAGGAGCAGCTTCTTGCGATAGCCCAGGATGGAAAGCTGGAACCAGATGCTCGTGATGCGAAGCTGAAGCAGCAATATCCTACACAGTATCGCACCCTGCTCACCCTCTGCTATCCGGCTCTCCGCCATAGCGACTACCACATTACTTATAAGGTTAAGCCTTTCGATGTGGAAGAGGCAAAGCAGATCATGAAGACTAAGCCGCAGCTGTTGTCGCTCAATGAGCTATATATGGTAGCTCAGACCTATGAGGTAGGTTCCAAGGACTTCAATGAGGTGATGGAGCTGGCTGTCCGCATGTATCCAACGGATGAAACCGCCAACCTGAATGCTGCCATTATCCGTCTGAACAACGGAGATGCCGATGCAGCCAAGCCATATTTGGATAGAGCAGGCGATTCAAAGGAAGCCGATGCCGCAAGAAAGGCGTATGAAATGATGATGATGCAATAGAACGAAAAAGAAATTATAAGTAAAATTAAAACTATTGGATTATGAAGAAATTTACGATGTTTTCATCAGTGCTGGCTTCTGCACTGATGCTGGTGGTTGCATCCTGTTCTAGCGAAGATGTTGCTGGCGGTGATGCACAGAATGGTAAGGGGACTACTTCTTTCCTTGCCGTGAATATCGAGAACGTGGGTTCTGCTCCAGCAAGTCGTGCTTACCCCCAGGGTACTGGTTCTTATGAGGATGGAACCACGGAAGAGAGTATAATTAACAAGGTGCGTTTCTATTTCTTTAATGGTGATGGTACTCCATATCTGTTGGTTAATAATGATGCAACACAGCAAACTTCTGTGAACTATCTTGAGCAAATTGTAGAAAAGGATGGAAATGATCACGACCATACTGCAGAAACAAAGACCAAGGTAGTGCTTGTATTAAAAGGTGAGACTAAAGCTGTTCCTGCCTCTGTTATCGCAGTGATCAATCCAGAAGTGTTGGATAATACAACCCTGCATAGTGGTACTATGACCCTTTCTGAACTCCGAATATCAGCAACAGGTTCGACGTTTTATGATAAGACCGGTGGTTTTGTCATGTCTAATTCTGTGTACGAAAGTGCGGGACAGGACGTTTGCTCTACACCTGTAGCAAACAGCGTTTTTGCGACAGAAAAAGAGGCTATGAGTAAACCTGTAGATATCTATGTAGAGCGAGTTAATGCTAAGGTGAATGCGAAGATTGATGCAAATTATCCAGCTGATAAAACCGAGAAGGCGTGGACTAAAAATGAAGAAGGTAAGTACCAGATTAAGGTTGGCAGTATTGATGTTACCACTTATGAAGAGAATGCCAATGCAACTCCAACAATAAACACATATCCTGTATATGCAGTAGTTCAGGGTTGGCAGTTGGCTGATGCTAATGGTAAGGCAGAGCTTTGTAAGCAGATTAATACTTCATGGTATGCTGGAGAATTAGGTATATCTCCTTGGACAACTTCTGATTACCATCGTTGTTTCTGGTCTAAGTCAGTGCCTTTTACTTCGGGTGCTCAGGCAGGAGCTAATCATCCTGTTAATCCTACGTTTAAGGGTATTACGCAGTCTTTATCTGACGCTTTCTCTACTACACCTGTTTATACATTGCCAAATACACCAGATAAGTTGGTTGAAAATCCAAAAACAAGTTCGAATACTTTGACAAAACTGATAGTTGCAGCCAAACTTGTCTATAAGGATAATAATGGTGAATATCACCCTGCGCAAGTATGTCAGTATAGAGGTTTGACCTATCTCGGTGAGGAAGCTGTTAAAAAACAGATTGTTGGTGGTTTTGCACGTTACTTCAAAAAGACCACTACTGAAAGTGGCGATGTCTATAAATCAATAGAGGCTTCTGACATTGCTTTCAAGACGGTTGTTCCGGGTTCTCCTGAATCTTCTGAAGTGAAGAATTATGAGGTTGTAGCAACATTGGCTAGCACCGTAGGTGATCTTTATGTCAAGAATGGAGACGCATGGACAATAGCACCTAAAGACGATGTCAATGCAGCTCTTGCAAAGGAGACCGCTCAGGTTCGTTCTACTGATGGTGCTACCTATTATTATACCCCTATCAAGCATCTCGGTGACGCTGGTAAGTTAGGCGAGTATGGTATCGTGCGTAACCATTCTTATCAGGTAACCATTCAGAACATCAAGGGTTTTGGTACTCCTGTCTATAATCCTGACCAGGAAATCGACCCAATGATACCAAGCGATGAAAATACTTATCTTGCAGCAAGTATCAAGGTTCTCTCTTGGCGCGTGGTATCCTCAAATGTAGATTTGGATCAGACAAAGTAAATAATTCATAAACAGTATAAATGAAGAAGATTATAAGTGATATCAAAGAGAAGGGAAGGCTGATGATGCTCTCTTGCTGCACCATCCTCGGTTTGCTGCTCGCATCCTGTGATTATTGGCACGATAGCTATGAGGGATGTGAGGAACTGCTGAAGACTCATCTGAAGGTGCAGTTCATCTATGATATGAACATGAAGTTTGCCGACGCTTTCCCTCATGAGGTAAAGAACGTCACACTTTATGCCTTCGACCAGCAGGGAAAACTGGCTTATGTCAAGACCGAGGCTGCCGAGAAGATTATCGCCGAAGAGGGTATGAATATCGATGATCTGACTCCGGGTGTCTATGATCTTCTCGTTTGGGCACAGGGCGAAGAGCGTTATGCTGACTCCTATACTTTTGGGCAGGCAAGCATAGGCTCTTCAGCCTGTGATGTGCTCAAGGCTACGGTGAACCGTGCCGATAAGGGAATCGTCGACCATGATTTGACTCCGCTCTTCCATGGACAGTTGGCAAAAGCCAATCTCACTAAGATGGAGAAGGGGGGAACGAGAACCGTCAAGGTTTCGCTTACCAAGAACACCAATCATTTCAAGGTGGTTTTGCAAAACCTGTCGGGAGTGAATCTCAGTGCCGATGACTTCATCTTCCAGATTACCGATAACAATGGTAAGATGGATTACGACAACAGTCTGATGGAGGATGAAATGCTTACCTACAACGCCTGGTCTGCTTACTCCGCTTCTGCCGGTGTCAGTTCAGGTAGCAGCGAGCAGACATCAGTGGCATGTGCCATCGCCGAGTTGACCACCAACCGGCTGGTGAAAGGCCACGATATGCGACTGCGCGTATACAATAAGTCAACGGGTGCAAGCATCATCAATATTCCATTGATAGATTATGCCCTGATGGTAAAAGGTAATTATAACAAGAGTATGATCGATCAGGAATATCTGGATCGACAGGATTCCTACGACCTTGTATTCTTCATTGACGAAAACCACAAATGGCAGGCTGCTTCCGTCATCATCAATTCATGGAGAGTGGTACTGAGCAAGACAGATATGTAATCTATAATTATTGTATTTAATCATGATGTATGAGATGAAAGGAATAAGATATGCTGGGGGACTGCTTAGGTTCTTCGTATCAATAGCGATGGCTTGGCTAGGCTGTATTGCTTTGGTCTCATGCGACCAAGGAGATACAAATGCAGGGGAAGCGGAAGCAAATATCACGCTTACCCTTTGCTTGAAAGGAGCTGATAAAAATAGTAATACAAGAATGGGGCAACCTTTTGTAAAGCCACTGGCTTCGAGAGGTGATGGAGATGAGACTGAAGATCAGGGAACGGAGATGGAAAACAGTATCGACTTAAGCAGATTCCACGTCGTTTTCTATGATGCAAATCATCGTATGGCTGGAATCCTGCAAAACATGGTGCTCATTCATATGGGCGGTAATATCTACCGGTTAACAGGTTCTTTGCCTGTGAGCAATAAGGTGCTTGTGGGCAATCATTTTGAAGGAAAAATGGTGGTTTATGCCAATTTCGATATGAGTGAGGATGACTTGCAGAAAGGGTATAATGATGTAATTATTGCCCAGAAGGCGTTTGATTACGAAGCAAAGCCTAAGTATCTGCCCATGTGGGGCGTCAAGAAAGTTGCCTTTACACTTGCTGCCGGCAAGCGTCAGGATTTCTCGGATATCGACCTGCTGAGGGCGGTAGCCAAGGTAAAGGTGTATCTGAGTAACGAGATGAAGAATAATGGATGGATCATACATAGTATGAAACTCTTCAACTATAATAATAAGGGCTATTGTATGCCTGGTAAATATGCAGAATGCGAACAGACCGCATCACTTACCCATAAGGAGTTTTCGCACTTCTATGATACAAAGCAAAGCGGTGGCATCACCCTGACAGATAATGTGCCCATCTATCTGCCTGAATATCAGAATAATGGTAAGGAAGATGCGGATAAATGTATCATCAGGTTGAAACTTGAATCAAATGGAAACGTTGAACGGGATGATTCCGGAAACGAAAAGGAATATACCTTGCGCTTCATTGATTATACAGACACTGGAGCGGAAGGTACAACCACCAATGATATCGTACGCGACCATTATTATATCTTCGAGGTGTATAAGGGCAGCAATGGTCAGAATCTCGTGAAGTTGACGGTGAGGAAATGGCATGTACGTGAGCACGAAGATATCGTGATGTAACTTCTATGAATAATAAATAAAGTATTAATAAGAAAATATAAATCAAGCAATTGATTGTTGGCTTTTCAAAACATGGCAAAGATATACTATTATATATGTATTTGGGCAGTATGCTTGCTGGCGGCTTGTTCTGCCGGTGATGATGCAACTTCCTTTCCCGGTCAGGCTGATGCCGAGAACCGGGTAGGGGTGACGTTGCAGCTGTCTGCCTTATCTTCCCAGACTTCGCAGTCTTCCCGGTCTTCTCTGACTAGGGCGGCTTGGGAGACGGATATCGAAGCTTTGCCTGGAGAAATGATGAAAAGCTGGTTTGTGGTGGTGGTACAGAATGGACAGATAGAGAAGATTATCACTTCCGATTTGAAATCTGGTGTTACTGAGGTAGAGAAAGACCAGGCCTTTGTGGAGCTGAATAAGGGCGAGACAACCTTCTATTCTTTTGCCAATATCAAGCCTGAAGATATCGGGTTGGATGCCAGCAAATCTGTTGGGCAACAGCTGCCTACTGGTTTTGATCAAAAGACTTATCAGATGGATGGCAACAGTAAACTCTTCCATCAGTCGATGGCGCCTGACTTGCAGAACGGTTATCCGATGAGTAATAAGCAGATTGTGAATATAACTGATAATCAGCAAGTCATCGAACTGGAGGTTGTCCGTATGGTGGCTAAGGTACAGCTCTCTATTACCAATGCTACCGATCATGCCATTGTCTTGAAGACCATCACCCTTTCGGATGTTACCCAGAATGGTAATCAGAATATCAAGCTTTTGCCAAATGTGGATTCGGCAAATGAATTGAAGGGTGTGAATTTACCTGATGGTGTGGCAAAGGGAACCCTCACGCTGACGGCTGCCGAAAACAATGGTATGACCATAGAGGCTAGAGCTAAGCAAACGGCTTGTTTCTATATGAACGAGAGTTTGGTAGATAAGGGCGAAGATGGTGGCAACCGGTATTTTATCCTTTCGCTTACTACGGTAGATGCGACTACGGGCACTACCAGTAACCATCGTTATGCCATGCTATCATGGAATGAAATCCGGCGCAATGATTATCTGAAGATTCCTATCAAGCTGGAGGATTATCAGATTAGGTGGCAGGTGGAGGCATTCTCGCCAATCGGGGTATTGCCGAAGGTAACGGATGATGGCGAAAACCTTTCGCTTGACTTCGGTTATTATGGAGAGTTTCATATCAAGCCTGAGGTCATCAAGTTGAGCCGTACTGGTTCTCAGACCCTGCCAGTGAGTCAATGGCAGATGGGAACGGATGCAACAGGTTCTGATGGCTGGACCTTGAAGGAACAGAATCCGCAGGGAGCAGATGGTGTAAACATCTTCGATAGGTCGCCAGCCTGGATACCATCTGCTTATCGTCTGGAAGGAGAAATGGGCAACCGTACCGGTTCTGCCATTTATACAATGAAGATTAAGGTGAAGGAACAGAATGGCTTGGGTATGTATCCTATCATCTCCCGCAAGGTTCGCTTTACAATGAAGCAAATAGACTTGACACGGGCAGGAAAGAATACAGAAAAAATAGTATTAAATACAAAGACTTTTGGCTATGAAAGTAAATAGTTTATTTTCTAAATACATCTTGTTTATCCTGGGCATCATCTCTTTGATGCCTGGTATGGCTTATTCCCAGACCTTTAAGCATTATGAAGGTATCGCCAATAAAACCGGCGATTACGAGGTGATAGATGCCGCCTATGACTGTCTCCGACAGAAAACGCATGTGGTTCATTATTATATCGCCCTGCCTAGCGGCGGTAGTAAGGAATTGTCGTTGCCATTTTCCGGCTATTCGGGCAATGGTACAAATTTGGAACCTAGAGGATATTTCAGATGGTATAATTACGATACTGATAAGGCTTCTGATCAGTTGGAGAAATATTCTGCCGACGGCAGGTTGCAGCGCATGAAGGATGATCATGAAATAGATAAAGGTTTGATAGCCTATAATCTTTCATCCTATCCAAATCGTAATTTGGTGGGCGTAATATACGCCCGTCCCTCTGATACTTCCTGGACTGGGGAGACCATCGCCTGCGATGTGAGCCGATACAAGGATGGCTGCAATGGTACCTTTACCCATGAGCCAACCCTTTCTATCCGATATATTTTCCATATTATGCCGGCAGAAAAGATGGCGGATGATATCAAGAAGAAACTCCTGGAAACGGGAATAGCCAGGGATTATTCTTATGAAGATGGAAAGGGTGTTTCGGCAGGATTGAAGGATGCCTCTGCCTCTATGACACTCCGCCTCAACCAGAATGATGTGACCAACTATTATTTCCATCCGATGAATAATAGCTATACGCATCATGTCTTCGCAGAGGATGAGGCGCATAAGATAAAGGAGTCGGATTTCTTTTCAGAGGTTGTTCAGGCAACTAAAGTGCAATGGCGTGTCTATAATTCCGATAAAACCCAGTTTGTCTGGTGGACATATACAGGTAGTTCTTCATCCCGTTTCTTTGATTTGAGTCTGGATTTGCTGAATAATAGAGCGGCCACTAGCGCATGGCGAAATCTGGATGGTAAAGGAGTCAGCAGCAAGCAGACCTTTAAGTATGGCGACCGTATCTATGTGGTGGCGCTAGCCGCTTCCAGCAGCGGACAGATGTGTCCTATCGCCAATTTCACCTGCCAGCTGTTCAACCAGTATCCGATGACTACGGACGAACTGAAGACGGCAGGTCAGAATACCCGATTGAATTCCTATCTAGACGATCATTATCGCTCTGTCAATACCGTCTCTTTTGATAATGATAATGAAGAACAGACCCTTCTGGCTCCTACAAGCCCGGATGATAACCAAGACCGCTTGCCTTCTAAATGGAGCAGGCGAAGCTATGGCTTTGTCTATCGTGATTTGATCGGTAATAATTTTCGACATTCGCCTATTCATGGAGAATACGGACTCTATAAGTCGGCAAATATAAAGGGAAAGTCTGGAGATGGGCAAGGTGGAACTGATGGTTACCAGTGGTGGACTAAAGCCCAGCTCTACGACCGTACCTACGAAAATACGAATGGCACCCAATATGGACATTTCCTCTATATAGATGCTTCCGATGAAAGCCGACAGATTGCCGAAGCTGATTTCAAGGCCGACCTCTGTGTGGGTTCGCAGGTTATCTTCAGCGCAGCCATTGCAGATATGACCATCGCTTCGAAAGCAGAGCGTCCGCAGCTGATGTTCAAGCTCTATGGCGTGAATTACGATGGGAACAATCAGGAGACGGAGCGCAGGTTGCTCCACTCGTTCTCATCCGGTAATTTCTCAGGAAACCGTGTGGGGTCGGACGATGGTGCTAATGTTGGTAAATGGTATCAGACTTATGGAAAGATGGTACTGCAGAAGGAGAGCGGAGTGAATAATTTCACCGACTTCAAACTCGTAGTAGATAATATGTGTAAATCTACTCAAGGTGCCGACTATGCTTTCGATGATCTTCGCATCTATACCAAGGCTTCCAAGGTGGATGTTATCCAGAGCTCGCCTATCTGTCCTGATAAGAACACAGCTGAAGATTCTTCTGTTTCTACCACCATCCTCCTTAAATTGAGGGCTTTGCAGGAAACTATGGCGGCGCTTGCCGACAATACAGAAAAGAAACTCTACTTCCGCTTTGTTGATGCAGATGGTAGTCCGGTGACGAATGTAAACTATGGAACGGCAGAAAGCCCGAACTACAATTGGGGAACCACCACTATCTATAATTATGTGGATGAGAACCGAAAGGTGGATGAAAAGCCGATGTATGAGAAAATCAACGATGAATGGAACGTGGTGCTTGCCAACAGATACTTCAATCTGCAGTCGAACCAGACTTACTATGTAAGTTTCGCCTTCGAGGATGAGGCGAAAGAGGATAAGAACCAGCTTTCGTGGGGAAAGCCTTCGGATGTGTGCTCGCTCTATAGCGCCAACTTCCAGATGGTGCAGCAGAAGGTGCTGGTTACCGATGCCAACGGTAGCATCACCACCACCGTCACCATTCCTTGCGATGACAATGGTAAGCCTGAATATCATATCAAGGCACAGTTGCAGACCGTTGACCAGAACAATGGCGGCAGCATCCAGCTGCATGGCGTGCTTTATGATTGGTATGTGGATGATGCCAAGACTCCGATATTGGAAAACAGCGCCGAGTTCAGTAACATTCCTCTGAGTGTGGGCGATCATACCATCCGTGTGTTTCCTACCAATACATCTGGCACCATCACCCAGGGCGGCGTGGATTATCAGATCTGTCTCGGTGAGATGTCGTTCAAGCTTCGTGTCGTCAAGAACGGTCCGCAGTTGAGTCTGGGTGTTCCGGGTGTGGCATATCCTAACAATTATGTTCGCACGGTTCGCATCGGTTTGCCGCAGGTAGCCCTTTTGGCTCAGCAGGAAGCCAAGAAGGGCAAGGGTGGATACTTCTGTATTCCGGTTAGCGGCAAGCACTTTGTGGCAGAAAATTCCAATCGCCTCTACTTTGTTGTGGCTGGCGGAAAGGACCATCTGGATGCGTCGCAATATACCCGGGTGATGTATCTCTCGGATACTAACGACCCAGCCTATCAGGATAGGATAGGAGAAGGCTTGATTCTTGCGAATCTTCAGAACGATTATATCGAGAGAAATTCCAATCAGCTGGCGTTGAAGTTTATGCCGCAAACGGGAAGTGAATCTGCTTCTTCCAAGAATGTGCAGTTGCGCGAGGGATACTGGTATGAAGGTGTATTGATATTCCGTGAAGATGGCCACAAGGGAACCACGGTGCTCTGTTCGGGTGAAACCTATATCCGCTTTGCGGTGGTACCGGAATACGCCACCTGGAATCCTACTGCCAATAGCAGGATGAGTGCGGCATGGAACAATGATGAAAACTGGCGCCGCTCTGACCATGGCGAGCTCTATAAGGGGGCTGATAAATATACGGATTACAGCAGCGGTGGATACGTGCCGATGAAGTTTACCAAGGTAACGATACCAGATTTGAGCGGTCTGTATTTTCCGTCTCTGGGCTATATCGCCTATCAGAAATCCACGGGCATCGCTACCAAACTGAGCAATGCCAAGGGCGATGCAGCTACCACGAATATCCAGTATGATATGCTTGCCCAATGGAATGCCAATACCGAAAGCCACGGGTTGAATGCCGACGGCAATCTGGAGTGTGAACCCTTCTATGGCAACACCTGCGACCAGATTTACTTCAAGCCGGGAGGCGAACTGCTCAACCAGTGTTATCTGATATACAACAAGGCGTGGGTGGAGAAGCAAATGAAGCCAAACATCTGGTATGCCCTCACTTCGCCTTTGCAGGATACCTATGCGGGTGACATTTATGTGCCGGCTGCATCGGGCAGACAGGAGACGGAGGCGTTCGAGCCAATCTCGTTCTCACCTTCGGTAAACAATCGTGTAACCAGTCCTGTATATCAGCGAAGCTGGGATGATGCTTCTGCCCAGGAAGTAACCTTGGGCGGCAACTATAGCGCTTACGATTATTCGGGCACCGACATCTCGTTCGATAGCCAGAGCCTCAGTGCGCTTTCAGCTCACTGGAGCCACGTATATAATAAGGTGGATAGGAAGTATCTTCCATTAGAGGGTGTAGCCATCAGGATGGGAGATAAATATACGGTGGGTACATCGGGCAGTGCATCCGGCAATGCATCGGGTTCTGAATCCGAAGTATTGCTCCGTTTGCCGAAGGCAGATACGCAATATACTTATGTATCAGCTTCGCAGCAGCAGAGTTCTCTATCCGCATCTGTGGATAAGACGGATGCCTATCGCCTGGTGGTGAATGCCGATGCCCAGGAGAATGCCTTGGGCAAGATGAACTATAAGCTGGTGCAGTTGCAGGATGGCAACAATTACTATCTGGTGGGTAATCCTTATATGGCTACGCTCAGCATGTATAAGTTCCTGAAGGCAAATCCGTCGCTACAGTCCAGCTTCTATGTTTATGAGGATGGAGCCTTGAAGCTCTATAATAAGCTGGATATGTCAACCACCACGTATGAGTCGAAGAACGATGTGAAGATTTCGCCGATGCAGTCGTTCTTTGTCCGCCTGAAGGATGGACAGAGTGCATCGCAGCTTAATTTTACGTCAGCGATGACGGTAGATAGAGAAGTGTTTGGCGGAGTGAAGACGGCTTCGGATGAGGGGCAGGATCAGGTATCCTTAACCCTTACAGCTGCATCAGCTTCGGGTTATAGCAGTCGTTCGAAGGTAGTGCTTGATGCCAATGCTTCTGAGGATTACGATGAGGCTGAGGATGCCCAGTTGCTTTATGATGCCCAGCTGAAGGAAGTTCCGGTGGTTTATACGGTGGCAGGCGATGAGGCTGTGGCGCTGAACTCCTTGCCAAGTATCGATTGGATGCCATTAGGAGTGGTTGGTGCTTCTTCTGATGTAGAATCTGGAGATGTAGGAAGTTCCGCCAATTCAGCTTCTGTCTTGCTGGCAATTGATGGCATCTCTCGCCTCTCTTCTCCTCTTTACCTCTATGATGCTGCCACCCGGAAGTATCAGGAGATAAAGGATGGCGAGGAAATCAAGGTGCAGGCGAACGAGCACGGCAGATACTTCCTGACCCAGACGCTCAGTACTACAGGTATTGAAAATGCCGAGATGGGCGAGAGTGACGTGAAGATCTATTCTCCAGCCCGGGGATTGATCGTCGTATCCAAGGTGAGTGCTCCTCTATTAAATAAGGTGGAGGTTTATACCCTTGATGGAAGACTGGTGGCATCGAGAAAGGCTGAAGGTGCAGCATCTGTCAGCATTCCTGTAGTCTCCACGGCTTCTCCTCAGGAAGTATATATTATTAAGGTATCTAAGCAGGATACCAAAGCTACAATAACCAGAAAGCTTTCTCTCCATTGAGAGAAAGCTTTCTGGTGTTAAACTGAGAAAAAAAGAAACATCCCATCGTTCTTGTGAGCGATGGGATGTTTAATTCTGTTAAGCAATGTGTCTGCTTTGCGCTGATTACTTACGAAGACCGAGGGCCTTGATGATAGCACGATAGCGATTGATGTCGCGATCATACAAGTAATCGAGCAATGCACGACGCTTTCCTACAAGCTGTGTCAACGCACGTGTTGTAGTATAATCTTTACGGTTCTTCTTAACATGTTCCGTCAAATGAGCAATACGGTATGAGAACAATGCTATCTGGCTCTCAGCTGAACCAGTATCAGAGTTAGACTTTCCGTACTTGCTAAAGATCTCTTCTTTTTTTGCTTTGTCTAAATACATAGCTGTGATACTTAAAATTTAATTATTATGAATGAATGTTATGCACAATAGGACCTTCCTCACGGTGGTTTCCGTTAAAATGCGGTGCAAAGGTACAACTTTTCAGTGAATTATGCAAATTTTTCGGGATTTTTTTGTAATTTTGCACCCAAATTCATTAAGTATTTAAGGTAAACGAAATGCAAGACATTAGAAACATTGCAGTTATTGCACACGTTGACCATGGTAAAACTACCTTGGTTGACAAGATGATGCTCGCCGGTAAGCTGTTCCGTGACGGCCAGGATAACAGCGGCGAAGTGCTCGATTCCAACGACTTGGAGCGCGAGCGTGGTATAACCATTCTTTCAAAGAATGTGTCTATCAATTGGAAAGGTACAAAGATTAATATTCTCGATACTCCAGGACACTCTGACTTCGGTGGTGAGGTGGAGCGCGTGCTCAACATGGCAGACGGATGCCTCCTCCTCGTCGATGCTTTCGAGGGTCCGATGCCTCAGACTCGTTTCGTGCTGCAGAAGGCTTTGCAGATCGGACTGAAGCCTATCGTTGTCGTTAATAAGGTAGATAAGCCTAACTGTCGCCCTGAAGAGGTGTACGAAATGGTGTTCGACCTGATGTGCGACCTCGATGCTACTGAGGAACAGCTTGACTTCACTGTAGTTTACGGTTCGGCAAAGAATGGCTGGATGAGCGATGACTACAACAAGCCAACAGATAACATTGACTATTTGCTCGACAAGATTGTGGAGATTATCCCTGCTCCTAAGCAGTTGGAGGGTACTCCTCAGCTCTTGATCACATCTCTTGATTATAGCTCTTACACCGGTCGTATCGCCGTAGGTCGTGTACACCGTGGTACTTTGAAGGATGGTATGAACGTAACTATCTGCCATCGTGACGGTAGCCAGGAGAAGACCAAGATCAAGGAACTCCATACCTTCGAGGGTATGGGTCATAAGAAGACAGACCATGTGGATTCTGGTGACATCTGTGCCGTTGTCGGCTTGGAGAAGTTCGAGATTGGTGATACCATCTGCGACTACGAGAACCCAGAGCCACTTCCTCCAATCGCTGTAGATGAGCCTACCATGAGTATGCTCTTCACCATCAACGATTCTCCTTTCTTCGGTAAGGAGGGTAAGTTCTGTACATCACGCCACATTCAGGACCGCCTGAACAAGGAGTTGGAGAAGAACCTGGCTCTTCGTGTTCAGCCTTACGAGGACACCACTGATAAGTGGATTGTTTCTGGTCGTGGTGTGCTCCATCTTTCTGTGCTCATCGAGACCATGCGTCGCGAGGGCTATGAGCTCCAGGTAGGTCAGCCTCAGGTTATCTACAAGGAGATTGATGGCGTGAAGTGTGAGCCTATCGAGGAGTTGACCATCAATGTTCCGGAGGAGTTTGCTTCTAAGATGATTGATATGGTTACCCGCCGTAAGGGTGATATGACCTCTATGCTGAACATGGGCGAGCGTGTGGATATCGAGTTCGATATTCCTTCACGTGGTATCATCGGTCTTCGTACCAATGTGCTCACTGCTTCTCAGGGTGAGGCTATCATGGCTCACCGCTTCAAGGAGTATCAGCCATACAAGGGCGAGATTACCCGCCGTTCCAACGGTAGCATGATTGCGCTGGAGACTGGTACAGCCTATGCTTACGCCATCGATAAGCTGCAGGATCGCGGTAAGTTCTTCATCGACCCAGGTGAGGAGGTTTACGGCGGCGAGGTTGTTGGTGAGCATGTTCACGACAACGACCTGGTGGTTAATGTAACCAAGGCAAAGCAGTTGACCAACGTCCGTGCTTCTGGTTCTGACGACAAGGCTCGCGTGATTCCTAAGACCGTGATGAGCCTTGAGGAGTGCCTGGAGTACATCCGTGAGGATGAGTACGTAGAGGTAACTCCTAAGAGTATGCGTATGCGCAAGGTGATTCTCGATCACTTGGAGCGCAAGCGTAGTAATAAGGATTAAGCTATAGCTTATATATAAATGGATCCGTGAGAATTCCCCTCTAGCCGATTGCCTAGGCAGTCTGCTTGCAGGGGATTCTTTTTTAATGTATGCGTATGTGGTTGTGGAAATTCTTTAGAAAGTTTTCTTTGCCCTGTTCTCTGGTATTGGGAGCCGTGGGCTATCTGATCTTCGCCAATGTTCCTTTCCTGGAACCTTTGGGCGATGCGGTGGGACCGAAGCTGGTGGATATGATGCCGGTGGTGCTCTTTGCCTTGCTCTATGTTACCTTCTGTAAGATTGAAATCAAGGAGATGAAACCGAAAGCTTGGCATTTCATCCTGCAGCTCATCCGAACCAGTCTGGCACTGATGATGGTGGTGCTTATCTTCGAATTCGGAGATAATTATGAAACCAAGCTGGTGCTCGAAGGTGCTTTCATCTGTTTTATCTGTCCTACGGCAGCTGCCGTGGCTGTGGTGACGGAGAAGTTGGGCGGAAGCATCGGCTCGTTGACAACTTATACGGTGATAGCCAATGTCTTTACGATGGTGATTATTCCGAGTCTTTTCCCGATGGTGGAGAAGGGGGCAGATGTTTCCTTTCTTTTTATGAGTGCGATGGTGTTCAGAAACGTAACCACGGTACTGGTAGTTCCTTTGCTTCTGGCTTTGCTGAGCCGCAAGTTTCTGCCTAAGTGGGTGGATAAGGTGAAGAGCGTGAAGGATCTGGGCTTCTATATGTGGTGCTTCAACCTTACTATCCTGATGGGCGAGACGGTTCGTAATATCCTTCATGCCGAGGTTTCGGGGTGGATTCTTGCCTTGCTGCTCATTGTTCCGCTCTTTGTCTGTCTCATCCAGTTTGCCATCGGTAAGGCGGTGGGCAGACATTATGATGCGAGCATCAGTGCTGGTCAGGCTTTGGGACAGAAGAATACCATTGTGGGCATCTGGCTCACTCTTACTTTCCTCAATCCGCTTGCTGCCGTAGCACCGGGCGCTTATGTGGTTTGGCAGAATCTGGTGAATGGCTGGCAGCTATGGTATAAGGAGAAATACGGAAGACTGAAATGGTAGATGTAAGAGAAAACAGAAATAATGGAAATATAAAAAAACAGCTTGGAATCTCCCATGAAATTCCAAGCTGTTTTTTTATATGAATGTATCTGATCTTTATTTGCTTGTCGAGATAAATATGCACTCGATGGTTACGTTGCCATCCATCCATTTGGCTGGAATGGTATAGGTGCCATCCTTGGCGATATCTGTCTTCTTGAGTGATTCTACCTGATCACCATGGGTGATGGTAAAGTCACCGTAGGTGAATCCTGGAGCAGGAACCATCTTCACCTTGAATGGCTTGCCGTATGCCACCTTGTGGTTGTTGAGGGTTGTTCCGTCTGCTGCGGTCACCATACCGTTGCGGTTAGCCTCGGTTACTGAAACAAACTCACTGTGAGCCTTCTTCTTGGCAGTACCTTCACTCTTCAGTAAGGTGATGCGTGGAGCGTTGGTCAGGTGGATATTGATGTCATCGATATAGACCAGGGCATCCTCCTTCATCTCATGAGGAGACTCTGCGTGAGGAACCACTACCAGACTATAGATATCCACACCCTCGGCACTCTTAATAGGGAACACGGCATCAGCCCACTGTCCTGCAGGAACAGGAGTGGTTGACTTGATCCAGAACTGCTCTACTTCCTGCGACTGTCCGGATCTGTCTCTACGCTTTCCAAGTCCTACCAGCATCACTCTGCCTTCCATCGGACGGTTGATCAGTACGTGAACTACTTTTCCGGATGGACCGAGTGCAATCGGCTTCTTCAGATCTATTCTTGCACCGAAGATGTTGGAAGCCAGTCGTGAACGCTGGAAGCCGAGCACCTTCTTGTTAGGATTGTTGGTGAGATCAGGATTATCCACAACCTCGCAGTTGCCCGCCAGTTCTCCTGTGCGGAATGGGGAATGCTCCCATCTGTCGTAAACTCCCACGGATTTGTAATCCTGGGTGTCGAACTTAATTTCTTGTCCCATTGCAGCCAATGGTAACAAACACAATGCTATGAGTAATTTCTTCATGTTCGTAGTGTAGAGTCAAAGTTTAAAATACTTTAATGGAATGTAACAATGGGCAAGCCTTGCTGTCGTCGATGACAACCTTCAGGCCTTTCACCTGATAACCCTTGCCGTAACTGTCGGATGTGCTGCCGTTCAACGGGATGATGCGCTTGTATCCGATGGTGGTAGTGGTGCACTTCTCTGCGATTGGTTTCCATGTCTTTCCGTCTTCAGAGATTTCGATATGGAACTTTCTTACTCGCTGACCCTTGCGGATGTATTCCATCATATCCACATAGCGAACGGTCTGTGACTTGTCCCAGTTGAAGGTGATGGTAGCCTGCTTCACGCCGTCATCAGTAGCCCAATAGGTATTCTTGTTGTTATCGGTCAGGTTCTTGGCTGCATAGTTGCGGTTGGCACCAGCCTTTCGGGTGTTGCTTACAGTAACCTTTGCCTTCTGAGCCAGGTCCTTGCCCAGACGGGTGCGAATCATATTACCCATATCCTTGAGCACGCGCACGTCGATGTCAGGCAGCAGACCCGTCTTGTCTGGAGGGCAGTTCAAGATCAGGGTAGCATTTCTGCCTACCGTCTCCAGATACATCTGGAAGAGGCGCTCTACAGAGAGAGGCTTCTCGCCCTCGTGCCAGAACCATCCCTTGTCGGTGAACTTGGCATCGCTCTCACCTGGGTCCCACTGCCAGCCGTCCTCGGTACCATACATACCGTTGCTTTCTGGTGCATAGCCTCTTTCGTCGGTGAGCCAGTTGGTTTCGCCAGCCCATCCTGCCTCGTTGCCGATCCATCTTGCCTCAGCACCCACACCCCAGAGGATGATGTCTGGACAAACCTTGTGGATAGAGTCTCTGAGGTTAGGAATGTCATAATAGGTAGAACGGTCTACGTTTACGGTCGTATTGCGTCCGCCGTAGTATCCGTCGCCACCGTTGGCACCATCAAACCACATTTCAAACTGGTCTTTGCCATACTGTGCCAACTCCGCGCACTGGCGGAGGAAAACGTCGTTGACATATTTCTCAGTACCGTAGTATTGGCTGTTTCTATCCCATGGAGAAACATAGAAACCATACTTCATTCCCAAGCTTCGTGCAGCCTTGGCAAAGTCGCGGGGAATGTTAGTGGTCTTACCGTTCTCATTGCCGGCATTGACGATGGAATGGTCAGTAGTAGATGTAGGCCAGAGGCAGAAACCGTCATGATGCTTGACTACGGCGATACCGCCCTTCATGCCAGCAGCCTTTACAGCCTTGAGCCATTGTGTAGGGTTAGGCTTCTTGGTAGGTGCAAAAAGGGTTACGTCTTCACTTCCCAAGCCCCATTCTCTGTTGGTATAGGTGTTCATTCCGTAATGGAAGAAGGCATAGAATTCTGTCTCCTGCCATTTCATCTGGCGATCGCTAGGAACAGGGAACACAGCTGTAGGCTCGTTGTCTGGATTAGGCAACGACTGCTGCTTAACTTGGAATACACTCTGAGAGTGGCCAGCCATGGTAGACATGATGAAGGTCACTCCACACAAAACTTTTTTGATGTTCATAGTTGTTGTATTAAAATCGATACACTTTATTCTTGCCATAAAAAGAAGTTGATAATTGTTAGTTATTGTCGTTATTGGTGATTGTCGTTAATATATATATTATCTTATGCAAAGATATGAGTTTTCGGAAAAGTTTCAAAACTTTTCTGGTTAATTAAATATAAACGCCCGCAATTTGTGGTTGCGGGCGGTCATATATGATTAATCCTGTGTAGGATAAATCAAGTTAGCTTCTGTGATACAGTTGAGCACCTCTTCGAGATATTTCTTCGATTCGTACTTAGCCATAGGCAGGTCGTGGAGCAGATAATTGCCGCAATCCTTGGCTGCCTGTCCAGGAATTTCGCCTTCGAAATCGGCAATGAACTGGAAAGTACGCTTCATCAGTTCTACGATGTCCTTGCTCTCCAGGTCGCCACGGATGAGGAGGTAGTTACCGGTGAGGCATCCCATTGGTCCCCAATAGATGATGCGGTCTTTCCACTCTTCGTCGTTGCGCAGGTAGGTGGCTGCCAGATGTTCGATGGTATGGATGGCACCGTTGTGGAGGCAAGGCTCCTGGTTAGGCACCTTCATGCGGATATCGAAGGTTGTGATGACTTCTCCGCCTACTTCGTCCTTGCGGCTTACGTAGATGCCGCGGAGCAACTTGTTATGATTGATAGTAAAACTTGGAATCTTATTCATCTTTTTTATAATGTTGAGTGTTGAATGTTGAGTGTTGAATGTTGAGTGTTGAATGTTGAGTGTTGAATGTTGAGTGTTGAATGTTGAGTGTTGAGTGTTGAATGTTGAGTGTTGAATGTTGAGTGTTGAGTGTTGAATGTTGAGTGTTGAATGTTGAGTGTTGAATGTTGGGTGTTAAATATTGAGTGAAGAATCATTCAACATTCAACACTCAACATTCAACACTTCTAAAGACTTTCGAGAAAAGCCTTGGTAACATTGAATGATCCTTCTGCCATTTTAGCCCAGAAGTCGAAGTACTGCTGTGCCTTGGTATCCTTCAGAGGTACATCGCTGATGATGCGGAAGGAGATGAAAGGAGTCTTGTAGATGTGGCAGGTCTGTGCGATGGAGCAGCTTTCCATATCCACAGCCATAGCGTGAGGGAAGTGCTCCAGGATAGATCGCATCTTCTCCTTGCTATCTACGAACCATTCTCCGCTTACAATCTGTCCGGCATGAATCTTTGGATGCTGGTTGTCTGGCTGTTCATTGATGGCAAGTGCCTTTTCTACATACTCCTTAGGGGTCTTGAAGAGGGCAGGCATACCGAGAATCTGTCCATACTCGCATTCGTCACCGCAGTAAGCATCGTGATATACACAGTCGGTAGCTACCACCACTTCGGTAACATTGAGGTTAATGTCAGCGCCTCCAGCCACACCCGAAGAGATGACGAGGTCTGGGTGGTAATTATCAATCATTTCCACAGCTCCGATGGCGCTGTTCACCTTTCCGATGCCGCACTGCTGCATCACGACTTCATTTTCGCCGATCTTTCCGATGACGAAGTCCTTATGATTCTTTCGCTCAGTCTGCGATTCTGTCAATAATGTCTTGAGTTGCGTGAACTCCTTGTCCATCGCAACGATAATTCCTATTTTCATATCGATTTATTTCTATTCTGGGTGCAAAGTTACAAAATAAATCCCATAAAAAAACATTTCCCCACCTATATTTTATAATAGGCAGAGAAATGTTACAAGATGATATTGCAAACTGCGAAAAATGTATGGTTCTATTAGAAGTTCACTCCGAAATTGAGCAAGAGGGCTCCATTATGCGATTTGTCAAAACTGTCGTGGCAGATGTTGGCAAGGCCGATGTCGTAGGTGAGGTCAGCATAGAACATATCGTAGCCGATGCCGCAACCGATGCGCAGACCGCCATCCAGGCGGCGGAAGTTGTCGCTGCGGAAGGAACTCTGGGCCTCTCGCTCGGCAAAGTTCTTGATCTTGCCACCTACACCTACAGCGAAGTAACCGCCGAATTGTGGCTGGATGGAGAAGTGGTCATCTACATCATACTTGTATTTCAGCACCGCAGGAATCTGCAGGTAGTTGAGGTCGTAGGTCATCTTCTTGCCGGAAACCAGATCTTTCTTGCCACCTTTTTCTATATAGGAGAGACCTGTCTCCAGATACAGAGGCGCTGTATCCGTAAGCGGAATGCCGGCAACAACGCCTACGTTGAGGCCCGTCTGCCAGTCACCGCCATCCAGACGGGAATCATCCGAATTCACGTAGGTGAATGCCGGACCGATTCGGAAACCGAAGTATGGAGCACTATAACTGTGGTTGTATCTGTAGTCGAGATGTCCCGTCTTCTTGTTGTAATATCTACTATTCTTATAGTTCTGAGCTGTTGATGGTATCACTGCCAGGAGTATTGCCATCATGATAAATGCGATTCTTTTCATATTGATGTGATTTTAATTATTATCTGGTGCAAAGGTATGGATTTTCGGTCATCTTGCAGCGTGAGAATCCCTATAATGATAGGGGGAAAACCCTATTGCGTCTTTTCTTCGATAAAAAAAGTAAAAAGTTTCTTCTATTATTTTGTAGTGTCTTCATTTCTCATTATCTTTGCACCAAATTATAAACGTTTATAGAAAAAGATGAAATTATTGAAGAAGTATCTACTGGATATTCTGGTAGTGATTGTTTTTGCAGTGATCTCTTTCGTGTACTTCATGCCTGCCGACATGGACGGACGAATTCTGTTCCGACACGACTCGGCGGCGAGCAAGGGATTGGGACATGAGAAAGAGCTTTTCCAACAGCAGACTGGCGAGACAACCCGTTGGACCAACTCTGTGTTTGGTGGTATGCCAACCTATCAGATGTCGCCTTCGTACGGCAGTACCCAGGTGCTCAGTCAGGTAACGAAGGCTTATCATCTGTGGTTGCCTGATTATGTATGGTATGTGTTTGTCTATCTCCTGGGCTTTTATATCATGCTCCGTGCCTTCGATTTCCGACATTCGCTGGCGGCGCTGGGTTCCATCATCTGGGCATTCTCATCCTACTTCTTTATTATCATTGCTGCAGGTCATATCTGGAAGGTATGGGCTTTGGCCTATCTGCCTCCTATGATTGCGGGTGTGGTACTGGCTTATCGGGGTAAGTATCTGAAAGGTCTGCTCCTCACCGCCATTTTCTCGGCTTTCGAGGTGAATGCCAACCACGTGCAGATGACCTATTATTATCTCTTCATCATCCTCTTCATGGTGATTGCCTTCCTGGTAGATGCCATCAAGAAGGGGGAACTCGCCCGCTTCGGCAAGGCGACTGCGGTATGTGCCGTGGGTGCCCTCATCGGTATCTCGCTCAACCTCTCCAACCTGTATCATACCTGGCAGTATGGTCAGGAAACCATGCGTGGAAAGAGCGAACTGGTGAAGAAGAATACTGCCAACCAGACCAGCAGTGGTTTGGATAGAGACTATATCACCCAGTGGAGCTATGGTATTGATGAGACCTGGACGCTCCTGATTCCTGATGCCAAGGGTGGTGCTTCCGTACCTCTCGCCCAGAATACGCAGGCGATGGAGAAGGCGGATCCTAACTTCGTGCAGATTTATCAGCAGCTCGGACAGTACTGGGGCAACCAGCCTGGTACGAGCGGTCCTGTATATGTAGGAGCATTCGTATGTATGCTCTTCATTCTCGGTTTGTTTATTGTCAAGGGTCCGATGAAGTGGGCATTGCTGGCTGCCACCATCCTGAGCATCCTGCTCTCCTGGGGTAGAAACTTCATGCCGTTCACCGATTTCTTCCTTGATTACATTCCGATGTATGCCAAGTTCCGAACGGTGGCTTCTATCCTCGTGATAGCCGAGTTCACCATTCCGTTGCTTGCCATGATGGCTTTGAAGAAAATCATTGATGAGCCGGAGATACTCACCAGTAAGATCAAACTGGTATATGCCAGCTTTGGTCTGACGGCAGGCTTCTGTCTGCTCTTTGCCCTGATGCCGAGTGTCTTCTTCCCTGATTTCATTTCCGTTCAGGAAACTCAGGCGTTGCAGCAGTTGCCAGCAGAATACCAGGGACCGCTCATGAGCAATCTCATCGAGATTCGCAAGAGCATCTTTACTTCTGATTGCTGGCGCTCGTTCTGGGTCATCGTCATCGGTTCAGCCTTCCTGCTGCTTTACAAGATGAAGAAGTTGGGTGCTGAGTATATGATTGCCGGCATCGCCGTACTCTGTCTCGTAGATATGTGGATGGTGAACAAGCGTTATCTCTACGATGATATGTTCGTAGATAAGAACGTGCGCGATACTCCTCAGCAGATGACGGAGACCGATAAGATTATCTGCCGCGACAAGGCGCTCGATTACCGTGTGCTCAATCTCGCTTCCAATACCTTCAATGAGAACGAGACCTCTTATTACCACAAGAGCATCGGCGGTTATCATCCTGCCAAGCTCCGTCGCTATCAGGAGATGATAGATGCACATATCGCTCCTGAGATGCAGAAGACGATGAAGGCTGTGGCTGAGGCAGGTGGTGATATGACCAAGGTGAATGGCGACAGTATTTTCCCTGTATTGAACATGCTCAATACCAAATACTTCATCCTGCCTTTGCAGGGCGGTCAGACGGTTCCAGTACAGAATCCATACGCCTACGGCAATGCCTGGTTCGTGGATGAGGTGCAGTATGTCAACAATGCCAATGAGGAGATTGATGGCGTGGGCAAGGTCAACCTCCGTCATGTGGCGGTGGCTGATGCCAAGTTCAAGGAACAGCTGGCTCAGAGCGTGAAGCAGGATGATACTTCGGTGGTGAAGATGATCCAGTATAAGCCAAACAACCTCACCTACGAGGTGAAGTCGAGCAAGGGTGGCGTCATCGTCTTCTCTGAGATTTACTATCCTGGATGGACTGCTACCGTAGATGATCAGCCTGTAGAACTGGGACGTGTGGATTATATCCTCCGTGCCATCAACGTGAAGCCGGGCAACCACAAAGTGGTACTCGATTTCCATCCTCAGTCGCTCAAGAATACTGAGATGGTAGCTTATATCGGCTATGGTGTTCTTGTACTCCTTATTATAATAGGTATAGGAGTGGAAATCAAAAAGCGCAAGAAGACAGCCGAGGTCGTTAAGGAATAAAATAATGATCGTTAAGGAATAAAGACGAAAAGACAGATGCTGTTTCGAACAGAAATTGATATTCCGAAGGCCGACTTCGAGATACAGCCGGCAGAGCAGATGCTCTTCGTGGGCAGTTGCTTTGCCGACAATCTGGGTCGCCGATTCGTGGAGAATCGCTTCCGTGCCACGGTGAATCCCTTCGGTGTGATGTATAATCCGGCAAGCATTCTCCATACGGTAGAGAAATGCGCCTGGGTGCATCCTCGTGTGGCAGTCTTTACGTTGGGTACGAATCACGTGTATATTCTGAAGGAAACGGGCGAGATTGTGGATAACTGCCAGAAGCGCCCCCAGCGCCTTTTCGAGGAAAGGGAACTGAGTGTAGAGGAATGTGCTGCGTATCTGCAAAAGGCGATTGATTTGCTGAAACAACGAGGTTTGAAAGATGAAACATCGGAAGATGAAGCTTTCGATACCGGCTTGAAGGTAATCATAACCGTAAGCCCCATCCGTTATGCCAAATACGGCTATCATGGAAGTCAGCTTTCGAAGGCTACGCTTCAGTTGGCTGCAGACCGCTTGGTGAAGGCGAATCCTGGTGTGTTGAGCTATTTTCCAGCTTACGAAATCATGAACGATGAACTTCGTGATTACCGATTCTACAAGGAAGATATGCTGCACCCGAGCGATCAGGCAGTAGAATATATCTGGGAGAAATTCCGGGAAACCTATTTCGGCAAGGCTGCCGAGCTGTTCCTGGAAGACTGGCGTCCCATCCGGGAAGCCCTCGGACACAAGCCCTTCAACCCCGATAGCGAGGAACATCAGAAGTTCATCGCCAGAACGGAAGAAAGTAAAAGATGGTTCGAGAAAAAGTATGGATTAGTGGCGGGCTGAAAGCCCAAAAGCATAATATAGAACATTTAAAGTATTAAGACAATGACATATACTATTGAAAAGGTAACCACACTGATAGGTGCGCGTCGCTATGGAGACAATGATACCAACATCGGTTTTATCCTGACCGATAGTCGTTCTCTTTGTTTCCCAGAGGAAACTCTGTTTTTTGCACTCAAGTCTGAGCGCAATGATGGTCATAACTACATCCCTGAACTGTATCGTAGAGGTGTGAAAAACTTTGTGGTAACTGATGTCCCTAAAGGCTATGCTTCTGATTATCCGGAGGCTAACTTCCTGAAGGTGGTCAATACGCTGGAGGCTCTTCAGCGTCTGGCTGAACGCCATCGTGATGAATTCAATATCCCTATCGTGGGTATTACGGGTTCCAACGGCAAGACGATGGTCAAGGAGTGGCTCTATCAGCTGCTCTCGCCAAGCATGTTCGTTACCCGCAGCCCTCGCAGTTACAATTCCCAGATAGGTGTGCCATTGTCTGTCTGGCTGATGAACGAGCAGACCCAGGTAGGTGTCTTCGAGGCGGGTATCAGTCAGCCTGGCGAGATGCTTGCCCTCCGTGACATCATCCAGCCTACCATCGCCGTTCTTACCAATGTGGGTTCAGCCCATCAGGAGAACTTCTCTTCCCTGGAGGAGAAGTGCCGTGAGAAGCTCATCCTCTTCCATGATGCTGAAACCGTGGTTTATGATGGCGATGATGAGGTGATTACCAAGGTGGTGGCTGAATATCCTGATTATAAAGGCGAGAAACTCTTCTGGTCGCTCCAGAACCCTGAGGCTCCTTTCTATGTCAAGAAGATTGAGAAGCAGCAGAGCGTGAGCGTCATCACCTATATATATAAAGGTGTAGAGGATAGCTTCTCCATTCCTTTCATCGATGATGCTTCCATCCAGAACTCCATCATCTGTGCTGCTGTCGCTTCCAAGATCGGACTCTCTGCCGAGGATATCGACAAGCGTATGGCACAGCTCGAACCGGTTGCGATGCGACTGGAGGTAAAGGTGGGGCAGCATGGCTGTACACTCATCAACGACAGTTACAACAGCGATATCAACTCACTCGACATCGCTCTCGACTTCATGAACCGCCGTCCTGATCATCGTGGTCGTCGCCATACTTTGATCTTGAGTGATATCTATCAGAGCGGTCAGACTCCCGAGGCGCTATATAAAGAGGTGAGCGATCTTGCCCGCAAGCGTGGCGTAGTGAAGTTCATCGGTATCGGTCCGGAACTCTGCAAACAGCATGATACGATTCAGATTTCAGAAAAGTTCTTCTTCCCGAATGTGGAGGAGTTTATCAATAGTGAGGTCTTTGCCTCCCTCCGCGATGAGGTCATCCTCTTGAAGGGTGCCCGCCAGTTTGGTTTCGATCAGCTTACCGAACTGCTGGTGCAGAAGGTGCATGAAACCACCCTCGAGGTCAACCTGAATGCGGTGGTTGCCAACCTCAACTACTACCGTGCCTTCATGAAGCCGGAAACCAAACTGGTCTGCATGATCAAGGCGGATGGCTATGGCGCTGGAGCGGTAGAGATTGCCAAGACCCTGCAGGATCATCGTGTAGATTATCTGGCTGTGGCTGTTGCCGATGAGGGTGTCACCCTTCGCAAGAACGGTATCACCAGCAACATCATGATCATGAACCCGGAAATGACAGCCTTCAAGACCATGTTCGATTACGACCTGGAGCCTGAGGTATATTCTTTCCGATTGCTCGATGCGCTCATCAAGGCTGCAGAGAAGGAGGGTGTTACAGGATTCCCTGTTCACATCAAGCTCGATACCGGTATGCATCGCATGGGCTTCGATCCTGAAAACGATATGGAGGAGCTTATCGGTAAGCTGAAGCATCAGAATGCCATCATCCCTCGTTCTGTCTTCTCTCATTTCGTGGGAAGCGATGACGATAGTTTCGATGACTTCTCTGCCCATCAGTTTGAACTCTTCGATAAGGGAAGCCGACAGTTGCAGGCTGCCTTCGACCATAAGATCCTGCGCCATATCTGCAATTCGGCAGGTATCGAGCACTTCCCGGAGCGCCAGTTGGATATGTGCCGCCTGGGTCTCGGACTCTATGGCATCAACTCCCGCAACAACAAGACCATCAACTGCGTGAGCACCCTGAAGACTACCATTCTCCAGATGCACAACGTGAAGGCGGGCGATAGTGTGGGCTACAGTCGCAAGACCATCCTCGATAAGGACAGTGTCATCGCTGCCATTCCTATCGGATATGCTGATGGCTTGAACCGCCGTCTCGGCAATCGCCATGCCTACTGTCTGGTCAATGGTAAGAAGGCAGATTATGTAGGCAACATCTGTATGGATGTGGCGATGATCGATGTCACCGGCATCAACTGTAAGGAAGGTGATAGCGTGGAAATCTTCGGAGAGCATCTTCCTGTTCAGGTGTTGAGTGATATTCTGGAGACAATTCCTTACGAAGTGCTGACCACCATCAGCAACCGAGTGAAGAGGGTTTATTACCAGGATTAAGCGTGAAAAGAAGCGTTGCTGGCGACAATAAATCGTGCAAAAACGTATAAAAAACGATAAATCCCATCCGAAAAGTTCGGATGGGATTCTTTTTTACGTAATTTTTTCCATTAAAACGTATTGAATATGAATAAAAAAGTGTATCTTTGCAACCAACAAATCATCTAAAAACTAAGGCAAATGAGTCCTATTTCAACGAGTAAAATGTCCAACTTCCGTTGGGTAATCTGTGCGTTGCTTTTCATTGCCACCACAGTCAATTACATGGACCGTCAGGTTCTGTCATTAACATGGAAAGACTTCATCGCTCCAGAATTCCACTGGACTGATGACGACTATGGTACGATTACCGGTCTTTTCTCAATCTTCTATGCCATCGCCAACCTCTTTGCAGGTAAGTTCGTGGATTGGATGGGTACCAAGAAGGGTTATCTCATCGCCATCTTCGTATGGTCAACCGGTGCTGTGATGCACGCAGGTTGCGGTTGGGTAGCTATGCAGATCGAGGGTTACGATTCTATCGAGGCACTCCGCCTGGTACAGGCTGGCAGTGATGCAGCTGTAGCTATTGCCACCATCAGTGTATGGTTGTTCCTCTCTTGCCGCTTGATTCTTGCTGTGGGTGAGGCTGGTAACTTCCCTGCAGCCATCAAGGTAACCGCTGAGTATTTCCCAAAGAAAGACCGTGCTTTCTCTACAGCTATCTTCAACAGTGGTGCATCTGTTGGTGCTTTGGCAGCTCCAGCTACCATTCCATTGCTGGCTCGCTGCATGGGCTGGGAGTGGGCTTTCATCATCATCGGTGTGCTCGGTTATGTATGGATGGGTCTCTGGGTGTGGCTTTATGAGAAGCCTTCTCAGAGCAAGCATGTAAACAAGGCTGAGCTTACTTACATTGAGCAGGATGAAAATATGGAGAAGGTTGAGGCTGAGAAAGCTGAGACTGTAGAGGCTTCTGAGGAGAAGACAATCGGCTTCCTCAAGTGTTTCAGCTATCGCCAGACCTGGTCGTTCATCGTGGGTAAGTTGATGACCGATGGTGTATGGTGGTTCTTCCTCTTCTGGGCTCCTGCTTACTTCTCTGATCAGTATGGTTACTCTTCAGACTCTGGTATGGGTATCGCCCTCATTTTCACTCTTTATGCGATTGTTACGGTATTGAGTATTGGTGGCGGTTATTTGCCAACCTATTTTGTAGATAAGAAGGGGATGAATCCATATATCGGTAGAATGCGTGCGATGTTGATCTTCGCTTGCTTCCCATTGCTCGGTCTGATAGCTCAGCCTATGGGTGAGTACAGTGCATGGTGGCCAGCTATCATCATCGGTTTGCTCGGTGCTGGTCATCAGGCTTGGTCTGCCAACCTCTATTCTACCATCGGTGATATGTTCCCTAAGTCAACTGTGGCTACCATCACTGGTATCGGTACCATGGCGGGTGGTATCGGTTCTTTCCTCATCAACAAGGGTTCCGGTATGCTCTTCACCTACGCAGAGGGGCAGGGTTCTGCCTTCACCTTCATGGGCTTCGATGGCAAGCCAGGTGCTTATATGATTGTATTCTGCATCTGCAGCGTGGCTTACCTCGTAGGCTGGTGTAGCATGAAGGCATTGGTGCCTAAGTACAAGCCAATCGTCGTTGAGTAGTTTTTGCCCCTAAAATACGCAAGAATAAATAAATTGGTTTAAAATATTTGCACGTATGATTTTTTTTTGTAACTTTGCACAAAACTTAGTATATTACTTAAACTTAAAAAATAATGAAGAAAGCAGTTGTGGTTATAGCTTTACTCAGCCAGGCTCTGGGCTTGACTTATGCCGACGATCAGACCGGGACAAGGGGTATCGGACAGTATCCGGGACGCCCGTCTCAGTTTACGGCTCCTCAAATGGTGAAAGATGATACCTATAGGAACATTGCCTTGAACCGTATGGTATATACTTCCTCGAATGCCGATTTCAATCTTACAGGTCATCTGGTAACAGATGGTATCATCACCAGCAAGGCTCCTTCCTTCCTAAGTGTAAGAACGAATGAAGGCGAGTTGTCCAACCGTGACAAGGAGAAGATGATTGATGGCAACACGGTCACCAGTCAGTATATCAAGGGCGAGAAGGCTTTTGCTGAGTTCAATTGGGAAGCCATGAAGGTAAACCTCAGAAACCTGAAGTTTACAGGTGAGTTGGCTTACTATCAGGACAAGGCTACTCAGGGGTATGTGATTCGTGTGATGGGGTCACACAATGGTCAGAAATGGGAGGTGCTGGGAGAAGAGAAAGGCACCGGACTTCCTGGCGAGGCAACCAAACAGCAGGTAAGTTCCGACCCAAACAAGTTCCAGGATGTGGTGCGCCTGCCGCTCCGCAAGCTGAATGTTTCCATTCCTTTGAAGAAACCGGGCAACTACGAGCACGTACGCATCGAATTTACTATGCCGGGTGCAGCGTGGTGGCGCGTCAAACTCATCGATAATACCACTTCCTGGCGTCCATCCATGCACTTCTCCAGTGTATGGAAGTCAGAATTGGCAAAGAATGATCAGTGGCTCTATGTAGATCTGGGTACTGTGGCTGATTTCGATCAGGTGAATCTCTTCTGGGTCAACAAGGCTCGCCAGGGCAAGATTCAGGTTTCCAGCGATGCCAGAAACTGGAGTGATATTGCTACCCTGGGTCAGCAGAAGCAGAAGGGCTTGACCGAGAAGGTGGCTTGCAAGGGGCATGGCAGATATGTGAGATTGCTGCTTACCCAGCCGGATGCTTCCGGTCGCTATGCCTTGTCTGAGATGCAGGTGATGGGTAAGGGTGGCTTGCGTGCCGAGGCAGCCAACACTTTGGCTTCTAAGGATGGCAAGCAGATGCTCAACCAGTGGCAGCTGCGCCGTGAGGGAAGTGATGCCTGGATTCAGGCTACCGTTCCTGGAACCGTGCTTACCAGCTATATGAATATCGGTGCGGTGCCTGATAACCGCTACGATGATAATATGCGACAGATTTCCGAGTCGTTCTTCAACTCTGATTTCTGGTATCGTACTACCATCAACCATCAGCCATCTGCCAACAAGAACCAGCATACCTATCTCAACTTCGATGGTATCAATTGGAAGGCGGATATCCTCCTCAATGGTGAGAAGATTGGCAGGATCGAAGGTGCCTTTATCCGCTCTCGTATCGACGTGACCAAGAAGTTGAAGACGGGTGCCAACAAGCTCGAGGTGCATGTCATCAAGAATGCCCACTTCGGCGTGGTGAAACAGAAGAATCTCCAGAATACCGACCTCAATGGTGGTGAGTTGGGTGCTGATAACCCAACCTTCCACGCATCTATCGGCTGGGACTGGATTACCAATACCCCAGGTCGTGAAATCGGTATCTGGAATGATGTCTATCTCACCCACGATAACGGTGTGAGCGTTTCCGATCCGCTGGTAACATCTACTTTGAATCTGCCGGATACATTGGCAACCATGACTCCATCTGTCTTCCTGAAGAATGCAGATGCCGTGGCTAAGACTGTGAAGCTTTCCGGTTTTATCGGCAAGATCCAGTTCGAGCAGGAAGTTAGCCTGCAGCCAAACGAGAAGCGTGAGGTGGCTTTCGCTCCTGCTGATTATCCTCAGCTCAAGAACCAGCGCATGAATCTCTGGTGGCCTAACGGCTATGGTTCACCTTATTTATATGATGCCGGTTTCAAGGTGTCTGACAAGGCTTCAGGCGAGGTAATCTCTGAGGTCAACTATAAGGCGGGTATCCGCCAGATGAGCTATGCCGACCTGGATACCCAGACCAAGATCTACATCAATGGCAAGCGATTGAATCCATTGGGTGGTAACTGGGGATTCTCCGAGACCAACCTCAACTACCGTGGACGTGAATACGATGCTGCCGTTCGCTACCATAAGGAGATGAACTACAATATGATTCGCGACTGGGTGGGTCAGATTGGTGATGAGGAGCTGTATGAGGCATGCGATAAGTATGGTATCATGATCTGGCAGGACTTCTGGTTGGCTAACCCATGGGACGGACCGGATCCTGATGACGACAAGATGTTCCTCGAGAACTCTGCCGATTACATCTCCCGCATCCGCAGCCATGCTTGTATCGGTATCTATTGCGGTAGAAACGAGGGTTTCCCTCCTGCATCCATCGACAAGGTGCTGAGAGAGCAGGTCAAGGATATCCATCCACAGTTGGGCTATATTCCTAGCTCAGCCGACCTCGGTGTCAGCGGTCATGGTCCTTACCAGATGAAGTCACCATCTTTCTACTTCGCTAACCAGAGCCATAAGCTGCATTCAGAGCGTGGTATGCCGAATGTGCCTACCTTCGAGTCTCTGAGCAGAATGATGGAACCGGAGCATCTGTGGCCACAGAGCGATGCTTGGGGACAGCATGATTATACATTGAAGGGCGCCCAGGGTGGTGAGTCTTTCAACAACATCATGGAGAAACGTTATGGCAAGCCTCAGAGTGCTGAGCAGTTTACCAAGTGGGCACAGTGGCTCAACTATGATGGCTACCGTGCGATGTACGAGTCTTCTCAGCAGGACCGTCTTGGTCTGCTCATCTGGATGAGTCATGCCTGCTGGCCAAGTATGGTATGGTGTACCTACGATTATTACTTCGAGCCAACTGCAGCATACTTTGGTGTGAAGAAGGCTTGCGAACCATTGCATATCCAGTACAACCCGGTGAAGAAGGTTGCCGAGGTGGTCAACTTTGCCGGTGGTGCCAAGGATGGCTTGGTTGCCAATGCTCAGGTCTTTGATATGTACGGAAAGTTGATCAAGGAGGAGAGCAAGGAAGTGAATGTGTCAGAAGACCAGACCCTCGATGCCGTTAGCGTAAGCGAGCCGGATGAGGAGGTTTACTACATCAAGTTGACTCTGGAGCAGAACAACCAGGTGGTTTCAGACAACTTCTATGTGATGGGTAAGGAAGAGGATAATCTCCAGGCACTCTCTAAGTTGCCAAAGGCAGATGTTGCTGTCAGCGGAAAGCGTTTCGTTCAGCAGGGCGAAGAGTGGGTTGGCGAGGTAGATATCCGCAATACCGGCAATGTACCTGCCCTCTTGGTTCGCCTGAACCTGAAGGGTGGAGATGGTGAGCAGATCCTCCCTGTTATCTACAGCGATAACTATTTCAGTCTGATGCCGAACGAGTGCAAGACTATCAAGGTATCTTATCGTGATGAGGATGGCAGAAATCAGGCTCCTTACGTAGAGATTACAGGTTTCAATAAGTAAAACTGAAAGTAAAATAAAAAAGCGCATCAGCGAGATTAACTTGCTGATGCGCTATTTTTTTGCAGTAAGACATTTGTCTTAACTCCTTTGACTTCCGAACTAAAGGAATCCCTGCTGCTTGAGGGCATCGAGGAATCCGATGCTCATGGCTTCGCAATCCTTCTTGGTATATCGGATATCAGTGAAAACCTGGGCTAATGTTTCTACGTTGTTGATGCGTACAAACTCCTGGTTCTCTTCCAGTGCTTCTTTCTCGGCATAGAAGTCATCAATCTTTTCTGGGGTATAATCCTCGAAATGTTCGTTGTGGATGATGCTTCGCAGAGGCAGACGGTCGCTCTGGGCAGGCTGCTCATCCGGCCATCCGATGGTAAGGGTAGCCACAGGCATTACCAGCTTCGGCAACTTCAGGGTGTCGATGATCATTTTCGGCATATACACCGTGGTGCCCAGGAAGCAGGTTCCCAGACCTGCCTCTTCTGCCAGATTGGTAAAAGTCTGCGTGAAGAGCAGGGCATCGGTAGCCGCATTCATAAACGAGAGAATGTTGTCGTATCCCGGGGTTCCCTTGCGGTTTTCTGCCCAGAGGGTGGTGCGGCGGTAGTCGGCGCAGATGGTGAGTACCACAGGAGCGCCTGTCACCATCGGCTGGTTGAAGTGGGCAGGTGCCAAAGCCTTCTTTCCCTCTTCGCTGCGGGTTACCACTACGCTGTAGAGCTGCAGGTTTCCCATGGTAGGAGTACGCATCGCCTCTTCCAGCAATCTGTTCAAAAGTTCATCTGTTACCTCTCTGTCTGCATATTTGCGAATCGAGGTTCTTTTCTTGATTGATTCCATATCTTGTTTCTTTTTCTAATATCTTATGCAAAGATAATGCAAGTTTCCCAAAAAGAACACGGTTCTTTTACATTTTTTGCTTCATAATGAGCTTTTCGTGCGTTTTTTGATGAAATATCTGCTCAAACGTTTCATATTTTAGAAATATTGTTTTAATTTTGCAGCTAATTATTAAACGTTTAATATGGAATATACTGAAAATATGACTTTCGAAGAGGCAAGCCACGCCTTGATGAAAGATTTGAAGACCCGATTGGCTGAGCTGCACGGGCATTTCGATGCTCAGAATGTCGATTGGCATAAGCTCCATCTTCCATTGGCGAAACTTGTTTCCGAAGAAACGCAGAAATCAATCGGCAGCCCGGAAGTGGTAGAGGTTCGACCTAAGGAATTGGAGTGCGATGTGGTAAGATACCAGAACAATAAGGAGAGATGGGTGGCTTTGGTCGGATTGCTCAATGGTCATCCCTACGAGATATTCACCGGTTTGCAGGATGAGGATGAAGGCATCATGCTCCCCAAGTCTGTCACCAAGGGCAAGATCATCAAGACGGTGCTCCCGGAAGGACAGAAGCGATATGATTTCCAGTTTGTCAACAAGCGTGGCTACAAGATTACCGTCGAAGGATTGAGCGAGAAGTTCAATCCCGAGTATTGGAACTATGCCAAGCTCATATCCGGCGTTCTGCGCTATCGTATGCCGGTTGCCCACGTCATCAAGCTGGTCAATCAGCTGCAGCTCACCTCCGAAACCCTCAACACCTGGCGGGTGGGCGTGGAAAGAGCCTTGAAGAAGTACCTCTATGAAGAAAATGGAATTGATAACTTGGAAAACGGAATAGATGATAAGGAGACTGAAGATGAAATTGATGAGCAGTAAGATATACCTCAGGAATGTGCGTTTCCACGCTTTCCATGGCGTATTGCCGCAGGAAGGAATCGTTGGCAACGATTATCTTGTCAACCTGGTGCTGGATTATGACTTCTCTTCTGCCATGAAAACCGATGATCTTCAGGGAACCCTCAATTATGCCGAGGTCTATCAGAAGGTAAGAGAAGAAATGGCGGTGCCCAGCAAGCTCCTGGAGCATGTGGCAGGCAGAATCGCCCATAGGCTCTTTTCCGATTTCCCGGAAATCCAGAAACTCCAGCTCTCTATCACCAAGGTGAATCCACCGATGGGTGCCGATAGCGACGGCGCAGGGGTAGAGGTTGTATTAACAAATGATAAAACTTATAGTTAGAATTAGGTTTTCTGATAATAAAGTAGTAATTTTGCAAAATCATCAGAAAGTATGTGTAAGAAAGTAACACTGATATGGGCTTTGATGTGCATGTTTGTAATGACATCGTTAGCTGCCAATAAGCGATTCACGCTGGTCATCGACCCTGGTCATGGTGGCCATGATGCCGGAGCACTCGGAGCCATATCCAAGGAAAAGAATATCAATCTTGCCGTTGCCTTGCGCTTCGGTAAGTATGTGGAGCAGAATCTCCCGGAGGTAAGAGTCATCTATACCCGCACGAAGGATGTCTTCATCCCGCTCAATGAGCGTGCGAATATCGCCAACCGTGCCAATGCCGATCTCTTTATCTCCGTGCATACCAATGCCTTGCCGGCAGGAAAGGTGGCTCGTGGCTTCGAAATCTATACCCTCGGTATGCACCGTGCCAAGGATAATCTCGATGTGGCGATGCGGGAAAACTCCGTCATCTCGATGGAGAAGGACTATCAGCAGAGATATCAGGGCTTCGATCCCCGCTCTTCTGAGAGCTATATCATCTTCGAGTTCATCCAGGGCAAGAACATGGAGCGCAGCGTAGATCTGGCACGAATGATTCAGCGAGGTGTCTGCGATGGTGCCAACCGTCCCGACAAGGGCGTGCATCAGGCGGGATTCCTGGTCTTGAGAGAGACTTCCATGCCGGGCTGCCTCATTGAGTTGGGATTCATCACCACTCCTGATGAAGAGCGCCTGCTCAACAATGACAGCAGAGTGGATGATATCGCCCGTGGCATCTACGAGGCTTTCGCAAAATACAAGAATAAGTACGACAGATCGGTTTCCATTCCTTATCGTGCCAAGGATTCCGAAGACGTGAATCTGCCGAAGATTGTTCCTGATCAGGAACCTGCGCCTAAGACTCGTGCCGTAACGAGGGTAGAGCATCCGAAGCGTGAAGAGGCAACGCCTGAACAGCCAAAGCAGGTGGAGAAGAAAGTGAAAAAGCCTGAGCCAAAGCGGGAGGTGAAGAAGCAGGAAACGAAGAAGGAGGTGAAGAAAGCTGAGATAGCCGATGCGCCGGTCTTCAAGCTTCAGATTTTCGTAGGTAGTAGAAACCTTCGCAAGGGAGATGCTCATTTCAAGGGCGAAACCGATTACGATAGTTTCCAGGAAGGCAATCTGGTGAAATACACCCTGGGTGCATCCACCAATTACAACGAAATCTATCGCCTGCGCAAGGAAAAGCTGGATAAGTTTCCGGAGGCTTTCATCATCGCCTTCAAGAACGGACAGAAATATGACGTGAACCAGGCTATCCGGGAGTTCAAGCAGAACCGCAACCGGTAGCTCCCTTTTTCGGGCAGCCTGTGATTCGCTCTATATAAATAGGTATAATAAAAAGAACAAAAATAGATAAATATGAAACTGACAAAGGAAATTAGGATAGCGTTGGTCGCTATTGTAGGTATCTTGGTGATGTACTTCGGAGTCAACTTTCTGAAAGGCATCAACTTGTTCTCTACCAATAACACCTACTATATGACGTTTGATGACATCCAGGGGATGGGTGCTTCTACCCCTATCTATGCCGATGGTTACAAGGTGGGTACCGTGGATCAGCTGGATTTCGACTATTCAGGAAAGGGTCCCATCAAGGTCAAGGTGGATATCAATAAGGATCTGAGAATCCCTGCGGGTAGTACCGCAGAGATTTCTAAGGATATCATGGGCAATCTCCAGGTTAGTCTCCTGCTTGCCAACAATCCTCGCGAGCGTATCGAACCGGGCGGCATCATCCCTGGTATGGTGAATTCCGGTATGATGGGCAAGGCTGCTGAAATGATTCCGGTAGTCGAGAAGATGCTGCCTAAGCTGGATTCCATCCTCACCAGTGTGAATGCACTTCTGGCTGATCCTGCCCTGGCTGCTTCCCTCCACAATGTGGAGACCATCACCAGCAACCTCACCGTTTCCACCCGTGAGCTGAATACCCTGATGGCTGGATTGAACAGGCAGGTTCCAGGTATGATGAAGAAGGCGAATGGCGTTCTCGACAATACCAACCGACTCACCTCTAATCTGGCGAGCCTCGATGTGCAGGGCACACTCGACCGTGTGAATGCCACCCTCGATGGTGCACAGAAGTTCACCGAGCAGTTGAACAGCGGAAAGGGTAGCCTCGGTCTCCTCATGAACGATACCCGCCTCTATGAGAATCTGAACTCAACCATGTCGCATGCCGACTCTCTGGTCATCGATCTCAAGGCGCATCCAAAGCGCTATGTTCACTTCTCAGTTTTTGGAAAGAAAGACAAGTAGAGACTCGGATATGCCGTTTTGAAGGCTTCTTTGAGGAAAATGCCAAAATAAATTTTGTCTAAATAATAAAGGCAATGTTTCACGCCCCGGAATAGCTACAGAACTTGTTGTTTTTTAGCTATTTCGGGGTGTTTCGAAATTGTTTCACTGCCCCTAAAACGCAATTGTGGATAACTTTCTTAGTTGCTTGATTATGAGGTAGTTACCAGGGGAGTCTTAAAATATTATAAATAGCCCGATTTGCTACTTTGGGCTTTTTTTTGTAATTTTGCAGTCGATTTACACCAGGTGGTGCAATCTGATGTAGTGTTAAGGTAAAAAATCAATTAAATAAGAAGTAAATAGTGTCAATGTTAGCAAGTCCAAAAGCGCTTTGGGACAATAGTCTTTTGCTTATAAAGGATAATGTGTCAGAGCAGCAATATAATACATGGTTTCGACCGATAGTCTTTGAGTCGTACAAGCCTTCGACCAAGACTCTGTTGGTTCAAGTTCCAAGTCCATTTGTATATGAATACTTGGAACAGAACTATGTTGGCTTGTTGAGCAAGGTCCTTCATCGCAATTTCGGCGATGGCATCCGGCTCACTTATCGTGTGGTAACGGATAAGGAACACAGGTTGACCCAGGATGTGGAAGCTGATCCGGCTGATATTGATGAGGCTGAGCGCAGGAGATTGGCACAGCAGCCACAGACACAGGCTAACCCGGCAGAACCACAGCAGCTTGAAGACATTGATACCCAACTTGATCCGAAACTCACCTTCAATAATTATATGGAGGGTGCCAGCAACAAGCTGCCACGTTCGGTGGGATTGTCTATCGCTGAGCATCCGAATACCACGCAGTTCAACCCGATGTTCATCTATGGTCCTTCTGGTAGCGGAAAGACTCACCTGGTGAATGCTATTGGTCTGAAAACCAAGCAGATGTATCCGCAGAAGCGTGTGCTTTATGTCAGTGCCCGCCTCTTCCAGACCCAATATACCGATGCGGTGCTGCATAATGCGAGCAATGATTTCATCAATTTCTACCAGTCTATCGATGTGCTCATCGTGGATGATGTGCAGGATTGGGCAGGCAAGGCGAAGACCTTGAATACCTTCTTCCACATCTTCAATCACCTCTTCCGTAACGGAAAGCGTATCATTCTGGCGAGCGATCGACCTCCGGTAGAACTCAAGGATATGCCAGACCGACTCATCACCCGTTTCTCTTGTGGACTGGTGGCGGAGTTGGAGAAGCCGAATGTGGAACTCTGCATCGATATCGTGAGCAACAAGGTGCGCAAGGATGGACTGAAGATTCCGAAGGATGTGGTTTCCTTCATCGCACAGACCTGCAACGGCAGTGTGCGTGATCTCCAGGGTGCCATCAATGGCTTGCTGGCTTACAGTATCGTATATAACAGCAGCATCGATATCCGACTGGCTGAGCGTGTCATCAAGCGTGCCGTCAAGGTTGAGGAGAGCAACAAGGTGCTCACCCTCGATGAAATCGTGGAGGCGGTCTGCAATCATTACAAGGTAACGGTGGCTGCAGTCAACAGCAAGAGCCGCAAGCGTGAGTACGTGGAGGCGCGTCAGGTGGCGATGTTCATGGCTCAGAAACTCATCAAGATGCCTGCTTCCAGAGTGGGCAAACTCATTGGTAATCGCGATCATAGCACGGTTATCCACAGTTGCGCCAAGGTAGAGGAGCGACTGAAGATTGATGCCGAGTTCTTCGATGAACTCTCTAGCATCGAGAATGGATTGAGAGTGAAGAGATAATTAACATAGAAATGATAATTAACATAGATAAGCACGGAACCTTGGTATAGTGGTTCTCGTTTATATAAATGAAACAAAAGGAAGTCGGGCAAGTTTGTATTTGTCTTGGCTTCCTTTTTCCGTTTTTATCAGCCGATACGCAAATTTTGCATAAGTTTTCTGCCTTTTTTACATCTTCTATCTTTCTTTTTTGTATATTTGCAGTTGGATTATGTTTTACCCAAATTACTGTAGATATGGTTATGAAGATTTCACGTATTTGCATTTGGGTCCTCATGCTGGGGACTGTCATGGTATTCTCTTCTTGTGCGAATGAGCATCCTAAGGAGCAGCTCGACGGGAATGCCATGTATGGTTCTGCGTCTGAAATCTACAACCATACCGTATCTTCTCTCTATCAGGACATAGACTTTGTAGAGCATAGCGAGGGGGAAGACTCGCTCTATGCTGTGTGGAGTCATCTCTATCAGGTGATAGGAAAGGCGAATCAGTCGCTTGATATCATCGATTACAAGTCGGATTTGCTCTCTGTGAATCAAAAAGACCAGTTTAAGGCAGAGGTGCGTGCCATCAGAGCTATGATGTATTACGAGGCGATGGAGCTTTTTGGCAGGATTCCCGTGATTCTGTCTTCTGGCGAGGCGGCCATCTATGAGGCGGCTTCGGGCATTGCCGTGGCTTCGCTTACCGATGTCAACCTCTGTGCGCAAAGCGAAAGGAGCGAGGTGTTCCGCTTTATCTTCAGTGAGTTGCAGCAGGCGCTGCCTTATCTTCCGAATGAGCATAGCGCCAATGCTGGAGTGTATGAGGGAAGAATCACGCAACCGGTAATCAACTTCCTGTTGGCAAAGTTGGCTTTCAATGCTGAAATCTATACGTTTGATGATTGGACCAGAGGATATAAGAAACGTCCTAAAGGTAAGAAAATCCACTTTGTGGTTCAGACGGCCGATGGTGCTTCTCTGCTCAATGGTGGAACGGCTGGTGAGAATCGCAGCAAGGAATTGAATGCCTGGGAAACCTGTATCTTCTATTGTGATAAATTGGCCGCAGAAGGGTATGGTTTGGAGGAGAATGAGATATTCGATAGTTCCACTTATGCAAGGTTGCTTCGTGAGAATGGCGGTTCCCATCTGGTAGAAACGGAGCATCTCAAGCCGCTCTTCCGTTTCTGTTATCCCGAGGTATTGTTGATGAAGGAGAAGGCAAAGGTCTGCAAGGGTGATGATTCCAGTATTCTTTTCCCGATTCCTCAGAAATGCCTCGACCTGAATCCCAAGCTCGTGCAGAATAAGGGGTATGAGAAGAAATGAAAGTTAAGAGGGTGTGTCATAAGCCACATCCCATACGCCCTGAACCAACGGTCACCGGCCGAAGGGAAAGGTAAAGGGCAGAAGCTCCTAGCCCAGGGCAATCGCCCTGGGTATTTATGGATGCAAGCCTGTCGCCCTGTAAGGGCAAAAGCTTTTAATTTATAACTGATAGAACTTCGTGAAAGCCTTCACGCAGTATTCGTGATCAATCACGCTGCCTGTTTCGCGGCAACTGTGCATGGCGAGGATGGCATTACCCATGTCCACGCCCTTCAATGGAATGGAAGAGGCGAGGATATTGCCCAAAGTGCTTCCGCCAGCCACATCACTGTGGTTCACGAAACGCTGACAAGGCACACCCGCTGCCTCACAGATATTCGCGAAGATGGCAGCAGATACCGCATCACTCGCATACTTCTGTGCCGCATTGAACTTGATGACCGGACCGCCCCCCAGCATCGGATGATTCGTTGGGTCAAACTTCTCGCTGTAGTTAGGATGCCAGGCATGCGCATTGTCCGCAGAAATCATGAAGGCACGCTCCACTGCCTGATAATACGCCTCCTCCGTTCCGCTCTGTGCAAGAGCGATGCGCTGCAGCATATAAGAGAGGAAAGGACTTCCCGCCCCCTGCTTGGTCTGCGAACCCGTCTCCTCATTGTCGAAGATGGCGAGAACACGAGTAGCATCTGAAGATGAAGTTGCATCTGCTGCAATCATCGCTTCTACGCCCGCCCAGCACATCGACAGGTCATCGAGTCTTCCCGAAGAGATAAACTCATCGTGCACACCGAAGGTGCAGGCAGGAGTGGCATCAGCCAGATAGAGGTCGAAGTCGAGGATATCCTCCTTCTGGATATTCAGTTCACCGGTAATCACGTTCATCAGCAGATTACCCTTCTCCAGTTCATCATGGATGATGCCGAGGATAGGGAGCACATCCTTTTGCTTGCTCAGCTTCACGCCATCGTTCACCTGACGGTTGAAGTGGATAGCGAGATTACTGATCTGCAGCAGAGGTCGCTGGATATGGATCAGGAGAGTCTTCGGATGCATCGCATCCTCGCCCTTTACGATCACTCTACCCGCCAGAGTGAGTGGACGGTCGAACCAGGTTGACATAATCGGACCGCCATAAACCTCGGTATTCAGTTTCACGATACCGCCCTCGCAAGTTATCTCAGCGTTAGGCTTGATGCGGAAGGTAGGAGAGTCGCAGTGAGCGCAGATCATGTGGAAGCCGGCATCAGCCAGCGCCTTCTTTCCGATTTGGAAAGCATAGATAGAAGAGTCGTTCTTGGTAACGAAGAACTTGTCACCAGCCACAACCTTGCCCAGCGGCTCCTGAGGGTTCAATCGTCTGAACCCCTTCTTCTCCAATTCCTCAGAGATATTCTTCACAGCCAGGAAGTTCACTGGCGAAGCGTCTAAAAAGGATAATAATCTTTTGATCATAGTCTATATCTTATATATTAATTATGCTGCAAAGATAATGCAAAATTTTCATTTAATCACCTGTTTTCCTTTGTTTTTCGTTTTTTTATATGAGTTTTTAAAAGAGCGATACCACCGCCTGCCAAAAAGTTAAATATCTACAACATTCCCCTCAAACATTTGGTATTACGTTTTAAAAATATTATTTTTGCAAAACATAATTATTACAAACTGAACTTTCGCATGTGGTTCAAGAACGGGCTGAAGGCCCAAAAGCTCCTAGCCCAGGGCATCGCCCTGGGTATAATGGCAATCAGCAAGGCGCCCTGAAAGGGCAAAAGCTTTTTATATTGCCCAGTATTTTAAAGCTTTTGCCCTTTCAGGGCGACAGGCTTGCACACGTTATACCCAGGGCGATGCCCTGGGCTAGGAGCTTCTGCCCTTTCAGGGCGTGTGGGGCTTAAATGCGAAACTTGAGTTACAAATTTATAGAATCATATTAAATAAGATCATGGAGATAATAATTGGAATTATAGTGGGTCTTGCCATCGGATTCTTCGTCGGCAAACTGATGGAAGCCAAAAAGGCGGGAGAGGAGAAAACGCAGCTCATTGCAAAGGCTCAGGTGCTGCAGGCTAACATCGAACAGAGTAATCTGCATCATGCTGCTGAGGTTCAATCATTGAAACAATCTTATGCCTCAGAGATCCAGGGCTTGAAAGCCCAGATGGAGAACGAACGGCTGTTTGCCGAAAAGCTCCGTGCAGAAAGCAACCAGCAGTGGGCGCAGAAACTCGAAAGCCTGAAGCAGGAGATGCATCGCATGGCCATCGAACAGCAGAAAGCTGCTGCCGAACAGCTCGCTGCCAAGCAGTCGGCACTCCAGGAAAACAACCGACTCCAGATGGATGAACTCCTGAAACCTATCAAGGAGCAGTTTGCCGATTTCAAGAAATCGGTAGAAGAGAGCAAGACCCAGAACGAGGTGAATAAGAAGGAGCTGCAGAGTACCTTCGAGGCTACGATGAAACTCTTCCAGCAGGAACAGCAGCAGGCTGTAACAAGTCTGAAGGAGCAGACCTCTAAGATCGGTTCCGATGCCGCCAACCTTACCAAGGCTTTGAAGGGCGACAGCAAGATGCAGGGCGACTGGGGCGAGATGGTATTGGAAACCATCCTGGAAAACAGTGGTTTGCGAAAGGACGAGGAGTTCTTTATCCAGGAGAACACCAAGGATGAGAACGGCAAGAACTTCCGTCCCGATGTCATCGTCCGCTTCCCGGAAGGCAGGAGCGTGGTGATAGATAGCAAGGTATCTCTCACCGCCTATACCGATGCCTTGGCGGCAGAGACCGATGAGGAGCGGGAGAGGTTGATGAAGTCGCATGCCCAGAGTGTGCGCAAGCACATCGATGAGTTAGCGGAGAAGGATTATTCGAAGTTAGTAGAAGATGCCATCGGTTTCGTCCTGATGTTCATACCTAACGAGACGAGTTATATCGCAGCGATGAAGCAGCAGCCTGATTTGAGTCGCTATGCCTATCAGAAGAAGATCATCATCATATCTCCGAGCAATCTCCTGATGGCGTTGCAGCTGGCGTATAATCTCTGGCAGTATGACCGTCAGAACAAGAATGTGGAGAAAATCGTGAAGACGGCAGCCGATCTATATGATAAGGTTGCGACTTTCGAAGATACCTTTACAGGAATCGGCGAATTGATAACCCGTCTCTCCGGCACCTATGATAAGGCAAGAAAGCAGCTTTATGATGGTACCGGCAATGTAATGAGAAGGGTAGAGAGTCTGAAGAATCTGGGTGTAACTCCCAAAAAGCAGATCAAGGCATTAGAGGAGTAATTGATGTCCCCCAGATTTTTAATAAGCGTTTTTATCTGGGCAGATAATACTCTTAGCTGTCAGGAAGATAATACGGATGTCAAGCCAGAACGACCAGTTCTCGATATACCAGATATCTCGCTTGATACGCTCTTCCATCTGCCAGAGTTCCTTCGTCTCACCACGGAAACCCGTTACCTGGGCCCAACCGGTAATGCCTGGCTTCGAGAAGTGGCGAACCATATACTTATCAATCAAACTACCATAAACCTCTGTATGATACAACATGTGAGGTCTAGGACCCACGATACTCATGTCGCCCTTCAATACATTAATAAATTGAGGGAACTCATCAATATTCGTCTTTCTCATGAAGTTGCCGAACGCAAACTTTCTTGGGTCATTCTTCGTAGCCTGAGCCTTGTCTGAATCCTTGTTCACATGCATCGAACGGAACTTCAGACACATGAAGGTATCACCATTCAGACCCGTTCTAGCCTGACGGAAGAAGATAGGACCCGGACTCTGAATCTTGATAATCAGCGCGATGATTGGGATGAAAGGCAAGAAACAGAGGCAGATTACACCACTCACGGCAATATCGAAAGCACGCTTGAGAATACGGTTCGAGATAGAAGACAGCGGCTCACGATGGTTCGTGTAAACCGTCTTACCCATAAAGTTCTTGGAATCCAGATGCAACTTATATTCGCCGAACAGACGAGGCAGATAATAGAAGTGTATCACGTTCTTGTCACAGAAACGCATGATCTTCACAATCTGGTCAGATTCCTTATGCGACAAGCAGCAGAAAGCCTCATCCAGGCCATAAGCTGAGCCGTTGATGGTATTGTTCAGCTTGGACTCTAAAATTCTGTTAAGATCCTGCATGGTACCCAGTTTTTTCAGTTTCTGAGGCGCTCCAGCGATGTCATCATCGGCATAATAGCCTTTTACGATATAACCCGCAGAAGGATCTTCTGTCATGGTAATGTACATTTCTCTTACGGCAGGATCGCTACCCACGAAAATCACGGTACGACTGTTTCTACCTCTGGCACGGTGATATTTCAGAACCTTGAGCTCGATGATTCGACTGATGATCAGAGCAAGATAGAAAGAGATGCCGAAGTAGATTCCGAACGTAAATATTTCTCCCTCATGACTGAAGAATTTCAGGAAGACCATGAAACAGACGGTAGTACAAAGCGTCAGAAAAAGCGTACGTTTAAGTACTTGCTGGAGACCGATTCGTCTTATATGAATGATGGTACTGTAGTTGTATTCCCCGATGGCGAGAGCAACGTTTGCTATAAAGAATGTAATCTTTGTTCTCAGATCTAGGTAATCAGGAATATACAGAGATTCGAAGTTGATAAAGCCCAATAGTAAGCAGTTGAGGATGATGAAGTCAGCTAAGACCACCAACCTTCTAATCAGTACGTTACCTTTATAGATGTTTTTTTCCATAAGACATTATATGTAATTTAATTTTTTCGATTTCTCTTCTTAGAATATAAATTCCTCGTAAATTCGTCCGCAAAGTTTGCAATAAAAACTGAATTCCCCAAACTTTTCCCCATCTTTTTTCCCTGCAAATCCCTCCAGTCCTTCCCTCAATAATCCCAATATAATAAGGTGGTATTGATTATTTTTCATCGGATATTTTATTCCTCGTAATCCGATGAATAATGACACACCCTCCTTGCTTAGAGGTAGAGCTCTCTTTGGCTAAAGGGAGACGGAGGGATTCGAAATAATCTCTTTAACACTAAAGAGAAATGAGATGTTTTCGAAAAATAGGACTTTTATAGTTAAAAAAACAGAGAAACTGAAATATTTTAGTATGAACATAGCTAAAATATCAAATAAAAGCAGTATTTTTGCAAAAAACAAAATAATATGTCAATAACCTTAATTCCGCAACACTATAATTTAACTTTATTTATAAGTTCCTGAGCAACAAAAAGTTGCCCAGGATTTTGCCATGTCAGAATTTTCACTTATCTTAGTGTTGCAAAAAGAAAACAAGCAAAACTCTAATATGACATGGCAAAAATACAAATTAAATCTGAGAAACTCACACCTTTTGGAGGAATTTTTTCAATCATGGAGAAATTTGACTCCATGC
>OBKV01000248.1_pt1 | contig 52675 bp, 69 predicted proteins | sample 1517301 | NCBI WGS metagenome assembly OBKV01 (sample SAMN04571685, study PRJEB22368) | human gut metagenome | biome: human gut; material: stool | host: Homo sapiens | place: Luxembourg | collected 2012-06-29 | reverse complement strand
GGAGGGGGAGGTATAATGAGATAGATGAAAAGATAGATAATGAATAGATAATGAAGTGCGAGGGTGAGAAGTCATGGGACTGCAATCCCCTCGCTGAGCCACGTGTGACTCGCAGTTGAATGATAGATGTTGTTGTATATAAAGTTATAGATTATTCAGCCCTATTATCGTCGAGATCATGAGGAATACGATACAACATACTGTTACAATGGCATACAGACGTTTTTTCCTTCTGTCCGACTGCAGCAGATAGACTTCATCGATGAACGTCTTCGATAGATATACGGAAGCAATCAATAGGAATGCCATCATCAGCCATCCCATGCCAAGTGTTATGCCGACATAATACAGAATGACGAATGCAGCCGACAGTATCATTCCGCATATGCAGTATGCCTGCATCGTTATCTTAGGTATCATGACCTGTATAATGAAGGCAACATCGGATATATTTGTTTCTTTTACAAGATGAGATAAGCATTAAATATGTACTTGATATATCATGCAGTTATGACAATCAAGGCAATCTGCGACAGATGTGACAAAGAAGTCACCCTGAAGTATAGTGAACCTATGGGGGTAGAAAGCCCGCCAGGATGGAAGCTTGTATCACAGTTCAATCCTCTGACATGGAATTACGACTACAGGACTTTCTGCCCTGAATGCAAATCCAAGGTAGTCAGAATCAGGAAGGACGAAAGAAAGACCGTAGATATCGAGGAAGCCAAGGAGAACGGGGGGGAGACGACCAGAAGGTTGTTGCCGAGGCTTTCTAAGAGGTTGATAGCATGAAAGTATTGGAGTTGTTCGCAGGTACGAGGTCTATATCCAAAGCGTTCGAGAAGCACGGACATGAAACATTCTCGGTCGAATGGAACAAGGATTTCGAGAACATATCCATGTATGCAGATATCAGTACGATCAAAGCGAGAGACATCATCAAGCTATGTGGCGGTGTCCCAGATGTCATCTGGGCATCTCCTGATTGCACGACCTATTCGATTGCAGCGATATCCCATCATCGTAGATTGAATGAGGAAACTGGCAATCTAGACCCTGTAAGCGAATATGCGAAGTTCTGTGATAGAACGAACCGTCATGTCCTTGATCTTATAAATGAGTTGAAGCCCAAGTATTACTTCATCGAGAATCCCCGTGGCGGTATGAGGAAGATGGACTTCATGAGAGGGTTGTATCGCTATACAGTAACCTATTGTCAGTACGGGGATACAAGGATGAAACCGACCGATATATGGACGAATCATCCTAATCCTCAATTCAAACCTATGTGTAAGAACGGGGATACCTGTCACGTTTCCGCACCTAGGGGAGCGAGAACGGGAACACAGGGATTGAAGGGCGCAAGAGAGAGAGAGCGGTTATACCAAAGGAATTGTGCGAGCATATCGTCGAGATATGTGAACGTTGATGAATGACAGGGAGGGGGTGAACCATGACCCAATACGACGAAGTAAAGGAGTTCATCATATTAGGTCATCAGTCACACCTCCTGTATCTGTTGTAGATCTCCAGGCTATTGTCAATTCTGTCTTTTCTGGTGTGCCTCTTATAGAGAAATTCCTCGAACGTAAGTTTCTTGAACATCGCTGGCTGGTTACAGTAGGCCGTGAAGTCGATAAGGAACTCCCTGGTCTTGGTGTCCATTTCCCAGCACGCTATATCACGCATGACATAAGGTTTGCATAGGTTCTTCCTGCACCATTCCGCCCTATCGAGCATCTGACCTATATCCATGCTCGGATGATAATAGATGTAGAACTTCAACCTCCAAGGCTGGGGAACGTACTTCTTCATGATGACCAATTTCTTATCGAGAAGCGTTTGGTACTTCGGATCGTCGAAAGCGAAGGTGTAATCTCCCATGTAGTTCAGCTTGGACAACAACTCCATGTTCTTCTCGTTGATTAGACGAAAGTCCAATCCCTGATTGAACTCGCACTTGATGTCACGGTCTATTAGCCACTGGAAGACCTCACAATGTTTCCCATAAGCGAGGATGTTGTTATCGAGGAACTTCACCTTCTTGTGCTTGACGATGCGCTCGATATCGTGGTAGAACGTTAGTTCCCCTTCGTACTTCGGTACTTTACAGAACCAACAGTTGCGGATACACCCGCGAGTAATGAAACCGTATGACGTATCCTCATCGTCGAAGTAGAACGGGTCTGTATTCTCTATCTCCGGTGGAAGCTTCAAGGATGGGTTGTTTGAACCGATACCTCCGTATTGCACCCATCCACATCCTTCGACCGTTACACGGTCTTTGTTGATGTCGAAGATGTTGGAGACATACACACGGTCAAATCCAGTTCCATCGATGACCTTGGTTTTCTTATGTGGGTATCCAGAGAAACCGAGGTCGATCATCTCGACCTCATTTTCCTCCTTGAAAAAGTTATACATCCTTCTGATAGCCATGTTCCAGCGACTATCGACGTTTATCAACAGGATTTTCATACCCATAATATCACCTCACCAATCCGCCTATCTCGTCGACGGCTTTCTCCAATTCGTCATCCGCTCCCTTGAATCTCTTCCCGCAATTGGGACAATACTTCAATTGGAATTCCCCGAACACCCCTTTACAATACACCATTACCTTACGGGACTTGGGGTCATACATACATTCCAATGCCTTTACCGAGAACAGACGCAGTGCTTCCTCGCAGCATGGTCTTACTCTGAACATCATATCACCTCTGTATTGCACAGATATGTTCTCGTACTGCCATCTTCGAGGATAAACCGTATGCCGTTGGAAAGCATCTCTATATCCTTCCCGATGTACGTTGCATCATCGGTCTGTATCTCGAATTCATCGGCATCTTCCCTGAGAATAAATGTATCGTTCCCTGGAAGGGTGAAGGTACAAGCATTCCCAGGGGTCAGACCCCTTATGAACCATGAGTATTCTATCTCCTTGGCATCTTCCATAGTGAATGATCTAAGCATTTCAATCCCTCTTCAGACCGTATATTGCTGAATGTCTGTTCGCTCCTCTGTATACTCCTTCGCTGACCAGTTCGATGAATCCGTACTTCTCCAGTATCCTGCACGCACGGCAGATATTCCCGTTGTGGGTGTTCGCTCCCCCTTCTCCATAGACAAGACGGGTGAGTTCGGAAGTGGATTTATTTCCTGTTGCGAGGAAGTCCATGATTTTCTGTTGAGTAGAAGGGAAAGTAGTCATATCTCCTCCCCATCGTATTTAGTAGTCATACTGGGTACATGGGGAGAAAGGTATTAAAAGGTTTTCAATTCTCACGTTCGGGGAGTTTATACTCGGGATACACCACATTCTGCGGGTAGTCGGGGGAATTGACGGTATCGGATACCGCTTGGTTGTAGCTGTCGATATATTCTATGCACTTGTTGGAATACTCCGTGTCGATGTTAAGACGGATGTTGCGCAGGTATTTCATGCAGTCATCGTCCGTCTGCTTATGAAGAGATGCACGCTCTGCCGTGCGCTCCGCATCAGTCCATTGTTTGACCTCGTATTGCTGACATTCGAGATTCCCCTCCACTACACGCCATGCGTAGTATTGGGGACAGGTTAATGTCATGAAGTATTCGTCCTCGGATACGGGAATCTCTTCTTTCCTGTCGTTCAGGTCGTATGGGAACCTGTCGCATACCCAACCGTCTTTATTAATCCATATAGAATAGTCTGTCATGCTATCACGGCTTCTCTCCTATTGCGATATAATTTATTCCTGCATAATCGGAACGTGTAGTGAAACAGAATCCTGATTTAGATACGGTGTATACTGTGATGGGATAATTGCGTTCCGAACCTGCATCCCTTGCGCATACAGTCATGATGGGGGGATACTTGAATCCCCCTGCAAAGGTTGTGGATAGAACCCCATCCGAGGGGTACTTCTCATGCCCTTCTCTCTCCACATATCCGAAACAGATACGGCAATTCGGCAGGTCGATATACCCTCCCGTGGATAAAGTGGCCGAGGTTACATTTGCGGGAAGCGAGCTGAAAAAGGAAGTAGCTTTTGGATAAATCGACTCGATGGCAGTTTTAATAGATGTCTGCGCAGTATCGTCTGTTGTAAAGTTACCCACGAGTTGACCGAGGATATGTGTGGAACCACATAAGGAAAGGTGGTCATCCCAGAGACGGATCTCGCTCCCCGTATCCTCGGGAGTATACTCGAAATAAGCATTGTAGAAGTATACCTTCTCTCCATATACATAGCCGCTTGAAGTAAGATCAAATTCTGTATATAATGTAAATATCAATGCAGTGATGTAGTGACTGCTCAAATTAATGGAAACCTGAGATTCTTGTGGACCTATATCTTGAGTAGACTCCTGGGCCGCCGCATCTCTGTAGGCAATATTTACCTTGACATGATAATCCATCTCTGCCAGGCTTTTTACGGTAAATTTCAATACAGGGTCAATGGAGGTATTTCCAGGAATAATGTGGCACGCTCCCGATAATGAACCTGGGACAGCCCAAGAAAAAGTCGACTCAAAACGACAGCGATCCCCCAATTCTGCTGGAAACCTTGCGCCATTCGCCACGTTTAGAATAGGTTTCGCACCAGAATTGACTTCAGTCATTGCACTATAGAGGGAAGTATATGATTTGTTATTAAGGTCTACGGATCTATCGAAATACTCTAGATAATGTCTTCCTGAAGTTGTGGTGCGCTCACCCATACTCGATACAACACTATCCCCTGGATAACTCCCCTCGGAAAAAACATACTCTTTCTTCGTTCCTGAAGAAGTCTGCCAAGGAGTCTTATACATTCTGAGAGTATTGGATGTGATTGCCCCTCCTGTCGATGTATTCAGAACACTGTCGGACGGGACATGGATGTCGATAGCATTCGTATTGCTGGAAGTATCCCCGTAGATGCTCCCCTTATACGAACTGATGTCGAACAATGTTGCAGAGGTCGGGCGATGTACTACACTTAATGCACTCCTCGACCCTTCTTCTGTATTATCAACATATGTGGCAAAGCCCGTATCCGATGCACGAACAAGGATATTCGCAGAACTACCTGGAGAATCGTATACTCTGAATCCTTCGGAACCCATCCTCACGGTACCTTGTCCTGCAAGAATCTGCCCTGTAGAATCTACGTTGCACTGCAAGGTCGTATCATCGTGGGTGGTGGAATTATTATAGGTTCTTAATCCGTTTTCATCAATAACTACATAGGGCATATTGATACTGCCCGTGCTGAGGGTAAGCCCTGATGAGTTGAGCGTGAACCCGTTGCCTGTCAGCCCATCACTATTCAATATGACATCATTCCCGAGGGTAACGGCACCAGCGGTAAGCTTAAGTCCTTTATCTGTCAGGTTGAATCCGACTCCATGGAGTCCCTCGGCATCCAGATATGTATTGTCCCCCGCATAGAACGCTCCTCCGTTCGAAGTGGTTATTCTGCACTGGACAAGGGCATTGGAATCATAAGTAGTCAGTCCAGTTGCACCGAGTCTGACCGCATACGGCCCATTGGACCCATATCTACCCGCAGCTATGCTATGATTCGCAGCTATACTCAAGTCTGCGACTATTGTCCCTGCTCTTATCTTGCCCGCTACCAGACTCTCTATTTTATTAGAGGTTATCGCATTATCCTTAACATTATTCGTGTCAACGGAATCGATAGCCAACCCCGTCACTTTTCCATCGGAAGTAATGTATGCGGTTGCGTTCGCACCACCGTCGGTCTTTACAGTGTCCAGGGGAGTTTTGGAAGGATAGAAGAATATCCCTGAAGAGTTGATGGCTACTACTCCAGATGTCCCTGCCCCTTTACTATCCCCCGCATATATTCCCGCATCAGATCCATTGATGACAACAGAAGCATTGTTTAAAGTCAGTCCACTCTTATTCAATACGAATTTATTGGCTGAATCACTTAATCCACTACTGTTTAATGTAATGCTGTATGCGTTAGATTCATCATAAATTGATATGCTTGAAGATTTCCCTGATACATGAAGCCCCGTCTTGTCGAGGTATACATCATCCCCTGCACTGAATCTCCCGTTGCTTCCGACCGAACACTGTAAAGTCGTGCTATTGTGTGTGGTGGAGTTGTAGGTTCTTAATCCATTCTCGTCGATGACTACATAGGGCATATTGATACTGCCCTTGGTAAGCTCAAGTCCCGATGAGTTGAGTTTGAATCCATTCCCCGTTATGCTTCCTGCTCCGCTTATGGCGATTGCATTCGCACCAGTGCCTACTGATATAGAAGTGCTGGCATTGAGAGTGCCCGATGTTATCTTGTCTGCGGATAACGAATCAATCTGTGCGTTCTCTACGTATATGCTTCCGTTCAGTACGGTTTTCTTCTTAGCATCGTCATAATAGAGTAGTGTTCCCCATCCTTTAGCGGGGAAGTTGTAGCTCAGTCCGGCTGCGTCGAGTTTGTAAGTATTCGCACCCGCTATCAATTCTCCCTTGGTATTGACTTCGCACTGTAGGGTATATTTGTAGTAGTCGTAGTCGGTGGAATTGGGTTTCTTATCGACATAATCATAGGAATATGTCCTGAGTCCGTTCTTGTCTAGAATGACCGCATCCCCTACCTCATTACCATCATTAGTGAAGTAGGTTCCGCAGGACAATACCCCGTCGGAGTTGATACGGATCTGTTTCGTACCGTTGGAATACCCCGTGAAATTGGCGGATGATGCAGATGCATTCTTCTTCATGATGAATCCAGAAAATGCGGAATCCTTGATGTTTGCAGAGGATACATCTACGCTCTGTCTGTTCCCCACGACTATCTGGGAAGAGGATTGGTCGGATATGGCGGAGGATATGACATTCTGATTGATGGATGCCGATGCGGACGATTTAAGGTCGCTGAGAATCTGTTCGGTATCCGTAAGGGTCAGATTGCCGATGTAATACTGTGTAGTACAGGCGGGATATGACAGCTTGACATATGACAACTGAAGATTGCTGGCTGATGCATAATCGTCCCCATTGTATGCGGTGGTCTGCAAATCCCTGACTTTCTCGAACACCGTATAGTCCGTGAATAGAGCTGTGCGTGTAACTTCCTTGGGCGAGAGAGTGCCCATTACCCAAGTGGCACCGTTGAAAGTCCAGACCCCTGTATACGGGGGATTGGTTATCAGACAGGTCTCCTCGGCAGAGGGTGTGACCATCATATAGACATATTCATTGTTGGCATTCTTCGTACACTGATAGAGGTCATCGGTGGTTTCGGAGGTGTCGTCATGGATAACTGCGTAGGTTTTTTCATAATCCGCCCCTTTAGGCAGTTCGTCCGGAGATGAGCAGTACGGGTAGAACGTCGCCTTGTATGTATATACATCATCCTTCGCAGCGGTGTTCTCCATCACTGCGAACTGGAACGCTGCCGACCCTGTAGATGACCTGACAACGGAGTTCAGCCCGATGATGGTCAACTGTGCCTTTCCCGTCTCGGAATCCACATCCATGGGATAATCATACACGATCTCGGTTCCTTCACTGGTATTGGAGGAGTTCGCTATCTTGAATGTGCAGGAACCTCCCGAATACGATACCTTCTGGATGGATATGAGGTTCTCCGAACCTACATCCGTGCTCCTGGAATCGGTCACCCAATCTACGGGATGCTTCTTCCCCGACCTATCCTTATAGTATGAATTGTCATGATAGTCCAGTTGGAGCAGTTTTACTGCGGTGGACGGATCAGCCCTGGGTTCATCAGCGGAAAGCTCCTGACGTTTGACATATAGTTTGCCGTCATCCTTATTGTAGTATCTATAGTATCCCAACCAATTGACGATTCCGTTGACAAAGTATGCTTTATCCGTAAAATAACCGTCACGGTTCGTAAGTGCGCATACCGCTCTCAACGCCTGGTCACAGTTGGCGGTAAGATTGAGCCTGACGGTGGGAGAATATCTGCATACTCCCCTTATATCGAATAGATTAGTTAATGCGACTTGCAACTCCTCCGACGAAGCAGTTTGGTTAGGCTTCGTCCGAAGCTTGGCTACGTTGTCCGACGAGAATGCAGCCACAATCTCACGGTTGACGATCTCACGGCTGTCAGAATACGTTTTCATGATGTCTTCTGGCGCAGGGATATACGAATACCCTATGTCCATGGCGATGTCGCTGTAGCCCGCTCCCTTCATTGCGATATATGCGAGTACCGCCTCGTCAGAACCTTCGATATAGTTGCTCGGTTTGATGACCTTTACATAGTCGTCGGATATTACCGTGGTGTTATCCGAGGAGTTATAGCGGGTATTGAACCAACTGGTATGGTTTTTCGAGTATGCCTGGAAATCGAAATCCGCCACGTATTTGATAATGAAAGGCTTGTCCTTGCCATTGACACTCGCAGTGTATGTCTTAGAGATGTAGACGCGCTGAGTCCAGACAACAGGGTCACCATTGACGTGCATCTTCCTGTTGCTCGGGAAACTGTTTTCCTTTCCCTCGAACACAGACACGATCTTGACTTCAATGGGATTATTATTAGTATTATCGTTGGTAAGAGTCACTCCCCGCGGATAACCTGAGCCTTCGAAATCGGGCTCCGCGTGCCATCCGCTGTCTTCGGAAGTACCGTCAGGGTCTACGAGTTGGAATGTGAACCGCTGGCCTTTCTGAGTAATCTGGATGGACGGGGAGATGGCACCGAGGGTGGTGTTGACGAGGGAGGTTGCCTGAGTATAACATTCGAGGACGTAATAATCTCCCGAAGACGAAGACTGTTTGAGGATTAGATCCTTGTATTCCCCTCCGTATGATTTAACGGAAATCAGTGTGGAGTTGTCGTTGAGGGTGGGAATATCTGCTGCGGTTGTTATAGAGCCTCCCTCTACCTTCACATTGGACAGCCAGAACGAAGAGGACGTCCACATATACTTATAGATGTACACCTGCACATTGACGAAGCGTACATTCTTCCCCTTGATGATCTCTATATCCGCCACTGCATCGGAGATGTCATAAGACACCCCCCCGTTCTTCATCTTGCAAATATAATCTCCCATCTGCCCGCCTCACTTCGTTTGTACTCCTCTTTTGAAGTTGGAGGAATACTGTCTGTATATCGGTCCGTTGCCGTACACGTTCCTCTCCGCAAAATTAATCGTGTACTCCATGATGTTGGGATCTTCGGAGGAGAACGAGTAATTGAATCCCGTGATTCCGACATTCACAGTATAGTCAAGAGTACTGGTATTACCTATATAAACTCTTTTGTCCCCTAGATGACTGTACTCGCTCGGCATGGAGATACGGAACGTGTACCCATGCAACGTGCTTTGAAGGTTGGAAAGCAACCATTCGATTCCGATGGAACACACCGTTTCTTTGACTACGGTGGAATTGAACGGATAGATACTGCTCTTGTTGTATATGTTGAACTGCTTATGGATGAAATCCATGTTGCTTATCTGCTCCTCCCAATCATACCTGCAACCTGTCAGGGAGAAATTGCGTACCGCTCCGCCCGTATCATATATCATGACACATTCGCTGGGCTTATTGGGAAGCCCTACAGTGGAACACGCTCCCGAACAGGTCTCCTTATACGACTTGACGTGTTTGAGCTCCCACGGGACGAGGGTATACGACCCCTTCGGTACACCTTCCACGCCTTCCGGGTAATACTCGTGATACGATGACTCCGCACCGAAATAGTATTTGTATTCAGGAAGTCCTTCTACCATTGTTCACACCTTGGTCGTTCCGAGATTGTATCCTGCTATCGGACTGCGTACGGTCATAGAGAGGGATATAGACAGCATATTGGGGGCACTGTCCTCGTAACCGATGGTATAATCATTGATGAACACATAATATTCCATGTATGTCCCCTTGCCGTGCAGGGTACTCTCCGAGGCATTGGGCATATCCATCACTATATTGCCTACCCTGAGCACATATGCTCCCTGTTTCAATTGGGTGTTCGCACCCCTCATGTTCCTCAGCAACCCTACGACCCTTGCGTTGGATATGTTGTTCAGATTGCCCGAGTTGTCATCGAAATCGGTGGGCTGTACCCTGGTGGTGGAGATGGACATGGTACTGACGCATCCCGATGAAGAGTCCACGAAATATGCGGAAGCGGACGTCTTGCCGTATACTCCTGCAAGCGTGGCGTTGTATGTGTTGGAATACGTCAACTGTTCGTTGCTCCCGAGGAAGAAGAACGAATTGGCATTGGGGACATAGAATGTGCCCGTATCCTTATTATAATCTATCGGAACGGGGGACAGCCATACCGAATGCTTATCGAAGTCTAAGAAATCATTTGCGTCTGATATTTGATATACTGGCATCGAATCACCTGTATGATGCTCTGGTGGCGGTTTCGTTCACAATCTGGCGGACGGCCTGCTTGAAGTCGTTCATACCGTATACGTTACCTGAGAATATGATGGTAGTCCCTCCGATTCCCCCGAGTTTGGATTCGGGGATGACATATTCTCCCTCTCCGCCTTCTCCGATGATCGCAGGGATTCCGCCAGGGGTGGAAGGCACATATCCTCCCGATGCGAGTTTGACCATTCCCAGTCTGCCTATGGAGCGGATTGCATCTACTATCTTCCCAGGCACGTCCTTAGTCGGTGTCATCAGGACATTTGTGATGCCCATTACGACTTTTGCGAGACCTATCATGACGTTGAACATATCGTTGGCATGGGTGGCGAGGAACTCCATCGCCTTGGCACCGAACTCTATGAGTCTGGAGAAATTATCCTGATTCATAACACGGGTGAAGATGTCCAGCATACTCTGTACGAGCTGGAAGATGGCGTCCTTGTTATTGAGGAACAGCTCTATCCAACCCAGTGCCATCGTGAGCATCTGAGGGAACAGTGCGATGCCCTGCGCCAGGAAATCTGCGAGTTTGGAGATGTTGTCTCCCGTGAAGAATGCCTTTATCCCGTCCGCCACACCCATGAACAGACCGTAAATCCCGTCTATGGCGGGAGCGAACACCTGGGAGAACGTATCTCCCATGTCCACAGCCCATTCCAGCAGATTCGTGAATATGGGCATCAGCTTGTCCGCCAGAAGGGTCATGGCGGGCAGGAAGAACATGGTGAACGACAGATTGAGGATGTCTTTGATTGTCTTGAAGAGGGGGGTGGTCTCCATTATCTGCGTTACGCCCTTGAGAATGGATTGCAGAAGGGAGTTGGAAATTTTAAGTCCTGCACCTACGGTCTGACCCATCAGTCCGATGAACGCTCCGACCGCCTTCATACCGGGTATGGGGATGGAACCTGCGACCTTTCCCACTCCCGTTATTCCTGATATCGCTCCGCCACCGATTCCGCTGATGGCGGAGGTGATGGAGCCTGTAGGATTGGACAGGTTGAAGCCCACCATGGCGGAACCTGCGTTGCCGACACCCTTGACTGCGATAGCCAATCCTCCGATGATGCCGACGATGGAGTCCTCTATATTCTTCACTACCCCCATCGCAGCCTTCATCTTCTTCAATTGCCCCTCGGAGAATATCTTCTTAATGGATTCAAAGAAGCTATCACCCTTGTACTTAGCGATCTCATACCCATCGGGCACGGGAGTATACTCGAAGTCGCTGTATGAAGGCAATATCTTCACCAGATTGCCTTTCTTGTCCCTCGGAATCGAATAGTATATCTTCGCTAAGATGGGGTCGAGAGGGGGAGTAGGAGGAGTAGTGGGATTGACAGGCTTCGGTACGGTGTATCCCGTAGGTACAGGAGTATACTTGAAATCGCTGTACGAAGGCAGTATGCTCTGCAATTCGCCCTTTTTGTTCCTGGGGATGGAATAGAATATATTTGCAAGGACAGGATCGAGCATCCCTTTCCTGCCGTTATTCTTCGGAGGGTTTACCGCCTTGGGAGGTGCGGGAACCACATTGAAGTTGGGGTCGTTGTACCATGACTCCTGGGGGCCAGGTCTGTAATTCAGGAAGTAGAACGATTGTGCGGTCTTGCGGGGAGGAACAGGGGTCGGTCTGTCCCCCCTTATCTCATCCATCAACGTAGCGACACGGGAGGGGTGGAATCTGTCATGATACCTGTAATTGACGGACAGTCCCGTCTTCTCATATCTTCTGCCGAGGTTTATCGCTCTTTCGTTGACGATTCTTCTTACTTCCTCCTCGACCTCCGAACGGGACTTCTTCCCGCCATAGGAAGCCAACCTCTTCTCGACCTCATCACCGAAAAATTCCCCTCCTGCGGTCAGTTGGGTGGTTCCCTTATATACGACATCCTTCAGAATCTTGGATGATACACCCTTGGCCGCATCTATGATGTAATCGACAAAGGTGTTGTCCGCCTGTCTGAGAAGTTTCTCCATGTTGCGGGGAATCTCGGTGTGTACCTTCTCCCTCCACTTCTTGAACGGGAGGCTGTTGAGATACGTCGCAGCCTCCATCTCGTTCCTGGCTACCGCATCGTACCCTTTGAGCAGTTCCTTGGTAAGGGAGGAGAATCCGACCATCGTCTTGCGAAGGTCTTCCATCTGGGATTTGATGGCTGTGAACTTGACATCACTGTATATCTCGTTCATCTTTTGGATAATCTCGGTAAGATTATCGACGGTGGACTTGGCACGGAAATAATCCACATCCATCAACGTAACCGAATTGTCGTGCCCCTTCGAGTAATCGTCATATCCCATAATGAATCATTCCCTGCCCTTCTTCGGACTGAACGCCTTGACGATGGCTCCTGCCATGAGGTCCATATCCCTCTCCTCTCTGGCGAACATATCCACTGTAAGTAGTTTGATTGTGGATAGAGGAAGGGCATCCCAATCCTCTTCGGAACGCCCCCCGTTCATCATCCACTGTGCCTTGACCGTAAGGTAGGTCATCTCTTCGCTGTCCGTACCTTTGGTCACTGCACGACGGTATGCTTCGATCGCTCTTTCTTCGCTTCCTCCCCAGCGGTCGGCTCCAAAGGGAAGGAATCCATCCCGTCGATGAGTCCGCGGATGTCCATGAACAGGTCTTGGGGAAGGTTCTCGACCTCTTCCTTGGTGAGCGGGCGGAACTTCCCGTCCTCTTCGATGCTGGTGCATTTCTCGATGAGGAGAACGGAGCATTCCGCAGCATAGAGGGTGTAGAGGGATTCCAAGTCCTTCGGACGGATTGCAGATATATTTATACCGTCCTTCTTAGCCATCTCCATCACCTTGTTGGCAATGGCGGACGAGATTCCAGCGGTCTGTCCGCGGACACGCAGTTTCCCCTCCCCACCGTATTCAGCCAAATCTATATCCCTGAAATTCACTTTAGGTAAAAATGCCATGATTGAGTCCTCCGAAAGTATAAATAATACTCCCGTCAAAAAGTGTATCGGGACGGGAGTATTTAATATTTATTTACTTACCCGTGGCTCCCGAGTCGGAAGAACCTCCTGATTCTGAACTGGAAGTACCTCCTGATTCGGTAGCATCCGTTGAGGATGTTCCAGTTGAGTATCCCACCGCCATGTACAGTGTCTGCGCTCTAAGGGAAGGTTCGTCCATTATAGGGGAATCCACCGAGAAGTTGTAATTCATGTCCCCTACATACACATTGCTCATGTTGATGTCCATGAACATGGTTTCATTGCCAGCAGTCGTGGTGGCGGAAGTATCGTCGGTACGGATCTTCATGTTGCCGATGGGGACTGCCTGCCTACCCACATGATAATTCTTACCCACATCCAAGGTATCGTACCCATACAGATACTTGAGATACTTCTCAGGGTCATTGGAATAGGTAGCGGTGGATACGTCGTAGGAAAGTCCCGCCATGGCGTATGAGGAATACGTCAGCCTGTTGCAGTTACCGAGCTTGGAGGTGTTGTTGCTGATGGACACCGATGCGGAATCGGTCTGTGCGACTGCCGTGTATTTTGAGCCATTGAATACGGACATACATCCCCCTACGAATACATCCGTAGGAAGCTCCGAGAGGATAGAGGAGTAATCGAACGAATCCGTACCGACCTGAGTATAATCGCAGAGGGCACTTCCGCTGATAGAGAACCTGATGGCTGCATCGCTGCCTGAGTCGTAGGAGATGGATGCGGAGTTAATGATACAACCGCACAGACATCCGAACTCGTTATTCCCGTCATACTGGGATACACCCGATGCATGGGCGTTTATCTTCTGATACCCTATGTCGAAATACTTCGGTCCCTGGAGATTGGTATATCCGAATAGTTTCACTACATTGGTAGTATTAGACTTTTTGGCGAATTCATTATACGAAGTAATGTCCTTCCCAAGCATCTTCTTTCCGAATTCGACAGGGGATGTACTACTTCCACTACTTTCGATCCGAACATAATACATTTCCTTAGCGTCGATGGTATCTGCCTTAGTATTATATGCGGCATCGGTATATGCGACGAGCTGGTTGCTTTTGGAAACTTCATACTCGACAGGATCGTTACCGCTACCCTGCATGAACACATATTTCAGCCAATTGTCACACACGGAGGGAGCGAAGATTCCATCCATGGTGAACTCCACATCATACATCCCAGGAGTACCGATGGCGAATTCCCTCATACCTATCTCGGGATTATAACTCATATTCCTAGTACGGGATATGGATAGAGTCATTCCGACTCCTATACGCTCCTTCAACTGATGCAGACAATCCTTTTTATCGGGTTTGTCCCCCTCTAAATCAAATACTTTAGATGCAGTACCCATCGAATCGGGACCATCCGAACTCCCTCTATCCAGACGCCCCATCCCCGCCATTACTCTGTATCCGCTCATTTAATCGTCCTCTACCCCTCTCTATGGGTATATATGGATTGGATAAACGAGTTAAGAAATATAAAGAGCAAGAGAGGTCAATACCAGGTATTGTCCGTCCATCCTTCCCTTGCACGGGGGAGGGTGTTGCAATACTTGGTCAGATGGACCGTATACACTGCGTGGAAGAACTTGTACGAGGGATACACGGGAGCATAATGTTCGGCCCATAGGGTATCCCATTTGTTACCTGGTCTGAGACGGTATTTGACGAAGATGCGCTCCAATTCGTCGCATACTCCGAGGAACAGGTCCCTGTCCATCGTGCGTATGTCGACCATCACCTGCCTTTGTACGTTCATCGAATCGAATCCGATACCCATGGGGCGGTTGGACACGTCGTTGGCGTATATCTTGATACACATCTCCCCCGTATCGAACTTGAAGGAGGAGGGGTCGAACATCTCGTCGTAGTAGAACAACGTCTTATCTTTCAGTACATCGTCATCCCATTCACGTTCGAGGATGTCGTGAATCATCTTGGCATCGTCATCCACGTACCCCTGTTTGGCGTAATCCTGAGTCCTCGTGAGGTATTTCATACTTGCACCTCACATATTCCCGCAGGATATGACGGAAGTATACGGACGCAACAGGTCTTTTATCTGCCACACCCACGATGATACCGTTTCCTGCTTCATAGGATCGAACATGGGGGACTGGGGGAATCTCTGCCTGTACCAATCCGTACCTATGATGATGAGAGCGGATTTTAGGATGACCGCCTGTTTGATGTCGGGAGGACACGGACCCGAACCGTATCTGTATGTGACACGCACCGATGCATTCTTCTGGAAGAAGGGGTCTTTGATGTAGATTATCCCCTTCGCCTCGTCGCACCATACGGCACTCGGATTGATTTTGACCCAAGTAGAACCGTATCTCCTCACTTCCACACAATCGCCTTTCTCATAGTCGATGGTATGTATCTTGTCGTGTACGAGCTTGACAGGTATTCCTACGAAGAACGCCTGTACCCCTGCTCCCGAGCCGTCGGGGGAGATTATCCCCAGATAACCGAAGGATGATGCCCATACTGCGGAATCGGAGTTACGAATCTCCTTCACCACACGTTTCTCCGCCCATGCATCCCTACAGGTATTCTCCACGAAATACTCTGCTTCGACTATCCTCTTCGCCACCGCATTGTATGAGGGATTGGAATAATCCGTAAGACGGAAAGGATTCCCCTTGTTGTCCACCATCCCGAGGAACTCTATGACCTCCTGCGGTTCCGCATAAGTGGGTTGGATACGGTAGACGGTGTACATCTCCGAAAGGATGAACGTGAAGTCCCTCACTGCATCCGTATTGGAGAATATGAACCCTATCTTGGTGATGAACGATTTGTTGAAGTCCTCGGTCGCAGGGACGAAGGCACTGTTAAGGATTATCTCTTCCTTTCCCACCATGCTGTTGTCGAGGGAATATGTGGCGGATATGCCGTTACAGTCCTCCATGTATACGGAGAACTTCTGGAAGAAGGTAGGAGGGGAGGTAGCCTTGGTGTCTATTATCACCATGTTGTCGTCGATGATGGATACACCCTCGTTGAACTCGGCATACATCTTCACAGTCTGCTGAGGCGAAAAATCCTTAACGAACAGTCTGACGAACCCGTTATCGTTGGTCAGCGAAGCCACTGTGTCTTCGCCTACGACCGTATCCTCGGACGTGGGCGGGTTGGTTCCGAGCTGATATTTCCAATTTTCCCCAGGACAGATAACGGTTGCCATGATTCCCCTCTATAATCATGCGAATAATATGAACGAGATTTATAATATAATTGTTGGCGGGGAGGGGGGATAGGGAATGCACCTTTGAGGATTATATCACGACATTACCCTCCCTCGCTGAAGTATGGAATACTTCTGTCGTGCTGAATAGACGATAGCGGTATAAAGTATATAAGTGTGTCGTCCGAGAACGACCTGCTGTTTCACAAGAGCGAGAATACCTCTCGGTTATAGTACACTGCCTCGGACTCGTGTACGATACAGAAGAATGCATACGGGTATTTAATGGTTCCCGCATACGATTGAAATCAGAAAATGCTGTAAAAAAGTAAGGGGTTTGCGGGGGGAGAACCCCCCGATTATAGTCCCGAGGTACCTTCAGGACAGGTGGACGATCTTTCCGAGTCCCTTGAACTTACCGTTGACAGTGGTCTCACCGAGGCAGAACATATCACACAGACGGGTGTACCTTCCCGTTATGATGGGGTTCTGGCTGATGTTGACAACAGGAGCCTGGAGAACTCCGTTGAACAGGGTATCGGTATCCACGAGGTAGATGTTTCCGCTACCGTCCTTGGCATGACCTGCTGCGGTGGTTCCGTATCCTCCGGGTATCATGAGGTCGGGGACGATGGGAACTCCATTGTATGCGGACACGAGGAATCCAGTCTCCCTTCCGGGAACAGTGGAGATACCGTTGACGTTGACTGCCGCTCCGACCTGTCCGATGTACCTCTGCTGAGGCTGGAGCAGGGTCTGAATCTTCTGCAGGGTGTCGTAACGGGTAAGCATGACCTTGTTCTGAGTCTTGTTGTCCCAATAGGGCATGACTCCCATGAACATGGAATCAATCATGGCAAGGGTCAACTGGCGGAGCTCTGCGGTTCCGTCGGTCTTCTCGGCAGTATAGTTGGCATCGACATAACAGTTGAAGTTGTTGTCTGCAACCGCTCCGGTAACAGCGGGGTTCCTATACTTGGCGAGGGCTGCGGGGGAATCGGTGGAAGGCAACTGGGTAGCCATCGCCCAGGGGACGTTGTTGACTCCCGCAGCGGAACCTCCGTTGACGAATTTACCCTCCTCGAAGTTGGAGATAATCCTGTCGATGGACTCGAATCCGACGAACTCGGTGGAGGGGTCGTCGCTGGAACCGACGGGGACGGAACCCTTACCTGCTATCCTGGGGTCTGCAACCCTTCTCAGCAGGTCGTTGTTGATGCTCCACAGCCAGGTCTGACCCTCCTCCCTGAAGAAGTCCTCCCAGGTCATGACGTCATCGATGGCCTTCTCGCCTATCTGGTCATATCCGAGGTTCATCGCCTGACGCTTGGCGGAAACCTTGTAAGGCATCTCGACCTGTACATAGTTTCCGTAGTTAGGTGCAGGGGCATATCCTCCCCTCACGATACCGGTGGTTGCCGCTGCATCGAGAGAAAGAGACTCCTGGAATCTCCTTCCGGTCTTGTAGGGCTTCTGTCCGATGACCGCATAGGTGTTGTGTGCGTTGTATGCGAGGTTCTGTAGGTAAGGTCCGTAGACTGCATTGAACGCACCGGAGGTATCGATACCGATTGCTCCGGCACCTCCTTTGTGGCTCTCGTACTCGGTCATATCGCGTCCCCATGCGGAACTAAAGACGTCGTCCATAGTTGCCATCAGGGGGAACTGTCCATCAGAAGTTACTCCGATTACTCCCATATTATCACTCTCCGAAAAGTTTATTCAAAAATGTTTTGGGGTCGTACTCCCCCATATGCTTCAACACGTCCATGGAGGAACCAGCAGGCTGAACTCCTCCATCGAACATCTGAACGTGATTGGACGGATTCACCAGAATGGTGTCGCTCCCTTTCGCAACCTGTATGATAGGCACGTCCACGAGCGAGGCTCCGCCATTGTTCTGAGCACCGATGTTATACTCGATGCCTTTCGATTTCGCCTCGGCTTTACGCTGAAGGATGGCACTGCGGAAGTCCACACTGTCCTCTCCAACGGGCTTGGGATACCAAGGCGCGGATTCTCCCTTCTCTTCCACGACGGGGGCACCGCATTTGTCCTCTTCCTTCAAAGGTTCGACCTTCTCGGGTGCGGGCTCTTTCCCTGCATCGTCTCCCTTGGCATTCGCTTCGGGGGAACCGTCAGGGTCGACGATGGTCTCTCCCTCGGGCTGGGCGACCTCATGGTCACCCTTCTCCTTCTCGTCGTCCTTCTTATCGTCGGCAGGCTCTTCCTTCTTGTCCTCGGGCTTGTCCTCTTTCTTATCCTCTTCGGACTTGTCCTCCTTCTTGTCCTCGGCAGGCTCCTCCTTCTTGTCCTCCTCGGGTTTGTCCTCGGGCTTGTCCTCTTCCTTCTCTTCCACCTCGGTCTTCACTTCGACAGGGGGTGCGACTTCCTTCTCTTCCTCGACCTTCTCCTCGTCGGGAACCGCAGGAGGGGCAGGTGCTCCTTCCTGTTTCGCTCCGATCTCTCCCACATCGGAAAGAATCGCAGAGGAAATATCCTCCTTGTTCTCGTTCTGGGATGCAAGACTGGATTCCAGACGCATCAGACGGGCATCGAGTCCTTCCATGAGGTTGGTAAGCGATGCAAGTACCGATGCGATGTTTGCAAGGGAGGTCTGAGGGTCGGAAAGAAGTCCTTTCTCCGCCTCCTTGGGCTCCTCGGCAGGTGCCTTGGAATCCTCGGAAGCCTTCTGTACTTCATCTTCGCTCATAGAATCATCTTCTCCTTGTACCTGACGATTCTTCAATTCAAGATACGCCAGTACGAACTCCTTTCCCGCAGGCTTGGTCATGAATTCCTCGATGGCGTCCCTGCCGTAATGCGACAGTGCCTTCGCAATCCTCACGACCAACTCCTTCAGTTTGGGAGTATCAATCTGTTTGATCGCATTGACGTCGATGTTCTCGTCCGTCAGGTCGAGTACGTTGCTCGGGGATGTCTTGTAGTCCAGCTCGTGCTTGCGGAACACATCGTGGCAACCCACGACGCCTGCGTGCTCGTGCTGACCTGCGGGACAACCCTTGGACGCCTCGTCCGCGGATTCCCTCATTCCGTCTGCGATGTGGGAATACATATCGGGAGAGATTGTCTTGATGACCTCAAGAATCACTCCGATGTGATTTTCCTCGTCATGGATGACCTCTTCAAAGGCTTTGGAAGTCTTCTCGAAACCATCCATATCCATGAAGTGTCCCCTTGCGAGGGCATCAAGGACTGTGTGATAACCGGATATAGCCTCTTGTTCGTCCTTTATCAGGTCTACCATGGATTCCAAGAACTCGTCGGAATCGTCTATCTGGGGTATGACCAATGCTATATCCTTCTCTTCCGACTCCCCCTTGTAAAGGTAGAAGTCGGGATATGTTTCGTTCACGATTTTACAGGCATCATCGTTCAGCTTCCCCTTGAGAAGTATGACTCCGCCCTCGACTATGTGCGCTTCTACTCCGAGTCCGCCCATGGCATCCTTGAATGCGCTGTACTTCCTCATTATAGGGCACTCTTCGTCGACGTGCTCGTCCTCGTTCATCTCTATGACGGAATCGTCCCCCTTGGAGGCTTCATTCGTTTCGATGTCATAGGTGACGGGGTTACGGGGGAAGTCCACGAGGGACAACTCGAACCACTGGGTAGGGTGCAGTTTGTTGTAGCATATGTTGGAATTGCACTCGTGGGTGGAGCGGGTGATGGAACTTATGGACCATTTCAGCCTGCCAGACTTGAAATCCCTCCATCCCTTCTCGTACAGGGGTTTGCCGCGGAAGAAGTTGGTATATGCGATGACGCAGGGACTTCCCGTGCGTGCATCCACGCCTTCCTCGACTTTCCATGTGGTCCCGATGGTGCGGTGGGAATGGTTACGGGTGACCTGTCCTCCGTCCTCTACGAATCCCTGTCCCGCCCTGACATATTCATGTACGTCGGCTACGTCCCCGTCCCTGTCCACTATCTCGGTGGAAACGTTGGACTTGACATATCTGGATGAGGGAAGGTGACTGCAAGCCTCCCATGCTTCCTCCCTCGCCTTGAAGGGGGCATCGGCTTCGCCATCATACTTCTCCATGGCTTGGTTATAAGCCTTCATCCATGAGATGGCATCTTCTTTGGAGAATGCCCTCCTTACCTCGGTAGGGAGTTCACTTACGGTAGTATAGGTCATTTACACTAATCCTCCTCTTCTTCACGGCATCTATAAGCATATCCTCGACGGACATCCCCTTGGAAGAATCACCGAGGACGGAGACCGTTTTAAGGAGATCGCCATTGCTCCTCGGGGACGTTTTGGACATGGACTGTTTGAAGTAGTCGGTATCGTCATCGATACCCAATGCCTGCTTACCTCCTCCGTCGTTCCCGAAGAGGGATGCGATGGGGTCATAGGACTTGGGGGTGGCGGAGATCTCTATCTTTCCGTCGGACTGGGAGATTATCTCGAACCCGAGGTCTTTCGCCAACTTCGCATTGAGGAGCTGTTTGTTGAACTTCTCCGCCTCATCCACGGACTGGTTGTCGGGAGGCTCTACTATCTTCAATTCCCAATCGGTGATACGGTATTTGCTGAGAATCCATTTCAGGAACTTGTTTCCGAATGCACGGATTCCTACGAGGTTCCTGTCCAGCAGTGCGACCTGATGGGACTCGTTACCGTTACCCCTCATAGCCTCGGTGTCTCCGAGGAACAGTCCCGACATACCGAAGATGGAGGATATGCGTTGGAGAAGTTCCTGCTTGACCGCAATCATCGCCTCGGTGGGGTCTGCTGCGAACGGATGCCATTTGGTGGAAGTCACCTTATCGGATGCGGGAGGTATCCCCAGCATGGGAATGTTGTAAGGGTCCTCGCGCATCTGCATACGGATGGACTGCTGAAGGGTGGCGGTGGACTCGGGGGAGATGTTGTTCACCACGAACACTCCCTGGGGATGTCCCGTGGAGAAATACTTCTCGTTGCGAAGCTCCAACGCCATCCATGCCCTCACGTCCGCCTCCACGAGCAGACAGAGAGGCTGACCGTAGTGGAGGGAGGGAAGGATATAGGTGTCGTGGTATATCTCCTGCTCCGCATAGTATTCCCCTCCGTCGGAACCTCCGCCATCGGTCTCCGTAAGGCACCATCTCGCCATGTAGTACCTGCGGTCTTGGTAATACCCTGTCTTGTAAATGGAATCCATGGCGTCGGGATTGGACAGGTCTACGTCCTTCTTACGGTCGAACAGACAGAATGCACGGCCGTCCCCGGGTGCTCCCGTATCGTCGTATATCATCTCCGCCTTGGAAGGGTCGACGGGTACGAACTCCTGGGGGAACTCGAATACCGCATTGCCATGAGGATCTACGGCATAGGTGGATTTGCAAAGTATGACGGGTTGGTTATACGTCAGTGCGAGTATGAGGAAAGAACGCACGAGCTGGAGCAGGTCCCATCCGTTGCGGTTGGCCTCGTCGATAAGGGAACCGCCCTTCCAGTTGACCAACAGTTTCTTCTGTGTTTCGTCGGGGACTATCATCTCCCCTTCGAATCCGCAGTTGGTACATTTCTTGGTGGAACGGGGATATTCCTGACCGCACTTGGGACACTTGCACTGGAATTTAGCCTTCCAGTCCAGCCCGTTCCTCAATGCCTCCTGGGTTATACGCAGGATGACGGTGGAAAGGATGGAACAGTGGTTGAAATAATAGGACGCCCTCGAATATTGGTCGATGTAGAATGCGGTCTTACGATTGCGATAGTCGACGTTCTTGGGCGCAGGAGCATCCAGAAGATTGGTGGAGAACACAGGAGCGAAGTTGACGGGAGAGGCTATCGAATTCTGTATCAGTTTATCCGATACCAGCAGACCGACGTCCCCGTTGATGCCTCCCTTAACACTCTCCCTGAAAATGCCCATAAATATACACTCGGTTAATAAGCACTTAAAAATATAAGCACTCAGAGATATTCGGAATCGATGAGGTCGTAGGGGACGTTCACCCCTTTCAGGACGTAGGTGATGAATCCGTATCCCATGTCGGAAGGTTTCGCCTTGAGATTCTCCTTGAGATACTGCACGGCCTCCTTCTCATTGGGGATACGGGAATAATTCTCCACATACTGGGGATACTTCTGGAAGAACTTCCTCACGATGTCCGCATTGCCTTCCTTCTCAAGGGTCTTGCATATCAGGGTGTGGTTGTTGGACCAGATCTTCTTACCCGTGAACTCCGAATATACTCTGAATGCGAACTCCGCAGACGCATCAGGGAGGTCTTTATCGGTTCTTGCTGCTATAACGTACATCTTAATCACTTCTTGAAAACTCCGTCCCTGACCATCTCCCCGAAATAGGTGTATTGATGGCACCTAGGACATATCTCGGGAGGAATCGCCATTCCGAACTCCATCCCGCAATGTCTGCAACGATAATTCGAGTTGGGATTGACGAACTCCCCACCGTAGCGGTTGAAATACACTTCCTGAAGAGGGTCTTTGATTGAAATGTCTGCGTAACGGAAAGTACCTGCGGGGAGGACTGCATCCTGCACCTGCTCCCTCCACTCGTCGTCGACCGTCCTCCTGCGCTGACGTTCGTTACGAAAATCCGTAACGATCTGTTTCTCCAAGACATCGGCATCAACGGGACGGGGACGCCTGAATGGTGCAATCTGTCCGCTCATTCGTATCCGCCATCCGTATCCCGAGTATGTTTGGCATACTTGTACTGGACAAGTTCGTCCTTGACCGCAGACCCTGCAAAAGTATTGGTAGGCAGGAAATACGTTCCGCACCACGGACAACAATGGTCTGGCAAGTATGCCATCGAAAAAACGTGTCCGCATTTCTTATTGGGACACAAGACAACGTTATCCCTGTCGTCGGAATCCATCAATTCCGTCGAAGTTTCCGAGATATATAAATAGACGGAGGAATGGCTCCTCCGTCGAAGGGGTTTCAGTTCCAGTCCTTGATGTAAATCAACTGCTTTCCGAATTTACAGAGTCCGCAGCAGGCGGAAGGGTCGTTCTGAGGGGTTCCCTTGCCGTCATCGAAATAGACGCAGGAATCTGCGGTACTGTGGGGGTAGGCATCCGCCTGTCCCTTCTCGCAGAACACATAGTCTATCTTCTCGAAATTGAACGGCATCACATTGGAGGGACTGACTTTCTCATTCTGGGGAGGATGCTCCTTCGCCCATGTAAGGAAGGGATTATTGCTGTCATCGGCAGATTCCGTCTCGGGAGCAGGCTCGGGGATTACTCCGTCGTTCTGGGAAGGAAGCTCCCTGAACTTGCAGGGGATAGCCTGTCCGTTCCCGTCGATGTAGAAGAACGCAGTCTGCTGGCAGTGCCTGCCGTTCTCGTCTACGACCTTATAGTCCCCCACGGCACATTTGACCTCCATGCCGCATTGGAAGAGTCCCTCCTCGAAGGTGAGGTCGAGATTGCTGGTTCCAGGTACACGGGCGATGCCGAGGATGGTATCGTACGGGACGAACTGTTTGGTGGTCAGCTCCTGCATATACCAATTGAGTTTGGTATCCTTGCCCTCGGCAATGAGTTGGGTCATCTGTTCACCCGTAAGGTGCCATTTGGTCTTGATGATGGTTTTAGCCATGATACTCAATCCTCGAAACAGTATAAATAGTTTATTTCTTCTTCTTCGAGCCGACGTCGGTCACACCCCAATCGGTAACCGTCATGGGTGCTTCTCCGGGGGGTAGGTCGGGGGCTTTGGACAGTCTTACGATCCTCGTACCCTGCTGACCCTTGCGAATCTGCATACGGTATGCGCAGGCATGACCGAGGACGTTCCCTCCGCACGGCTGTTCCTGCGGCCCGAATCCGAACCCGTCGGGTACAGCTTCCATCTGGTTGGTCACGAGGACCACCGCATCGTTGGCGATGGCGAAGGTCTGCAAGTCTGAGAGGAAGTCCCCGAGAGCCTGCTGACGCTCCGCAAGTGCTCCCCTGCCCACATACTCGCTCCTGTAATGGGCGATGATGGAATCGACGATGAGCAGACGCACGGGAGCACGGGTCGGGTCGTTCTTGCACTCTGCGGTTATCTTGTTGATGGTGTCTATGAGGAGCTTCTGATGGGCGGAGGAGGTGGCGAGCACCCTGAGAATACGGTTCTCCCTCAGAATCTTATCCACGTCCAACCCTCTCTCGGTGGCAATCTGAATGACCCTCTTGGCGGAGAAGGTGTTCTCGGTGTCGAGATAGATGACCGTGCATCCGTCCTCGCCCAATCCACCGTCCTTCTCGGGCTGGGTGGCAAGAACCGCTTCGGTCATGCACCACTGCGATTTCCCGTTACCGTTGCGGGATGCTATCTCGGTCACGAGTTGGGTGGGGAATCCTCCGCAAAGGAGTTCGTCCACCATGGAAGAGCCTGTCGTGAGCCTTCCCGACGCATCCTGACGCTCCTTGACCTCAATAAGGCTCTCCACCTTGCCCAAGTCCACCAATCCCCTTGCATTGGTGATAAGCTGTTCCGCAGAGGTCTTGGGCAGACCGGTACGGTCTACGAAGTCCCTCACATCCGCAACAGCGATCTGGGCGATGGACATATATCCTGCGTCGATGAATTTGAGGGCGCGTGCCTCACCCACGCCTTTGAGCTTCTTGAACTCCTCCACTATCAGGAGCTTGTCTGCGTCCGCCACTTCCGTCGGAGGATTTGGATTCTCTTCTTGTTGCATATCTTCTGAGGTCACTTATCTTCACTTCCTTGTCCAGTCCTGCGAATCTCGCATAATTGTATGGCAAATTCGGGTCGAATACGACATCGATTACTTTGGATTTCCTATATCTCCCGTGCATGATATATAACTTTGGTTCGCACAGACAAATCATCAATTTGGTGAACCTTTCGTTGTACCAATCGGCATTGCACATCATCAGGCTCTCCCCGTATGCACAGAGGGATATTGCCGCCAAAGTAAGTGCATTAGTGCGGTTGTACATCTCCATATGCGAAGTGGGGAACAGGAACCTGACGGCTTCCGTCCTGCATTCCGCCACGGTGTCCCCGACGCTCAGACAGAACGCCCCCTTGCCGTCCACCACGAGAATCATGGCGTAATGGACGGCTTCCCAGTCCTCCCCTTCGATACGGGGGAGGTCCGAGGCTTTCTTCAATTCAGGAAAACCTTGCGTCAGATTGTCTGATAAAGCCTCTGCGTCTAACATAATTGCCCAGCGCATCTTTCTCCCTTACCCTGTGTTCTATCCAATCGCAACCCTTGGTGTTTATCCAGACGAAGATGAAGTTGTCCCTCGTCTGATTGAGTTGCATCCCCGTCAGCGAGGACTGGATGAGTATCTTGTAAATCTCGTCACGGGTGATGAACGCACCCTTCTTAGAATACTCGGGATCCGAATCGAGATAATCGTTCAGGTAGTCCACACACTCGTTGTGTTTCGACGCATAGTCCTGCACCTGCTCCGCTATGGCTTTGATATTGTCGGACAGGGAAGGAAGCATCCCTTCCTGATAGTATACCATGGCTTCCGCCCAGAACTGCTCCGCCTCGTATTTGGCTAACGTGGGGTCCTCGAAGAACTTCTTAATCATGTTGGTCGGTCTGTCGAAACAATATATAGGGAAATACCTCATGTTACCCGTGATGTCCGAGAATGGGGTTTTGAGGTTTGTGGTGGCAATGAATGCGAACCTGCGTGCTATGGTGGACGAAAGACGGTCGTATGACAGCCTCAGTCTGTCTTTGCGCTTGGAGATGTTCGCCTTGGTACGCTCGGAATCCTTGGAGCGGATGGCGGTGGCTTCGGACAACTCGATTATGACGCTCCCCCAGACCCCTTCCAGAAACTCTTTGGGATTGGACATATCCGACGGGGAATCCATATACCACTCGTCATGACCCGCTGCGGTCATACGGATGAAGTTGGATTTCCCGATACGCTGTTCCCCTATCAGGATGGGAACCACGTCCGCCTGCGTGGTGTCGGTGTACTGCCTGCCGATTATCCCCATAGCCCATGCGACGGTGACCGCCCTGATGTATTCCATCCCCGTAGAGGTATCCAGCATAGGCATGGTGGCTCCGATGCCGTCTACGAACCATCTGCCCACTCTCTCCTTCCCGTCCCAATGCAGGCTCTCCAACCAATCCTTGAAAGGATTCACCTTACGGTTGTTCCCGAAGAGGTACAATCCGTCCGCCACGGTGTTCTTGGCGAAGTTTCCCCCGTCATATCCCGCACCTCTTATCGCAAGTCCGATTATCGCCATCAGTTTGAGCAGTTGCTCTTCGTTGAGCTCCACGAACCCATCCGGCTGTGAAGCATCGAATACGTGCAGATTGACCATGTGGCGGTTGTTCAGCACATCGAAGTAGATCCCGTCCTGATAATCGGGGAACAGTTGGGGGACTACGGTGATGAAATCGACGAATCCCTTCCCGATTCTCGGAACAGCAGTAGATTTGGACACAGATTAAGGAAATAACCATTTCATATTTAACCATACCCCGCAGACTTCTGCAACCTATTGTTGGGGGAGGGTAACGTTACCAGTCAGGAAGATAAGGGCTGTGTTCGGTCCATGGCCCATTTGGCCCATAGAAATGAATTCCCATAAATATAATTCCAATAAAAATCCTATCTTCTATTTTCTACGAATTATATCAAAATAAATACTAATTTCAAATTATAAACCTATTAAAAAAATATTATAATTCTTTGATGGTCTATGGGCCAAGTGGGCCAAAGAATATAACTTATATTTAAAGGTTAACCCATTTTGGAATGTCCAGCAACCCACCCTTGCCCACCATGTCTGAGAGGGTCGATTACGGAAATCGTAGAAATTCTGAACTCATTTTTGGAACTTTCATTGATTTGTCAACCAAAAATGTGTCTGAAATAGAACAGATTTTGGATGTTAAGTGAAAATAAAAACTCGACATTTGTACAATGAGGGGAATTGGGTTTCGATTATCCTGATTGTACAAACATTGTATATGTGTACTTGTATTTATACTTTTATTGTGGCCCACCGACCCTAAAACCATGTTTTCTCCTCGTTGTCATCCTCATTGTATCATGTTTTCCTGATTGGGAAACGGTTTGTTTTTATTTTTAACCGCCACTGTCCTTTCGAGGAAAAGATATGGATGTAGAATCTATAATCGCATTCGCAATAGGCGTGGTGATTGTCCTTGCCGTTGCGGTGATAAAGTACAAAGGCATTGTAGATGCAGACGCCACGGCATCTCGCATCATCAAGATCGTGAAGACCTCTTTGAATAAGTATTCCGCTGTAATCAAGGCATATGATAAGGCGAACGGTACGGATTACTATACTGCGGTTGCGAATGCCGTAGCTACTCTCGACGAACTCGTATCCAACGAGGACTATACTCCCATACAGTACGCCAAGAAGGTGTTCGAGATCTACGATGACATCAAGGATATTCTCGACCAGACCGGTGTGCTGCCGCAGGTCGAGAGCGATACGGGGTGTAAGGTGTGAGCGACATGGAGCAGGACTTTCTGGACGGAGTGATGCAGATACTCGCAGGAGTCCTGTTCCTGACCCCTCTCAGGGCGATGTTCCGTCGTATCATGGGCAAGCTCGGGAGGAAGAAGGGGGAGTCTTTCTGGGAATACAACTTCCCCTTTCTGTACAAACATCTTAAACGCAGGAAAACCTGATTTATTTTTATATTAGGATGATTATCCTCGTCGTATGACAACTTACAGGGTTGCATTTATCGAGTCTGGCTCGGATACTGTCATCTATATGGATTTGACCGAATCCAACGCAGATGCCGTCGCTGTGTTCGACAAGGAGTTGGACCCCGCATACATCCTCCAGACCAAAGCCGTATTCTCCGAGGCGAAATACATACTCGTGCGTCTGGATAGGAAGGAAACTACCACCGACTGGGAAACCGTCAAACAGAAGATAATCTATCTTTGACAAACTTTTAATACGCGCTCTGCCTATCCTTGATTATGACTGATAAAACAGTTACTCAGACAGAGCACGTACCCTACAAAAACAAGACCGATGACATCCCTCCCGAGTTCATCATCGTCCAGAACAAGAACGGAAACGTTCAGAAACTCATCAGGCTCGGAGGACTTCAGTATCTCCTCGACCGCATGGGCGTCTATAAGATACAGACGAAGGAGGTCAGCGAGGTCGGAGAGAAGTTCATAACCGTGGAGCAGGACGTACTCGTTCCCTCCAAGGCAGACCCCTCCATAAAGGTCACCGAGAAAAGGCGTATCAAGAAGTTCAACCCCGAGTACGAGGTGGTGTATGAGTGCACCCTCTATCTCATTCCTTCCAAGGAGTATCTGGATTCCAAGGGTATAACCCCCGACAACCCCTGCATCGAACTTCTCAAGCTCCCCACCGTCGCACACGGTACCGCCAGCGGTTCCAATCTCAGGGAAGCCATGTATCCCTACGCAGAGGTCATGGCGGAGACCAGAGCCGTCGTACGTGCCATGAGGTTCGCCACCGGATGCAGTTACACCGCTATCGACGAGATCGGAAACCCCGACATAGACATCGGGGAGGGTGTGGTCGTGCAGTCCGTAGGAGAGATGGCGGGGCTTATGGAGAATGCCGTGATGAAGAACGGTGTCAAGACCACCCCTACCGCAGAGCGCAACAATCTTATCATCAAGATTAAGAACACCCGTAAGAAGTCCAAGGGTGCCGCAGAAGTGATAGCATCGTTCCTCGACAAGAACAATGCAGGTGTCGTCGAGAACCTTTCCGTCGACAAGCTGAACGAACTGGCAGCACTGCTCGATAAAGCAGGAGCCTGATACCCTTGCCCAACCCCCTCGTCCCCAAGGACGGGGTGTGGAGGGTCAGTGCGCATAAGCTGAATATGATGCGCAAGTGTCCCTTCTCCCTGTACCTTTACTTAAGCAGATTCCCTTCCGCAGACTCCGACAGGTCGTATCTGAGTTGCGGTAATGCCGTCCACGATTATGCCGAGGAACTGACGAAAGGGTGTGCGAAGGAACCCGAATACTATCTCGGCAAGTACGAAGTACCTCAGCTCAATTCCGACGGGGTAGACATCCATAAGAGGTTCTATACCTGTATCGAGAATGTCCCCGAATACGCCTTGCAGGAGGGAGGGATTCCCGAGAGGACAGAGTACACGTCCTTCACCACACCCAAGGGCAGGAACTGCCGTCTGGAGACCCGTATCGATCTCCAGCTTGAGGATTCCCAACTGAAGGAGTGCAAGGGCAAGGTCATCGTCGACTATAAGACGGGTTCCCATGTCAAGAACAACAACGAATACAAGTTACAGGCTCAATGCTACCTCTTCGCCAAGAAAGGGGAGTACAAAGCCCTGTTCGTATCCATGCTGAATCCTTCGGAGTATTTCGTCATAGATTCAAGCCCTGCGGATTACATCCCCAAGCTGTGCGACGAGTACATCGACACGGTGCTCATGCATGATTTCGAGCGCAAGATGGACTTCAACTGTCCGAGATTCTGCCCGTATTACCAGATGTATTGCAAGGACGAATACGCCAAATGCCAACAGCTCATCGTCCCCGAGGAAGCACAGACGGAGGCAGGACAGAATGACAGCGAGAACTAAGTTCAAATGTCCGAAGTGCGGGAACTACCTCGTCAAGATGGACGGTCTGACGGGACTGTTCTGTTCCGACAAGGAGTGCGGTTATTTCGAGGAAAGGGAGGTAATCCCCTCCGACCTCCTTGTAACTCCTTCGGACATCTTCTCCGAAGAGCGGGTGAAATCCCTCAGAGGGGTACCGTGCAATAAAATCGTACTCGGTTCGGAAACGAAGGGACGCATCGAGATACAGATTCCCTGCAATGCTTCCGACATAGACCGCAAGACGCTGATAGAACAGGCGGTAGCGGATTTGAAATACACCAAACAGTGTATCGAGAACAGCGGGATGGACATATATTCTGCAAGAGGGAAGAAGAATGAGTGATTATTTCGTGATATTGGAGGGAAACGGCATATCCGTCGCAAGTGCCGACAATGTACTGCCTATCGGAGGAAACAAATGTGTCGTGACGGTATCCGACAGGGACATTGTAGTAGACAGCGGTCTGATGATCTCGCTCGAACGGGTGATACTCGCCACGCACCTGAGCCTGCTGGACAGGGATTGCCCGAGAAAGACCATCTCATATGATGGGAAGTACGTCGGAAGTCCCGAAGAGGTCAAAGGAATCTCGGGAGTGGAGGTACAGATAAAGAGCGGGAGCGGTGTCGGAATGAATGTGTTCTGCGGCTTCGGCTTCGGTCATGAATTAGTTATCAATACCTTGTCATCCCCCGAACACAAGTATTTCGGGCATCTGTACAGCAATCTGACACCCGACAACACCCATGGGTTCGAGGATTTGGAGGGTATAGAGGCTTCTTCCACCCCGTTCGGAATTGTCGTGTACAAACCCCTTGAGCATTCGCAGAAAGGCGGTATCTGTCCCGACAGGAAACCCGCGAGGGAAGCACACATCATCGACTATATCCTGGACATCCTGATGTCTTACAAGGATGGATTGACCGAACCTGACCTGATACGTCTTACGGGTGTCCCTCATAACACCCTTTCCCCCAGATTGCAGGAGCTTCGCAAGAAGGGATGCATCATTGCGGACGGGAAGGGAGAATCGAGGATGGGAAGGAGCAGGTATAAGACCAACATCATATGGAAGGTGAAATTCAATGGAGGAGCCTGACCCATACGCATGGCAGAAGACCCTGTTCAAGAAGTGGTACGATAACGGTCTGGTAGGGGTGGCACACTGCTCCCCTGCCAGCGGTAAGACGAGGGGAGGGAGGATATGCATCGAGAGGTATCTCGAACTCTTTCCCCTGGACAGGGTATGGGTCATAGCGAATACGAGGGAGGTCATCGCACAGTGGCAGACCGAATGCAAGGACATCCCCGATCTGGAATACTTCACCTACCTCGGAGCAGTCAACAGGTTCGAGAAGCTGAAGCGTGAGGGGAAGGAGAGGTTCTTCCCGCAGATGATGATACTCGATGAATGCCAGCAGGTCATGGCGAAGGAATCGGGGAGAGTCCTTAACTATGGCGTCAAGCACTATCTCGGGCTGTCGGGAACGCCCAACGGTGCCGAGAAGAAGCTCGGAGGGGTCATAGAGAGGGTCACTTTCGAGCAGGCGCATATAGCGGATGCATCCGTATACCTTGTGAGGTTCCAGCCTACCGAGGACGAATTGGAAAAGTACAGGAAGGCTACCGCAAGCATAGACCGTCATAAGGAGAAGTACCCCTTCGGCAACATCTTCAACGACGCTGTACTGTCCCGTCTGTATCTGAGACGCAGACAGGTGACATACAGGTTCGACTCCCGTGTAGACCATGCCATCTCCATCATCCTGAAGAACAAGGACAGGAAGGTGATGGTGTTCTGTATGCTGCAAGACCAAGCCAAGACCCTATCGGAAAGACTTAATGAGATGGGTATCGACAACACCCTCCATCTGTCCTCCCACGAGGGACTGTCGAGATTCGTATCCGGGGAAACCAACATCTGTATCTCGTGCAAGAAACTGTCCGTCGGATTCTCATACGTGCCTGCGGATGTTGCGATACTCGTATCCACCGCCATATCGGAGATGCACATCGTTCAGGAGATGGCGAGGGTGCTCAGACCCGCCACAGGCAAGCACGCAGACATCTACATCCTCGTAGCCAACGATACGACCGATACCTCCCTGTGCAATGACAAAGGGTTCTTCATCAGATCCCGCATAATCGAAACAAATATAAACGATATAAAGGATAGCGATTGACATGGATTGGTCGGAAGAATTACTGAAATATTCTGAATTCAGCGATATAGACGATATGTCAGATGTGGATGCCATAGTCATGCTCCTCACTCTTTCCAAGAGGTACAAGGAGGTGGCGGAGATTGCATCGAAGGAAGCGACTAGGGCGTTGAAGTCCCTCGGAGTGAACGAGTGTACCTCGTCCGACGGCAGGAAGGTGTATCTCAAAAAGCGTACCTCCTCCAAGGTGGACGCAGACGTCCTGGCATATACCCATCCCGAGATATACAAGGCTCTGTGCGATGCCCACGAGGTATCCGTCTCGCTCAAAAATCTGAAGGACGAGGATATATCGGATTGCATATCCACATCGGTCTCGGAATGGGCGGAACTATCCCGCTGAATCGTTATATAACACAAACAACTACTCAACCCAAAGGGATTACGGGATGGACACATCCGACGGATGTGAGCACTGCGCTTGACCAAGCCATCCCGCTCCCATATTTTTAATACCCGATATTCTATTACATCCATCATGAATGCAGTATTCTGGTTCTTTAAGTTCGGTTTTATCCCCCGCAGTGTTCCCATCCCATATTCGGATTCCGACAGAAAGACCTTTCACATGATAAGCGGGAAGATGGCGGAGTTCTACGGATCTAGGAGTCCGTATGAGAAGGCGAAGATAGTTACGAAGTTTATCCATCGGAATTTCACGTATTCCTTCGATAGGAGCGAGAACGGAGCGGGACTGGTACCTCCGCATACCCTCGTAAGAACCCGCAAAGGGATATGCCGTGATTTCTGTATCCTCATGTCGGGCATACTCGATGCATGGGGGGTCGATTACAGGATAGTCCTTCTGGAAAGTACCATAGTCGAGAAAAGTTATCACCTTGTCTGCAAGGTGGACGATGTATACTTCGACCCTACGACCGGAAAGATATGGTCATCATCCGTCCCTTCGGGTTATTCCGTCGTATACAATTATCCCGACGTGTATAAATTATACGACCTTAATTAAATCTAATCGTATATCGGCTATCGAGGAACATGATAGCGGAAGCCATATTCACCGTACTCCTTGCAGCAGTCCTGCTCCCCCTTGCCGACCTGTTGATATGCAAAATGAACAAAGACAGACACGGAGGGGACAATTCCGCATTGCGTTGGGTGTACCATCTCCGTAGATATTCCATACCCATTCCCGACTTCTATCTAAGTACGTATTATGCCAAGACATCCAACATGAAGTCCAAGGTACAGTTCTGCTGTCTTGACGATCCCGTGCTTAAATAGATAGCGGAGGACTTCGACGATATGTTCCATAGGAAGAGCGAGTCCTTCAAAGCAGCCTGTCTGCTTGCCATGGTACAGCAGAACGTGAAATATCTCTCAGACCTGCGGAGATTCGACGAGAACGATATATGGGTGTTCCCCATCAGGACGTTGGAGGACAAGATAGGGGATTGCGAGGATTCAACCTTCCTCTATTGCGGGATAGGTACCTTGATAGGTCTTGATGTGGCGATAGTGCGTCTTGTGTCCCACATGGTCCCTGCCGTACATCTGGACAGGTGCAAGGTGTTCGATTGGGGATATTTCTACAAAGACAAGATGTATTACACCGCAGAAACCACCTCGGCTATCCCCATCCTCGGACTCAAGTATAAGTACAAAACCCTGCTCGATATGGATTATCCCATGTATCCTACCGATTCGTTTTTGAGGTCGATGCACCGATTCGGTTATATAACTTGATAATAATTTCCGAATATGGCAAAGAGAAAAGCCGTTATCGAGAAGGCAGCAGAGGAAGAGCCCATTCCCGTCATCAATGAGGAAGCCGTATCGGAACCTGTCGCAGAGCCGACACCTACCGTTACGACTTCTCCTGATGCCGTGGAGGCCGTCACCGACACTGTGGTCGCACCCCCTCCTGCCGAGCCTGATTTCTCATGGGTTCCTGCGGAACTCGAATTCGCTCAGCATGAAGTGGAGAAGTGCTTGGATTACATCAACACGCCAGGTGCAGACCATTCGGGACGTTTCAAGGCGAGTTTCCAGGAGTGGACCGAGTATAAGTACCGTCTGAGACAGATGGTGCTCCACAAGTCCTCCAAGGTGCCTGTGCGCCCTGCCGTCCAGAAAGACTATTAATTCTTGACAGGGCGATAGTACCTCTTATCGCATCCGCTCAGCGAAGCGGGGTCGAATGCGAAGGGGTCTATCCCCTCCCCCTGTTTTCCGTTCAGATCCATGCCGACTACCATGGCATCGGCATCCCTCATATGCCTTGTGAACAGAGCATATCTCATGGCATCGCAGGCGTGATTGTTTTCGTCGATGGGTTCGTCGATGTATTTATCCTGATTGGCGGGGTCTTTCTTCCAGGTGTACCCGACTATCTCCTTCGCACCCATATCCCCGTATTTCCCGCTGTCGTCGAATACTACCTTGCATCCCTGTACGTGGGATATTCCCGCCTTTATGTTCTTCATCGCTTTGTGTGCGGAGAATCCCGCCTTCAATAACTCGTTTCCCCTGTCCGCTTCGGCATTGTCGTAATAGATGTCGTATGCGGAGGTTATCCCGAGTTGTTTCATGTAGGCTATCAGGTCGGAGGTGTGTTTCTCGGTTTCGTAATACAGGCAGCGGACGTATGTCCACTTCTCCCCTGTTTCCTTCCTCACATCCCTGCATTCGACCAATACCATGGGGTCGATGAATCCCCAATCTATACCATAGTACGGTTTGGTGTCCCATACCTCCTGCGACCATTCTATCGAGGACTGGAAGGTTATGTTGCGGTAAATCTGTCCGAGGGGGATTCCGGGTATACCCAACACATAGGTCTGGTAGAAGCTGTAATCGGTCTGGGCGGTGGTGAGCCAATCCTTCACGGAATCCAGTTTGACGAATTTATTCTGTGAGAAATTGGTGAAGCTCCTGTATATCTGACCCTCCCTTTCAGGGGGGACGTTGGTCTGGAATGTACGGATGACCCAATTGTTATACGAGATGGGGTTGTATGAGACGAACATCTGGTTGATTTTCCCTTCTACGGGATTATCCCTTCTCAGACGGAGATTCAACTGATTGAACTTATCCACATTCAGTTCGGTCGCTTCCTCTATCCAGATGTAATTCGCATTGATAGATTTGATTTTCTCAGGATCGTCCAGTCCGATGAAGGTGAACACACTTCCGTTAGTGGGATTGGTTATGGTTCTGCGGGTCATGTTGAGCCATTCTTTGGCAGGACAGCCCCATATGTTCAGCTCCTCGTAGATACTGGGGTCTTTCCCCATGAATACACTTCTCATGAGGACGGGATTCGATGCCCTTACGACATAGATGTTTATGTCGGGGTATTCGAGGAACATATAGACGAGCCTTTGGCATATCGCTTTGGACTTACCGCTCCCCGCTCCGCCTTGGAGGACGAGGTACCTGTATTTATCGCTCGTCCCGTCCCACATGAATTTGAATTGGTCTTGGATGACTATGTTCTTAGAATCTGCGACCGCTTGCACGGCATTTAAGTCCGACATGGTTACTCCGTCTGCTGGGTAGGAGTAACGTTGGTCAGTTCTCCGTTCTTATCCGCATACTTCTCCTGCAACTGGGAAAGGGCGTTCTCGATGTACTCCTTTTCCTCCTTGGGGCGTGATTCCAATCCGTTGATGAATTGTATCTGTACAAAGTTCTGTGTACCTGAGTTGTTGTTCTGATTGGCTACGGTAGCCTTATACTTCAGGTTGAACGTTTCGGGGTCAAGACGTTCCAGCATATAGGTCATGAGCCATTCGTTGTGGGGTTCGTACATCTTGTCCTTGATGGCACTGAGTATGTCCGCCATCAATACTCCCCTCGCCTCATAGGTCTTGAAGAATAACTGTCCGTAAGGGGATAATGTTTCGAGGATGTCATCCCCTGCCTCCAACTGTGCGGGAGAGAGATTGCATACTTCCTCCTCCCCCTTCTTCAGCCAGTTCTTCATAGTCTGGGGGAGGACGTGTACACAGGCGCAGCACGCCTCTATAGGAAGTCCTATTCCGAGATTGTGGCTGATATTCTCGATGACTGCGGGTGTCAGTTTTCTGTCCGCTTTAGGTATGGCATTTCTGAGGATGTCCACCAGGGAATCGTTCAGGGGTTTCTTCGGACTTGTGTCCATGACAGGATCTGGTCCTTTCGCCAATTGACGTTCAGTCATCTGTATCGGTACCTCCTGTCCGTTCATATGCCGTCAAACCATTTCAAGAAATATAAAGAAGGTCTAAAATTCCACTTAGATTTAAATATGTGCATAGAGTATTACCGTAGGAGGTATAGAAGTGTATACTATCACGACAGAAAAGGGACGTACCGACGGGTGTGAATTCGTGTCGTTCATAACCGACAAAGAAGTCCAGAGAATGATGGAGGACATGGACGATGGAAAATGTTATGGCAATTATGTCATTTCCCGCAACAACAATTGGGTATTCGAGGTATATATTGCGAGCGGGGGATTCCGCTGTCTCAGGAAGGGAAGGGCCACCACCGCTAAGATGGAGTGGCAGAACAATTACGTTGTCAAAGCACATCATGACAACGACTCGATGTTCGGTGCGTACTCGGACTATCTCGCAGACGTTCTTCCTGGGGTCTATCCTATCAAGTTCATCTATTACAGAAAGGATTATTCCAGTCTGCATATCGTCTTGGATTGCGGGGTCGAGTTCTCGTTCAGGGTACTGACCGAGGATGGACAGCTTACCAAGACTACCAAGACTGCCAAGGAGGGCTGTCATCCGAAGTGCGATGACCATGTAGATCTGACACCCTTTGCCACGGATAAGAAGACATGGAGTGGCGGATACACGTTTTCGTGAGGGACACATAAATGTGGACGGAAACGAAGAATAATTCCCTCCTCCCCAGAAGAGCGACCGAGTTCTCGGCAGGGTATGACTTCTTCTTCCCTGACGAGGACCTTCACTGTAAGCCTGGGGAGGAATACGAAGTGAATACCACCATCCATTTGGACGGATGGGATCTCGGTGAAGGGGACTGCCTTATCCTCCTACCTAAAAGCGGACTTGGGTTCAAATACGGATTCCAGTTCGTCAATACAATAGGATTGGTGGACAGCGATTACCGTGATGCCATCAGATGCAAGTTCACCGTGCGCCATCCCCTCGACCTTGTAAAGGGTCAGAAGTTCATGCAGGGCATAATCGTGCATTACAAGACATTCCCCGAGGAGAAAGCACCTGTTGCGGTCCGTAAGGGAGGATTCGGCAGCACGGGTATGTTCTGACAATGTTTAAATACTTTCAATAATATGCGACAGTATCGGGCACAGGATGGGGCTCGATATTAATATGTGCGGTGCTTCCCCGCCAGAGTCGATTGCGTCGTCAATAACAGTCGACAGGAAGCGATTTCTATCATCTGGTCGGGACGCACAATCGACGAAGTTTTATATCATCTGTACATTATTGTCTGATTATGAAGTATGATCTGCGGAACGAACTTAAAACCCTTCTCGCTCACAACCCCCTTACCCTTTCGGAGATTTTCCAACAATCCTCCTCCACGTCATATGCCGATATAACCTCCGCCTTGGAGGATTTATAGGATGACGGGTTGGAATATGTGTGGTGTGTAAGAGACGGACGCAATATCAATGCATATGTGTTAAATATTTGAAGTCGATTTCACATTCGGCAGCAGATGGGCGGGTTTTTCATACCGACCCATCCTGCCTATTTCGATTCGGTTCACGGTGAGGCGGAATGTTCAGGAAGAAAGATATGGATGATTATGATGTATTCTGTACCTATTTCGATAAAATCCTCCCCCTCTCGCTCACATGGGACGGAAATCAGTTAATCTTCAACGGGTTCGATTGGTAGCATATCGCCTGCGCCATATCGTCATTCAGCGGGGACCCTCTGAGCGATTGGATGTGTTCTTCGGGGAAGGATTACATCGAAGACAGGGAGAAAAATGGAATCATCGTGAAAGTATCGAATCACAGTGAGTTTCCACAGTATTCTTACATCTTCGACGGACGTCCTGCTACGATAATGGATCTCGTTCACATGAGATACATGAACAGGGCTTCATTCAATAAGTTCAGGTGGGTGGTAGAACCTCTATCGTAATACATGATGTCTGATGCAGGCACGTTTATCGGTAATTCGCTGTTACACTGAAGAAATATTCCGATATTCAAAAAAACTCCAGCCCTCCATACTTTTAAGCGGGGATGTCGGACACATATCCGGAGGAATCCCGAATCAGTTCTCCTCCAAGGATGAATCCATCTCCCTGGAATATTCGGTGATTTCAGAAGAAAATATTCGGTGATTTCAGAAAAACTCCATCCATTTATATTTTTAAGCAAGGATGTAGGACAAATGTCCGTGCTGAGTCTGATATATGGCGGTGGGGAGGGTTCTTTGGTTCCTTCCCCATCCTCCGTCCCTACCGTAGTGGCAGGAGATAACAATGCTACTTCTATTAGATTCGTCATCCCGTCCAAATATTCTTCTTACAGGAAGGACTTGGAATGTATCGTCAGAACGGGGGACGGGCACTCGGCACAATTCAGATATGAGTTGACCTCCGACCCTTTCCTTCTTACGAAGGAACTTACCAAGAACGGGGGGGAGATAACATTCATACTCATACTGACGGATGCCGACGGGGAAGAAGAGAAGTCGGAGCCATTCACTCTTCCGATCCAAGGCATCGCGCTCGATTCCGTACCGATGGCTCCTAATCAGGGGATAGTATGCAGATTCAAACAGTAAGGGCGGTATATTCGGGTTCGGTAACGAGAAAACTCACATTCACGGGAATAAAACCCGTGATTGTGTCGGGGGACATGGATGCTACGATAATCGAATTCAGTATCCCTTCCCAATATGACGGGTTCAAACGGTACATAGAATGGAACGTGCAGATCAAGGATACGAACGGAAAATACGTGTATCCGCTATATGAGATAACCGATGACAGATTCACGGTCCCCCACGAGATAACTTATTTCGGCAACGGTAAAGAGGCATCGTTTTCATTAATCCTCACAAACGGGGACGTGGTGGAGAAGTCCATCCCCCTCACCGTTCCCGTGATATGGGCATCCGATGCACTCGAACTGCATGACGGGGACGATTTCAAAAAGATATTCAGTGCATTCGTAAGTGCCATCTACCATACGGGCGAATTCACGGATGAATCCTATTCCCCTTCCACCATAGAATTCACCACCGTATCCGGAAGTAAATACATACTCAACATCCCCCTCCCCTATCTCGATGAGGACCATAAGATCGCATGGAGATTTATTCCCGAGATTCCTATTGAGAAGATAGACGGCCTGAATGAAGCCCTCACCGAGTTATCGGGAGCTATCACGACGGAGACCAGCGAGAGGAAGGCTGCGGACACCGAGATCGCTCAGAATCTGACTGCGGAGATTGGCAGAGCAAAAAGTGAGGAAAAGACTATTGCGGATAATCTGACCGCAGAAGTCAATAGAGCAATCACTGCGGAACAGACCATCTCGAACAATCTGACTGCGGAGGTCGACAGGGCGACTGCTTCCGAGCAGGCTATCGCAGACGACCTGACCGCAGAAGTCAATAGGGCAAAAGGTGCGGAACAGACCAATGCCACCGCAATAGCCAATGAGGTGACGAGGGCGAAGGCGGAGGAGAACAGGCTCAATACCGCACTTACCGACGAAACAACCGAGAGGAAGAATGCAGATACCGCACTTACCGAGCGCATATCGACCGAGGAATCCACCAGGGAGTCCGCAGATAACACATTACAGGACAATATAGATGCAGAAGCCACCGCAAGGGCATCTGCGGACGCATCGCTGAGAACCGACCTCAATGCGGAGATAACCGCAAGAACCGAAGGGGACACGGAACTGTCGGGAGCAATCACGACGGAGACCAGCGAGAGGAAGGCTGCGGACACCACGTTACAGACCAACATTAATAACGAAGCCTCGACGAGGGCGTCTGCCGACTCCACCCTGCAATCCAACATAGATTCCGAGGAATCCGCACGTGTCGCAGGGGATAACACTCTCCAAACCAACATAAACAACGAAGCGTCTGCAAGAGATTCCGCAGATTCCACCCTGCAATCCAATATCGATGCAGAAGAATCCGCACGTATCGCAGGGGACAATGCGCTTCAGACATCCAAACAAGATACTATTATATCACGTGTTCTTACAATACCCCAGACAGGCTGGACGGACAAGGTTCAGGTGCTTGCCGTAAGCGGATTGACGGAGGAGCATCGGATAATCATGACGTATGAACTATCCTCGTCGTATATTGCGACCCTTGCCAACGTACAGATCCAATCCCATACGGGCGGAAGTATCACATTCGTATGCGACGATACGCCTACTGGCGATGTATTGGTGGACATAACGGTTTATTGAGGGGACATAACATGGCAGGCATAAATTCCAACGCATCGAGCGGAGTAATCAAGAGATATGTCGATGCACAAGACGATAAACTCCAAACGAATATCGACTCCGAGGCATCTGCGAGGGCATCTGCGGATACGACCCTCCAATCCAACATCAACAAGGAAGCCTCCGCCCGTCTGGAAGGGGATAATTCCCTCAGAACCGACCTTACAGCCGAGACCAACGAAAGGAAAAGTGCGGACAATACCCTTCAAGCCAACATCGACACGGAAGCATCCACACGTGCCGAGCAGGTCGGTTCCCTCCGGACGGACCTCACTGCCGAGACCAATGCGAGGGAGACTGCGGATTCTGCACTGAGGACGGATGTCGATACCGTTACGGCAGGGCTTTCCACCGAGACCAGCGAAAGAAAGACCGCAGACTCCGTTCTCCAAGGCAATATCGACGCAGAAACGACTGCCAGAACGACGAAGGACGGTGAGTTGGAGTCCAGTATCTCCTCGGAGGCTACGAGGGCTAAGAATGCCGAAGGCACGCTTACCACGAACCTCAATGCGGAGGTTACGAGGGCTAAGAATGCCGAACAAGCGAACGCCACCGCCATATCCAACGAAGCATCCACCCGTGAGACCAACGATAATGCATTGTCCGCACGCATAGATGCCAATGCAGAGGACATCGCTGCGTTGCAGGGAAGGTCCATCAGGTATGCCGTACATCTCGATACCGCATCGCCTACACAGGCTCAGCTCACCTCCGCATATCAGTCCGCCAGCGGGTCTACCGCTCCTCCCGAGGACGGAACCACCCTCATAGATCTGAATTACAACAAAGAGTACACTTGGTTTGAGTCATCCAGCACCTGGGTCGACAGGGGAAGCTCCACCATCACCCCTGCAACCAACTCCTCATACGGGAGCGTGAAAGGACAGACTTCGGACGGAACCGTCAAAGCGGATGACGGCTTGCTTTCCGTAAACGGATGGAGCACGGTCAAGAACGACATATCCGCCAATGCCGAGAGCATCTCCAATGAAGTGTCAAGAGCGACGGGAGCGGAAACCACCCTTCAGAACAACATAGATGCGGAAGCGACCGCCCGTACTTCCGAGGACGGCAAACTGAACACCGCCATCTCCAATGAAGTGTCGAGAGCGACGGGAGCGGAAAGCACCCTCCAATCCAACATCGACAAAGAAGCCTCCGCCCGTACTTCCGCAGATACGACCCTTCAAGCCAACATCGACAAGAAGGTCACTGCGAATACTGCGATAACAGGCGGGACATTCACCAAGGTCACCGTAGATACCAAGGGATTGGTCACCTCGGGTGCATCGCTGTCCGCATCCGACATACCCACCATAGCGCAGTCGCAGGTATCGGGGCTGACCAGCGCACTGAACGGCAAACAGGCTGTATCGAATCTCGTCACCGCATGGCAGACCACCCCTGACAATACCCATTATCCCTCGGAGAAACTCGTCAGCGATTCCATTACCTCCGAAGCCACCGCAAGAAGCGAAAGCGATGCGACTCTCCAAGCCAACATCAACAAGAAGGTCACCGCCAATGCGAACATCACCGCAGGCACCAACTGTAAGATAACCTACGATGCGAAAGGATTGGTCACCGCAGGTACTTCCCTCAGCGCATCGGACATTCCCACCATCCCCGAATCCAAGGTATCCAATCTCGTCAACGACCTTGCAGGGAAACAGGCTAAGCTTACCGCAGGGGATTACATCTCCATCGGTACTGACAATACCATCTCCCACGGTTCTTCGGGAGCGGTTGCAGGAACCTACGGCAATGTGGGATACGCTCCCAAGATAACCATAGACGGGTTCGGACACATCACCTCTGCCGAGAATGTCTCTATCACCGCAGATGTCGTAAACTCCCTGTCGACGGCAGGAACCGTAAGGGTCAATCTTGCATCGTCTTCCGCACCCACTTATACCAGCGGAGGGAACATCACCCCGGGTGTAACAGGCATCCTCCCCGTAGCCAACGGGGGTACGGGCAATTCCTCGGTGGACACCACACCTACCGCCAACAGTACGAAGATGGTCACATCAGGGGGGGTTGCATCTGCACTTGCTGGGAAGCAGAACACACTGACCGCTGGGACGAACATCACTATCTCAGGCACTACGATCTCCGCTAAAGATACCACATACGACGTGGCTACCGCCAGTGCGGACGGACTGATGTCGAGTTCCGACAAATCCAAGTTGGACGGCATCCAGGCAGGAGCACAGAAGAACACGGTCACAGGAGTCAAAGGCGGTTCCGAGACCGCTTACAGGACTGGGAACGTATCCATCTCCAAGGCTAACATAGGTCTGGGGAATGTAGATAACACCGCAGACTCGTCCAAGGTCGTGAAGGGTGCATCGGAGGACGGTTCGGGGAATGTCATAGCAGACTCGTATGTAGCCAGCGGGAGTACGTCAGGGCAGACTGTCACCCTGTTAAGTAAGAGCGGAAACACCCTTGCCACATTCACTACACAGGATTCCAAAGTCTCTCAGGCTGTGTCCACGGCTAACGGAAGTTACCCCGTCCTCCTGAAGAATGGAACGGGAACGGGAACCATCACCAGTACGGTCATCTTCGATGATGCCGTTACAATCAACCCGTCGACAGGAGAGCTTAAAGCCACCAAATTCACAGGACCCCTTACTGGTAACGTTACTGGTAACTGCTCTGGCTCGTCTGGATCATGCACTGGAAACGCAGCCACGGCTACCACGGCTACCAAGTTAGGTACTGCGACGGTAGGTTCCGCAACCAAGCCCATCTATCTGAATGCAGGTACCGCTACTGCGACCACATCTACGGTGGGTGGAACGAGCAAGCCGATGTACCTGAAGGCGGGAGTCATGACCGCAATATCCGATACTGTCGGAGGTGTTGCAAAGCCTGTATATCTCAATGCGGGAACCATAACCGCTTGCAGTCAGACCGTCGGTTCCTCCACAGGTCCCGTATACATGAACGCAGGGACCATAACCGCCTGCGAAAGCCTTGCAACATCCACATCCCCTCAGCCCCAGGCTGTAGCCGCATCGGTCGGGTCGGAAACCACCAAATATGCAAGAGGAGACCACAGACACCCCGCATATCTGTCCAGACATACCGTCACGATAAAATCCACCACCTTATACCAGATGATAAGTATATCCGCGTCCGATTATGTGGCTAACGGAAGGGGTGCGCATATGAAGATAGAGTGCATCTGCACATCTACCGTCAATACTAACGTAAGACACACGTTCACAGCAGATATAATGTGGTCTGGAGCCAATGTAGTATGTTGGATACCCAACAGCCTCCCTTCCACTAATGCAAATTCAGGAGTATACCAGATCAGATGCCTTGCCCCCAAGTCCGATTCGTATGGATGTTCGGTGGACGTGAGGGGATATGATGCGAACGCACGCATAATCGACCTCAGAATACTGGAATCCGATTGTCCGTATACCGTTACCACCGCCCCGTCGACCAACCCCTACAACTCATCGCACTACAACTATGCGCAGTATGATACAGGGAGACAAAACTGGTTCTTTGCGAGTAATCCGTACGACGGAGACTGCACCGGGCGTTCGGGTTCGACATGGGATACATTCTGGAATGACAGGTTCAAGATAGGGGAGGCTACCGTCGTAGGAGCATTATGCGCCTTAGCCCAAGACGGAGCGGTATACAGGCTCACCAATAAGACTGTCAAGTTCAAATTGCCGATGATAATGGGGCGTTGCAATAATGTATATGCCACCACTCAAACATATGGGACACTGGAGTCGAATGCGAGAGGGATTGCGCTTTCGGAATTAGCCAATCAAGGATTCACCGTTCCGACATATGCCATCGGGGACAGCCTGTATCTGCAAGGCACCTTGGATGGAGTATACTTCAAGTCAGATGGCGTAATCACCACGAGCATGGCTACGAAAGGTAAAACGTATATCATGTTCGGGAAGGTCGAATACCTGAATTCGACCACTGCGGCATATTATACATTGACTTCATACGGGGTCAGGGCATATACCACCGATTCAATCAACGTCAGGAATATCACTTATATAGACGGAATAAGGATCGCATTGTCGGTGAATGCGGGTTCTGCCTCTAACCCTGTTTACTTTCATGAAGGTTTGCCGGCACAATGCAGTAAAACTCTTTCGGTAAGCGTGACTGGTAATGCAGCAACTGCGACCCAACTCGCAACCGCCAGGAATATACAGACGAATCTTGCATCCACCACCGCAGCATCGTTCAACGGGACTGCAAATGTGTCCCCAGGTGTAACAGGTATCCTCCCTGTAGCCAACGGAGGTACAGGACAATCAAACCTGTCTAATGTAACGGTAGGGAAGGCTACCGCTGATGCAAGTGGAAACAATATTTCCGATACCTATGCCACCAAATCAGGGGATTTAGCCTATTCGAGTCTGACTCTCATGCCCAGTTCTGATGGTCAGGCGAACATTAACATCTCGGCATGGTCTATCTTGAACGGCAAAATGAAATTCATATCGGTTATCGGTAATGCAAGTAATTCTAATGACAGAGTCGTATATTTCCCCGACGGATATTCATTCAGCAATGTAGGGTACGCATCGGCATTGACGACATATGATGACAAGGGAAGTAACTTATGGTCATATCACGGGCGTATTCTGGAAAGGACCACAACATACATCAAGTTCAAATTCCAACAGACAAAATCAGGTGGGCCGAGCGTTACCGCTTCATTCAAGTATTGTTTGACTCTATTCGGCAGTTGAATAATATGTGGGCTTAGATCCCACATATTATCAAATTGTAATTGAACGTCTGAGTGGTACTATCCCCATTGCTCGCTTGTTGGAATTTGAATTTGACATAGCCTGTTGCTTTCTCCACCACCATATCCTCATACATTCAGGCAAATCCGGTACAGATGAGGGACGCAGTGGACTGTCTGGAAAAGGTACTTGCACCCATCCAAGAATATGCTTAAATACGTTCATCACATTGTTCGTCCTGCTATGAAAGAAACATCGCTGAATGCAGAATCATCGAAGAAAGATGCAGAGAGAACACACCCCATCAGGATAGTAGGACTCAGAAAGGCAGTCCACGACCTGTTGACGCTCCCAGGGGGATGGTGTTGCGGGATGTGGGTCAAGAGAACAGACAAGGACACGGTGAAGGTGTGGTCCTGCAAGTATCTGACGTGGAACCCGCAGATTGAGGGATATGGGAAGGAGGGAAAGAGGATAGAACCCACCGTCATCGAACTCCACGACAACTACGGATACTCGTGGACAAGGGCAATCAGGATGGCTGTAGATGAGGTGAAGGAATGAAGAGTTATGAGTGCAGAGGGTGCAGATATCTCTACCTACTCAATGACTACTATATGTGCAGCAAATATGGATACAACATCGGTTTCGTAAATATCTGCACATATTCCGATAGGGTGGTCGAATGACCGAACCGAACCGCTGCGCATCATCAGAACACGAATTCGTCATAAGGAGGCGTTAAATGAAATTCAAACTCACCGCAACATCTTTGATATACTCCATGGGTGATCCCGACGACGTACTAAGATATCTTGGGAAATACATCGAGAAGATTAAGAACGCAGACACTTCTCTCGACCTCCCTAAGCCTGTCATCGAGGGTCATAAGGTGTACATCGACCTCATGCACGGGTCACAGTTCTTCAACCTCGCCAAGACACTCGATAAGAACCTCATCATATGCAACGATGATGAACCGACCATCGAGATCTATGATGATTGGAGGGAGTGAATGGAGTTCTTCATCAGACCAAGGCAGGACTTCACCCTTTCGAGGATAGCCGATGCACTGCGCTTTTTGGAATGCAGTAGTAGTTTCTAGCCCTCGATGTGTGTCTCCAGAGAAAAGAAGAAGAATATCATCGTCATCCGCATCGAGGTTGTCGGTGATATGAAGGATATGAAGGAACTTGCCGAGAGGGTCATCGAGATTCTCATCAAAGTGGGGCATTTCGACAAGAACGACTTCACGTTCATCGAGCCACCCACCGAAGCGGTGGTACCCGAGGTGGACTGAAATGGATTCCAAAGGCATGGGACTCGTCAGTTATGCCCTCATTCGCTCCGAGGTCGAGATTCAGTTGGAGACCTGTGACGAGGACCATTATCTTCTTTATGTCAAGGACCCCCTGATGCGGGAGACATCAATCCGCCTCAACAGAGACGCCGCTCGCCATCTTGCGCAGGACATCCTCAATCACATCAAATTCATGGAGGAGAAGGAGGCGAAAGAATGAGCATCGACACTTCGGGGGTCAAGAGAATGGTGATGTCTCATACCGAGTTCCGTCTCATCTCCGGAAATAACTCCATTCGGTTCCGCTGGAGCTCCCCATCGAGGAGCTGGTTAATCACGATTTGGAGCACGAATTTCGAAATATGTGGAGTTAAAGCGCAGTTGTTCTTCGCTGGCGACATCCTCGCAATTGCCGTGAACGAAATCGTGACGGGGTTCTTCTGTCTGAACGATTTCGACAGCGTTTCGAGTTCGGAGGTGAAAGAATGAAGTGTGACGACTGCATCCACAACATCCAACGTGTCAACGGAAAGTTAGACTGCGAATGCAAGCTTGATCCCCGTGTGCCTTGGGTCATGAATGAGAAGACGAATTGCTGTCTGTTCGAGAAGGCGGAGCAAATCCGCTATAACTGTCGTTGCTTCAGATGCAGTAAACCTCTCGGAGAACTCCCAGTGGGCATCCTCCTGATGTATCCGGGGAGATATGAAGGTCAGACATCCATCTACACAATACCGAGGATGTACTGTAACGACTGCTTGGATTCGTTCTACAAATGGGCGAACGGAGGAGAGACGAAGGAGGCGAAAGAATGAGATGTCCTAAGTGCGGAGAATCGCTGGCAGAGGGCGAGGACATCTACTTCTGCCCACGTTGCGAGTCCGTATACAAATGGGTCAAGGCTCCCGAAGGGGTTGACGAGGATGACGATTGGGAGGATGACGAATGACCATCGTTGAGAAGGGAGAGGTTTACATCATGAACCACTGTGACAGAGATGCAGCGTTGAAGAGTTTTTACTTCATCAAAAGGGTCGGGAACCAAGAGGTCTGTGATGCACTGGTCATCACCTTCTGGAGATACGCACTTCCGACGTTGTACTCCACATCTGGTCCCGAGTACAAGATTCTGAAACCTCCTGTGATGGGTTCAATAGAACAAGGCACCAGGGATGATTGGTTCAAGGCTCTCTGGACTATGTTTGTCGGGGTCAAAGCATACACCGAAAATATCGTTGAAGAGGTGAAGGAATGATGATCGTTAGGAAGGGAAATGTTTTCATCAAGAAACATTGTAACAGAGATGAAGAGTTGAAGACTTTTTACCTCATCGAAAGAGCCTGGTGCGAAGCGATGTGTGATGTTATAATCCTCATCTTTTGGAGGGAGGAGGACTTGCTTCCGACGATATACTCCGCAACACGTTCCATGTCCGATATCCTGGAACCTCCTGAGATGGGTTCAGTAGAACAAGGTACCTCGGAGGATTGGTTCGATGCTCTCTGGGTTATGTTGGGTAAGTTTGGAGAATACTCCAAGAAAGTCATCGAGGAGGGGAAGGAATGACAGATTTGGAGCTAGAAGCGAAGACCATGCGTTTCATGTTAAGCGGAAGAGGGAACGGACGGTGGTTCTTCAAAATGCAGAAAGGACTCGAAGATATGTTCTACATCAGAGCCTGGTGCGGATGCAGACAAGATTTGGATGCACCGCAATGACCTACTCAGCAGACCCCCATGAAGTGTCCGAGGCCGTAGATATGACGTTCAAATCTTTACACACCTACAAATGTGCGGATGGTCGTACTGCGAAGATCGTATCGCCCATAACCAAGGTTGCTGGACATGAGGAATGCATTGTCCAGTATGTATCCTATCCTCATATCGCAGTCATCGACAACGACCATTCCGCAAGAATCTTCAATCTGGATAACGAGGACGATGTGAACGTGATGACGGATGAAGAGGTATTGTTCCCATTCTCCATGTGCGTTGAATTGTAACGACTGAGAAGCTCTTACAATATGGACGATAAAACCGATTTGGGGCGTAAGTCCCTTAGTTTTTCTTGACTTTTACTAAAACAAGGCGAAACAATGTGTTATATACTATAATGCTATAATGTGTATCTGATGCAAGAAGTCCCAGAATCAGATAAAAAGTTGACTAAATACGACGTGTGCCAACGTTGTCTAAGGACCTGTTACCGCAAAGATATTCGCTATTCTATGTATCACGGATATATTTGCAAGCACTGTAGGATAGAACTCGGATTCGAGAAAGATGAAACTTGGAGCAGTCCGCTCGATGGAACATGGAGTTATTAAGCTATGTGCGACTGTGAAACGTGTGAGATAAAGAAATGTTGCACCAGAAAAACCATTAACCAAGTCGGTGGTTACTGCTGGCTGGAAGAGTACCCCAAGGAAGAGCAGAAGAAAATAATCGAAATGTGGACGGAATATATAGAAGAGGAGCAGAGGCGATAATATGAAAGTTGAATTAATCTCGTACAGCAATCTTGGAGAGAAGGTATGCGGAATCGCATCTAAAACGTGCGTTTCTAAGAATATTCCTGATGTGGACGATAATGTGATGAAGTCACTTAGATCTGCAATAGGTTCAGGACATGAAGCCGTCTTGGAACACTGGTCTGCAACATTTGCGGTCAGTGGTGTATCTAGAGCCTTGACCCATCAACTAGTCCGTCATAGGGTGGCTTCTTACAGTCAGCAGAGTCAGAGATACGTCGATATGGATGGGTTCGATTATGTCGTACCTGAATCAATATTGAATCATCCGGATTCCCTCGAACAATTTAAATGGGGAATAAAGGCAATCCAAAAGGTATACAAAACCCTGCTTGCTTATGGAATTGATATGGAGGATGCACGTTATATTCTTCCGAATGCTTGCACGACAAATATCATTGTCAGCATGAATGCTCGTCAGTTGAGGCACTTCTTCGCTCTGAGATGTTGCAATCGCGCCCAGAAAGAAATCAGGGAACTGGCTGATAAGATGTTGGAACTCGTGAAGGAAGTTGCACCGACAATCTTCGAGAACGCTGGACCGTCATGTGTCCAGGCGGGATACTGTCCCGAAGGAAAGAAGTCGTGTGGACGGGCAGTGACATTGGAAAGGATGCTTGACATCGTGGACGAACAGAAAACGGCAGAAGGGGGGCGTCACTGATGCCTAAATATATGGTCGGAATGCCAGCGATATCCAATCGTATCTATGCAGGGCGTGTCACCAAAGATGGCAGTATGTCGGATGTCAGAACGGATGTCACCAACGATGCAATCCTCTGTGTCATGGCGTATCTTGTCAGAATCAAGAATCATCTGGGCATGGATTATTCGATAGATGGAGAGGTCTTCGGCAAGATGTACCGCTTAAACGTTACCGATCTCTCCGAGGACGTTGACTCATCATGTGTGGAAGGTGTAAAGGAATGACCAAATATATGTGCGTGTACTGTGGGCGTGTGTTCGAGAAGGAGGACATATCCAAACCGATGAAGGATTATCCGGGTTGGGATTGGATGCGTGATTCCTGCCCCGTGTGCAAAAAAGGCTTTGACGATTGGTATAGCAAATGTCGTGTTTGCGACCCGTTGCTTCTGCAGAAGGCAATCAGGGTACAAAGGAACGTGAAGGAATGACAGTCGAACTGAAACCATGTCCGTTCTGCGGAAATGTTTGCTTCGAGGTTAAGTCTCGCTATGCACCGTATATCAAGTGTAATGAATGCGGAACAATTAAGATTGGGGATACGTTTGAGGAATGTGTTGAGAAGTGGAACAGGAGAGCGAAAGAATGATTGAGCGTATTCTTCGTTGTGACAAATGTAATTGTATCATGAAACAGGAGTGGGCTCGTGTTATATGGAGATGCGGAAGCTATACAGACCTGTGCAAAGATTGTACGAGGGCTTTCAACAAATGGCTGAATGAGGGAAAAGAATGAAGTGTGGAGGAAATATTATGAAAAAAGGTCATGCTAGAAGACATTACGAGGATATGTGCAATGATGAGAAGGATTATAATGACTTCGACCCTGTGAACCATCCGTTGCATTACTGCGAGGGTCGTAAGTACGAACCCATCGATGTCATCGAGGACTGGAAATTGGATTACTGTACCGGGAACGCCTTGAAATACATCAGCAGAGCAGGACGTAAGAACGACGAGGTAGAGGACTTGCAGAAGGCGGTATTCTATCTGAACAGGCGCATCCAACAGATAAAGAAAAAAGGATAAATAATCGGTAACGATATACTTTGAAAGGAAGTGAAGGAATGAGATGTGACAAATGCCGTCATTCTATAGTGACCGTCGGTCAGATCATCGACAATTATGAAGACGTGTGCGCAGTGTCTGATGACCCCATCGCAAAATGGGACACCAGCATAGGCACCGACGGGTGCAAATGGTATATGCCGATGGAGGATGAATGAATGGTAGCGGACAAACTGGTATTGAAGATTCCCAAGGCATGGATAATCGACGAATCCGAGAGGGCATTTACTATCCAGATAGACGATGCGACAGGATTCGTCGAAAAGCTAATGCGCGTGTATTCGAACCCCAACATGGCTGTCAGGAAGGACAAGCTGTGACCAAACTCCTTAAACCCTGTCCCTTCTGCGGGGGCAGTCGTTTCGAGCTTAAAACCACCTATGCGCCATTCGTAGGATGTGCCGATTGCGAATGTTTCATGACAGGATTAACTTTCAAAGAGTGTGTGAAGAAATGGAATACATGGGTGAAGAAGTAAATAAGATAATATATGGACTGGTATGCCTGAAACCATGTCGTAAATGCGGAGGAAGGGCGGTGATGGTTCACGAATACCGTCGGACAGACAGGGATTGTCACAATAGATATGTCGTAAGGTGTACCGAATGCGGATGTGAATCCCGTGAATGCTATTTCACGGAAGAAGCCATAAAGGATTGGAATCAGAGCATAATGGGAGATTAAGGGGTTGACATGAGCGAAAGACAATCTGTGGAGCTGAAGTTCATATATCGTCTTAAAGATGGAAAGGAAGAGGTGCAGACGGGGATCTATGTATTCGATAACCTGACCATCAAAGACCTGTATAAGTTCTGTAAGAAATGTGAAATACGTCCCGATGCCGTCGAGATAGATATGCATCAATTCAAGGAGGAGGAATGAGTATGATCGGAAAGAGATGTGGAGTACGGATGGTGAGGAGCTGTGAGGATTGACCCCCGCCCTTGTCCGTTCTGTGCGAATAAAGAATTGGAATTGTACATCAATGTACATCAGGATTCATACATAAGGTGTCCCGAATGCCTTGGTCAGGTAGTATGTCCATCGGGACTGGCATCGGATATGGACGGCATACTTTGGAGTCTTCTCGATGTGTGGGATTCGAGATGCGACGATACCGAGGAAGATATATGAAATTCAAGTGCAGGTATACATCATGTATCGAAGTCGACATAGACCTTCCAGACGGCACATACTACGACCGCAGGATTCTGGAAGGGGAGTTGTTGAAACAACATACCTCCGACGAAATAAAAGAGATGTTGTATTCCAAGCTTCAATTGGTACACTTCTCAAAACAATAAACAGTTTACCCCCCCCCCCCATATGGGGGAAATGGTTATATACACCAACCTCTTTCTCTTTCTTGCGAGTCACACGTGGCTCAGCGAGGGGATTGCAGTCCCATGACTTCTCACCCTCGCACTTCATTATCTATTCATTATCTATCTTTTCATCTATCTCATTATACCTCCCCCTCC
>OBKV01000238.1_pt1 | contig 53782 bp, 42 predicted proteins | sample 1517301 | NCBI WGS metagenome assembly OBKV01 (sample SAMN04571685, study PRJEB22368) | human gut metagenome | biome: human gut; material: stool | host: Homo sapiens | place: Luxembourg | collected 2012-06-29 | reverse complement strand
AAATGTTAAGTTATTTTTCTTAACTTAACATTATTATACAAGGAGGAAAAATGAGAGTAAGAAATAATCCAAATGCAAACAATGAGTTACTTAGTTATGATAAATATATTGATACTGCTGATAAGTTACAAGAAATATTAAGTTTAAAAGAAAATAAATCAAAGAAAGTTTTTTTAGAAATAGGAATGGGTAAAGGAGATTTTATATCTAAACTTGCAAGTCTTGATAAAGATAATATATATATTGGTGTTGAAATATCAAAACCTGTTCTTGCTATAGCAACAAGAAAAATTCAAAAATTTGAAAAAGAAAATGATATATCATTAGATAATTTATATTTAATGTCTTTTGATGCGATAAAGTTAAGTGAAGTATTTAAAAAAGGTCAGGTTGAAAAGTTGTATTTAAATTTTAGTGACCCATGGCCTAAGAAAAAACACGCTAAAAGAAGACTTACTTATTCAAGCTTTTTAGAGGAATACAAGAAAGTATTAAAAAAAGATGGAATAATTGAGTTTAAGACTGATAATAGATTACTTTTTGAATTTAGTTTAGTAAGTATGCAAAACTTTGGTATGACTTTTTTAGAAGTATATTTAGATTTACACAAGACAGATGTACCAAATATAGTTACTGAATATGAAGAAAAATTTTCACCAAATGGACCTATTTACAAATTAGTTGCTAGAATGTAAAAATGAGGATGAAGTACATCCTCATTTTTTCCTATTTAATATGGAGTGGCATATGAAGTCCAAGAACCAGATGATAATAATTCTATAAGAACAGTTGGGGAGATTTTTTCTATATCTTCTTTTACCGTAAAATAGTATTCATAATTTTTATAACGACATTGCAACATTATAGGTCAATTTGAATGTAATTTATCTTCATCATAATTTGAAGAACTATTAAAAAGATAGTCGCTAGATAAAATTTGGGCTAGATATGTTATTGCAACTGAAGTCTTTATAAATGAATATCTACACCAAGAATTTTCATATTTACTTGTATTAAATACTGACCGCCTTATTATTTTATTTACATTTATACTTTTTTTCATGAGAATACCTCCATTAACAAAATTTTGTTTTTGTATAGGTTTTACTACGCATTTAGTATATCATAATATTAATATAAAGTCAAAAAAAACAGTGCTTAGCACTGTTTAATAATTTGGCTGGGATGGCTGGATTCGAACCAGCGAAATGCTAGAGTCAAAGTCTAGTGCCTTACCGCTTGGCGACATCCCAATATATAATTCTTAAAAAGTGATGGGGTGGATAATGGGATTCGAACCCATGACATCCAGTGCCACAAACTGACGCTCTAACCAGCTGAACTATATCCACCATCAGTCACTTATATATTTTATTATAATTTCGTCCATTTGTCAATATCTTGTGCATATTTTATCAAAAAATTCCATTTTTTTGTATTTTTATTGAAATATTAAAAAAAATATATATAATGATGTATATGAAAGTACATATACACTTTTCTAAATTTTTGTTGATTTTTAAATAAAAAAAGTATATAATATATCTATTATATAATAAAAAAACAAAAAAGGAAATATGAGTTATCATAAAATATTCTACTTAAAAAATGTTAAATGTAGGAGAAATAAATGAAAAAATTTGATTTAAAAAAGATTTTACTTATTGTAATACCAATTATTCTTTTTGCTTTTTTAGCATTGTATATACAAGCTGGATATAGTATTAGATTTGAAAATTGGGTATATGCTGAAGCAGTTGAACATATGAATCCATTTCTTACCAATATTATACGTATAATAACTCATTTAGGAGATCCAATTATAGTTACATCAATTACAATACTATTAGTTATTATACCTAAGACAAGAAAAAAAGTAGGATATCCTATGGCTGCAACCGTTATTGTATCTGAAGCTTTAAACCTTATATTAAAAGAAATATTTGCAAGAGAAAGACCAAATATTTTACAACTAGTTAATGAAACAACATATAGTTTTCCGAGTGGTCATGCAATGATAAATACTACAGTTTATACAATGCTTGGTATATTTGCTATAAAATATATAAGAAGTAAAAAAATAAAAATACCTGTAATAATAATGTGTATCATAATGCCATTAATAATATCTTTTTCAAGAGTATATTTAGGTGTACATTATGCTGGAGATGTATTGGGAGGAATGTTACTTGGATTTGCAGTTACAGTATTTATATATGCACTTTTAAAGAAAGAAGAAAAGTTATTACAAGCTAAGAATATATCTTAGATATATTCTTTAACATATTGGGGTATAGCCAAGTGGTAAGGCATCGGACTCTGAATCCGACATTTCGCTGGTTCGAATCCAGCTACCCCAGCCAAGAAAAGTAGGTATTGTACGATTTTGTACAGTACCTACATTGTTTTATATAATAGGAAAAATCGATTTTTGCAAAAATAAATGTAATTTCAAATTTTGTCGAAATTTGCGATGAAAAGTAGAATAAAAAGTATTTACAAACATTTGTTTGTGATGTATAATATTCTTACAGAAGGATGTGAAAATATGAAATTATAAAAATATTGAACCTGATTGGCTATATAATGTATTAAATTTTATAAAAATAGCATCATATATGAAAAGATACAAATTTTGCAGTGTAAAAATTGATTGGAAAAATTTAGTGTATAATATATGATAATATAGAAAGTAGGTAAATATGAGTTTAGGAAAAATAAACAATAATTCAATGATTATTAAATATCAAAATACAGATAATGTATTAGAAGATATATGTTCTATTATTGAATCAGCAAGAGATTATGCTTATAAGTCTGTAAATATTGCTCTAGTAGAAAGAAATTGGCTAATTGGATATAGAATTGCCGAAGAAGAACTAAAAGGAAATGATAGAGCAGATTATGGATTAGAAATAATAAAAAAACTATCTAAAGAATTAACAAAACAATATGGAAAAGGTTATGATTCAAGAAATTTATACTATTTTTTGAATTTTTATAAATTATTTCCAAACATTTTGAACGCATTGAGTTCAAAATCAAATACGATGCTATCTTGGACTCATTATAGAACTCTGTTACAAGTTTTTGATAAAAAGGCAAGAGATTGGTATGAAAAAGAAGCATTAGAACAAACGTGGAGTACAAGAACATTACAAAGAAACATTGATACACAGTATTATTATAGATTGTTAAAGTCACAAGTTAAAGAACCAGTAATTAAGGAAATGGAAGAAAACAACAAAGAAAATTATTTAATGAATAAATTAGAATTTTTCAAGAATCCAGTAATAGCAGAATTTTTAGGATATTCATTGGATAGTACTTTTACAGAAACAGAATTAGAAACTAGTATAATAAATAATTTACAAAAATTTTTAATGGAACTACGGTAAAGGTTATGCGTTTGTTGCAAGACAACAACATATTCATACAGAAAAAGAAGATTACTTCCTAGACTTAGTATTTTACAATTATATATTAAAATGCTTTGTGTTAATTGATTTGAAAACTAAAAAAATAACGCATCAAGATGTTGGACAAATGGATATGTATGTTAGAATTTATGATGAGTTAAAAAAAACAAAAGAAGACAATCCAACGATAGGAATTTTACTATGTTCAGAAACCGATGCGGATATAGCCAAATATTCTATTCTAAAAGGAAATGAACAATTATTTGCTAGTAAATATAAATTATATTTACCAACAGAAGAAGAATTAAAGGCTGAAATAGAAAGTCAAAAAGCAATATTTGAACTGCAACAACAAGAAAAAAAACAAAATGATGAAGAATAGAATTTATATTTTAATTTTACAAATTTGTTAAAAAATAGGAGAATTAAGATGAATGATAATAATTTTGCTGGTAACTCAAAATCAGCAGTTGATTTTTTGGGAAATGTATGGAATTATGATTGTATGGGATGTGCTATTTCAAGAGGAGAGATAAAAATTCCAGGTGGAATTATATATGAAGGAAAATATACAATATTAGGAGCAGATCCTGAAATTCCAATACCAGGTTTTTTTATAATCAATGTAAAAAGACATATTAACTCATTTTCAGAACTTAGAAAAGAAGAAAGAACTGAGATTGGAAATGTTATTATTTATGCAGAAAAAGCTTTAAAGGAATTAAACATTGTAAAAGAAGTTACTTTGGTGCAGGAAGAACGTTCAAAACATCTTCATATCTGGATTTTTCCAAATTATAATTGGATGGATGAAAAATTTGGAAAAGGAATTACATATTTAAGAGCTATTTCAGAGTATGCTCAGAAAAACATAAATGAAGATGGCATAAAAGAAGTATTAAATGTTATTAAAAAGACTAGAAAATATTTTAATAAATATAATATCAATGAGTAGAGGCTATATGTACTATAAGAATTATCAAAAATTATAAAAATACTTTTTATTTTCTATTGTTAAAACAAAAAACTTATGTTAAATTATAAACGACAGTTGTAGCAAAAAAATTGCCAACTTGTACATACAATTCTTGTAATATATTGCTATAACTACATTTGAAATGAAAATAAGTAACTTTTTTGCAATAGACTTTTCGAAAACGTCTCTCGCAAAGGAGCCAAATTATTTTTTTTGAATTTATGAGACAAGCAACAGCTTGTCTCATTTTTGATAATTAAAAAAACATATTAAATAATATATTATATAAATTTAATTAAAAAACAACTTACTAATAATAAAATAATATTTGTATTATTGAATTTAAAACTTAAAAGATATATAATAGAATTAAGTTTAGTATAGTATATAGAGGTGGTTTAATGAAAAAGATAATAGATATAGCAAAAGATATTGGAATACCCGAAGAATATATTGAATGTTATGGAAAATATAAAGCAAAAATAAATCATGAATATTATGAAAATATAAAGAAAAATGATAATGCCAAATTAATCCTTATGACTTCAATAAATCCTACACCTTTTGGTGAAGGAAAAACAACACAGTCTATAGGGCTTTCTATGGCAATGAATAAACTTGGGTTAAAAACATTAACTGTATTAAGAGAGCCTTCCCTTGGTCCTGTCTTTGGAATAAAAGGTGGAGCTGTAGGTGGCGGAGAAGCAATTGTAGAACCTAAAGAAGATATAGATTTGCATTTTACAGGTGATTTTCATGCAATAACAAGTGCAAATAATTTATTATGTGCAGTTATCGATAATCATTTGTTTCAAGGTAATGAATTAAATATAGATAAAAATAGGATAGTTATTAAAAGAGTAATCGATATGAATGATAGAGCTTTAAGAAATGTAACTATTGGATTAGGTGGAAATAAAAATGGGGTAGAAAGAAATACAGGCTTTGAAATAACAGCAGCTTGTGAACTTATGGCAATATGTGATTTAGCTTTAGATTTAGAAGATTTAAAAAATAGAATCGATAATATGCTTGTTGCTTATGATGTAAACGGAAGAGCTATTTATGCAAAAGAATTAGACTGCACAAATGCAATGGTTGCATTATTAAAAAATGTAATAAATCCTAATTTAGTACAAACTAAAGAGGAAACTCCATGTTTAATACATCTTGGGCCTTTTGCAAATATTGCACACGGATGTAATAGTTTAATAGCAACTAAAATGGGACTTAAGATGTCTGATTATGTTGTAACTGAAGCTGGATTTGGAGCAGATTTAGGTGCTGAAAAATTCTTTGATATAAAATGTAGAATTGGTAATCTAAAGCCTGATATGGCTGTTATTGTAGTTACAGCAAAAGCATTAAAATATAATGGTGGATGTAATATAGATGATTTAGAAAATAAAAATCTAGAAGCCTTAGAAAAAGGTATAGTAAATTTACAAAAGCATATAGAAAATGTAAAGAAATTTAATATACCTATTGTTGTATGTATTAATAAATATAATACTGATACTGATGAAGAAATTATATATATAAAAGAATTTGTAAAAAATATGGGAGTAGAAGCAGAAGTATCAACTGCATATTTAGAAGGATCTAAGGGAGCGTTAGAACTGGCTAAGTTAGTAAAGAAAACTTTAGGTAATACAAGTTCTAAGTTTAATTATATATATAAAGATAGTGATAATATAAAAGAAAAAATAGAAAAAGTTTCTAAAGAGATTTATGGAGCAACAAATGTAGAATATTTAAATGATGTAAAAGAAAAAATAATGAATTTAGAAAAAATGGGATATAAAGAATTACCAATATGCATAGCAAAAACACCCGCCTCATTAAGTGATAATCCAAAATTACTTGGCAGACCAACAGATTTTACTATACATGTTAGGGATATAAAAGTATCAAGTGGTGCAGGATTTATAGTTGTATATACTGGTGATATATTAACAATGCCTGGTCTTGGTAAGCATTCTAAATATGAAAAATTTTAAATAATAAAAAACTAAAAATGTAAATAACTATTTACATTTTTTTCTTTTTGATATATTATAATATGTAATAGTTTAGTGGGGAGTTTTTTATGAAATTAGATTTAATATTTCAAATGGATAACAAAAATGAATTAGCTTACGAGATTACAGAGACTTTTAAAAAAGAGCCTAAGAAAGCTTACTTTTTCTGCGGGAATATAAAAGATTCTGGATTTAGAATTTTAGAAGAAGAATTTATTGATAGGAAAACTAAAATATTCTTTGCAATGGGAATTGACAAAAAAAATACAACAAGAGGTATCTTAGAAGATATACTAAGATATACAAAAGATGTGTATTATTTTTCTAATAATAAAGAGATTGAGTTTAATTCTAATATATTTGTATTTGAGTGTGCAAAAGAAGCAGTAATGTACTCTTTTTCAGGAAGTATATCTGATTCTTTGTTAAAAGATGATATTTTAGTTTATACTAAAGTAATTTTTGATTTAGAAGATGATAAAGAGGCAAAAGAATATAAAGATAAAATAAGGGCTATAGTAAAGACTGTAGAAAAGGAAAAATTTGAAAAACTTACAAAAGAAAAAATAGAAGAGTTAATAGATAGTAAAGAAATATTTAGTAATAAGCAATATGTTCATAATGTTAAAAGTATATCAGAATTACTTGGTAAAAAAGAAGAAAAAGATGAGGAAAAAAATACAAGAACAAATGAAGAAATATTTGGTAATGATGTAAAAATTCCTAAAATTGATTTATCAGGTAGTGATATTGATATTGAATTTGATGATATTGAACTTGTAGATGATAATAAAAAAGAAGATAAAGGAAATAATAAATCAAATGAATTAGAATTAGATATAACTGATTCTAAAGAAATTCAAGATTTATCTAAATTAAGTGAAATTGTAGGATATAATGCAAATGAAAATGATAAGATAGATAAAAATAGTGAACTTTATGATAAAGATTTAGAAAATTTTGAATTTAATGAAAATGATACTATAGATATTAATGATTTATTGTTTTCAAAAGCGGATATTAAATTAGAAGTAGATAATAAAAAAACTCAAAATAAAAAAGAAGAAAAAGCGGAAGATTTAGTTAAAGTAAAGAAGTTAGATTTAAATAATGTGAGCAATTACATTTATGAATTACCTTCTAGAGGATCAAAAGGACAAGATTTAACTTGTTTAAAAATACCAAATTATATTCAACTTATGATTCCTAGTTTTTTTGAATTAACAGATAAAGGAAAAAATATTGATATCGATGGTATAAATTATAAAATGAGGAATATAAATCTTGAAATTGTAGATGTAAAAAATTCACAAAAATATACAGATAGAGATGCTAAGATTATGCATAAATCAGGTCAGACATATATAAAAATAGATTCTGATCAATTAAAGAATGTTCAGTACAGTGAAAATGATATAGCAAGAATAATAAAATTATCTTCTGATGTATTTCATATTGAAATAATATCAAAAGATTTACAAGAATATAAACTTTGGTCAAAATTATGTACTCAAAATTTTAAATCATCTAATAGAAAATATGGAGTAATGTGATGTTTAGTGTTAAAATATTTAAAGAAGAAGATATGAATCGTATACTAAAAAGCATGTTAAAAAATGGTGAAGAATTAAAATGTAAACTTTGTGCTATGGTTACAATAACAGATGATAATATACTTAAATTAAAAGAACTAGAAAATATGGATAGCGTTATAGGAAGTATTTCAAAAAACATTACTAAAGGATATTGTTATCTTGGTGTTACTGAAAATGAAATATTAGTAACTATACTTAACTCAATTGATATTTCGAAAATAAATAATCGTTTAAGAATACCACTTGATGAAATATCAAGTATAGAAGTAGCAAAAAGTTTGTTTAGTAAGAATATTAAAGTAAAAATCACGTTAAGAGGAAATGCAATTATAAATTTATATGTAACAAGTAGCGTATTAACTTATGGTATGCTAAGTCAAAAAGCTAATGCATCAGAATTTTTTAAAATTTTATCTGAGCTATAATAATATTTTAGAATTAAAAAGTGTAAGAAATAATTAAAAACTCTTATACTTTTTTCTTTATTATAAAGCTTTAAATTTGTCAAAATTACTTGAAAAAGAGCGGTTTTTGTAATATAATCTAAGAGATTAAAGGGGAATTGATATGCAACTAAAAAAAATAGAATTACAAGGTTTTAAATCTTTTGCAGATAAAACAGAAATAGTATTTTTGGATGGAATAACAACGATTGTAGGACCAAATGGAAGTGGTAAGAGTAATATTTCTGATGCACTTCGTTGGGTGCTAGGAGAGCAAAGTGTAAAAACTCTTAGAGGTTCTAAAATGGAAGATGTTATCTTTGCTGGTACACAACTAAGAAAAAAGGTTGGATTTGCGGAAGTTTCAATGTATTTAGATAATAGTGATGGTACACTTCCTGTTGAATATAAAGAAGTTGTTGTAACAAGGCGTGTGTATAGAACGGGAGAAAGTGCATATTTAATAAATGATAATGAATGTAGATTAAAAGATATACAAGAGTTATTTATGGATACTGGTGTTGGTAAAGATGGTTATAGTATAATTTCTCAAGGAAAAATAGATGAAATTTTATCTAGTAAATCTGAAGAAAGAAGACATATTTTTGAAGAGGCATCTGGTATAGTAAAATATAGAACAAGAAAAGAGGAAGCAGCAAAAAAACTTGCAAATACAGAAATAACTTTAAGTAGAGTAAATGATATATTAGTTGAAATAGAAAATACTATTGGTCCACTTGAAAAAAAAGCTACAATAGCTAAGAAATATTTAGTTTTAAAAGACGAATTAAAACAGTATGATATAAAAGCTTTTATTAATCAGGTAAACGATAATAACATAAATATACAAAAGCTTGATGATATAATTGATACATATGAAAGTGATATTGAAAAAGAAAATACAAATGTATCAAATATTGAAGAAGAAAAAGAAAAGATTAAAGAAAGACTACAAGAAGTCACTTTAAAAATAGAGGAAACACAAACTAGTTTTTATGAAATGAATAGCAAACTAGAAAAATTAAATTCTAGTATAGATCTTTCTAATTCAAATATACAAAATAGTAAACAAAATATTTTAAGATTAAATAATGAAATAAAAGAAGATAATGATAAGATTATTCTTTTAAAAGAAGAGATAGAAAAAAGACTTGAAAAAAGAAAGTCTATGTCTGATAATAAAGTAAAGTTTGAAAATGAATTAAAAGAAAAACAAGATGCTTTAAATGAAATACTACTTACTTTGGATAGTAGAGGTGTAGAAATTGAAGAATTAAAACAACAAATTGATGATGCTGAAGAAAGAAAATATGATTTAAAAGTTGAGTTAAGTAGTATGCAAGCAACAATTGATGCAAATAATTTACAACTTGATGAAAAGAAAAAATTAATTGAAAAAAGTATAACACAAAAGGATAGTATTAGTTCTACTAAAGATGATATTTATTTAGAACTTAATAAAAAAGTTAAAGAGAAAAATAAATTACAAGAAGATATAGATTATATATCTAAAGAAAAAGAAGAGAAAAACAATAAATTAAATGAATATAAAACTGAAGAAAATAAAATGAAGCAAGAACTATTGATGCTAAACTCAAAGCATAATTATCTTGTAAACTTAGAAAAGGAAAATGAAGGATATTATAAAAGTGTTAAAGAGGCTTTAGATTATTCTAGAAATAACAGAAATGTATATGGTACTTTAGCAAGTATTATATCAACTGATGAAAAATATGAGTATGCAATAGAAATAGCACTTGGTGGTTATTTACAAAATATAGTTGTACAAGACGAGACTGATGCAAAAGATATTATAGATTATTTAAAACAAAATATGCTTGGAAGAGCAACATTTTTACCACTAGGATTAATTAAGGATACAAAATTTGATTTAAAAAATAAAGTTTCTAAATTACAAGGAGTAGTTGGCATTGCATCAGATTTAGTAAAATATGATAATAAATTTGAAAAAGTTATAAATCTAGCTCTTGGCTCAACAGTGATAGTAGATAATTTAGAAAATGCTATAAAAATATCAAAAAACTTTAGAAATTCAGTTAGAATAGTTACCTTAGATGGAGAATTAATAGCAACTACTGGTAGTATAACTGGAGGTCAAACATCTAAGAATAAAACTGGACTTTTAGGTAGAGCAGAGAAGATACAAAAATTAAAAGAGAAAATAGAAGAAAAACAAAATAAATTAGATGAGTTTGTTAAAGAGTATGCTAATTTGGAAGAAAGCATAAAAGGTTTAGATAAAGAACTTTTAGAAAATAAAGAAAAACTAGATTCATTAAATGTAGAAGTGGCTACATATAATGAAAAATATGAAAATATTAAAAAAGAGCTTGAAAAAGTAGAAAATTCTAAAGAAAATACTATAAATGCGTTAAAATATTTTGAAGAACAAAACGTTAAATTAAATTCAAAAATAGAAGAATATGAAAATGAAATCTCAAACATTGATGAAATGAATTTAAATAAGCAAGAAATTGTAGATGAATATGCTAGATTTAATAAAGAAAAGCAACAAGAAATTGACTTTTTAAATGAAGATGTTGTTAATCTTAAAATTTCACTTTCTTCTTTTGATGAGAGTGTTGCATCAATTGATGAAATGAAAGAGAAGATAGAACAAGATATAAATAATTTTGAATTTGGAATTAATAGAAAAAAAGAACAAATAACAAGTGAAGAAAACGAGATTAAATCACTTGAAGAACAAATAAATAACTTTAACGAACAAATAAAAGAACAATCTACATTTAAAGAAGAATACTCAAAAATTTCTGAAGAATTAAAAAATGATAAAGATGAATTATCTAAAAAACAAGAACAAAATGAAATTAATTTGTTAGATACTATTAAAAGAATAGATAGAATTAAAGAAGAAAAATCAAAAGTTGAGTCAAAGAAAGTAAAATATGATATTGAGCTAGAAAATTTAAAAAATAAAATGTGGGATGATTATGAGATTACTATTAGCAGTGCAAAGAAATTTATCGAAAATCTTCCAGAAGAAGAACTTGATGCAAAACAAATAAATAAGAAAGCAGAAAGTATACGAAAAGAAATTAAAGACCTTGGGGAAGTGAATGTAGGAGCAATAGAAGAATATAAATCTACAAAAGAAAGATATGACTTTATATCTAATCAAAAAGAAGATTTGGAACAAACTAAAAATAAGTTAAATAATTTGATTAATAATATGACTTCTATAATGAAAACTCAATTTGAAAAACAATTTAAAATTATAACTGAAAACTTTAATGAGACTTTTAAAGAATTATTTGGTGGTGGAAAAGCTGAACTTAAACTTTCTGATGAGAGTAATATATTAGAAAGTGGAATTGAAATTGAAGTTCAACCACCTGGTAAAAAGCTACAAAATATGATGTTACTTTCCGGTGGAGAAAGAGCTTTAACAGCTACTGCTTTGTTATTTGCAATTTTAAAAATAAAATCTCCTCCATTTTGTATATTAGACGAAATAGAAGCAGCACTTGATGATGTAAATGTACATAGATTTGCAGAGTATATAAAGAAATATTCTAAAAAAACACAGTTTATAGTTATTACACATAGAAAAGGTACTATGGAGGTTGCATCTTCAACTTATGGTGTTACAATGCAAGAATATGGTATTTCTAAAATAGTTTCTATGAAATTAAAATAAAAATATTCCCTCAAGTTATTCTAAACTTGGGGGAATTAAAGTTTTAACATGCCATTGTACAGTAAAATTGATCTTTTATTATAGAAGTTCCATTTTTATCTATTGCTTTAAATGTACAGTATTCAGATGAAATATCATCAATTTTAAAATACCAATCTTCAAAGAAAAATGAGCCGTTTGGATATATTATATTCCATAAAAGGTCAGTTTCTCTTTGAACAATAAATAATAATGGGCTTTCTGTTTTTATGACATTTGTAAAATTAAAATCACTAATGAATCTATCATGAAAAACAAGCTTTGATGTCCCATCCTTTCTTATTAATTGTTTAAATTCATAGCTTAAATACTTAATATCATAAAACCATTCATTAGTAATAAGTTCACCATTTCTCGTAATTATATTAAAACGGCCTGTTTCATCTTGAATCACTTTTGGAAGTGAAATCTTTAGTTCTGTAAAATTGAATTCATCTTCAAATTCATTTATATAGAATCTAAACCAGTTTTTAAATTTAAAATTTCCATTTCCATCTAATATATTCCATACTCTAGTGTCATTTTTATATGCAAAATAAATATAGTTATCAGGTTTATTATTTGAAAGTAAATGGCTATAATAAATGCTACATTTATCCATATTTTGGATTGGCATCTTCCGATTTTGCATAATAATACACCTCTCAATTAATATATTTTAAGTCATTATATCATATAAAATTTTCATTTTAAATAGTTTTTAAAAAAAAATTACCAGTTGACAACAAAACAAATGTTTGGTATAATTTTATAAATAGGTGATAATATGAGAGATATATTACATTGTGATTTAAACGGTTTTTTTGCTTCTGTAGAATGTTTAAAAAGACCAGAACTTAAGAATGTACCTATGGCTGTATGTGGTGATCCTGATACTAGACATGGTGTAATACTTGCTAAAAATGAGATAGCTAAAAAGTACGGAGTTGTAACAGCAGAAACAATATATTCAGCTAAGAAGAAATGTCCAAAACTTGTACTTGTAAAAAGTAATCATAGTGATTATATTAAATATTCTAAATTAGTGAATAATATATATTTAAAATATACAGAAAAAGTTGAACCTTTTAGTATAGATGAATCTTTTTTAGATGTAACTGAAAGTAAAAGCTTATTTGGAACTCCTTATGAAATAGCATATAAAATTAAAGAAGATGTAAAAAATACATTAGGACTTACAATTTCTGTTGGTGTTTCTTTTAATAGAATACTTGCAAAAATGGGAAGTGACTTAAAAAAGCCAGATGCAATAACTGTTCTTTCAAAAGAAAACTTTAAGGATATATTGTTTCCATTACCGGTAAAAGATTTAATTTTTTGTGGTAAATCAACTTGTAATACTTTAAATAAAATGAGAATTGAAACAATAGGAGATTTAGCAAATAGTGATGTTAATAGAATAACTAAAAAGCTTGGTAAGATGGGGCTTATGTTATATAACTATGCAAACGGAATTGATAGTGATAAAGTAGAAAAGTATGGAACAAAACATACACCAAAAAGTGTTAGTAAAGGAGTAACTTTTCCAAAGGATATAACAAGTATAGAAGAACTTAGCAATATAATTAGAAAATTATCTGATTATATATCTACTAATTTAAGAAAGAATGGTTTAACTTGTAGTGTTGTATGTATTAGTATAAAAGATAATATGTTTTGTGTAATAAATCGTCAAAAACAGATTTTTAAGACAGATTTATATCAGGATATATCTAATGTGGCTATAAGTATTTTAAAGGAAAATTATACGGATAATAGACCAATAAGAGCAATTACAGTTAGTGTCTCAGGTTTAGAATCACAAGATGACCAAGTACAACTTGATATATTTACACTTAACAGTAACAAGAAAAATGATTTAACTAAAGAAAAGCTAGAAAATGTTACAAAAACGATTGACAATATTCGTAATAAATTTGGTGATAAAATTACTTTTGGAAGTATGATTGAAAAAGAAAAGAATATAAATGAAGAGAAGTGAGTTTCACTTCTCTTTTTACTATTCATTTTCTTTTTTGTTTGTTATTTCTTCCATAAGCAATAAATTTTCCCATTTTGCATCAATTTCTTTTTGTAACTCATCTATAAGATGTTTATTTTCTTCTTTAAATAAATGTTTAAAACGTTTTTGTGTTTTTAAGAACTCTTCAACAGGAAGTTTCTTTATTGGTTTATATGTTATTTTATATACTCCATTTTCAACTTCATATACAGGCCAAAAACAAGTATCAACTGCTAATTTTTCAATAAGTTGTAAATCTTCTGTAGGATATCCCCAGCCTCTAGGACATGGTGCAAATACTGATAAGAAAGTAGGACCTTCTGTATATATTGCTTTTTGAGCTTTTTCATAAATATCTTTTTGATTTGCAAATAACGCAGTTTGAGCTACGTAAGGTAAGTTATGACTTATCATTATTTGAGTTAAGTCTTTTCTTGGTTGAGATTTACCTTGTGAAACTTTACCAGCAGGAGAAGTAGTTGTATCAGCAAAATGTGGAGTAGAAGAAGAACGTTGAGTTCCTGTATTCATATATGCACCATTATCATAACATACATAAGTTATATCATGATTTCTTTCCATAGCACCAGATAGAGATTGCAAACCTATATCTAAAGTACCACCATCGCCACCTATAGCGATAAATTTTGTAGTTTTATCATTAGGTATTTTACCATCTTTCTTAAACTTAGTATATGCTGTTTGAGCACCAGATAATGTAGCAGCTGCACATTCAAAAGCTGTATGTATATATGATACATTTTTCCAAGCTGTGTATGGGTATAAAAAACTTGAAACTTCTAAACATCCAGTAGCATTTGATATTACAGCATTATCTTCATCTTTTAAAGCTCTAAGTATTGTTCTTATAGCTGGTGGAGCACCACATCCAGCACACATTCTATGTCCTGAAACAAATCTTGATTTTTTATTAACCATTTCTTTTATATTGTATGGCATTTAGTCCACCTCCTTATTATATTTTAAAAATCTCTTAACTTTATCTATTTTTCCTTCTTTTGCAATATCTTCTAAATCTTTAAATACATTTTTTATATCATAAGTAGTAACATCCATACCACCTAATCCATATATATAGTTAACAGTTGGAACATTAACATTTTGAGTAAACATAGCAGAAGTTATTTCACTAAATAAAGGTCCACTATAACCATTTACACTATCACTTTTATCTAATATAGCAAGAGATTTTAAATGTTTTAATTCATTTGGTATTTCAGTAAAAGGAAGAGGTCTAAAGCATCTTGGTTTTAGTAATCCAGCTTTAATACCATTTTCTCTTAATTCATCTATAACATCTTTTGCAGTACCGGCTGTTGAATTTAATACTATAATACCGTATTCAGCATCATCCAATCTATATTTTTCATATAAATCATATTTTCTACCTGTAATTTCTTCAAATTCTTTTGAAACTTTACAAATTATATCTTTAGCTTTTTCCATAGCATCAGAAAGTTCAGCTCTTTTATCAAAGTACACTTCTTGCATTGCTAAAGGTCCCATTGATATATTTTTATCTAAATCTAATAAGTATTCATCAGGTAGATATTTACCAATAAATTTTTTTACTTCTTCGTTTTCCATAAGAGATATATTTTCAACAGAGTGAGAAGTTATAAATCCATCATAACAAACCATAACAGGTAATTTTGCTTTTTCTGCAATTTTAACACCCATTATTGCATTATCATATGCTTCTTGATTATTTTCACAATATAATTGGATAAAGCCAGAATCTCTTGCACCCATTGAATCAGAATGATCATTATGTATATTTATTGGTGCAGATAATGCTCTATTTGCTACTATTAAAGTAAGGGGCATTCTCATACCAGAAGCTATGTATAGCATTTCGAACATATATGCAAGGCCTTGCGAAGATGTTGCACTCATAACTCTTGCTCCAGCAGCTGCAGCACCTATACAAGCAGACATTGCACTATGCTCACTTTCAACAGCAATAAACTCTGTTGTAACACTACCATTTGATACAAAGTTAGAAAAGTATTGAGGTATTTCTGTAGATGGTGTTATAGGGTAGGCTGCAACAACATCAGGATTTATTTGTTTCATAGCAGTTGCAACTGCTTCGTTTCCACTTAATCTTTCTCTAATTGCCATAATTATTCCTCCTTACTATCTTTCATTTCTATTGCTTTGAAAGGACATACTTTTGAACATACTCCACAACCTTTGCAATAATCTAAATCTATACCAACTAAAATATTGTCTTTTTGTATAATACATCCTTCAGGACAATATGGTACGCATAACATACAATTTTTACATTTTTCTTTACTATGAGATGGAAATCTATTTTTCCAAGATCCAGTTTTTACATCTAGTGAAGTACCATCTTTTAATATACTAGCACCTCTACCATATATATTTTTCTCCATATTAACCTCCTATAACTTCATCAAATGCTCTTTTAACAGCTTCCATATTAGGAGCTATAACTTCAGGTTTTCTAGCAAATTTATGTTTAAAAGATTCTTCCATATCTTTTAGAAGTTCATCTTTTGTCATTATACCTGTAATTTTAACTATTGCTGATAACATAGCAGTATTTGGATAATTTGCTTTTAAACATTCTCTACTAATTTTACTAGCATCGATTGTATAAATTTTTCCTTTATAGTCTTTAAAATAATTTTTAATTTCGTCAATTGATTTATTAGTGTTAATTAATATTGCTCCGTTTTCTTTTAAGCCTTGGGTTACATTGACTGAACCTATAAGCGTATCATCTACAACAACTACATAATCCGGTTCATATATATTAGAGTGTATTCTTATTGGTGTTTCACTTATTCTGTTGTATGCAGTTAGTGGAGCACCCATTCTTTCTGGACCATATTCAGGAAAGCCTTGAATATATTTTCCAGTATTAAATGCTGCATCTGCAAGTAGTAAAGAAGCAGTTTTTGCACCTTGTCCACCGCGTCCATGCCATCTTATTTCTATCATACCTAATCCTCCTTGATATATATATTGTAATAATATGCTATAAAAGAATATTAATACATAGTTATAGTATATAACTAAAAAAAAGAATAGTCAAGCAGAAATTTAATATATAAAGTCAAGAAAAAACTCATAAACAACAATTCGTGTTTATGAGTTATGATTATAATATTGAAAGTCCTGCACTTGCATATCCAACAATAGAATTAGTAAGATTTGATCCTGTAGCAGTTGCAAAAAATACTAGAAGTAATCTTGTTTGTGAAGTAACAGGTATTGAAAGATTAGATATTATTCCACTACTTATACTTCCAATTGGCACTTGCCCTGTAAGGCTAGGTACTAATGTTACAGTCGTACCTGGCACTAAAGTAAATATGTTATTTGGTACATTAGATGAATATAACTGTGCTTTTATACTTATAGTTGTATTAATTAATGATAGAGCAACAGTTGTACTAAAGTAAGCAGTAATAGAAGTTATAATTCCATCTCTTGGCATTGAAAATGCAAAATTAGTATTAGTTCTTGCTGGATTTGTTAAATCTATTGTGGTAGTAAGTTGTGAAATACCACATGTACTATCGCCAAATCCAATAAATGCTGGTATCCCTTCTGCACCACTATCTATAGTTGTTATTGTTATAGGAGTACCAGAAGCAAAAGGAATAATAGATCCATTACCATTTGCACCAGTAGGCCCAGTAGGACCGGTAGGACCAGTGGCACCTGTTGCTCCATTTATACCATTTGCACCAGTTGGACCTGTTGCTCCAGTAACTCCAGTTGGTCCAATTGGACCAGTAGCACCAGTTAAACCTTGAGGACCTTGAATACCCTGAATACCTTGAACACCTTGTGGTCCTGTAACACCAGTAGGACCTTGAATTCCTTGATTACCTTGAGGACCTTGTGGTCCTATTGCACCAGTAGGTCCAGTAGGACCTACTGGACCTGTTACACATACGATTTCTGTACAAGGACAACAGCAGCAACATTCATCATTATTATTAGAATTTAAATTTTGATTTATCATGTTAAGCTCCTTTCCGTGTTATTAATATATTTTATTAAACCAATTATTTATATTTATCGCTATTGTTAAAAAAAGCTTTGTTATTTAGATAGATTTTATCATTTGGTTTTATTTTCCCAGCCTTTTCGTTATATTCTTTAGAAATATCATATTCACCTAATTTATAATAACATATACAAAGTTGAAGGTAGGGAATATATCCATAATAATCTATTAAACAAAAACCGCCATTTTGTATATTAGGTTTTCTACTTACTGCAAGTTTATACCAAAATATAGCTATATTATATTGTTGTTTATTAAAAAAATAGTCACCCATACTACATGAAATTTCAGCTCTTGGGGTGTCATAAGTAAAACTCCTTAAAAGAGATAAAATAGCTTCTTTATCTTTTTTTAAAGCAATATAACAGTTATATAAATCAAGGCAAGCATTTATTTTGTTTTCAATCCAGCCATCATCAGAGTCTAAAAACTCATTTAATATATTAACCGCTTTTTCATATTTTTTATTATAATATAATTCTCTGGCATAATAGTATTTTTCTCTTGCATTTAATTTAATATTTTCTTTTATCATTTTTTCATATATTCTTAAATTTCTTTTAGGGTCATTTACATGAATTTTTTTATGAGTAATTGCAGCGTCACTGTATATAACATTTCCACTTGTAGCTATAGCTTCATGAATACGACCAGACCATTTATAATTTTTGCTTCTTTTTAGAATCCTTTCTCTACTATATGTAAAAATTGGATTATCATTTTCATCAAAGGCAACGTTATAATTTAACATAACAATATCTGTAATAGGATTTAAGGTATTTTTTAATTCTTTTATTTTCAATTTATCTTCTTCTAAGATTACATCGTCAGCATCTAGCCATATGATATATTCTTTAGTAGCTTTTGAGAAAGAAAAATTTCTTGCTTTAGAAAAATCATCACACCATTTAAAATCAAAAATTTTATCAGTAAACTCACTTGCAATAAGTTTTGTTTTATCTGTAGAACCAGTGTCTACAATAATAATTTCATCTACAATTTCTTTAACTGAATCAAGGCATCGCCTAAGTACATCTTCTTCATCCTTTACAATCATACATAGACTTAATGTTATCATAACTACCTCCAAGTTTATATAGTAATATATGAAAAAAATGATATAAATGTTATCGACAAAAATTAATTAGTAAGCTAAAAAGAGCAAAATGTAGAGTTAAAATTACATAAAGACTTGATTTTTAATTATAAAAATGGTATATGTTAAATATATTTAATATGTTCGTTCTACAATAATTATTATGGAGGTATTGTGTTATGATAATTTAGATTGATTTTGCAATTATTCCTTGTAGTGTTTTTATTAAAAAATATTTTAAAGCTGAAGGAGCGTTTCGTTATGCGAAAATATACACAAAAGGAAATTAATCAAATTTTATTAAACAAAAAGTTAAATCAATTTTATTTTGCCATGATGTCAAATAGAGAAAGAAATTTAACAGATGAGGAGTTCTTGGAGCTTTTGAATTTGGGTATAAATTATGACGTAGGAAATAAATTTGAAAGAAAAGTTGCTGAAAAACTTGTGGAGCGGGCAAAATATTCACAAGGTATAAGAAAATTTTTGAGTGATTGTTTTAGATGGGCAGCTGTCTTAACTATGCTTGATGATGCAACCATATATGATGTTGCAAATAGAAAAATTATAGATATAAAGAGAGTAAAAATCATTCATTATGATAATTTAACAAATTATTATGATGAAACAAATGCAAGAATAAAACTTTATAGCCCCAAAGACTATCCACAGTTAAAAGAAGAAATTGTATCAATCGATGTAGATGATGAAAAGATTTTGGACGATTATGGTATAGAACATAGTGAGCAAAAAGAAGATGAGGATTTAATATTTAAGTTTATAGCTGAAGTAAAAAATTCTTCTTGCTAAAAAATAGCAAAAAAGACAATTATAGTTGTTTATTAACTTAATTGTCTTTTTTTCTTGATTACTTAATAAAAAGTAATTATCGACAAAACTAGTTAAAAAAAATAAATAATAAAATATTAAAAAAATATTAGTAAAATAGTAAAATATTCCTATGAAAAAAAGTATAAAAATAATTATAATAACAGGAGTAATTGTATTATTTATTAGTTTAATAAATTCAATATATAAATTTAATTTTAAATATAAAAATGAAGAAAATTTTTCAAGAAAAAATTGTATGATTATACGTTTAGAAAAGATAGAAGAGGATAAGATAACATATCTTGTAAAATATAACAATAATAATTTTTTATTAAATATATATGAAAATGAAGGTATAAATTTAAAAGAATTTAGTAATTTTACATATGGAGATATTGTATCATGTAGAGGAAAAATTATAATACCAAGTAAATTAAATAATCCATATGAATTTGATTATAAATTATATTTAAATTCTAATGATATAGTTGGAACTATAACTTGTTATGACATTAAAAAAGTAGGGAAAAAACTAGGAAATTTGATATTAAAATTAGGTTATTTTTTACGTGATAATATAACTTATAGAATAGATAGTATATATGAGAGTGATAAGTTAGAATTACTAAAAACAATGATATATGGAGAAGATATTAATTTAGATAAAGATATAGGTGAAGTTTTTAAGAATAATGGTCTAAGTCATGTACTTGCAGTATCTGGTATGCATATGACATATTTATTATTCTTAATAGATATGCTACTAAAAAATAAAAATTCAAAATTAGTTTTATTACTAGATGTAATTATATTAGTTATATTTACAGTTATATCAGCACTTTCAATATCAGTAATCAGAGCATGTATTATGAGTTTACTTGCAATAATAGAAAAAAACAACAAAATAAAAGTTAATAAATATGTTAATATAATTATTGCTTTTATGCTTATTATAACAATAAATCCATATAGTATATTTAGTGTTTCATTTTTATTATCTTTTTTGTCTACATTTGGCATTATTTTGTTATATAATCTAATATATAGCTATTTTAAAATAAAATTTAAGTCAAATTATATAACTAGATATATATTTAAGACTATTTCATTAAATATTTCTTCAATTATAATGATATTACCATTACAAATATATTTTACAGGTTCTTTTGAACTAATATCGATTTTATCAAATTTAATAATTAGCCCAATAATATCTTTTGAATTTATAATAGGATTTTTAACTTTGTTATTAATATTTATACCATATGTTTCAAACATACTTGTTTTTTCAAATCTAATTATATTAGAAATAATTATACATATATTAAATTTTATATCTAAATTAAATTATTTTACAATCTATATTCCAAGGCAAAGTTTATTTGAAATTTTTACATATTATCTTTTAATTGCTATATTATCCTTAAAGAAATATATTCCCGCATTATTTAATAAAAAAAGAAAAAAGATTATACGAAATATAGCCTTTTTAATCACCATTTTTGTTATTTTGTATAATATATCAATGTATATATATCGTATGTATTTTGAAGAATATGTTTATTTTTTTAATGTAGGTCAGGGAAATATGGCAATAATTAGAGAAGATAGAAAAGTGATTATTGTTGATATTGGTTCAACACAAGAAAGTTTAGCAGGAAATATATTAAATAACTTTTTAAAAGCAAAAGCAATAAATAAAATCGATGCAATATTTTTAACTCATTTACATGATGATCATATAAATGGAATTTATGATACTACTAAAAATATAAAAATAAATAAAGTTTATTATGGCATACCAAAAGAAGGGGAAGATGTATTAATAGATACATTAGCTAAAAATAATATACCTAAAGAAAATCTAAATTTTTTAGATGAAATAAAAATTGGAAATGTAAGTATTAATGTATTATCTCCTCCAAAAAATAAAACTATAATTTCAAATGATATAATAAATTCTAATTCTTTAGTATTACTTGTTAAAACTAAAAATAACAAAATTTTATTTATGGGAGATGCTACAATTGAAACAGAGGAAGAGTTACTAAAAAATAAAGATATAGTAGAAAATATAAAAGATATAGATGTAATACAAATAGGACATCATGGTTCAAAAACTTCAACTAGTGATAATTTTATTTCTAATATAAATAGTTGTATAGCAATAATATCAGCTAGAAAAGAAAAATTTGGTCATCCAAATAAGGAAGTTTTAGATATACTTAATAAATATAATTTTAAAATAAAAATAACTCAAAATGATGGAGCAATTAAATTAAAGTAATATTTTTCCAAAAATTTGTATAAAGTATAAATTTTAGCAAAAAATATAATTAAGGTGAGTTAATATGAGTAGTAAAACAAAATATAGGGTTATAATAGCAAGTGCAACGGTATTTTTATTAGTTGTTGGTGTAGCTATAGGACTTGTTGTATCTATGAAAAATGATAATGATTCATATATGGTAAAAGAAGAACCAATAATTGATGATGAAGTTAATATATATCAAACCGTATCTACAAAAACATATGATATTGAGCTTATTTATATAGATTACTATAAATTATGTGATGAAAGTATAGAAACTAAAGAGACAGTATATGGAACAACTTTAGATAAATTAAAAGATGAAGAAAGTAAGAAACAAAAAGAAAAAAATCTTGAATATACTATTGAGGAAGAAGGAAATGAGCGTTTAGTATACAAAAGAGTTATAAATAGTAATTGTCCTAATCATTTTAATGTTAAATTAGAAGAAGGTAAAGTAAATATATATAATATAGTAGATGATAGTGTTAGTACTTTATATAAAAGTATTGATGTATCTGAGGAACTTATAAGACCTGAGCTAATTGAAGAGTTAAATGAAGGAATAAGAGCAGATTCATTGGTAGATTTAAACTTTATAATTGAAGATATAGAAAGTTAAAAGGAGCAAATTCGCTCCTTTATCATTTATTTTTTATGTAAATCTTATTATCTTTTACAACTAATTTATACTCTGTATTTTCTTTTAAGTCACCTTTTATATATTCAACAGCAATAATATCTTCAATATATTTTTGTATTGCTCTTCTTAAAGGCCTTGCTCCAAATTTTTCATTGTATCCTTTTTCAACTATATACTTAACAACATCTTTACTATATGTAAATAGAATATTTTTTTCCTTAGTTTCATTTTGTAATTCTATGATTAATAGTTCAGCAATTTTTGTTAAAGTATCATGAGATAATTTATTAAATGTTATTACATCATCAATTCTATTTAAAAACTCAGGACTAAAGAATTCTTTTAAAGCTTCTTTTGTTTTTGATTCAAGTAATTCACTATCAATTTGTTTATTTGCAAAACCATATCCATCACTTTTAAAGTTAGTTCCAAGATTTGAAGTAAGCACAATTATTGTATGTTTAAATGAAACACTTCTTCCTTGTGAATCGGTTAATTTACCATCATCAAGTATTTGTAGTAATATATTAAATATACTAGGATGTGCTTTTTCAATTTCATCAAATAGTACTATACTATATGGATTTCTTCTAACTCTTTCAGTTAATTGACCAGCTTCATCATATCCCACATATCCAGGAGGTGAGCCTATAAGTTTAGAAACAGAATGAGATTCCATATATTCAGACATATCAAGTTTAATAATTGATTCCTTGCTATCAAATAATTCATAAGCTAGTTCTTTTACTAAAGCAGTTTTACCAACACCAGTAGGTCCAACAAATATAAATGAAGGAGGTCTTTCTATATTTCGTATATTTGCTCTTTTTCTTAGTATAGAATTTGATATTGCTTCAATAGCTTCATCTTGTCCTAATATCTTCTTGCTTAAGTTATCTTTTAAATTTAATAGCTTTTCAGTTTCTGTTTGTTTTACACGAGTAACAGGAATTTTAGTCCATAATTCTACTACTTGAGCAAGATTATCAAAAGAAACTTCTTTTGGTTTTTGTTTTTTCATTAGATCATCAAGTTTACTTTGTATTTTACATTGTTCTTCTTTAATTTTTGCAGCTTTTTCGTAAGTATCGATATTGTTATTATCATGCAAATTATCATCTTTGTTTTCTAATTCATTTTCTAATTCTTTTTCCTCTGCATTAATTTTATCAAGTTCTATTTGTAATTTTTCAATTTTTGCAAGTAATACATCTTCAAGATTAACTCTTGCACAAGCCTCATCTATTAAGTCTATTGCTTTATCTGGTAAAAATCTATCATGTATATATTTTTCAGATAGACTAACAGCCTGTTTTAGTATTTCATCAGGTATTTTTACCTTGTGATAATCTTCATAATATGATTTAATTCCTTTTAATATCTCAAAGCAATCTTTAGCACTTGGTTCATCAACTATTACTGGTTGAAATCTTCTTTCTAAAGCACTATCTTTTTCAATATATTGTCTGTATTCTTTTAGTGTAGTAGCACCAATTAATTGAACAGAGCCATTTGCAAGAGCAGGTTTTAACATATTTGCAGCGTTCATTGAATTGTCATGCTCAAGTCCACCAACTATATTATGAACTTCATCTATTGCAAGTATAATATTTCCTAAAGATTTACATTCATCAATTAAACCTTTTATTCTTGCTTCAAATTGACCTCTAAATTGAGTACCAGCAACAAGGGAAGTCATATCAATCATATATAATTCTTTGTTAATTAATTTACCTGGTACATTTCCATCTACTATTTCTTGAGCAAGTGCATTTACAATAGCAGTTTTACCAACACCAGGTTCTCCAATTAAAGCAGGGTTATTTTTACTTCTTCTGTTTAGAATTTGTATCATTCTTGCAAGTTCTCTTTGTCTACCAATAACTCTATCAAGTTTTCCATCTCTTGCTTTTTGTGTTAGGTTTTCACCAAATGTATCTAGATATTTTGTTTTTCTTCTTTTTTTCCTTTCTTTTTTATCTTCTTTTTGGTCATCGTCTGTATCTTTTTTATTACCAAATAGATTTGAAAAACCAAATCCAATTTTTGGTTTTGGATTATCATCAATATCTTCATCTGAATCATCCATATTATTAAGACCAAGTCCACCAAGCATACCATCTAATTGTTTAGACATATTTTCCATATCTTCAGGTGATATGTTTTCCATTTCTTTCATTATATTAGAAAGAGGGTCGATGCCTTGTTTCTTAGCACACTCAACACAAAGACCTGTTGTTTCACCAGTAGGCTTTCCTTCTTTATCAAATTTATTTAAAAATATGACTGCCATATTTTTTTTACATACTGAACATAAAATCAAATTTATCATCTCCATATATTATATTGTATATGTAATACAATATATAAAGTATAACATATTTACTTGGAGTTTACAAGCACCGTAAAATTATATTAAAACAAAAAGCATAAGAAAAAATAAATGTATTTAGTTATTAACTTGAAAAAATAATGTAAATGTGTTAGCATATATGTGTATAATGGAGGAGAAAATGGAAGAGTTAGAAAAAATAGTAGAAGCTGTTATGTTTGCTTTAGGTAGAGAAATAACAATAAATGAACTTGCAGATACTCTAGGAGAAGATAGTACAAATATTGAAAAAGCAATAGAAAAAATAAAAGAAAGATATACAGAAAATGATGGTGTAGTACTAGTAAAAGTAAAGGATGCATATCAACTTGTAACAAATAAGAAATTTTATCCACAAGTTAATAAATTTGTAGAAAATACTAAAAGACAAAATTTATCTACATCAGCACTTGAAACATTAAGTATTATTGCATACAACCCAAAGATAACAAAATCTGAGATTGAAAGTATTAGAGGGGTAAATAGTGACTTTGCAGTTAATAGATTACTTGAGTGTGGTCTTGTAGAAGAGGTAGCAAGATTAAATTTACCAGGTAGACCAGCAGCGTATAGTGTAACAAATGAGTTTTTAAAATCTTGTGGAATTGATGATGTTACAAAACTTCCTAAGTTTGAAGAAATTAGAATAAAAGATGAACAACTTTTAGTAACAGATTTCGAAGATAATAACAATTAAAAACACATCTAAATTTTAAGTAAAAGCATTAAATTGATATTATCAAACTATGAGTAAAATATAAAGTTATAATATTGAATTTTTAAATTTTTTTGATATAATTTGTTCTTACTTAAACTCTTTGTATAATTATATTATATCATAAAGTATATTACATAAGAAATTGTAATTTACTTTACTTTTTACAGTATACATGATATAATATATAAGTCATTTATACCTAAAACAACAAATACTATGTTGTTTGGAATTTTAAATTTTGGAAGGAGTTTTACCAAAGTGAGTGAAGTAAATATTTTAAGAAATACTCGGAGTAAGCTTGCAAATTCACGAAATTATTGCACAGGTTTAAGTGAAGAAGTATATTTGCTAGCAGACTACATGTCACTTCATGCTAATTTAGATTTTACACCAACGAATATGTTTATCCATCTTTTGCTTGCTCTTGATGACTTTAGATCAAATAAGTGTACATTTCCAGGAGCGGAGCATACAAAACTTTCTAGTAATATAATTAAATATAGAAGAAGAATTATTTCACAAGCAATGATGTTTAGTCTGATTGTTGATGCTATTTCTGATGAAGAATTTTCAAATGAATTTAGAAAAATTTTAAAAGTTATGCATCACTGGGAAATTCCAAATAAAGTATCAAAATAAAAATGTATAAAAGCAAGTTAAGAATATTAACTTGCTTTTTCTATGTTAAAATTAAAAACAATTACAATTAACATATATTAATTATTGAAAAATAGTCTTAAAAATGATATATTATAGTTGTGAGGTCGTATTATTATGGAAATAATATTAGGTAGAGCAAAAACAGGTAAAAGTAGTTATATATTTGAAAAAATAAAACAGGATATTTCATCAAATATAAAGCCTATTCTTTTTGTTCCATCGCAATCTAGAGCAATGACAGAACTAGAGTATATAAATCATATAAAAAGTGATGGAATAATTGGTGTAGATATAACCACAATATCTGAATACACTGCAGAATTTTTAAAAAGTAAAAATATTCATTTTGATGAAAATTATATATCAAAATTAGATAAAAAAATAATACTTACGCAAGTTATAAATGAAAATGAAGATTTATTTAAAGTATTTAAAAAAGTAAAAAATAAAGAAGGTTTTCTTGATTTTTTAAATATATATATGGATTTATTTAGAAAAGAAAATCTTGATGTAAATAAGGTATATGAACTTGATATAAAAGAAAAGATTGTAGAAAGTAAATTAAAAGAACTTGCAAGCATATATGAAAAATTTTGTTTAAAAATAAAAGAAAAGTATGTTGATAGTGTTGATGAAATAGACTTTCTAACAGAAAACATGAAAAAAAATAAAGATATTTTTAATAATGTAAATATATATTTTGATGGGTATAATAATTTTACAAAAGAAGAATTAAAATTTATACAAACTTTAATTTCTATTGGGGTTAATGTAAGTATAACTTTAACAACTGATATAACAAGAGTAGAAGATATATATAGTAATGAAACTTTAGATATTTTTGAAGTTGCAAATAAAACATATCTAAAATTATTAAAAGTTGCAAATAAAGCAAAGTCTGAAGTAATAAATACAGTTTTAAATACTAATTATTCAGATGCTAAAAATGAATTAATATATCTTGCTGAAAATATATTTAATACAAATATTGTAAAACTTAATAAAAAGCAAAATAGTGTTTTTATGACTATACATACAAATGTGTATAAAGAGATTGAGGATATAGCATATAAAATAAGTAAAAGTATAAGAAATAATGAAAAATATAGTGATAATATAATTTATACTACAGATTTAGAAAATTATGCAAGTATTATAGCAAGGATATTCTATGAATATAAAATACCAGTATATGTTGATACAAAAAGAAGTATTGAAAATTCAAAGTTAACAAAATATATTTTAGGTCTTTTAAAACTATCAGATAAAGGACTAAACCTTCCAGATATAATTGAAATTTTAAAACTTGGATTAAATAGTATTGATGATATTGATATATCATATTTTGAAAATTATATATCTGAATTTAAGATTAATAATTATAACATATTAAATGATTATTATATTAATAACACAAAAAATAGTGATGAAATATATGATTTAGAACGTATAAATAATATTAGAAAAAGGATAACAGAAATATTTGATATATCAAAATTATCCAATGAAAATAATGCAAAAAATATAGTGAAAAATATATATGAACATTTAGTAAGCAACGATATTTTTAAAAAGTATGTAAATAGCATAAGTGATATTGAAGATGTACCATATTATATTTATTCAACAAGTCTTGAAAATCAAGTTTGGAACAAAATATGTGAAGTATTTGATTCGATTTGCAAAATATATACAGATTATAATATTAATATTTCTAGTTTTTATAGCATATTTAAAATGGCAATAAGAGATAGTAATATAAAAACTATACCACCAACATTAGATAAAGTTATAATAGCAGATATTGATAGTGCAAGAATTGGAATGAAAAATAATGTTTATTTTATAGGTGTATATGAAAATGCATTTCCTAAAAAGTCAGAACAAGATATTTTTTTTAATGATTTTGAAATTGAAAAATTGAAATTATCAGATATAGAGTTTAAAGAAACAACTTTATCAAAGGATAATATGGCGTTATATAACATATATAGTGCAATTAGTAATACAAAAAATAAATTATATATATCAATGCCAGCAACAGATATTTCTGGGAATACTACTAGAAAGTCAAATATTATAAATTTAGTTTCAAAAACAATAAATGTAAAGCTTATTGGAGATGTTTCACAAAATGATAATTTAGATATGAATTATGATGATATATATTCGGAAGAAAAAGCTTTTGATTATTTTATTAATAAATTAAAGTCTCTTAAAGAGATAAATATAGAAGAAATACCTAAAATTCTAGGTATATATGAATATTATATAAAATCTCCTAGATATAAAGCTATTATGAATTATTTAAAAGATGATTCTAATTTAAAGGATAATACTGTTGAAAAAATATATAAAAATGAACTGAAAAGTAGTGTTACTAGATTAGAATTATTTAAGAAATGCCCTTTTTCATATTATATGAAATATGTTTTAAAAGTAAAGCCTAGTAATGATTTTGAAATTAACGTATTAGATACAGGTAGTTTTATGCATAGCGTGTTAGAAGAATTTTCATATTATTTAGTAAAAAATAACTTAAATTGGCATGAAATTTTAAAAGATGAAAATTCATTACAAGAAAAATATGAAAACGATTTATATAAAATAATAGAAAAGGAACTTGAAAATTCATTTAAGACAAAAAAGGAAAGTGTAAAATATACAATATACAAACAAAAATTAACAAATACAATGAAAAAGGTAATTGTAATAATAGCAAGAGGATTTAATCAAAGTGAATTTGTTCCATTTGGGTATGAGATTAAATTTGGAGATGGTGGAGTATTTTTACCAATTGAGATAAAATTAGCTGATAATAAATATATGAGACTTACAGGAAAAATAGATAGGGTAGATATTTTAAAATTAGAAGATGTAATGTACGCAAGAATTGTTGATTACAAATCAAGTAAAAGAGGTTTAGATTTAGATAATATAAAAGAAGGAATTTCACTTCAATTAATAACTTATTTAACAGCTTTTATGGAAAATGAAAAAACAGTTCAAAATATAGATATAAAACCAGCTGGAATGTTATATTTTAATCTTTCAAACAATCTTGTAAATTTAAGTGATTATACAGATGATGAAGATAGAATAAAAAAGGAAGTTATAAAAAATTTAAGAATGAATGGAATATTCTTAAAAGATATAAATATATTAGAAAAAATGGATAAAAAAGTAAATAATTCTGATGAAAAATTAATTGATGTATCGCCATCTAGAATAAACAATACAAATAAGGTTTTAGATGAAGAGGAATTTAATAATTTGTGTAAAGAGGCAAAGGTAATATTAAGGAATATGGGAAATGAAATAATGAGTGGAGTTGTTAAAATAAGGCCAAATAAAAAAGCAAATTATTGTGAATACTGTGATTATTCTAATATATGTAGAAAAAACTTAAATGTATAAGAAAATAAAATGAGAAGACATAAATCTTCTCATTATTCATATACATAATCATTTTTATTAAAATCATAATAACTGTCACAATTTAAAAAATCATTTTTTATGTTAAAAGTAGTTCCATCAGTAAATACTACTTGCACACATTTTGAAGAGTCAGAATCTTTAATTATTTGTAGTTTTGATACATCTTTATCTTCATAGTCATATTCTATATTTGCGACCATAAAACTATCTTTATCGAAGCTATATAATTTATTATCTTGTCCTATCGCATAAAAAGTTGTATTAGTATCTCTATTGCTAAGATGGCATAAATATTTAATTTTTAATTTTTGATCTTTTCCACTGTTTAGAAACTCAGAAATTAATACATCATTACAGTCATAATTTGCTCTATGAAAAGAAACAGTAGCATCACTATTTATATATACTCTGTCACCTAGTGTACCTACTTTAAGTATATGATTTTTTGCAACTTCTTCATAAGACATCCCATCTGAATTAATTAATTTACCACTATCCGTTAGAAAATAAGGACCATGAATACCATAATGTGGCACAGCAAATCCGCCAATATAAATTTCTAGTATTTTTTCAGTTGGAAGAACTTCTGTAAGTTTAATAGCGTTAACAAATTCTAACAAAGTATTTTCATTATTATAAGAGCTAAGTTGAAACTCGTAATTAAAAGTGAAAGCTTTACCTTCATTAGTAAGTATATAAATAGAACCTAAAGTTCCACCATTAATAAACCCTTTGATACATTTTACGGTACCATTTATAGGGACTTCTTCTTTTTGATCTCCTTTTACTATATATAATTTGTTTTCAATTATTTTTAAATCGGGTCCGTCAATTATAGGAAAATCTACGCTATTTCCAGTCATCCACTTAAAATCTTTGTAATTTGCATATGGATCTACATTTTCATTTGTATTATCTTCATTAATTTCAGTTTGACTATTTTGTGTATTTTCTTCATTATTATTAGGCTCTTCAGTTACAATACTTTCATTATTTTTGTAAGAAGAATCCTTAAAAATAGCAAAATAAATTGCTAAAATAGAAGCAATAACTGTAGTAATAATAAATATTACAATTAAAATATTTTTTCTTTTTGAATTATCCATAATCAACCTCCACAATATAATTTTTATTTAGCTTTTGTTAATATTTATTCTTATATTATTTGATTTTTACTAAAATCATAATAAAAGTTACAATTGTAAAAATCATTTCTTATGTTAAACGTAGTCCCATCAGTAAATACTACTTGTACACATTTATTTGAATCGTTTAGGGTTATTATTTGAAGTTTTGAAACCTCTTTGTCTTCATACTCATATTCTAAATTTGCGACCATAAGACTATCTTTATCGAAGCTATATAATTTATTATCTTGTCCTACAGCATAAAAAGTTGTATTACTTTCTCTATCGCTAAGATAGCATAAATATTTAATTTTTAATTTTTCATCTTCTTTTGCCTCTATAGAACGTGGATAATCATATATTAATACATCGTTGCAGTCATAACTTGCTCTATGAAAAGAAAGTGTACCATCATTATTTATATATACAAAATCTCCTAAAGGACCAAAGTGCTCTATATGATTTTTTACAAGTTTTTCATAAGACATTCCATCTGAATTAATTAATTTACCACTATCTGTTAGAAAATAAGGGCCATGAATACCATAATGTGGTGCAGCAAGTTTGTCAGTATAAATTTCTAATATTTTTTCATTTGGAAGAACTTCATTAAATTCAATAATATTTATAGTATCGGAAAAACTAGAAGAGTTATAGTTTTCTACATTGGAAGAATCAAAAGTAAGAAGATAGGCTTTACCTTCATTAGTAAGTAAATAAATATCTCCCAATATTCCACCATCAATAAACCCTCTTATGCATTTTGGCGTACCATTAATAGAAAATTCTTGTTTTTCATTTCCTTTTACTAAATATAGTTTGTTTTCAATAATTTCTATAGTAAAGTTCTTTTCTGTTGGAAGTCCTACACTAGTTCCAGTCATCCATTTAAAATCTTTGTAATTTGCATATGGATCTACATTTTCATTTGTGTTATCTTCATTAATTTCAGTTTGATTGTTTTGTAAATTTTCTTCGTTGTTATTAGGTTCTTCAGTTACAATACTTTCGTTATTTTTGTAAGAAGAATCTTTAAAAATAGCAAAATAAATTGCTAAAATAGAAGCAATAACTGTAGTAATAATAAATATTACAATTAAAATATTTTTTCTTTTTAAATTATCCATAATCAACCTCCATAATATATTTTTTTATCTTTTAGTAATATATAGCTTCTCTTCCCACTATATTAATAGTATACACTAAAAAAAAAAGATGTCAAGAAAACATAATTGCTTTGTTGTTTTTTGTATTTATATGTCATTTTTATTTTATATTAAAATTTATTTTAAATAAATAAGGGTTATAAAGAAAATAAGGTTAAGTCTAAATTTTGTCGAAATTTGCGATGAAAAGTAGAATAAAAATTGTTTACAAACATGTGTTTGTAATGTATAATATTATTACAAAGAAACTGAGAATATTAAATTAATATGAAAATACAACATAACAAAGATATATAAATATGCTAAATACAGATATATATAGGTTTAAATATACTAAGGAAATATAAAAAAATAGAGTAGTTAAAACTTAGAAATAGTCATGGATAATGGCTAGGAACAAAGGAGCTTAACTAATCTATATAATATAAAAAAATTGTATTAAAAGCGAAACTTTTTATATATTTTAATTGTATTATAAAGGGGAGGAGTAAAAATGGAAGAAGACAAAAGATTATATAATGAATTTATACTTGGAAATAATGATGCCTTTGAACAAATAATGAATAAATATAGAGAAAATCTAATATACTTTATTCAACGTATTGTAAAATCATTCGATGTAGCAGAAGATATTGCACAAGATGTATTTGTATATGTATTAATTAATAAAAAAGAATATGATTTTAAATATACTTTGAAAACTTATTTATACACTATTGGAAGATCTAGAGCTATTAATTATTTGAAAAAGGAAAAAAGGTGTGTATCTTTAAATTTAGAACATCAGGGTAACTATGAAATAGAAGAGATTATGTTTTTAAATGAAAGAAAGAGAAATTTAAAAGAATCTATAAATAAACTATTACCACAACATCAGTTAGTAATATATTTGGCTGATATAGAAGAATTACCATATAAAGAAATTTGCAAAATAATGAATAAATCTATGGTACAGATAAAAATGTTAATTTATAGAGCAAGAAAAAATTTGAAGATAATATTAGGAAAGGAGAGTAATAAATATGAAGAGTAATAGTCAATTTAATGCGGAAGTATTTAAAAAATATAACAACATGATAGAAGAAAAAAATGATAAATTCTTCTTTAGGCATGTATATAAGAAAAATTACTCTGATATTTCCAAGATTGCAATATTTTTTGTTGTATTTTTAATGATATTTATTGGTACAATATATGCAACTATATATGTATATAATCGAAAACAAACTAAATTAACTCCTACCTATACAGAAACAATTGGTGATACAAATATGAATAATATATGGGTTGGTACATTTCAGTTAGTTTGGAATGAATTTATTGAACAAAGGGTAAAAGACAATGTAGAATTTGAAAATGAAAATAATAATTTAGTCAGTGAACTTAATAAAAAAAGTTTTACTAAAGAAATGTTAAGTGAAGAAGATTATTATATTAAGGTAGATAAAACAACACCAGAATTAAAAGAAGAAATTAGAAAGGATATAAATGAAAAATTTGATATTCAAACATCATCATTGTTAGAAAACATTAATTTTAATAATAATGAAAAGTTTGAAAGTTATACATTATATTCAGTACTATTTAAACAATTTAACTTTATTAATCCTTTTGATAAATTAAAATATGCTGAACCATTTTCGGGTAGTAAAGAAAAAATACAATATTTTGGAATTAACAATGCAAGTGATGAAATACTAAATGAAAATGTAGAAGTATTATTTTATAATAATAAAAATGAATTTGCTGTTAAGCTAAAGACAAAAGAAAAAGAAGAAGTATTACTATATAGAACATCAGATAATAAATCTTTTAGTGATTTATATAGTCAACTGTTAGAAAAAAGTTTATTATACGAGGGTGAAAAAGAGTTTAATAAAGATGATGAGTTGAAAATTCCATATATTAATATTGATACTTTGATTAATTATGGTGAACTGTGTGGGAAGGTTATAAAAAATACAGGTGGTTTATATATACAAAATGCACTTCAAAATGTTAAATTTTCATTAAATGAAAAAGGCGGAAATTTAATAAGTGAGGCAGGTTTAAAAGATATATATTTATCAGTTAGTGAAAATTCTAGATATTTTTACTTTAATGATAGATTTGTTTTATTTTTAAAGGAAGAAAATAAAGAGCAACCTTATTTTGCGTTAAGAGTGAATAATACGGATATATTGGTAGGTGAGTAAATAGTTTATATGAGATTTGATTATGTTTGAACAATATAAAAATGTGAAACAAATTACTTAAAAAAGCAAGTATTTGTTTCACATTTTTCTTAAAATTAAAAGCTGTATTATAGTATTAATTTAGCTCTAATGATTGTGGCTTAAAAACTAATCCAATGCCATTATTTGACCCCATACCAAGAATACTTAAAATTTTATTTTGGTCATAAACAACATTTAATTTATTATCTTTTAAATATAAAGTAACTACATCATATCTATTATCAATAGTTTTTGCATAAGATTTTATATTTTTTCTAAATTCATCTATTGTTATTTGTTCTGCTGAAACATCACCGTTAGGTGTTAATAATAATTTACTTATTGTAACTGTATTTGCTATATTATTTAAAATCTTTTCAAACATGTCTTGTGAGTTAATGTTATATAGTTCTAGAAGCTCTTGATTTGTGACAAATTTATTATTATCTAAGTTTACATTTAAACTATAAAAATTGTAATCAGTGTAATTAGGCCATGTTTCAGGACTAACCTCAGCATCATCTATATAGCCTATGCTTTCAAAGCAATAAACAGAAAGAATATTTTTATCAATACCATAAATAAACTCATTTTTCAAGTTATATTCTGCATCACTAATAGGGTGAATAAAATCTGAATGTTTTGATGTAAATTCATATGTAATACCTAATGGTAAATTTTTAAATTCAATAGTTTTTACAATACCATGAGTTTTACAGCCTGTACAATTTTTGTTAACTTCAAAATCACTTATTAAAACATAATCATTAATGTTATAATTTTTGTCTGTATTTTGATTTGCTTTTTCACTATTTTCTTCATCTTTTATTTCGTTATCTGTATTAATATTAGAATTATCTGAATTTTCTATATTCTCTTCATTGCTATTATTAGGTTCTTCAGTTACAATACTTTCGTTATTTTTGTAAGAAGAATCTTTAAAAATAGCAAAATAAATTGCTAAAATAGAAGCAATAACTGTAGTAATAATAAATATTACAATTAAAATATTTTTTCTTTTTGAATTATCCATATAAAACCTCCATAACATAATTTTTATTTAGCTTTTGTTAATATATAAGCTTTTCCTTCTGTTACATTAATAGTATACACTAAAAAAAAAAAACGTCAAGGAAACATAATTATTTTGTTGATTTTTGTATTTATATCTTATTTGATATATGCTAATATTTTCTTAAATTAATAAAATAATATTATTAAAAATTAGTTTGGTATTTTTGTTACAATTTTGTAAAAATTATTTTAAAACACTTGCATTTATTGAAAAACACGATATAATATAATTGTATATGATTTATTGAAATTTTTTTGTAAAAAAAGTTTACAAATGTGTATATATAAATAAGGAGAGAATAAAATATGGCAGATATTGTAGTAAGTTCTAAGAAGAAAGTTAATCTTTTTGATCGTGTTATACAAAGTGTTGTAATACTTGTTAATATGAATAAAATGAATCGTGCTATTGATGAGCATTTAAGCGTTATTCACAAAACAGAAACAGAAGATAAAAGATTATATGAAGAAAATATATTAAGAGAAATAGTTTTTGTTAAATATCAATACGATATAATGCAAAGGCAAATGTATGAATTAAAAATTTCATATTCACCAGAGATTGTTGAAAAAATAAATTCTACTGAAAAAACAGATAGATATGAATTACAAAAAATATTCCTTGAGATGGAATATGATAGAATAACAAAAGCAAAATTTAAATCAAGAGAAGAAGTTAAATTTAATTTACTTTCAATCTCTTCAGCTATAGACGCTGTAAAACAAAATATAAAAGACGAAGGAAAGGCACAAAGATATAACAAAGTTATAAAAATAGCAGAAGATTTAGATGTAAAAATTCAAACAGAAGAGTATACTGATGAGGATTATAAAGAGCTATTTACTTGTGTAGATGAATATGTTGGTTATATAAATGATAATTATGATATATCTAAACTTCCAACAGATGAAAGAGAATTAATAGAGTTTGTTATTGAAACAATGATAAATGGTATTGAATCTGATATTGATAAACATTTATATGAATATAATTTAATTATAAATATTTGTAAAAATTCATATAGATATTTTAAAATTATAGATAAAATATTTGAAAAATTACAAAATATTTATGATGAAAGTCTAGAAAAAGATATTATTGCTATACAAGATTATATAAAAATGTATAAAGAAATATATGATTTAAAAATAAAAACTATGGTTAATGATGTACATAGAGCAATAAAAACTGAAGACGAATATTTAGAATATTCAAAACTTGCTGCAGGTGAAGATGAAGAAGCTTTAAATAAATTTATATTACAAAGAGCTTTAGAGCTTACTAAATCAGATATAGTTAAAGAAAAAATCAAATCAGAACTTGGACAAGATGAAGAAGTTATTGAAGAAGAAAATATAATTGAAAAAATAGATTTAGATGAAAGTGATAATGACGAAGAAGAAAAAAGTGAAAACGCTATAGATAAAGTAAGAATTGGTATAACTAAAACTATAAGAAAAGTAGGTAGACCAAAGAAAAAAGTTGAAGTAGAAGAAGTAAAAGAAAAAAGAAGAAGAGGAAGACCTAGCAAAAAAGAAAAAGTTGTAGAAGCTAAATAAAATACAAAGTATACATCAAAATGGCTTTTTTAGCTGTTTTGATGTATATTTAATAAAAAATTGTGTTTGCTATAAAATATGACAAAAATTGAGCATAGAATGATGTAAAATATATGGTAATAAAAGGAACAAAAGAGGTGTATATATTATGGTTTACAATAAGTATTTTAGCGAAGCTAATTCACAAAAAATAGAAAGTTTTATAGATGGAATAAAAAGAAAAGTATCGTTTAAAAGTATTCTTTTTGTTTTACTTACTATATTACTTTCAAATCAAACATTTATAACAGATTTTACTCCATTTACATTTGTATTATTTGGAGTTGCTAGTGTGTTTAATGTACCACTGATTTTAATACTTATTTCATCAGGTATTTCAATGTTCGTTGGTGGGACAAGTTTAATGGAAATAGCAAATATACTTGCTTTTTTCATCGTATTTACTTTAATTACTGCTTTAATCAATATTGAGGGAATAAGTAAAAAATTTAGTGTATTTATTAAATTTATAATTTCTTTTGTTGCAGTAGATATATTATTTAGTTTTATAAATAATACATTTTTTACTAATTTATTTGCAAATATTGGAAATGTACTTATAGTATCAATTTTGTATTTTATATTTGTAGTAGGGTGTTATGTATTAATTAATGTAAATAAAGGATATTTGTATTCAAAAGAAGAAAGTATAGCTATGGTTGTAGTACTTTCGCTTGCTTGTACAGTATTTAGTAATATAATTGTATTTGGATATTCTATCTCTAACATATTGGTACTTATTATTATATTAATATATGGTTGGAGAAATAATGGTGTAGCTGCTTGCTGTGCAGGTCTTATATCTGGATTATTTTTAAGTTGTATAACAAATGCTCCTATAAGCTATGTTATATCTTTAGCAGTTAGTGGGCTTATAGCAGGAGTATTTAAAAAATTCGGAAAAATTAGTGTTATCATAGCATTTATAATAGGTAATATATGTTTATCATATTATACTAATGATTTTGCTGACATATATATGAGAGTAAGTGAAATGCTTATTGCTTCTTTAAGCTTGTTATTTATGCCAAAAAAACTTGAATTAAAACTTGATAAATTATTTAATCAAAATACAACTTTAGACGCACCTTATGAGAATATGCTTGATAGTGCAAGTGATGCAAAAAACAAAATAGGTGCTATTAGTAATGTATTTGATACATTATCTAAAATTGAACTTGAAACGACTCCTGAAGAAGAAAAAGAAACAAGAGAGATTATTAAAAAATATATTATCGATTATATAGAAAATTCATGTATAGGTTGTAAAGAGAGACGTGAGTGTATAAGTGAACAAAACTTAAATCTAACAGTTGACTATATTGTTGATAAACTAGAAAATAATGAAATAATAAATCCAAATGTATTTAAAGAAGACTGTGAGTTTTCAAAGAATATTATACAAAATATATATGAAGTATATAATGGAATAAAGATTACTAGAATTTTAAAGAAAAAAGAAAGTGAGAATTCTAAAAAATTATCTAGTCAATACAAAGAAGTTGCAAAAATTCTTTCAAATGTATCAAATAATGTGAAAAATGTACCTGTTATTGATAATAAAATACATATGAAATTAAGAGACGAATTAAAATTTTACGGCTATATAGTATATGAAGATGAATTTATACAAGAAGGAGACAATGTTGAATATACATTTGTAACTGATATATTAACCAATATAGAAAAGCAGAAAAAAGAGATAATATCTCTTGCATCTGATATATTAGAACAAAATGTAATTATTAAATTAATATTAAATAGTAGTAAAAAAGAAAAATCAAGAATAAAATTGGTTTCAGTGCCAGATTATGAAATACAAAATTGTATAGTTAGTGATAAAAAAGATGGAGAAGATGTATCTGGCGATTCATATTTAACAATGGAATTACAAGATTTAAAAAATCTTAGCGTTATTAGTGATGGGGCAGGTTCTGGTAATACTGCTTCAAAAGGTTCTAAAGCTGTAATTAACATATTAGAAAAATTACTGGAAAGTGGCTTTGAAGAAGATAAAGCTGTAGAGATAATAAATAGTGTTTTAAAGTTAAAAGGTGATGATACAAAATTCTCTACTTTAGATGCATTTATTGTAAATTTAAAAAATGCAGATGCCGAGTTTATAAAAATTGGTGCAGCTCCAACATATATATTGCAAAATGGTAAAATTACTACTATTACTAATACTAATATACCTCTTGGATTGGTTAAAAATTCTGATTATATTCCAATTGCTAAAAAACTAGAAGATGGAGCAATAATCGTACAAATCACAGATGGTGTTGTTCCTGATACTATGAATACTACAGATAACTTTTTAACTAATTATTTAAAAAACCTAGATCTAACAACTAAAAATGTAAGAACAATAGGTGATGAAATACATAAATTAGTTTTAAAGGAAAATAAGGGAATTCTTAATGATGATATAACTATAATAGTTAGTAAAATAATAAAATCTAGAAAATAAAATAACCCCATCTAATACTTGTTATTAGATGGGTTATTTAAATTTAAAATATAGGTTTAAAATAGCTTGAAAATAAAAATAATATGATATATAATATAAATGTATCAAACAAAAGAAAAGGTGAAATTATGGTAACAAAAGGACGTACAAATAGCATTGAACTACACACACACACACACACACACACACAAGTAGTTCTTTATTAAAAAATAAAAAAATAGAAGAGGTAAAAAATTGTAAAAAAAGTAAAATAGATAAAGAAGCTAGTTTAAAATAGAAATATTTTAAGCTGGCTTTTTGTACTTAAAATAATTAATAGGTATATGGGAGGTTCTAAATGAAAAATAAAAAGAAAGGAATAAGTTTAATAACGTTAGTAATAACAATAATAGTTATAGTTGTTTTAGCAGCAGCGGTGGTATTAGCATTAAGTAGAAATAATCCGATAGAAAACGCTAAAGAAGCCACATTTAAGTCGGATGTAAAAAATTTGCAAGAACAATTAAATATGTATATTTCAAAACAAACTATAGATACGCTTGGCAAGTTTAAAGTAAGAGATTTAGATTTAAATGAAACAACTACTCCTAATATAAATGAAATTTTAACAAGTATAAAAGGAAGTAATTTAGAAGGAAAAGTGGAGGTAAAAGATGGAAATCTTGTATATATCGGAGATATTAAGCAAGAAACAACATGGTTTAAAGAAATAATGGGAGAGGCAATACCAGGAGTAGTTGTAACGGGAGAAGCAATATATACTAGTAAAAACTCAGAAGGAAAAGTAGATATAGCTACTATTCCACAAGGCTTTAAGGTATCAGAAAAAGAAGATGAACAAACAATTGAAACAGGACTAGTAGTGATAGCACCAGATGAAAGTGAATTCGTATGGGTACCAGTACCTAAAGAGGAATTAAATTTATTTGCAGAATATGATGGGACATTTGATAGAAATGGGAACTCAAATATGAGAGGAAAGATATGGAAATTTGAAAAAGGCGGAGTAACTACTGGTAGCTTAGTAAAATATTCAGAGAATGGTAGGAGAGAGCCTGATGCAGTTTTAGAACTTGACAATGATTTGAATAATTTAAATACTATAAATGCAATACTTAATATAAATCTAGAAGATGGTAATGATTTAAAAGAATTTATGCAAGAAGAATTTAATGATATATATAGTAGTGTAGAAAAATATCATGGTTTCTATATAGGAAGATATGAAACGGGCAATTTTAGCCAAGATAAAATAGTAAGTAAAAAAGGAAATACAGACATAGCTTCTCAAACTTGGTATACAATGTATGCAAAAGAAAAGAAATATACGACTCAACTAACAGGAACATCTGTAAAATCTAATATGGTATATGAAAGTCAATGGGATGCTGTAATGAGATGGTTTTCAAAAAGTAGTAATTCTGATGTTGCAAATTATCCTGTAAATGCTCAAGATGGTGTAAATGCTAATTTTAGTGGAGCAAGTATTGCTACTGGTTCACTTAATGCAATAAATAATATATATGATATGGCAGGTAATGTTTGGGAATGGACGTCAGGTGCCGATTCTACTAGATATCGAGATCTTAGAGGATATAATCAGGCAAAATATGAGGAATATTATTTTGCGGGTTTTCATGGACGTAATACTCCAGATACAATACATTCTACTTATGGCTCACGTTTAAGTTTATATTTATAAAAATGATAATTCGGTTATTTTATAGTATAGAAAAAATCGATTTTTGTAAAAATAAAGGTGATTTCAAATTTTGCCGAAATTTGTGATAAAAAGTATAATAAAATGTATTTGTAAATATAACATTAAAATACAATATACATGTTGTTAGTATAAATGAATATTTTTAAATTTGTACCATTTTGTCGATATTGACAAAATGGTACAAACACATTAATATCACTATTTTTACAACTTTCCTTTGCTTTATTTATTACGTTTTCAAATTTTCACCATTCTTTATAATTTAAAACCATTTATAGCTCTCTTGCATACCAATATTCAACATCATCTTTATTAATAAATTTATAAGTTTATATTATCATTAAAAATATATCTTTTAGCATAAGATGTATAAATGGTGATAATATGACAAGTATAGTTGAATTTATAGAGAAAATAGTATGGAGCTTTCCACTTGTTTTTGTTTTAATTACTACACATATATTGTTTACATTTAAGTTAAAATTTCCTCAAAAATATACTTTTAAAGGTTTAAAATATATGCTAACTAGCGATAAGAAAAACACAAAGGAGGGAATAAGTTCATTTAAATCTATAATGGCGGTACTTGCAGCAACTTTAGGAACAGGAAATATAATAGGGGTTGCAACTGCTATTATGATAGGCGGAGTAGGAAGTATATTTTGGATTTTTATATCAGGTGTATTTGCAATTGCTACAAAATATGCAGAGACATTTATAGTTCTAAAATATAGGAAAAAAGATAAAAATGGCTATTATGGCGGTTCAATGTATGTGCTTAAAGAAAGACTTGGTATGAAAAGATTAGCTTTCTTATTTAGTATTTTTGTTATATTTACTAGTTTAGGTATGGGAGCTATGATACAGTCAAATGCAATATCTTCGACAATATCACAAAATTTTAGTATTGCACCTCAGATGGTTGGTGTAATAGTTACATTAATTTGTGCATATGTATTATTTGGTAATGAAAAAAGAATATCAAATATTAGTAGTATTTTAATACCAATAGCAGTACTTATATACTGCATTGCATGTGTAATTTTATTAATTATATTTAGAAATAACATTATTAATTCTATAATACTTATTATTAAAGAGGCATTAGACTTTAAAGCTGTAACAGGTGGAATATTTGCATCTGTTGCAATAAAAGCTATGAGTTCAGGTCTTTCTAAAGGATTATTTACAAATGAGGCTGGTATGGGTACATCACCATTATTTGATAGTACAGTTAAAGAAAAAAATATAAAAAAGCAATCTATAATGAGTATGGCTACAGTATTTATAGATACAGTATTTTTATGCACTATAACAGGGATAATATTTGTTGCAAGTGGATTATACAAGGTTGCAATAAATCCGGTTTCATATGCTCAAAGTGTATTTGAATATTTACCATATGGTAATTATTTATTTGTTTTTGTAATTGTAATATTTGCAATATCCACAATTCCATGTGCTGGCTTTTATGGGAATTGTGCGATAAAATATATATTTAAATCAAAAACATTATATCAATTTATATTTAAATTAGTTTTTTTAACATTTGTATATTCAGGTAGTATTTTTACTATACAATTTGTATGGAGTGTATCATCTATTTCAAATGCACTTATGGTAATTCCAAATATAATCATGTTATATAAATTAGGAAACGAGATAGAATAAAAATGGTTGAAAAATTAATTTCAACCATTTTTATTGTTATTTTAAGAAGAAACTCTCTATTACAATTTTTGTCTCTTCAAGTGTCATATTATTTATATATGGAATGTACAAGATAACCTTTTTTAGCGTATCTTTATTTGAATCTGGATTTAATAATACATATTTATGCACTCCTTGTTTTAAATTAATATAAACTGAATTTTTAGAATTAAAACTGTAGAATTCTATAATAGCATTTACTGCTTCAGAAACATATGCAGTAAATACTATTTTTTCTATTTTATTTTCTGTACAGTAATCAAATAGGCATAATCCATACGCATCTTTATTACTTGCAATAAAGTTTATATAGTATGGAATTTTAAAATCGATCCGTTTACCGCTATTAAAAAAGTAGCAACCATTATTCATTAGAATATCCTCCTTTTTTCATACATTTTTATGAAGTTTACATATATACTATGTCATCATTATACACTCGTTTCATGCTTATGTCAACTTTTTTGAATGAGTATGCTAAAATTAGACAATATATGCTATTTAAATTATTTTTTTTTATTAAAACTAATAGCAAAATTGTATTTGTTTTATAGACTTTTTAGCCAAAATTTAGTATAATGTAGGCGGGTGATAAAATGAGCTTTGTACATTTACATATGCATACTGAATATAGTTTGCTTGATGGTTCAATAAGAATAAATGAGTTAGTAAAAAAAGTAAAAGATATGGGAATGAATGCGGTTGCTATAACAGATCATGGTAACATGTTTGGTGCTATTGAAATGTATAAAGCATGTAAAAAAGAGGGAATTAAAGCAATTATTGGTTGTGAAGTATACGTAGCACCACGTAGTAGATTTGAAAAACAAGGAAAAATTGATACGGAGCCAAATCATTTAATATTACTTGCAATGAATAAAACAGGGTATAAAAACTTAGTAAAACTTGTTTCAAGTGGATATACAGAAGGCTTTTATTACAAACCACGTATAGATATGGATATATTAAAGGAATGTAATGAAGGATTAATATGTTTATCTGCTTGTCTTGCTGGTAAAGTAGCAAGACAGATTGTAAACGGAAATATTAATGGAGCAAAAGAAACAATAAAAGAATTTAAAGATATTTTTGGAAAAGAAAGATATTTTTTGGAAATACAAGATAATAAATTACGTGAGCAAATATTAGTAAATCAAAACTTATTGCAACTTGCAAAAGAATGTGACTTAGAACTTGTTGCAACTAATGATTGCCATTATTTAGACGAAAATGATTATGCATCTCATGAGGTACTTCTTTGTATCCAAACAAGAAAAACAATGGAAGATGAAGATAGAATGACTTTTAAGACAAACGAATTCTATGTTAAAAGCAAGGAACAAATGGAAGAAGCTTTTTCATATATTCCACAAGCTGTTGAAAATACACAAAAAATTGCTGATATGTGTAATGTTGAATTTGAATTCGGACATACTATACTTCCAGAGTTTAAAATAGATGAAAATATATCACATTTGGAGTATTTTAAAAACAGATGTTATGAAGGAATAAAAAAGAGATATGATGTAAATGATGAAGAAAAGATTAAACAAGTAAAACAAAGATTAGAATATGAAATTGGTATAATAGACAAAATGGGATTTGTTGATTATTTCCTTATTGTTGCAGACTTTATATCTTATGCAAAGAATAATAAAATTGCAGTAGGACCTGGTCGTGGAAGTGGTGCTGGTTCTTTAGCTGCGTATCTTATGGAAATAACAGATATTGACCCATTAGAGTTTAATTTAATATTTGAGCGTTTCTTAAATCCAGAAAGAATTAGTATGCCGGATTTTGATGTAGATTTTTGCTATGAAAGAAGACAAGAAGTAATAGATTATGTTGGAAGAAAATATGGAAAAGATCATGTGGCACAGATAATTACATTTGGTACTATGGCTGCACGTGCGGTAATACGTGATGTAGCAAGAGCTATGGGATTTCCATATCAAAAGGCAGATATGGTAGCAAAACTTATACCAAGAGATTTAAAAATGACTATTGATAAAGCTTTAAATATCGAACCTGAATTAAAAACGTTATATGAAACAGATGGTCAAATAAAAGAAATGGTTGATATAGCAAAAAAATTAGAAGGACTTGCAAGACATGCGTCAACTCATGCAGCAGGAGTAGTTATAACTAAAGAACCTGTAGTAAATTATGTTCCATTATATGAAAGTGACGGAGTAGTATCAACTGAGTATACTATGACTACATTAGAAGAATTAGGACTTTTAAAAATGGATTTTCTTGGTCTTAGAACTCTTACAGTAATATCAGATACAGAAAAATTAGTAAAGAAAATACATGGTATAGATGTATCATATGGTAAATTTGATGATGCTGAAACGTATAAGATGTTAATGGAAGGTAAAACAACAGGGGTATTTCAGATGGAAAGTTCTGGATTTAGACAAGTAATGATGAAAATGAAACCAGATAAATTAGAAGATATAATTGTTATGATATCGTTATATAGACCTGGACCAATGGATCAAATACCAAGATATATAAAAAACAAAAATAATCCAGAAAATATCGTATATACACATAAAGCTTTAGAGCCTATATTAAAAGTTACTAATGGATGCATGGTTTATCAAGAGCAGGTAATGCAGATTTTTAGAGATCTTGCTGGATATAGTTTAGGAAGAGCTGATTTAGTAAGACGTGCAATGGGTAAAAAGAAATTAGATGTAATGAAAAAGGAAAGAGAAATCTTTATTAAAGGAGCACTAAAAAATGGTATAGATGAAGAAAGCTCAAATAAGATATTTGATGAAATGGAAGAATTTGCAAAATATGCATTTAATAAATCACATGCAGCAGCATATGCAGTTGTAGCATACAAAACAGCATATTTAAAAGCACATTTTAAAGCAGAATTTATGGCAGCTACTATGAATAGTTTTATTGGAAATTTAAATAAAATCCCAGAGTATATTGAAGAATGTAAAAATATGGAAATTGAAGTCTTAAAACCAGATATAAATGAAAGTTATCTTAAATTTTCAGTTATAAATGGTAAGATTAGGTTTGCTTTAAGTTCAATAAAAAATGCAGGAGAAAATGCAATTAATGAGATAATAACATCTAGAAAAAACTTTGGTAAATATACAAGTTTTATTGATTTTTGTGAACGTGTTTCTGGTGAAAGTGTTAATAAAAAATGTGTTGAAAGCTTAATAAAAGCCGGATGTTTTGATGAAATTGAACCAAATCTTACAAGGTTTGATTTACTTGATTCTTTTGAAAGCATACTAGATAATATAAATCAAACAAAAAGAAACAATTATGCAAATCAGATTAATATGTTTGATATGGGTGATATTGATAAAAATACTCCTACAGTAATAATTAATAAAAGTAATAAAAAACCAACAAAAAAAGATTTACTTGATATGGAAAAAGAAATGCTTGGATTATATGTATCTGGGCATCCATTAGATGAATATATAGATGTTATAAAAAAAGAAGCTACTGTAACAAGTAAAGATTTGGAAAATGAAGAACAAGTAGATGATATTCAAGAATTAGAAAATAAAACTGATTATGATGGTAAAGTTGTAACTGTATGTGGTATTTTATCTCATAGAAAAACCCTTATAACAAAATCTGGTAATCAGATGATGTTTGCAGAACTTGAAGATTTATATGGTAGTTTAGAATTAATTATTTTTGCTAATGTATTGCAAAATAATTCGTCATTATTACAAGATGATAATATAGTAAAAATAATTGGAAAAGTAAGTTATAAAGAAAATGAGAAAACTAAGATAATTGTTTCGCAAATACAATTATTAGAAAAGAATAAAAAATTATATATTAGAATCCCAAAAGATAAATTGGAACTAGAAGGTGCTGTAATTTCATATATAAAAAATATTGAACAAACATATAGAGGAAATATTCCAGTATATATTTTTTATGATGGAACTAAAAAAATAAAATTACTAAATAGAAGTTTATGGTTAAATTCTAACGAAGATACATTAAAGAAATTAGAAACTGCTTTTGGGGCAGAAAATGTAAGAATAAAATAATATTATTCTTTCATTTATTATATTAGTGTTGAAATATGTCGATTATGTGGTATAATAATTATGTGCAAAAAGAGGTTTAAGTATGGAAAGGCTAATAGGATTTTCACCAATTATACTTAGTGTTTTACTTTCTATAATCGTTTGTATATTAATACGAAAAAATAAAAAAGTTTTTTTGGCAAGTTTAATAATTTTAACTTTGGTAAATATTGCAATAGCATTATATATTTTTGAAAAACCTATTTTTTCATTAATAGGTGATGAAAAAATAGAAGTGGCAGTTAAAACAAATTTTAGTGATCCTGGTTTTAATGCAACTTTACATAGAAAAGATATAAAAGAAAAAGTGTTAGTAAATAGCGAAGTAGATATTAATAAAATTGGTGAGTATAATATAACATATAAATTGGAATATTTACTTGGTGAAAAAATTTTATCTAGAAAAGTTTTAGTAACAGATAAAGAAAAACCAGAAATTATTTTAAATGGAGATATAGACTATATAATGTATTCAAATGTCAAGTATAATGAGCCTGGTTATAGTGCAAAAGATAATTACGATGGAGATATTACAAATAAAGTAACTGTTGCTAAGGAAGAAATAAGTGATAAAAAGTATAAATTAATATATACTGTAAATGATTCATCTGGTAATCAAACAATTTGTGAAAGAACGGTTACTTTAATTGAACCGTCAAAAGTAAATCCTTCAAAAAATGGAGTTATATATTTAACATTTGATGATGGACCAAGTGCTAATACCACTCCTAAAATACTTGATATATTAAAGAAACAAAATGTAAAAGCTACATTTTTTATACTAAATTATAGTAGTGCAAACGAATATTTAGTAAAAAGAATAGTAGATGAAGGGCATTCTATTGGAATACATGGATATTCTCATAATTATAAAGAGATATATACTTCAGAAAAAAACTATCTTGAAAATCTAGATAAATTGCAAGAAAAAATAAAAAAGACAACAGGTGTTACTACAAATATAACTCGTTTTCCTGGAGGAAGTTCAAATACGGTAAGTAAATTTAATAAAGGAATTATGACAAGACTTACAAAACTTGTAGAAGCAAAAGGATATAAATATTATGATTGGAATATTGAATCTGGAGATTCTGGGGGAGCCAAAACAAAAGAAGATGTATATAATAATGTTATAAAATATTTAAGTAAGAAAAGAGCAAATGTTGTTTTAATGCATGATTTTTCTAGTAATAATAAAACAATAAATGCACTTAATGATATAATAAATTATGGGAAAAATAACGGATATACTTTTGAAGCAATAAATGATGAAACACCTACTATACATCATAGAGTAAATAATTAAATAAAAACATACTAGTAGTTATAAAATTACTAGTATGTTTTATTATTATACATTAAATCTAAACAGTATTACATCACCATCTTGTACTATATAATCTTTTCCTTCAAGTCTTACTAATCCTTTTTCTTTAGCAGCAGAAGTCGAACCGTATTTTACTAAATCATCATAAGATATAACTTCAGCTTTTATAAAACCTCTTTCAAAATCACTATGGATTTTACCAGCTGCTTGTGGAGCTTTTGTTCCTTTTTTTATAGTCCAAGCTCTAACTTCTTGTTTACCAGCAGTAAGATAAGAGATTAACCCAAGTAAAGAGTAGCTTGCTTTTATTAATTTATCAAGACCAGATTCATCAATTCCAAAATCTTTCATTAGTGATAATCTGTCTTCGTCATCTAATTCACTTAAGTCTTCTTCTAGTTTTGCACAAAGAGTTACTACTTGTGCACCTTCATTTTTTGCATATTCTTTTACTAAGTTAACATTTTCATCATTTTCTATGTTACTTAATTGTTCTTCAGAAACATTTGCAACATAAATTATTGGTTTTATTGTAAGTAAAAATATATCTTTTAATAAATCTTTCTCATCATCTTGGAATTCAAAAATTCTAACAGGTTTAGAAGCTTCAAGATGTAATTTAATTCTATTTAGAAGTTCTAATGTTGCTTTAGCATTTTTATCACCAGATTTTGCAATCTTTTCGTATCTTGCAATTGCTTTTTCAATAGTTTCTATATCTGCAAATATTAATTCTAATGATATAGTTTCAATATCACTAGTAGGATCGATTTTACCTGATACATGTACTATTTGTTCATCATTAAAACATCTTACAATATGTGCTATAGCATCTGTTTCACGAATATGTGATAAAAATTTATTACCAAGACCTTCACCTTTAGAAGCACCTTTAACAAGACCTGCTATATCAACAAATTCAATTGTTGCATAAGTTGATTTATCAGTATCGTATAGTTTTGATAAAACATCTATACGTTTATCTGGAACATTAACAATTCCAACATTTGGTTCTATTGTACAAAATGGGTAATTTGCACTTTCTGCACCAGCTTTTGTTATTGCATTAAAAAGAGTAGACTTACCTACATTTGGTAATCCAACTATTCCTATTTTCAAATTAAACATCTCCTTTAAAATTCACTTAATATTATACCAAAGAAACAGTATAAGTCAAGAACTATATAAGTAACATGTCGATTTTTATTTCATAAAATACAGTGTGATGTATATGAAAACAGATTATCTTAATATAAATGAAATGACTAGAACAGGGGAGAAAATAAAAAAGGTTGAAAATATAATTTTACATAGCATAGGAAATATGTATAGTACACTTGAAATATGTAAAAAAGAAATGGATAATTTAATGAATCAAAGTAATGTATATTTTTCTTTGCATTATGTTATTGACAAAGAAGGTAATATATTAAATTGTATACCAGAAGAAGAAATATCACTAAGTTGTAGAAAAATTGATACGAATTATTATGCTGTAAGTATAGGTTGTATTCCTTGTGATGAAAGTGGAAAATTTAGTAAAAAAACAATAGATTCATTAGTAATGTTAGCATCTAATTTATGTATAAAGTATAATTTAGAAGCCAAAAATGTTCTTAGGCATTATGATATAACCGCAAAAAGATGTCCCTTGTATTATGTAGATAATAGTGTAATGTTTGAAGAGATAAGAAAAAGAATAAAAATTGACATAAGTAAATAATTATAGTATAATTTATAAAAAAAATTTTATACTTTTAAATAATTTTAAAGGGAGAGAGAAAGTTGTATAAAATATATAATGGTGATTATGAAGAGCTTGCCTCAGATTTAAATAGAGAATTTTTTAATATTTATGAGGACGAAGAAATATGTAGTATTGAAGAGGATGAAACTCAAAAATACGATTTAATATTTAAAATGAGTGACGGTGAAGATTTTTATGGAATCGTTGAGGAAAAAAATCCTATAAGACTATATATCATTTTTGAAGAAAATAATTTTTATGATAAATTTGATGGCCCTGGTCGACATATTGAATACGCAGTTTTTGATATAACTTATAAACCGACACTAAGAAGTTTTTCTACAGCTTGTTTATTAAAAGATCAAAAACTTGACTTTGAAAAATAACAAAAAATAAAACTCAGAAAGAGAATTTCTGAGTTTTCTTTTTATTATTATAAAATATCACTTAAATGAGTAATATTACCTGCACCTATTGTAAGTACAATATCATTTTCTTGTATTATTCCTTTTACATATTTAGCTATTTCTTCAAATGTTGGAATATAATGTGCATCGACTTTGTTTTTTATTAATAAGTCTACTACATCTTTAGAAGAAATACTTCCATCGTCTATTTCTCTTGCAGCATATATATCAGAGATAATAACAATATCAGCATCACTAAAAGATGTTGCAAAGTCGTTTAATAATTCTTTTGTTCTAGAATAAGTATGAGGTTGAAATATAGCTATGATTCTATTATGTTCTTTTTGTTTTGCAGCAGCTAATGTTGCTTTGATTTCTGTTGGATGATGAGCATAATCATCATATACAAGAACATTTTTACCAATATTTTTTTTGTATTCAAATCTTCTTTTTGCCCCACAAAATTCATTTAAACTTTTTTCCATACTTTCAAAAGAAATTCCGTGTGCAAGTGAAGTAGTAATAGCAGCAAGTGCGTCATAAACGTTATGTATCCCTGGTACTGTTAGATAAAATTCATAAGAAGTATCTTTATATACTAATTCAAATGAATAAAATCCCTTAATATTACAAGATACATTTCTTGCATAAACTGTAGCATCAGGTTCACTTAATGAAAAAGTATATATTTTAACATTTCTTTTTTCTAATTCATCTCTAACTTCATTTAATATTTCCATACAATTTAAGTCATCATAATTAATTACTAAAATACCATTTTTAGGTAGCATTAGTATGAATTTTTTAAAGGATTCTTTAATTTCATCTATGCCAGAAAAATAGTCAAGATGATCTTCTTCTATATTTAATACTGTTGCTGTTTGATGTGGAAAATTTAAAAAACTATCAACATATTCACAAGATTCTAATATATAATATTCAGATTCACCAATTCTATAATTTAAATCATTTAATTTTTTAAATTTTGAACCAACTTGAATATTTGGGTCAAGCCCAGCATCAATAAATATTGCAGATACCATAGAAGTAGTTGTTGTTTTTCCATGAGTACCACAAATACAAATAGGTGTATCATAACATTCAAGTAATAGTCCTAAAAATTTTGCTCTTTCATAAGTTGGAATACCAAGTGATTTAGCTCTAACAAATTCAGGATCATGTTGATTTATAGCTGAAGTATATACAACAATGTCTGCATCTTTTACAAGTTCTGCATTAGAGCCAATATATACAGGAATATTATTATCTTTTAATATCTGAATCATATCTCCTTCAGATTTATCAGAACCAGTCACAATATAACCATATTTTTTTAGGGCTAGTGCAATAGCACTCATACTAATTCCACCAATTCCAATCATATGTATTTTATTTATATCTTTTAAACTTGTAAGAGACTTTTTCATTAAAAACACTTCCTTTTATCTTCACTATTATACAAAAATTTATTAAAATAGTCAAATAAATTTACTAAAATTGTCTAATCGTGTCTAACTAATAGATAATTATTGAATATGTATTTTATATGCTATATAATACATTAAACAAGAGGTGAGTATATGTTTTTTGAGAAAATAGTAGTTGTTCTTTTGTCACTAATACTTATGATATTATTAAGTATTAGATATGTAAGAAGATATGCACCAGAAAATATAATAATTGTACCATTTATGAGCTTGCTTTTAAGTATATATATACCATTTGCAATATATAAAATTAATATACCGCTTTATTTACAAATTTTAATATTAGTTTTCGATATAATAGTGCCAGCATGTTGTGCAACTTTACAATATAATAATATTATCTTATCAAGAAAAATATTATATTATAGAATGAAATATAACTATAGAATGTGTGAATATACTAAAACTATAGATATGATAGCAAAGTTAGTATCTTTAGAGGGAAGAAGAGCAGAGTACTTGTATATTCTTGGACAATGTTATAAACATATTGGAGATTTTATAAACTCTAGAGATTCATTTGCACTTGCTGTAGAACTTGATGCTAAAGATTATAAATCATATTATGAACTTGGACTTGCTTTAGATGAAACAAACAAAAAGGATAGTGCCATTAAGATGTTTAATAATGCTTTAAAGATAAAGCCAGATTTTTATGAAGCACAAGAAGCACTTGGGATTTGTCTAACAAGTAAAGGCGAATTTGAAGAGGCTGTAAAGATATATAGAAAGGCTTTAAGATATCATCCTGATTCATATGAATTATATTATAACATTGCAATGATAGAAAGTGAACTTGGAAATTATGAAGAAGCAATACAAGCTTTTGAAGAGGCAGGTAAAATTAAAGGGGATCTATATACTGCATTTTATAACTTAGGTAAATTATATTATTCAGAAAATAGATATGATGAGGCAATAGAAGCTTTTAGTAAAATATTAAATTCTACGACATATGGCAAAAAAGGATATTATAACTTAGCAATTGTATACTCTAAAAAAGGAGAGTATGAAAAAGCTATGGCTACTTTGGAATATTGTATGGAATTAGACAGTAAATATATAGAAAAAGCAGATACTGAATATATTTTTAATCCTTTTAGAAATAGAATAGAAGAGTATAAAAAAGCAAAAGAAAGAATTAAAATAAAAGAATTTCAAAAGCATAATTTTATGGACCAAAGCTTTAAAATATTTAAATTAAAAGAAAAATATGTAGAAGACGATGATGAAGTTGTGGAGATTAAAAATCATGCTTAAATTAGTTGGAGGGTTACTATTCACAGCCAAATAAATAAAAGGCACCAAAACAGGAGGGAATAATTTA
>OBKV01000226.1_pt1 | contig 56445 bp, 47 predicted proteins | sample 1517301 | NCBI WGS metagenome assembly OBKV01 (sample SAMN04571685, study PRJEB22368) | human gut metagenome | biome: human gut; material: stool | host: Homo sapiens | place: Luxembourg | collected 2012-06-29 | reverse complement strand
AGTTCTCTGCCATCGCATGGAGCGGAAGCAGTTTCTTCATCCTGCCCAATTCACTATTTTCAAACGTTGACCGATAGAGGTCATAAAAATCGAACTCCGAGAATCCGATATTCGGTGCTAATTCAGCAAAATTTCGTACTTTGACATGCAGATTTATTTTGTGATTCCTCCAAATTCAGCTTTGAACGGTCTGTTGGAGGAATTCTTTTTCTCCATATCAAAGATACAAAATATTTAACACACTAGCAATCAATTTGTTAGGAGAAGTTTAACATTTTCCGACAGTCCCTATGTTATATATAGGGCACTAATATAGTGCTAATAGTACCAAATTGAGGGCATTATTTCCTTATTATCAACACTTGATCTGATCTTTCTGATTTAATTTTCTTTGAATCAGTTCTCTTATCGGTACATTCAATTCTGAAACCGATACAATCGGCTTCGGTAACATAGTACTTGTTTTCCGAAACATTCGCAACCTTAAAGGTATATTCGATACTATCCCCTCTATTAAAGTTTCGAACCAGGGCCTCTGCCTCATTCGGATTAGTCCTATTCTGTTTGATCCTTTGCCTATTGAAGCCTTCTTTAGACTGACTATAGCATTCCGTAATGATTGCCGTCGAATCAAACTGAAAAATTATTCTAAAATTAGGTATATCTCTATTTGTCGTATTTATTATCTTGAATCTTTTTAGATGAAGATTTTGATGTACCTCATTCGCATCATTAACTTGTGGAATTTTTGACAGAATATCATCTTCCATATAATGACAGTCCATTTTCTGCATTCTTGTTTGCCATGAGTTCCAACCATTAGTAAGCAAACTTCCTGCTAAACCACCACCCAACAGAGTAATAACAATAGTCCACTCCATAATCATTGAAAATCAAAGGTTAATGCAGAACCACTTATTGAGTATGTTGCATACCGAGAATTAATATTCTCTCTTTGACATAACTCTTTGGCCTTGTTTAGTAAGGCTGCCGGTACTACTAAGTAAAAGGTTGCATTAATTTCCGATGTGTACTTTTTCCATTGATTGATAGCCTCATCCTTAGTAACGCTATCCTCAGTCTCAACTTCAAGAATAAATTTGACAGTATTTCTTCCCTTCTCTGTCATGACAACATCAGGATAATTGTCGCCAATGCCAGCGTTCTTCTCTTGACCAGGATTGATATAAATGTCAAAAGACTTATTATTCAAGTGGCTGACAATTTCTCTAACAACTCTATCATGTATTTCTTCCATATATTAATATTTTTTAGATAATACTGGTCTATTTGGATTATTCATTTGAATTAATCTTCATCAAAGAACCCTGCCTGTTTCGCATGTTCTATGAGATTCATATCTGTTCATACGATTCAAAGTGAGCCTGTCCACGGGCATATTTAGGTATTGTCGTTTACTGTTTTCTATTTGACGAAGCAGCGAGCTAATCCCATCCGTTTTTGATTCCGGCTCATCAATTTTCCGTTTTTATATCTCATTCCGGTCGTTTCGGCCGGATTTTTTATCCATTCTCTATGACAGAGGCGTAGCTCCCATGGGAAAGCACTTTTCTATGTGCATATTTTCGTTTAAGGAGGCCGCCAGCTGTGCTCTCTGCTCTATTCTGTCTGTCAGCTGCACCACGTTTGCCGTGTGGATGCCGAACGAGCCATCCATCGCTGTCGCCATCACCCTGGCAAGTTCCTTTCTGACAAGGTAGAAGGCTTAAACAAGGCTAGCAGCAATATCGATATTCTTCAGGAGACGACGACCGCCGAGTCTGTAAATCCTCTGAATCTCCTCTTGATTCCCGGCATCAACTTCCATTGCATGATAAGTCGGATTTTTCAGATTCTCATCCCAGAATATAATAATCTTGTCATTCTGTCTATCCTTGAAGAAGAGACGGTTTGAAGTTTTGTTGGCAGATACAGCTCGCTTAAGAAATTCAGCAAGTTTTTCTTCGGGATATGTCAATGCTGATATGGAGACTCCTCCCTTGCCTGCTTTCACCGTACGACCATGCTTTTTATAATTGGTATCCAGTACCCGCTGCGGCATTCTGTTATCCACGAACCACAAGTATAGATCATTACGATCGCAGCATAAAACTCTCAGCGTAAGACGCTCACCATGAGAGTCCTGAACCACAAGTGGATTGTCAGGTTGTGCCAAAGCATCCTTGTTAATCAGCGCTTTCCCCGGCTCTTCACCCTCAACAAAAGCATTGACCAAGCCACTTTCTACAACAACACCATTGATGGTCAGCGGGGTATTGCCTATCACCCTCTGCTGTATACTCTCCGCATCATTGAAAAAGACAAGCAAATTCGATATCTGAGGCATTCCATTATCAGTGGATTTGAGCAATCTTTTTAAATAATCATTATCATAAAACAACTCAAAATCTTCCCCTTCAATCAAATCCATACTCTGCACAATCCGCGTCAAGATGGAAATAATACCCTCATTATCAATACTCCCGAGTTGTTTCAGGTAAGCGGCATCAGGGCCCGCATCCCCCACACTTGGAATAAGCAAATAAAGTCTATTCATAGCCCATCTCAAAAATCGAATAGCACTTCCAAATCAGCTTTCATCTGGTCAAAGAAACCGTCGGGAGCATTTCGGATACGGCCATTTGAGCCAATCTCAAGTTTCATCGGCATTGAGTTAAGGTGCTCGTCCCTCCCGAAGTAATAGACTGACAAGAGATTACGGTCAGCCTGTTTCTCTTTCCAGTTTACCAATGCCCCATTGACAATATGATCACTATGAGTCTCCAGAATGATCTGGACACCATTCATTCCCGCAATAGAAATAAGCTTCATCAACGCAGCCTGCCCAGAAGGATGAATATGAGCCTCGGGATTCTCAATCAGCAAAAGAGAGCCAGGGCGGGCAGACAGAACAGCAACCACCACAGAAAGTACGTAGGAAATACCAAAGCCAGTATTTATGGCACTGTGGTATGTCGTAACCTTGCCTGGAATCTCATAACCGAAATTCAATTCATACAGAGAGCCGTTCTGGTTAATCTGCAACTTCACACCTTCAGAAATCTCACCCATCCAAAATTCAGTCTGCTGCTTCAGGCTCAAATCTTTAGAGCCGGGATATGCCAGGTCGGGCACTATGATATTCTCGTTCCCAAACACATTCAGGAAATATGCAACATACTCTCCTCGGCCCATATTACTGGACAATTGCCTGTGCTTGTCCACCACTCCTGTATGTGACTGATAAATGGACTGCGGCCCAATTCTGAATGCGCTCAGATACTGGAAGTTATCATTAAAAAGGGCAATTCTCTCCAATCGTCCGGCAACCTCACCTAAATCCTTCCCGACATACTCCATCTCATTTTTATTTCCTACAGGATACTGATAGCCGAATTCAAGCTCATCCTCATCAGTAATCAGGCCCAACCGCAACAAATCCCCATCACCTACGACATTTCTGTTGACAAGACTTGCAGAACCTACAGAAAAGAAAGTCTCCCCATCCAGGAAAAGCGTTCTCATCGAAGGCCTTTTCTGAAACGACTCCCGAAGGATTAGCATCGACTGGAAGACAGAGGACTTGCCCATGCCGTTAATTCCCGTAAGGATTGTCAAGCCGCCCAGTTCCAGACTGGTATCAGCGTGATTCTTGAAATTATGAATATTAAACCGCTCTATCATACATTATCCATTTAGCACATCAGACACCAGTTTCTGCATTGCCATAAACCTGTAAACTACAGATTGTGAATTATTGGTGCCATTACTCAAATACTTTCTTAGCGCTTCATCTTCAAACATCTCAGTATACTTGGCCACATAGACTTTTTTTCTTTCCAGCAATCTAGATCTCTCACTCTCTGACAATTGTGACACAGACCACATCATCGATTCGAACAACGACAGCGATATAGGATTGAACTTGATAACCTTTCCATTGTCATCCTTAGTCGGGGGCTGTCTGAATGCGTCCGCTCCAAGAAGGGACGTGCACAATGATAGAGAATCATAAAACGCCTTCTCAACATTTCTCCATTCCTCATCGCTGGTAAACCTATTCATCTTTTCAAGAGCTTTGCCGATGAAGAAGTCCATATTATTACCGAGATAAGCATCATACCCCTGCATATAGAATGCAAAGAACCTTGACACATAATCGTAGTGAAGCAACCGCTTCTTGGAAACCTTCCCGTTAGTAGCTATCTCAAAGGGAGTGCTTTCAGCAAGCCTCTTGACCAGATCCATTGAAGGTCCGTGAAACAGAGCGTTCCGGATTTCAGCAGGAGTAAGCTTAGTCCCTTCCGAATTGATACGCTGGAAAATAATGTACTTGGCCTCGGCGGAAGATGCTCCGGAGATAATATTCAAAGTCACCGAACGCATAGACATCTCCAACTGCTCGAAATATGAAAAATCCCCGTATAACCTCCCATTATGTGTCTTGTCCAGAAATTGCAAGCCAGTCAATTTAAGGCTTTCTTCCACCATAAAGGAGTTGATTGAGCATAGCCTCTGAAGCCCGTCAATAACAACCCACTTCTCCTTGTCTGCATCAATAAAAAAATAGAAACTCGGGAGAGGAAGTCCCAAAATCAATGATTCAATCAACCTGCTTTTCTTGGGAGGACCCCAAAGATCCCCGTGACGCTGGAAATCAGGCTGCAAATCAATCATCTTATTCCTCAACATATCCGCCAACTGCCCAACAGTCGTATTCTTCACCTCCACCTTCAGCGAAGACGGATCGAAAGGCTTGTCAATCGCAGTATCAAACAATGATGCCATACATATTCATACTAACTCACACAAAAATAACTAAACTCTCCCACATTTTTAGTAATTGTTAAAAATGTAACTACTCAGGTACCCTAGCCATAGGCAGTAATCTATGACATACGATAAGCAATGATTGAGTCTATGATGCTACGCCAGCGCAAGGGCTGCTATGACCCGAAGGACCTTTGAAAAGCTTAAATCTCCAGAAATAGCGCCAGATTGCAGCCGAGAAAATCCTCAAGGTTCACGCCGCCGGTGCCGACAACGAACGATCCTTAGGGGGGGGGAAAGAATTTGTAAATGCAGGGAGGCCCGAGTTTGTTCTAATATTTACTCAATTCACCCTGCAAAATTACTCAAATCTACCAACAATTTTACTCAAATCTCCTTCCTCCACACCATCTTATTCACAATCCCCACGTAACTCTGAATAATCTTCACTACCTTCGTGCTGACATTCTCATCAACATAATCCGGCACAGGAATACCGTGACTGCCATCCCTGCAGAGTTCCACCGCAGTATCTACAGCCTGCAGCAAACTCTTCGTATCAATTCCCGCAATAATGAAATCAGCCTTATCAATAGCCTCCGGACGCTCCGTGCTGGTGCGAATGCAGACAGCAGGGAAGGGATGCCCCACAGAGGTAAAGAAAGAAGACTCCTCCGGAAGGGTACCACTGTCACTCACCACAGCAAAAGCATTCATCTGAAGGCAATTGTAATCGTGGAATCCAAGTGGTTCGTGCTGAATCACCCTCGGATCAAGTTGAAATCCCGAAGCAGCAAGACGGTTCCTTGACCTCGGATGACAACTGTAAAGAATAGGCATATCGTACTTCTCAGCCATAGCATTGATAGCATTGAAAAGACTCAGGAAATTCTTCTCGGTATCGATATTCTCCTCACGATGTGCGCTGAGCAAAATGTACTTTCCCTTCTCCAATCCAAGACGCTTGTGAACGTCGCTGGCCTCAATCTCGGCAAGATTCTCGTGCAGAACCTCAGCCATAGGAGAGCCCGTGACGTATGTACGCTCCTTAGGAAGTCCGCAATCTGCGAGATAACGGCGTGCGTGCTCGCTGTATGCCATATTCACATCGGAGATGATGTCCACTATCCTGCGGTTGGTCTCTTCCGGCAGGCACTCGTCCTTGCAGCGGTTGCCGGCTTCCATATGGAAGATAGGGATATGCAGCCGCTTGGCTCCGATTACGCTGAGGCAGCTGTTGGTATCACCCAGAACAAGAACTCCGTCTGGCTTGGTCTCTACCATCAGTTTGTAGCTCTCGGCAATGATATTGCCCATTGTCTCGCCCAGATCAGCACCCACTGCGTTCATATATACCTCAGGATCTGCAAGTTTGAGGTCTTTGAAGAACACGCCATTGAGGTTGTAGTCGTAGTTCTGGCCGGTGTGTGCGAGAATCACGTCAAAGTACTTGCGGCATTTATTGATGACTGCTGCAAGACGTATGATTTCCGGACGGGTGCCGACTATAATGAGGAGTTTGAGTTTGCCATTATTCTTAAATTGTGCCATTGTATATCTATTTTACTGGATCAAAGAAAGTATCCGGTCTTTCCGGGTTGAAGATTTCGTTGCAGTACATCACAGTCACAAGGTCTTCAGTTTCAGAGAGATTGATGATATTGTGGGTGTATCCCGGGAGCATTATAACGCTCTGAATCTTGTCGCCGCTGACCTCGAATTCAATCACCTCGTCAGTGCCTTCCTTGCGCTGCTGAATCAGTCCGTGACCCTTGACCACTATAAACTGTTCCCATTTGGTATGGTGCCAGTGTTGGCCTTTGGTAATTCCGGGCTTGCTGATGTTGATGCTCACCTGGCCGCAGTTAAGGGTGTGAACCAGCTCGGTGAATGAGCCTCTGTCATCCACGTTCATCTTCAAGTCGAAGATTGCGCCTTCCTTCGGAAGGTAACTCAGATAAGTGCTGTAAAGCCTCTTGGCAAAGCTGTCAGCGGGAATCTCAGGTATCATCAGGGTTTTAGGCATCTCCTTGAACTGATGGAGCAGATCAACGATTTCTCCAAGTGTTGCCTTGTGGGTAACAGGGCAGTAGCAGTACCTGCCTTCCGGGTTCGGAAGCACCTCCAGACCCTCGAATTCACAGTGATGTTCTTCGCATTTAAGTGCGCAAATCATCTCCTCTACAAGGTCATCGATGTAAAGAACCTCCAGTTCTACACTCGGGTCATTGACGGTAATAGGAAGGTCATTGGCGATATTGTTGCAGAAGGTAGCGATTGCACTGTTGTAGTTCGGACGACACCATTTGCCGTAGAGATTAGGGAAACGGTAAACCAGGACCTTCACCCCATTCTCCTCTCCGTACTGAAGGAAGAGGTCCTCCCCTGCTTTCTTGCTTCGTCCGTACTCGCTATTTCCAAAACGGCCTGTAAGTGAGGCCTGGGCGCTGCTGGAGAGCATCACAGGGGCCTTGTTTCCGTGTTTCTTGAGGGTGTCAAGAAGGGTGCTGGCAAAACCGAAGTTGCCCTTCATAAAGTCCTCCGGGTCCTTAGGACGGTTTACACCGGCGAGATTAAATACGAAGTCACATTTCTGACACCACTCGTTAAGTTCTTCCGGAGTAGAATCGATATCGTACTCGAAAACTTCGTCTATTACGAGGTCTCCATAGCATTTAGCCTTTCCCTCTTTTATGTTATTCAGTTGTGCACAAAGATTCTTTCCTACGAACCCTTTAGCACCGGTTACGAGTATCCTCATTACTTGACGAGATTTGAGATTCCGTTAAGTTCATTCTGAATATATTCAAGAGAGGCAATTTTAGCCTTAGTTTCCTCGAGGTTCAGACGATAGGTGTTGTCGGAGTTAAATTCGTCGATAGTTACGGCCTTCTTATTGCCTTCGGTAAAGAACTTATCGTAATTCAAAGTACGATTATCTGCCGGTACACGATAGAAGTTGCCCATATCTTCCGCTTTAGCACATTCCTCCTTAGTAAGAAGGGTTTCGTACATCTTCTCTCCGTGACGAATGCCGATTACCTTTATGTCTTCTTTCTTTCCTCCGAATAGCTCACATACTGCCTCGGCTTGAGTACCTATCGTACAGGCAGGAGCCTTTTGAACGAGAATGTCTCCATTCTGGCCGTGTTCAAAGGCGAAGAGGACCAAATGTTGTTTGAAATCATAGAGCCTTCAGTTAGTGGTCAATTTTTGGACTATGCTCAAAGTCAGAGACATAGCGTCCGCTCGACCCGTCGCAAGGCCAATTTTTGTCCGTTTTTGGTATTTCTTGTTGATTATTTTTTCACTTTTTCTACGCTGGCGACAGCCTCAGGTGTCCAAGATGCTTCCTGCCGCCTGTCACCACGTCCTCGAAGAAGTCTCCGAGGAAACGCCACACCGACACCCCCGCAAGCTTTACCGTGCTCACCACGCTCAAATAGACCGAGGCCGTCTCTGCGCCTTCGTCACTGCCGTAGTGCTGGATCACTTTACGCAATGCCGTGAACGGTCTCACCTGACGTTCCGCAAGGTTGTTGTCTATCGGCTATCGCCCGTCCCTGCGGTAAAGGAAAAGGCCGTCCTTGAAGTGGTCGAAGTAGCTCAGCGCCTGTTCCATTGGGCCTTCTTGAACTTCACGTGCGCGTGCGCCATGCAGATCAGGTGGTCGACTCCCAGCCTCCCGTCGAGGAAGTTGTACGCCGTGTAGCCGTCGGTCATTATAGCCCTCACCTCGGCCTCGCCCATGAAGTCCGTGAGGACCTTCCGGCCCCTCGACCCCTCATCGTGGAAGAAGATCACTATCCTCTCGGCCTTGTTCACAAGAACCCACATGTACTTCTTCATGTACTTGTTGAACCGCCTCACCTTGCACCACGTCTCGTCGCAGTTCACGATGCTGTCCTTCTCCAGAGCCTTGTTCTTCTCCCTGATGACGCGGTCCTTCCTTGTCAACTCTGTTTCCTGTTCGGCAATGATTCGGTCCTTCTCCTCCAGGGCGCGGGCCTTCGCGTCACGGTCCTCCTTCACATGCCTCAGCTCAAGGAACACGCTCTCCTTGTTCCGCGAGATGAACGCTATCAGGTGGTTCAGCTGTTCGTCCGTCATGTTGGCGCAATAGTCATAGACCTCCGGGGCGGTTTCCAGCATGCGCTCGAACTCCAGCAGCTCGTCCTGCGACAGAACCGCCAGCATCGTCAAACCGCGCGGCACCCACTCGCTCTGGTACTCCACATATAACCTCCACAAGTCTTCGCTGCTGTACATTGGTCTCGTTTTTCCGGCTAAGGTAAAGGGCTTTTCTCCGGGTCCAAAATTTGACCACTAACCATTAAGTTCCATTGCTATTGTGTTAATATATTTAAAGATCCATGTGGTCAAAATAGCCGCGTCTGCTATCAGTAATTTAGGCCGAAAGACCAAAGGGGCAGCGTGTTGCCGTGAGCGAATTCAATGTCATCCTTTACGATATAGGAATCCGGAAGGTCCTCAATCTGTCTTTTTCCTTTATTCCGGCCACCGATCTCGAATGTGCGGTCACCGATGACGAAATCAGACTGACGTGAGGAAACCACATCATTCTCCACACGCATCTGGTTGTAGAAAAAAGTTTCCCTCATGTTCCCTATGTCAGCTTTCCCTCCGGACAAGACTGTCATCAGACTTGGGTTGTCAATATAGACCTTCTCCACTTTGCCCAGTCCCCTCATTCCTCCCGTATCGTCCCTAAGTTGACCTATCAGCTGAGCCTTCTCCAGCAACGCGCGATAGTCTGAAACGCTGTTTCGGCTGACTCCGATTTCAGACGCAAGGCTATCCGCATTAGGTTTATACGGAGCAAGTGTCGAGATAACAGCCAGCATCTTTTTTAGTTTTTTTGCTGTCGGCGCCTTTAGTTCGGCATACTGTGCGATGTCTGATTCTATCGTTTTTGTTATGACATTCTGCATCCTCATCGGGAAATCTCCCTCCAATGCAAATGGATAGTAGCCCTCTGCAAGGTAACGTCTGAAAAGAGGGAGAGGATGAAGCACACCGTCAATACGTGACTTGCCCGCGAGTATCTCGTCAAGTGAATACTTAGATGCGTTTATGTTGTGAAACAGTTCCAGATACTCTCTGAAGGACAAACCATACAGCGTATAAGGTAGTACCCTTCGACTGAGATCAGCGACACCGTCCATGATGTCCAGTATGGAAGATCCTGAGAAAATCACCCTCATGTCAGGATGAGTGTCATATATCTGCTTGAGTTCGCGGGACCAGTCAGAATACTTGTGAACTTCGTCTATGACGAGCAAATGGCCAGCATCCTTCGAGAACTCATCCGCAACCTCGACGAGAGAGTGAGTGCTGAAATATGTATGGTCAGCGGATATGTATAGAAACTTGCAATCCGAAGCCTGTTCCTTAAGATATTGCAGGATCATCGTGGATTTGCCGACTCCTCTTGCCCCTGTGATCGCGATCATACGGGAAGTCCAGTTCACACGTTCATAAAGATACCTGTGAAAACTGCTGGTCGTAAGTTCCAGCTGCAAACGCATGTATTCGTATAACGCCTCGTCAACCATACTCAATTAATATTGTATATCTATGCAATACTATTGCAAAGATAGCAATTGCACTCAAAAAGTGCAATTTTTCCCTATATCATGCACCCATATTGTGCACAACATTTTGCATTCCCGAAACTACCGGTACCACCGGTAATCATCAATGTCTTTCCTGCAAAAATGCTCATGATATGTTAAAATTATTAATTGTCGTCGTATGTTTTTTCAATCTAAGCGAATCCGCCACTATTCCAAGTTCTCCTTCAAAAATTCAACAAGTGGCTCAAGTTCAGGTCGCGAGAAATCCCAGTAATCAGGATTGTCAAATAACCATTGGCCGGAACCGAGCTTTTTTCTTGAGGCATTGTTCATCCTACCTTACCTCTATTTCCTGGTTCAACATGTAATCGATACTGTCGGTGGTGTAGCAGTATGACTTCAATTCTGCATCGGCTGTACGCTGGAGTTTGAAGAATGTTACTTTGTCGCCTTCATCATGAAGAGCAGCATCACGCAATCCCTTAATTGAATCCAAATCATGGGACGTCGCAAATAACTGGACGTTATTCTTTTTGGACGCCAACAAAATTGTTTGCCATAGAGCTTTCATTACGGAATAGTGGAAGCCATTGCTGATTTCGTCTATCAAGACGATTCCGTCACGACATTCATAAATCGTCGTGAGGATAGAGAGAATCTTACGGGCACCGTCTCCCATTACATTGATAGGTATGCGCTTGTTCAGGCCGACATCGACGAGCACTTCATTCTGTGACAATACTATGTCTTTTATCATCGGCTCGATAATGCGTAATGCTTCGAGAATGAACTGTTCATCCTTGTTCTTTAGAATCTCTGTAAGACTTTCTATTGAAGTGTAAAAGTCATACTTTGGTGAAAGATATCGACAAGTTAGATTCTCTTTATAATCTGAATCATATTTGACGCTTTGCTCGTAATCGTTGTTTTCTACGCCTTTATGAGAAAGGGTGATGGACGATTCGACGGGATGCCCATTTATCTTGCATTTCAATACAAGACCATAACGGTTCTTGGTATCAGTTGAAGATATGTTATTCTCGTTTCCAAGCAAGTCTATATGGCTGGCAGCCGATTCGAACAGAGAAATCATAAGCTCCCGCACTTCGTCGTTTGATGCCTTGATCTTGATTGGCCGCGAAGTGTCAAGTGTATAGAAATCCAATGCCAGGTCTGACGGCTCGAATCGAAGGTAGTTCCTCAGCAGATTGATGTTGATCGGCAGTTTCGGATTCGACAAGCCTGATATCAGAAAGATGGCGTCAAGTAGTGAAGACTTGCCGCAATTGTTCTTTCCGAAGAATATATTAACTTCTTTCAGTCCGTCTATTTTCGCGTGACTTATGCCACGAAAGTGTTCAATTTCAATGCTTTTAAACATGTCTTATCCTCCTATATCCCTTGTGCTTCACCGCCAAAAATCTGTGTCAGTTCAGAAATATCCGTCTTGTACTGCTTGTCCAACAAAAAATCTATCAGGTTTGTATCAACATAGCACTCAGGCATTACGTTCAAGATTTTCAGCTTCATACATACATCTCGAAATTGAAGAACATATCTACACCATCCTTAATTCTTTATGACCAAGTGTCTCATATCTTTGGGCATTTTAATCAATTAATACTTCTGAACTACTCGTTACAATCCCCTGAACTTACTTACAAAAATAACAAAAAAAGTTCCAGCCCTACCATCTAGTAGTTCATCCCGAATGCCCAGAGAGGAATGACGTTGCCTTGGGCGAACTCGATGTCGTCTTTCACATCATTCCTTACTCGCATCTGATTATAGAAGAACGTTTCCCGCAAATATAACGAATTTTCACTCATTGAGTGCGGATTCTGTAGTAAAAATGCACCGCTTGAGTGCACTATTCCAGACATAACCATTTCCATATAGGTATTACATTGATGTGATGCCCATTGATGTCGATAGTTTGCTCATTGTCTCTGGTGATGACTATTGCGGTAAAATCCGGATAAACGTTCAAGAACTTTTCCAGCGCACCTGTTTCTCGCCTATAGGTCGCATCGTCTCCCAAACTGTAAGATACTTGGATAGCCATTTTGGCAGACGGAATACAAAAATCTATCTCCACGTTTTTATTATAATAGTAAACCTGCGTTTCTTCGGGTGTGTTTCTGTATTTTCTGATTAATTTACATGCTACTATATTCTCCAACAACTTCGTTTCTCCACTGAAAAGAAACAAGTTAAGCAATCCATTATCCACAATGTATCTTTTCCGGATTGTGGACTGCTCCGATATGGATGAACTCATATTCGGGATAGAGAAAAACAGGTAGGACTCTTCCAAATACTCCAAATAATCTTTCAATATAGGCAGGCTTATGCTATCTCCGCTGGAATCAATAATATGTTTTAACCTGCTGAGGGATGACGGTTGCATCACACTGTCTGCCAATTTTCTTGTGAGAAGACGAAAAGCACGTGCATTGCGCACTTTATTCCGCTCCACTATATCGCCAAGCAGTATCTTCTGACATAATGAATTCAGATACTCCCTCTTATCTTCAAGATTGAAAGATTCTGCAAGGCCGCCATTAGTGAAATAATGATCGAAAGTATTTGATATCTGAGAGCAAGCACCTTGGTCATATATCCAATTTCTGTCCAATTCTATGCCTTTGTACTCTAGATACTCTCTAAAAGAAAATGGAAAAACTTCCTTTGGAATATATCTGCTACCAAGTGTAGTCGCTATTTCACTGCTGAGCATCTTAGCATTGCTGCCAGTAATCATAACTCTATACTTAGAATCTGCAAGTCTTCTTGCAAATTTTTCCCACCCGTTGACAACCTGTATTTCATCAAGGTATATCAGTGGCTTTTTTTCTGGATATAACTCGAAATAGGCATCCAATATTTCTCCCAAACTGTCTGAAGAAATATCTGACAACCTTTCATCCTCGAAATTTATGTAGAGTATGTTTTCTTGTGTCAGCCCTGGACTCTTCATCATATTCTGGGCATCCTGATACATCATAAAGGATTTTCCAGCACGCCTTAAACCGACAAGCACATAGTTTGCATGAGTATCAAACTGGATTTCCCTTCGAATAATAAAGAATTCCGGAATGGCCTTTTGCTTCTCTATTATTAGTTTTTTTATAATCTGTTTATCCATAAGAGCAAAGTTTACTTTGCAAATATAAGAAAAAACATTAAAGTATATTTAATGGTTTAAAATATCATTTCAAAGTCGTAATGTTTTAAATACAATTCCAAATTGCTTATTGAAACAATATCCTATGGCTCACAGAGCCAAACTCACGCCTTGTGGTCAAGGACGGTGTACTTGGAGTGGTTTGAGATGTACTCCGGCACGAGGCGCTTCATGGAGGCTACCACGGCCATGTCGTCGTAGGTGTGGGACTGGGCGATCAGGGCGTCTATCTCGCGGCTCACATCGGACCAGTCATATTCACGGACACAGGCGATGCGGATCTTTTCGTGGAACGACGGCTTCGTCGCCTCCGACTCGCTCAGGACCTCCTCGTAGAGCTTCTCCCCGTCCCTCAGGCCGGTGTACTTGATCTCCACGCCCTTCGCCCCGCTCAGCTCGATCATGCGACGCGCCAGGTCGGCGATGCGCACCGGCTTGCCCATGTCGAAGACGAAGATCTCGCCGCCCTCGCCCTTCGTGCCGGCCTCAAGGACCAGCTCGCAGGCCTCGGGAATCAGCATAAAGTACCTTATGATGTTGGGGTCCGTCACCGTCACCGGGCCGCCGGCCTTGATCTGGCGCTCGAAAATCGGAATCACGGAGCCGTTGGAGCCTAAGACGTTGCCGAAGCGGGTGGTGATCAACTGGGTCTGCCCCTTCACCACGCCGTCACGCTCCGCCTTGTTGAGGCTCTGCACATAGACCTCGCATATTCGTTTGCTGCATCCCATCACGTTCGTCGGGTTCACAGCCTTGTCGGTGGACACCATCACGAAGCGGCGAACGCCGTATTTGACCGAAAGGTCGGCCAGGATCTTCGTGCCGAGGACGTTGTTCTGGATGCTCTCGCAAGGGTTGTCCTCCATCATCGGAACGTGCTTGTACGCCGCGGCGTGGAAGACATATTCAGGAAGGAACGTTTTGAATATGTTCTCCATCCTGTCAGCCTTGGTGATCGACGTCACCACGGTGGCGCATGGCACAGACGGGAAGTCATGCGCCATCATCCGGCGGATGTCGTGCTGCGGAGTCTCCGCGGAGTCGATCAGCATCATCTTCGAAGGTGCGAACGACGCGACCTGGCGGACGATCTCGCTGCCGATGCTTCCGGCGGAACCGGTGATCAGGATGCGCTTCCCACGGAGGGATTCGGCCACGGATTCCAGATCGACACAGATCTCGTCACGAGGCAAAAGATCCTCGATGCTGACCTCCTTCAAGGTCAGCGCTCCCTTGATCGCATCATGCTCGGTGTCAACGACATTGTTGGCCGAGAATATTCTTGCGCCGCTTTGCAGGATGTAGTCCTGAAGAGCCGTGTCGTTGCGGAACCTGTCGTTCCTGCCCGGAGCGACCAGCACGGCGGCGATCCCCTTACGGCGGATCACATCCGGCAGACTGGCGTTAACCTCGTAGACCGGCTCGCCCATCAGGCGCGTGCCGTTGGCTACAAGCGCCGGATCGTGGGAGATGAAGCCTCGGAGACGGTAGTGCATCGGTTTCTCGCTGCGGATCGCCTTCGCGAGTCCGATGCCGCCGGCGCGGATGCCATAGATGAAGACATTCTTCGCAGCCTCCGTCCGGAAATAGGTGTCATAGACCCATTTGATAGAAACGCGAAGCAGCCACATCAAACCGGTCGCGATGGCTTCCGCAATCAGGATATGCCGCACCTGCACGTGGGCGAACACCCGAGACGGGCAGCTGTTCGTGAAGAAATGGACGGCTATCACCGCCAATGCGGAGCATCCCATCGCCTGCGCCACACGGATGAGGTCGTTGAACGATGAGTAGCGGATGATTTCCGAATATGTCCGGAAGATGGCAAAGAATATGAAGTGGATGCCGACGCACAGCAGCATCAGGTGGGTCAACGGCCAGAAGTTCAGCTGAAGGGCGGTGCCACGGTTGAAGCACCAATAGACGAACACTCCGGACAAAAACAGAATGGCACTGTCCAGAAGCAGCACGCACCAGTACGGGAACGTGCGCTTCGAGAAGTACGACTCAACTATCTTGCGGATCGACAGCATTATGGAAAATAATTTTGATTAATAGGTATTACGGTGAAGTAGGCGGTTAGTCTCTCTCAAAGAGGTCGCGGGTATAGACCTTGGCCCGGACATCGTCCAGGGCGCGGTCGTAGCGGTTGGCGATGATGGAGTCGGCGCGGCACTTGAACTCGGCGATGTCGTTGACCACCTTGCTGCCGAAGAAGGACGTGCCGTCCTCCAGCGTAGGCTCGTAGACAATGACCTCGGCGCCCTTGGCCTTGATCCTCTTCATGATGCCCTGGATGGCGCTCTGGCGGAAATTGTCGCTGTTGGACTTCATCGTGAGACGGTAAACCCCGATCACGCATTTCTTCTCGCGGGCGCTGTCGTACTGGCTGTTCTCGGAATAATAGCCGGCCCTCTGGAGCACCTGGTCGGCGATGAAGTCCTTCCTGGTGCGGTTGGACTCCACAATGGCCTGGATAAGGTTCTCCGGCACGTCGGCGTAGTTCGCCAACAGCTGTTTGGTGTCCTTCGGGAGGCAATAGCCGCCGTAGCCGAAGGACGGATTGTTGTAGTGCGAGCCGATGCGAGGATCCAGACACACGCCGTCGATGATGGACCTCGTGTCGAGTCCCTTCATCTCCGCATAGGTGTCCAGCTCGTTGAAATAGCTGACGCGGAGGGCAAGGTAGGTGTTGGCGAATAGCTTCACCGCCTCCGCCTCCGTGGAACCCATGAACAGCACCGGAACATCCTCTTTCAGAGAACCTTCCTTGATGAGTGCGGCAAAAGTGCCGGCAGCCTCTTCGAGAGCGGAGTCTCCCCTGTCATAGCCGACGATGATGCGGCTCGGATAGAGGTTGTCATAGAGCGCCTTGGACTCACGCAGGAACTCAGGAGCGAATATGATGTTTGGCACCACCACCCTCATCGTGCCGTCGGCGAGGCGTTCCCTGTACGAGAACCTTTCCCGCACAGAGGCGGTGTAGCCCACAGGGACGGTGGACTTGATGACCATCACTGCATCGGGATTAACCTTCAGCACGAGGTCGATCACCTCCTCCACGTGCGACGTGTCGAAGAAGTTCTTCTTCGGGTCGTAGTTAGTGGGAGCGGCGATCACCACGAAATCCGCGTCCCTGTAGGCGGCCTCACCGTCAAGCGTGGCGGTGAGGTCGAGTGGCTTCTCGCGGAGAAACCTCTCGATGTACTCGTCCTGGATCGGGGACTCGCGACGGTTTATCCTATCGACCTTGTCGGCGATCACATCAACGGCAGTCACCTTGTGGCGCTGGGACAGCAGGGTGGCTATGGAGAGGCCGACGTAGCCAGTACCGGCCACGGCGATCCTCAACTCTTTCAGATTTCGCATAAGATATGTTTTTTGGGTTATGGTTTTGCCGGCGCGCCGGAGGGACCGGCGTGCCGGCGGAGTCAGCAGGCGGATTTACCTGGCTTTGTTGTCGGAACTGTAGTAGGAGCCGCCATTGTGGCCGTAGTAACCGTAATGGCCATAGGTGCCGTAGTTCCCGTAGTAGCCGTCGGAGGACGCGGTCCCGTTGAGGACGCAGCAGAGACCCCTGTACTCCCCGTCGCGGTAGAGCGCGTCGAGGTCCGGGAGCATGGCCTTGTCGAACTGCCCGGCCCTGACGACAAAGAGCGTCCTGTCCACATAGTCGTTGATGACGCGCGCGTCGGTGACGATCTCCACCGGCGGGCAGTCGATGATGATCACATCGTACTCATTCCTGAGGACGGCGATCGCATCGGCGAGGCGCCTGTCGGCGAGCAGCTCAACCGGGTTCGGAGGGATGGATCCCGCCGGAAGAGTGTCAGGTACCGTCATCGCGTCCTTCGAACGGACAATCACATCGTGCACATCAGCGACGATCCCAGCGAGATAGTCGCTAAGGCCAGGCTTCGGCGAGCCGACAAACTCGGAGAGCGTGCCGTGACGCAGGTCACCGTCGATGGCCAGCACACGCTTACCCTTGATGGCAAAGCAGACGGCCAGGTTGGACGACACGAATGACTTGCCTGCCCCCGGGCTGAATGACGTGACGGCGATGACCTTGCTTCCAGGTTCGCGCATCATGAACTCAAAGTTGGTACGCAGCACCCTGAACGCCTCGTTGACCACATTGCGGTTGCCATGACGGACCACGATGGAATCGGCTACACTGAGGGTTTTCCGCTTTCCGAACGCCTTGGTGGCAGTCTCGGCAGAGAGCGGAATCTCGCCGGCGAAAGGCACGGAGACTCCCTTGAGGTCGCGGCGGGAGCGCACCTTCGTGTCGGTCGCCATCAGCAGATAGATGATCCCGGCAGGAATCATCAGACCCAGGAGAAACGCCATCATCATGATCTTCATGGACTGCGGGGAGACCGGGAATATTCCTGAAATAGGATGCTTGATGATCCTTGTGTTGTAGGCGGTGAACGCCTGCGAGAGCTCGTTCTCCTCGCGTTTCTGCAGGAGGAAGAGGTACAGAGCCTGCTTCACGGTCTGCTGACGCTCGACCGAGAGGAGCTGCTTCGCCTGATTAGGATTCGCGGCGATGCGCGCGGTGTTCTGGCGGGCGGTGCCCTTGAGATTCTCGTATTTCGTGTTGAGGGCAAGGATCTCGTTGTCTATGGACCGGGAGATCGACCCCCTCATCGAGGCCAGAGCCTGGTCGAGATCCTTCACGAGCACGTTCTCCTCGCCGGAGTTCGCCACAAGGTTGTTCCTCTGCAGGATCTTGGAGTTGTACTCGGAGATGCCGTTCTCGATCGTCTGGCTGCTCAATCCCATGTTGGCGGGAAGCGGCTGGTTGCGGTTGTCCTCCTTGCCGATGTAGTCCTTGATGTAGCGCGCCATGTAGAGCTGGTTGCTCACGTCCTGGAGCTGCTGGTTCAGCACCGTGCTCTGCTGCATGTACATCGTCGCTGCGGCACCCACGTCAGGGATCATGTTCTCCGACTTGTAGGCGGAGATGTCGGAGTCCACGCCCGCCAGCTCGCCCTCGATCACCCTGAGACGGTCGTTGATGAACACAGAAGTGGAGTTCGCTATCTGGTTCTTGTCACGCACCCAGTTCTCGTTATAGACGGCGATCAGGGTGTTCAGGATGTCCTGGGCACGCTGGGTGGACACGTCCTTGATAGAGAGCGAGATGACGTCGGCGTTCTTGTCGGCGAGGTTCACCTGGAGTCTGTTCAGGTAAGACTGTGTCACGCCGCGCTGGCCCGACTTTCTGACGTTGACCGGCTTTTTCATCGCCTCCCCGGAGTAGTCCTTCGTCTTCTGAACGATGATCCTTCCGACAGGAGTCTGGAGCGTGTCGCCGTAGTGTCCCACGACCGGCTTGCCGCCGACCTTCTCATTCTTATGGATGAAGTCATTCAGGGTGATTTTTTTCTCAAAAACATTGTCATTCAGGGTGACTCTCCCGCCGTTCTCGCTGACGGTGAATCCGGCTCCCACGTTCTCATCCACATCGAGCAGGTCGGCGGAGATCGGCAGCGACGTGCCGTAGAGCACGTTCCTGTGGAAGGTGCCGTCCACCGTGTAGCTCATGTACAGGCGAAGCCTGGCCACCACCTCGCTCATGATGTCCGGGGATTCGAAGGCGTGCAGCTCGTTGTTGACGTTTGACTTGACGGCGAAGAGGCCCATGTTGCCGAACTCGCCGATGTCCCCCGGCATGGACGCGCCCTTGGTGTTGGACTTGATCTGGATGTCAGCGGAGGTGTTGTACGTAGGAGTTGACCTGAGGATGTACAAGGCACCTAAAGCCAGGCAGACCGCCAGGCTCAGGGCGAACCAGTACCATCTGGACAGGCAGCGGCGCACAAGCTGGCCGATCTGCACGGTATCCTCCTGCTGCCGGGTATTGTTATCCGTGTTGATGTTGTTCTCCATTGTTTTGAATCGCTTTGATGTTATAGTGTTTCTTCACAAGGTTCCAAGGCGGATCACTTCCCCGACCCGCTCCTCGTGGCGATGATCACGATCGTGTTGGTGATGGACGCCGCGAGCGAAGTCAGCGAGATCCAGAACGAGGTGGAGCGGACATTGTTGCCGTTCACCGTGGACTGCCTTGCCCGCACGTCGTTCGGATCGACGTAGATCACGTCGTTCTGGCGGATGTAGTAGGCCGGCGAGGCTATCAGGTCAGCGGCTGAGCAGAGGTTCACCTCGTAGGTCAGCATCTTGCCGTTCTCGTTGCGCAGCACCTTCACGTTCTCGCGCTTTCCGTAGATGGTCAAGTCACCGGCGGTTCCGATGGCGTCGAGAATCGTCACGGCATCCTTGTCGATGGCGTAGCGCCCCGGCTTCTCAACCTCGCCAAGCACCTGATAGTACAGGTTCATGAAGTCAACGGTCACCACGGCGTCCGTCGCCTGCCCCTGCTCATTGAGCTCCTTCTTAATCACGGAGGCGATTTCATCACGCGTCAGCCCCGCCACGGCCACCTCGCCGAGGACAGGGAAGTCGATGCAGCCCCGGTCATCCACCGTGTAACCAGAGATGTAGCCCTGGCTGTAACCGGAAGTGATGGTGCTGCGGGTGTTCTCACCGAGACGCTGCGTCACGTACGGCAGGTTGAAAAGGGCTGTCAGCTCGGGACTCTTGCAGTTCACGATGATCGAGATCTTGTCCTTCGGGCGCACCGTGATCCCCTTCGCGCCACCGATCCGCTGGCCCTCCACCGACTCGAGGTCCTGGAAGTAACTGATCTCCTTCGGCGTAGAACAGGATGGAACTGCCAAAATGCCTATGGCCAGAAGCCATAACAGTAGTGATATTCTTTTCATATTCATATTCTTATTCTTATGAAAGATTATAATTCGACTATTACTTATCTGTCTCCACTTTCTCCAAAAAAGCGGGAGGAATGAATTTGGTTGCGAAAGCGGCAACACCCTCAATGGTAACTATAAGGCGCCTGTCGTGTTTGATGCGCTTGATGTGACCCTCATAACCTTTGAATATGCCGTCAATGACTCTCACGCGGTCACCTTTGTGGAACTGCGGGCCATCCTCTCCCAGATACTCAAGACCCGAGTCCTTAATGTCGCAGAGCTTTATGAACGGTTCCATTTGTTCATCCGGAATGATCAATGGCTTTCGGGTCCGATGGTCAAAATACGGAGACACGCTGCCTACATGTTTCAGTCGGATCATGTCCAGACTCTCACAAGTTGATCTTATGAAAATCAACGACTTGATAATTGGCTCCTGAACATAATCAAGACCACCATCCGAACATTTCTCCACCAAATGATGAGGGTAGAAATAGCGGATCGCGGCAACGTCCAAGGTTTGTCTCAGCTGTTCAATCCGATTGTAAAAAATGCGAAGCGCATACCAATTAGGAATCGAACTATACGCAAGTCTGATGTCATCTAATGGATTAGACCCATCAAAAGCCAATTGTGTCATTGGTTAAAAACAAGATGCATAAGCAGTTACATTATGAATACGAAAATTATCCCCTCAGCCTATGAGCAAGGGTTAGCCCTACGGTTGTCAGCATCTTCATACCTGATCTCGAAGAACTCCAATCCAAGAGTGTCATTCGTAACCTGCTTATGAAGCTCAAATATAACACTTCCCCGAATAAAAAACAACATACTGAATAAGTATTATAAGTATTCTATTCCCTCGCAGGCGATGCCTCTACCCCCCCCCCCATTATCACCTAATAGATTGATAATCAATGAATTATTAATCTATACGATCAAATACTGTCCAATTTCACCGGTGTAAATGGACCAAAATGAACCAGTCAGGCTCCGAGGATCACACGGGAGAGTTCCTCCGGGGTGTCAACTATGGCGGAAGGAGAGTAGGCTGCGAGTTCCTCACGGGTTCTGAAACCCCAGCTCACACCCACAGTCCTGACCCCGGCGTTCGCTCCGGTCTGCATGTCCACATTCGAGTCTCCGACATAGACAACCTGCTCTTTCGCGACCTTTGGAACATCAGCCAGAATCTGATCCACAATCGCGGGATCGGGTTTGATCGGTTGGCCGTCGCGTTGGCCGAGAATCTTCACGAAGTCATATTCACCGAAAAAGTGACTGACGAGTTTCTCCGCGCCGTCCTGATACTTGTTGGAGGCGACAGCGAGGCGCACTCCCCTGTCAGTTATTGTCTTCAACATTTCGGGGATGTCGTCATAGGGTCTGGTGCAATCGCATTTGTGAGTGTCGTAATAGGGAATGAAATATGATGCCATCCTCTGTACGTTGTCTTCAGTGGCATATTCAGAAGGAATGGCGGCGCGGAAGAGGTTGTAGATTCCGCGGCCTACCATCTGGTAATATGCGTCCGTCGGGTGGATTGGGAAGCCACACTGCGTCAAGGCGTAGTTGGTGGCGTTGCCCAGATCCTCGACGGTGTTCAGCAACGTGCCGTCAAGGTCGAAAATCGCTAGTTTTGTCATATCCTATTCCGCATTCTCGAAGCCGAAATATTCACCTTTATCCTCATAAGGGACACCGGTCTTCATCCAGGCTGGCATCGGAGCACCTTTCAGGTAGTGGTCGAAGAACTGCTGAAGCCTGATGGACAAGTCCTTGCAGTTGCGTCTCTGGACGAGGTTGTGGGCTTCCTTGTTGTACTGGAGCAGCCATGCCGGCTTGTCGAGCCTGCGGAGATCCGAGAAGAACTCGATGCCCTGGTACCACGGAACAGCGCCGTCCGCGTCGTTGTGCATGATGAGGACAGGAGTCTGCACCTTATCGACGTGGAACACAGGAGAGTTCTCGATGTAGAGATCGAGGGCGCCCGGCTCCCACATGCTCTTGCCGATCCTGCTCTGGCCATGCTCATACTGTCCGGCGCGGGTGATGCCCGAGCCCCAACGGATGCCACCGTAGGCCGATGTCATATTCCCGACCGGTGCTCCGGAACCTGCCGCCGCGAACATATTCGTACGTGTTATGAGCCAGGCTGTCTGGTAGCCGCCCCAGCTCTGGCCCTGGATCGCCATCCTGCTCTTGTCGGCGATGGAATATTTCTCGCAAAGGGCCTCGGCTCCGGCGCAGATGCAGTTGTAGGCGCTCTCGCCAGGGTGTCCTACCTTATATACTATGTCCGGAACGAAGACTATGTACCCCCTTGAGGTGTAGAACGGAATATTCACGATCGAGCGTGAAGGGGCAGGTGTCCAGAACGAATAGAGATTGTTGGCGTTCTTCTCGTAGAAGTATATCATCACCGGAAGCTTCTCGCCTTCCTTCACTCCGTCAGGAACGAAGACAAGGCCCTTGAGCGGTGTGCCGTCGTAGGCGTTCCAGTGGAAAAGCTCGGCGCGGCCCCAACGGTAGTCCGCCATCTGAGGGTTGATTGCAGAGACCTTTGTGGATGTCTTGAAATTGTCGTCAGTATAATAAAGGTCATAGCAGTTGCGGAAGTTGCCCTTCTGATAGAAAAGCCTGTCAGTGGTCATGGTTCCGGCTACATACTTGAAGCTGACTGTGTCAGTGAAATACTCAAGAGTCTTTGCCGGCTTGGCAAGGTTAACACGTCCGAATCCATTCTCCTGGCTTTCCTCGTTGAACACACTGAGATAGACAGTCTGCTTAGGATCAAGCGGCCTGGCCACTCCACAACGGCGTGCGTTAGGCTTTCTGGTGTCCGGTTTCGGATCCATGATCTTGAAGCGGTTGTGGGTCTGACGGCCCACTCCCCCTGTGAGATTGACGGCTGTCTTGCCGTCCGGAGAGAACTTCCAGATGTCATAGCGGTCTATGATCAGCACGGCGTCCTCGTCCTTGAACCATTTCGGAGAGAACTCGTGCGCCGGAGCGGCGGTCGGATGATCGTCCTCCTCATCGTAGAACGGAACTCCGGTCCGGGCGGTAAGGTTGACCTTCTCACCTGTCTGGGTATTGTAGGTGAACCAGTTCATCTCGTCGTTGTCGAACCAGACAAGGTACTTCCCGCTCGGCGACATGTCGAAACGTCCGACGTCAAGCCCCTCCGCGACAACCTTCCTGGAACCGTCCTTGACATTCACAAGGGTGAAGTCGTAACGGTTGTTATAGTCCCAGACAGTGGTGCGGGCATACTTAGCGTTATCGCTGGCAAGCACCCATTCGGAGAGTCCACCGTTCATCAGGCGGATGCCGGCGAACTTAGAGGTGGTCAACGGCACGATCCTTCCCGGCTCGGCGAGATCGATGGTGGCTGAATATGTCTTCTTGAGAGTCTTGTTCACATTAAGCCTCTGCTGCGGAGGAGTATAGACCGCGTCCCAGTTCCAGATGTCCAGCTGCGCGGTCTCGAAGTCCACGATCGTGGTGTCCTTAGGAGGACGGATCGCGCCGATTCCGAGGAAGAGACGTTTCCCGTCAGGTGTAAAGTAAAACTCTGTGTTCTCGTTAAGAGTCCAACCCGGGGTGCCTTCAACCTTCGTTCCCTCGGCGATGATCTCTTTTGTTGAATATGCCCATCTGCCGTCCTTGCTGATGACGGTCGTGCTGTCTGTAGCCTCCACAATCGGTCGGTGAGCCTGTCGAACCGTCTTTCCTGTCTTGATCGCTTGAATGCTTGTCAGGTAGAGGGCCTGGCACTTGTTGCGGTTCTTGCTCTTGTCCTTGGAACCGAGGAAAACCAGCTGGTCCTCAGCGTCGTTCAGAGTCAGGCGGCTGTAGGACTCAGCCCCTTTGGCCAAAGTGTCAAGACAAGCGGGAGCGTGCGCGATCATCACAGCCGTGACGGAAAGCGAATCTTTCTTGTCCTTCTTCGAGGTCATCAGAAGCACGGTGCCGTCCTGGTTGAACGAATAGGCATCGATGTACTTGAGAGTGTCCTTCCTGTCTGTGGCCGGGTTAAGGATGATGAGCCCGGACTTGTCTGTGCCCTTCTTGTCCGAAGTGTCCTTGTAGTGCTTCCAGGTGGACTTATAGGCAACGTAAGGCTTGGCCAGGGCGCCTGTGGTGTAGGAATCCACACGGCCGTATTTCTTGACGGTCATAGTCGTGAGATCAACGGCGGCGAGTGTGTCCTTCGTCATATCCGCGGCCTTCTTCTTGTCGATCTTTTCCTGACGTGTCTTGGCGAACTGAGGCTTGACGCGCAGGTAAAGCCACTTGCCCTTAGGGTCAAGGGACGGCTGCGATCCACGAGGTATGCTGATCTCACGGCATTCCGGCTTGCCTTTCCGCCCCGGGGTCATATTCCTGACATAAAGGGTTCCGTCCCCTTCCTGAGGGTTGACGCACCAGACCAGAACGTTGCCGTCATCACTTTTCTGGATGTCCGAAACGCTCTGCCACGAATCATAGACACTGTGGTCCATCTCTTTCTTCTGAGCCGACGCTTCTGTCACTCCAGACAGGAGAGCGGCAATCGCCAGTAATGGCAATGGTTTGAAATTCATAATATTCTTAAATTTGTTTTTACTTGTTGGATTGATTTGTCACTTCGACAGGCTCAGTGACCTGACTTGCGGATCCTCTCATAGTAATCATGGCGGGCCGGATTCTCAGGGAACCACCCCTTCAACACGCGTTTTTCCTGCTCGAAAACCTCCAGGATGCCCCAGAAGCAGGAAAAGGCGGCGGCGCCAAGAACTGTGGACGCGACTTCATGATTCACGAATATCGAAGCGGCGGAAAAGGCCAGTCCTGCCACGAGCAGGATCCACCAGCTGCCCTTGCCCCAATGATATTCCATTTTGATGACAATAGGATGACATATCCCTATTATAAGAAAGGTCGCCGCACCGACGATTATTCCACTGAAGTTCATGCTTGCTTACGTTTTCAAAACAACAAATTTACAAAATAATATTGACTTCCAAGTCCGGTACCTACGATTCACGATAGGGACAAGACAGTTTACCTACATGTTGGTATTGTGAGAGAAGGCGTCTGGCGGTAACTTTGCGGTCGGATAGTGATTATCGTCACAAAACAAGAATCTTTTAAGCCAAATGAAATAAAAAAGACCCGCGGTCGAGAGACTCCGGGCTTTTTTTTGAAATTTTCTGTAACAATCAACGGAAATATTCGTTTATATTGTGAAACGAAAAAGAAACGATGACAAGAGAAGAGTCCATAACATTCTACAAGGAGCACGCCCGGAGGCTATACAACACCAGCCTGCGAATAGTCCGCGACAGCGGCGAGGCCGAGGAGATTATGCAGGACACCATCCTCAAGTTCATCTCATCCGACATCGCTCCCAAAGATCAGGCGCAAGTGGCAATGTGGCTCAACCGCACCTGCATCAGGAAATCCATCGACGCAGTCAGACGGAAAAAGCGCGAGAGGCTCTTCCTTGAAGAATATGCCGCCGACGCTTCTGAATATGACAGCGACACTCCGTTCGAGCTTCCCGGGACTATGGCCGCCGTCGCCCAAGTACGCAAGGCCATAGAGGAATTGCCGGACAACTACAGGCTGGTTTTGAATCTTGTGCTTCTGGAAGGCCTTGACTACGAGGAGATCGCCAATCTGACAGGAGAACGGGAAGGCACTATCAGGACGCAGTACTCAAGAGGCAGGGTGAAACTGGCCGAAAAATTAAAGAAATATGAATATGACAGACTTTAAAGAATATATCGACAATAATCCGGAGATCCTGAATGATCAGGAACTGCCGGCCGGACACGAGGCCCGGTTCGAGGCAAGACTGTACGCGATGCTGGACTCCAGACGCAAGACCTGCCATCGGAAGAGGCTGTTCACGGGCATATTCAGTGCGATTACAGCCGTGGCGGCAGCCGTTGTGGCCGCTGTGATATTCATAGACCGCCCGGCAGAAGGTGAGGTTGATTGGTTCGCCGGAGTGGCTGATGACCCTGTCGCGGTGTATATGGCATATTCAGAGAAAATCGCGGTGATGTACGAAGAGATATTCACAAAGGATCTGGATGAGAGGTGGGAGACGACGGTGGGAAGCATCACCAATGAGAATGTGGCGATGATTGACCAGCTGCCGGATGAGCTTGACGACAAGACCAAGGCGCATATTCTGAAGGAATACTATGGAGAGCTACTTAATGGATTAGATAAAATCAACAAAATAAAAGAGTTATGAAAAAGTTTATGTTTATCGGAGCCGCCGCGCTCGCAATGTTCACCGCGACCGGCTTTACCGCCCCCGTGGGGTACCCGGCCGAATCAATGTATCTGACAGCAACCTCAAAGGTTGATGCGGAATACACCACTTGTAAGTTCAACTGCAAGGATTTCAGCGGGTTGGAATTAAGCGGGATAGTCCAGGTCAACCTTGTCAAATCAGACTCGTACAAAGTGGAGATCACTCTGCCGAACGTGCTTCAGGAATATCTTCAAGTGTATGTCAATCACGGTATTCTGAAGATCGGGTGGAACAAGAATATTCCGGCAAATCTTCAGAAAAAGTTGGGAAACTGGACGTGCAAGGCAGAAATCGCGATGCCGGAACTAAGAAAGTTGGATATGTCAGGAATCACAAGCTTGAAATGCGATGACACTTTTGATCTTGGGGACGAGGAGCTTTCGTTGGACATCAGCGGGGCAAGCAAGATCAAATCACTGAGTGTCAATGCAAGGAAGTTGGACGCTGAGATCAGTGGAGTGTGCACCTGCAAGTTGTCCGGAAACTTTCCCGAAAAGGCTGAACTCGATCTATCCGGAACGTCCAAAACCAGTTTCCAGATCAACGCCGACAAACTTGAGGTTGACATCAGTGGAGCCACCAAGACCAACATTGACGGGAAGTTCGGCAAAGTCGAACTTGACGCATCCGGGACAAGCGAGGTCAACCTGAACGGGAAAGTCGGCACACTGGAGGTTGACGCTTCAGGAGTATCTAAGGTAAAGGCTATGGACGCCGAGACCGAGAACGCTATCCTTGAGACATCCGGAACGGCGAATTGCAGTGTGAACGTAACCCGTTCCATAATGATCGAGGACGCGACCGGTGTGTCCAGCATCAACTACAAGGCTCCTAAGGACCTTGGTGTGATGATTAAATCGATCGGAAGATCTGCTTCGGTTCAGAGGGTCAATTAATTTCAGCCTGTCGAAGTGACCGCTAAAGGGCTTGCAGGGAGGCGTGGCAAAGTGTCGCGTCTCCCGTTTTTGCCATAAAGAGGTACTCCTCGTCACTGGCCTTGCGGATTCCGAACGACACATCATCGCCGCGATGAACCTCACGCCGGAAATTGATGTCTATCCTGGTGAACAGCCCGCTTGACAACACGCTCTCCGGCAGGAGGTTATAGAACATCTCTATGTAATGGGTGTTGTTCAGATGCCCGTTGAAGTCACACTCACTGTAACCGACCTCCTTGTGCTTGATGAAATCCGGCAGGAAATCGATTATACGCCTTGGACTTTTGCAAGGAATAGGAATATCCACGTCCGTAAGCCCGAGCTCAGGGAAAATCGGCTTTCTGGTGTGTATGTCGATCACGCACCACTCAGTTGTCCCTCGGCCGATCTCCTCTCCTTCCGCGTCCGTCAACTTGACGCATCTGTTATATGTAAGACCTTTGCCTTTCACCGGCCAAACCTTGACGTTATAGTTGTCGTAAAGGCTTGGTCGGTCATCTATCTCGAAAGCCGAGCGGAGCAGGACCCACGAACGCCCCGCTTTTCTCATCACATCGATTCCGCAGCCTTCCTTGCGGATGTTCTGTCCGATCGCGTTGATGATGCTGCCACAGATGGAAGGCACGGTGGCTTGACCCTGATAGTCTATGTTCTCCGGAGCCACGGAATATTCAAAAGTGTTTATGATCTGTTCCATAATCATTGTGTTTGATTTCTCGTCTGCAAAAGTACCGTATTTGCTCCTTGTGACGAAGAAAGTGTTTTCAGAGGTATGAAAAATGTCACAAAACCCTTGTTTGGCGGAAAAATTGCAGTATTTTAGGGACGAAAATCCAGACTCGGGAATTTCGTCCCGGCATATCACGGGACGGTTTTGACGGGATTGGGACAAGTTTTAAGGCTATGAACACACCATTGAGGGTCTCGAAAGGCTACGCCAGCCAAGTAAAATACGCGGTGCTGATGCCGCTGTTCTTCTTCGTGTTTTGCTTTGTCTATAATCCGTTCTCTTTGTCGGATTTTTACGACATCGGAGGAAAATCGTGGACATTCCATCTGCTGATGCTGTCCTGCATTATGATCGGTGTACTGGCCCTGACACGGCTTGTTTTCTCGTTCCTCTACAAGTATATTCCTTTCAGATGGTGGCATTATGCGGTCTGGTGCTTCGGAGAAGTGCTGGTAACGTCGTTCTTCTTCGCGCTCTACACCTCGCTGTTCTACAAGAAAGCCGGGGGTATGCCATATTTCACGGCACTTTCCTACTGTTTTGAAGTCGTGTGCCTGACGCTGGTCTATCCATACCTGCTCTGCATTCTGCTGAGGATCATATCCAACAAGAACTACGATCTGGCCAACGCCGGGCAGGCTCCGGAGGAGTCTCTGGTAAAGTTCTACGATGAGCACAAAAGGCTGAAACTGACGATAGACCCTTCGGCCGTGCTTTATGTCAGCGCGGAAGCCAATTATATCAACATCCACTATCTGGAGAACGACCGTGTCAAGACATACCAGCTGAGGAACTCGATGAAAAGCCTTGAGACTGACGCCCTCAAGCACGGATTCGTGCGCTGCCACAGGTCATATTACGTCAATCCTCGCCACATCAAGGTACTGAGCAGAGACAAGGACGGTGTCATCTACACGGAGTTCATCCGCGACGGAGTCGGGCATATTCCCGTCAGCAAGCAGTATTACGACAATCTAGCCAAATTACTGTAAATAACCAAGAATCCTGACATTAGGGTCACGGGAAAGCTGGCCGGGGTTCGTCCCGGGCTCTCCCTCAGGAACCGTCAACCCACGCACCTCATAGAATTTTGTCCAGAATTCAGTCACCCTTCCGGCGCTGTCGTGAAAGGACATCGGAATCGTGCCGAAAACAAAATGCTTATCCCCGCTCCCTGTTACTTTCGGATTCATATCTTTCACATCATCACGCACCACCGCCATTCCTTTCACATTATGGTCACGTTCTTTTAACCTGTCTTTGAAAACAAACGACTTCTGCACGAGTTCCGAACAATAGATCGCGCTGTCACTCGGCATAAATATGTCATCGTAGGGCCTTCCGAGGAACTTTCTCGCATTCGCCACACTCTCTTCAACGTCCACCCCTTCAATCCTCCCCACAAGCACCGACTCCCTATCACTCAATCTGACCAGAAAACTGTCCAACGGGTTTTCCACAACTCCATATTCCGGAATAGCCTCAACGACGTTCCCGTCTGAGAAAACCGCGATATGATCGATTCCAAGTCCATCCACCCCGTCCGTCACATCCGTGATGTTGTTCCCTTGGCCATTGACCACGAACAACAGGTCCCCATTCCTCAAATCAGTGATTGTAATGCCTTCCGAGCATGCGACAACGCCAAAGGCAAGCACCAAAAGAAGTGCTTTTTCCAATATCTTATGAAGATAATTCAACATCATTACATTTTTCCGGACACAAAAATAACGAAAACACCCCACACATAAATCATAATCAGATAAATTCATACTGTGAAGAAACTCCACACTCTAAAAGCGGGATGAGGACCGAAAGACGCTTGAGAAGTGATAATTGTCCCTCTGAAAGCGGAATTTCCACAAAAATACGCCCGTAGAAGAAGCATTATTGATCCGACAAACTTGCCGATACGCTCTTGTGTGGAAAATATCGTGCAAAACAATGATACTCAATAATGAAAACAAATATTTTTAAGGTCGTGGACACTAAAGAAACACAAACTTATGTTTCTTTATGTAAATATTTATGTTTCTGAATATTAGATAATGAACAAAGTGTTATTTTAGACGAAAAAAAGTATGAACAAGAAGCAACGCAATGAACTTTGGAAAGAGTATCGAACATTGCCCAAGTGGTACTACCATATGGTGTCCGACGCTATTGAGACCGGGCAACTGTTCAATGATGAGGAAGAATATGCAAACGGAATGAACATAATTGCGATCGGGCAATATATTCATAGAATATCAATCCTTATCTTCAACCTGATGGTCAATCACGGACATATTCTCGCGTCGGCGACTGGAAACGACCTTGTCAACTTCTTCTTTTACGTCAAAAAGCGTCTCAATGCCAGACTTGTCGCAGATGGTCATAAACCTCTTCCCGAAAATTATGGATTCAAGCTTGTACGAGTAGAGGACGAAAGACAACTTGCCGACACGATTGTCTATATCGCAAGGAATCCGTTCAAGGCCTGCTCGAACCTGACAGCATCAGGCTATCTTTGGGGATCCGGGAATTTGGTTTTCAGCGAGATAAACAGATTGTTTGACAAAGTCCAGATCAAGGATCTTACCGATAAGTTTTGCAGAGACACATTCAAGACAAGGATCAAACTTCCTGACCGATACTATTTTAACAGGGAGTTAGGCTTTATTCTTCCTGAATCATATGTGGTCAAAGGCAAGGTTGACAAAGTTCTGAAGTCATCTTGGAACTATTGCCACAGGATAATAAGGGACATAGATGCTTACGTTAATATTTCGGAAGGCCTTGGAGAGAGTGTCAATCTGTCCGAAGAGGAGGTGAATATGATCATCAAGAAACTCATAAAGGATGAATATAAGGTTGATTCAATTTTAGATTTAGGAGTAGATGATAGATGCCGATTGGCTATCGTTCTCAAAAAGAAATACAGACTTGACACAAAAAGGATTTCAAGAAAAGTGCGGATTGAGTACGACATATTGAAAAAGCTCTTTGGATGATTAAACGTATCGCTAAAGCGGTTCTCCAGAAGCAAGATTAACGGCGAAGGGCGCCTGTGGAAGAATGATTTGCACGCTACGAGCGTGATTAATAGTGAAAAACGCTTGTGGCGGACGTGTAAATCCTCCACGGGCGGTTTTAATGGGGAAACACGCCTGGCGAGAATGGGAAGAGATGATAAGGGAAAGGATACAGAAATGGCCTGAAATCCTACTGGAATCCAGGCCTTGAATTGTTATAAACTATATTCCTGACTATTCAGCGGAATCGTCATCTCCGCCGTATTGAGAGATGTTGTCATCCGGAAGGGTGGTGTCGGCCGGAGCGTCAGCTGAAGATCCTGCAACATCCTCGTTCTCGGCGTCCTCCTCTCCCTCAAGCCATCTCTCAAGAGCCTCGGCATCATCGGTTTTCACCTTGATCTTCACAAGGTTGATGGAATCATCCGTCTCGACGGTGACAGCATAGAAACTGGTGCCGTCAGGTTTTGGATACTTGACAAGGTCAGGGAGATAGTCGCTGAAACCTCTTGGATATTTCTCATTGAACGCTGCGGCAAGCGCTTCGGACATATTCTCGTAGCTTACCACGTGTCTTTTCTTCTGATCTGGTGCCATACTCATATAAACCAAATAAAGTTTTCGGGTGCAATATTAAGACATTTTTCCGAATTGAGAAGCAATCCGCGAACTATTTTCTGAAAAAAAATGATTTCTGCCTCTTCTTCTTCTCCGGATCACGCTCCACAAAGACCGGCTTCATCGTTCGAGGATCGATTCCGGTGTAGTACATCACGGATGAGGTGGTCATCGGAGTCGGTGTGAAATCCTGCACCTGATCCATATATATTCCTTTCAAAGCAGGATTTTTGGACAGGTTCTCCATATCCTTCATCGTGCAGCCTGGGTGCGAGGAGATGAAATATGGAACGATTCCGGTGCGCCGTCCGTTCTGGGCGCAGATCTTGTCGAACTCATAGCGCAATCTCTCAAAGAGCTTGAAAGACGGCTTGGCGATGTACTGGAGCACCTTGTCCTCGGTATGTTCCGGAGCCACCTTCATTCGGCCGGAAGTGTGGTCAAGAATCAAAGTCTTGAGGTAAGGCTTGGATGTCTCGTCCACAAAGCCTTTCTCATCGAGGAACAAATCGTAACGGATCCCGCTGCCGATGTAGGAATGGCGTATTCCCGGCACGGCATCGACCTTCCGGTACAACTCAAGCACCTGTTTGTGAGAGCGGTTCATATTCGGACACGGAGCCGGAAACAGACAGGATTTCCTGCGGCATTTGTCGCAAAGGTCCGGGTTCTTGCCACGCATCATATACATATTGGCCGTAGGGGCCCCGAGATCGGAGATATTCCCCGCAAAGCCTGGCATCTTGGCCAATTTCTTAACCTCAGCGACTATGGACTCCTGCGAACGGGACTGGATGAACTTACCCTGATGCGCGGCGATGGTGCAGAAATTACATCCTCCGAAGCACCCTCGGTGAGTGATGATGGAATCCTTGATCATGTCATAGGCCGGGATCCTCTTCCCCTTGTAGCGCGGATGCGGCAACTTGGTGAAAGGCAGGTCCCAGAACGAATCCATCTCCTCGGTAGTGGACGGTGAATATGGCGGATTGATCTGCACATAACCATTCCCGACAGGCTCGACGATCGTCGCAGGATGCATCATATTGGCGTGAGTCTCAATCAGATGAAAGTTCTCGGCGAACGCCTTCTTATCCTTCTTGCACTCCTCGAACGAATGAAGCACCAACGGCTCCTTGACCTTCCACTTTCCGCTCATAAGGAAAGCGATCTGCGGGATCCTATGGATTTCGTGAATATTCCTCTGCGCCTCTATGGCTCTCGTCAGCTCGATCATCGGCTTCTCCCCCATCCCGTAACAGAGATAGTCAGCCTTGCACCACTGCAATATGGACGGAACAAGTTCATCTTTCCAATAGTCATAATGGGTAAGCCGACGGAGCGAAGCCTCGACTCCCCCGATGATGACCGGAACATCGGGATAGAGTTTTTTTAATATGTTCGTATAGACACTGACCGCATAATCCGGCCTCTGTCCGGCCTTGCCTTCCGGCGTGTAGGCGTCATCGTGACGGAGACGCTTGCCGGCAGTGTAATGGTTCACCATCGAATCCATAGCACCGGCGTTCACTCCGAAATAGAGCCTCGGAGCGCCTAACTTCTTAAAATCCCTGAGGTCATCCCTCCAGTTAGGCTGCGGAACGACAGCGACCCGGTAGCCGAAATGCTGAAGCCAGCGGGCTATGCAGGCCGTGCCGAAAGAAGGGTGGTCCACAAAGGCATCACCCGTGAAAAGGATGATGTCGATGTAGTCCCACCCTAAGGCTTCAACCTCCTTTTTGGAGGTCGGGAACATATAATCCGTTTCGGACATCGGAAATATTCCTACATTCTTTCAGGCAGTTCGATTCCGAGGATGCCCATCGCCTTGCGTAGGACGGCGGAAAGCGTGTCGATCAGCACCAGACGCATCTTGAGCACATCCTCGTTCTCCTCCTTGAGGATCGGCGTGTCGTGGTAGTACTGGTTGAACTCCTTGGCGATGTCGTAGGCATAGTTGGCGATGACGGCCGGTGAATATGCCTGCGCGCCTTCGGCTATCTTGGCCGGGAAGGCGTTCAGCAACTTTATCAAACGGATCTCCTTGGCGCTGAGCTCAACCTTCGGCAGAGGAGAGGCGGCATATTCAATGCCCTTCTCCGCGGCCTTGCGCAGGATGGAGCGGATTCGCGCGTGGGTATATTGGATGAACGGGCCGGTGTTGCCGTTGAAGTCGATTGACTCCTTCGGGTTGAAGAGCATCGTTTTCTTCGGATCCACCTTGATGATGAAGTACTTAAGGGCACCAAGACCTATCATGTGATAGAGCTTCGCCTTGTCCTCCTCGCTCATGTCGGCCAGCTTGCCGGACTCGTCGGAAGTGGCTCTCGCCTCCTCGTACATCTTCTGGATGAGGTCATCGGCATCCACAACTGTTCCCTCGCGGGACTTCATCTTGCCCTCAGGCAGCTCGACCATTCCGTAGGAAAGATGGAATATGTTGTCGGACCATTCGAATCCCAACTTCTTGAGGATCAGTTTCAACACCTGGAAGTGGTAGTTCTGCTCGTTGCCGACCACATAGACGTGAGAGTCAAGGTGATATTCAGCGAAACGCCTTTCGGCCGTTCCCAGATCCTGGGTGATGTAAACCGACGTTCCGTCAGAACGGATGAGCAGTTTCCTGTCAAGTCCGTCGGCCGTGAGGTCGCACCAGACGGAGCCGTCCGGATCCTTCACGAACACGCCCATATCCAGTCCCTTCTGAACCAACTCCTTACCAAGAAGATAGGTCTGGGACTCGTAGTAAACCTTGTCGAATGTGATTCCGAGAGCCTTGTAGGACTCGTCGAAGCCCTTGAGCACCCAGCCGTTCATCCTGGCCCAAAGGTCGCGGACCTCCTTGTCGCCGGCCTCCCATTTTTGGAGCATCTCGTGGGCTTCCTTGAGGCAAGGGGCCTCCTTCTTGGCGGTCTCCTCGTCCATTCCCCCGGCAATCAAATCCTCGACTTCCTTCTTGTAGATGTCGTTGAAAGCCACGTACATATCCCCGACAAGATGGTCGCCCTTAATCCCCGTGGACTCCGGAGTCGCGCCGTTGCCGACCTTCAGCCATGCAAGCATGGACTTGCAGATGTGCACTCCCCTGTCGTTGACAAGGGTGGTCTTGATCACGTTGTTGCCGCTGGCCTTCAGAAGCCTTGACACCGAGTCACCCAGAAGGTTGTTCCTGATGTGGCCGAGGTGCAGAGGCTTGTTGGTGTTCGGCGACGAGAACTCGACCATGATGTTCTTGCCGGTCGTCGGCAGGTCACCGAGGTCCTTGTCCGCAACGATCTCTCCGAAAAGTTCGTTCCAGAAGAGATTGGAGAACAGAAGGTTAAGGAAACCTTTGACGCAGTTATATTCAGAGATTTCCGGTACGTTCGCCTTCAGCCATTCTCCGATGGCGTTGCCCGTGTTCTCCGGAGTGGAGTGCGACAGACGCAGGAGCGGGAAGACGACGAGCGTGAAGTCTCCGGTGAATTCCTTCCTTGTGACGGAGACCTGAAGCGCCGACGGTTCGATGTCGGCGTTATAGAGTGCCTTGATGGCTTCTGAAGCCTTAGAGGCGATAAAAAGTTCCGGGGTCATTAACCGAGATAGGTTTTAAGAAGTTTGCTTGCGGATGGTTTCTTTAGCTTGCGGATCGCCTTCTCCTTGATCTGGCGGACTCTCTCTCTTGTGAGGTCAAGCCTCTCGCCGATCTCCTCAAGGGTCATCTCCTGACAGCCGATGCCGAAGAACGACTTGATGATCTCGCGCTCACGGGTCGTCAGGATCTGGAGAGACCTTTCGATCTCGGTGCTGAGGGACTCGTTCACAAGGCCTCTGTCGGCCATCGGCGAGTCGTCGTTAGGAATCACATCCAGAAGGCTGTTGTCCTCGCCCTCTACGAACGGGGCATCCACGGACACATGCCTTCCGGACACCCTGAGGGTGTCGGAGATCTTGTCCTGCGGGATGTCTATCATCTCGGAGAGTTCCTCATTGGAAGGGCTTCTCTCGTTCTTTTGCTCGAACTGTGAGAGGGCCTTGTTGATCTTGTTCAAGGATCCTACCTGGTTGAGCGGAAGCCTGACGATCCTGGACTGCTCGGCGAGAGCCTGAAGGATTGACTGGCGGATCCACCACACGGCGTATGAAATGAACTTGAAACCTCTGGTCTCATCGAACTTCTCGGCGGCCTTGATCAGGCCGAGGTTACCCTCATTAATCAAATCCGGAAGGCTAAGCCCCTGATTCTGATACTGCTTCGCAACAGAAACCACAAATCTAAGGTTGGCCCTTGTGAGTTTCTCCAAAGCTTTCTGGTCACCCTTGCGGATTCTCTGGGAAAGCTCTACCTCCTCTTCCGGAGACACCAACTCCTCGCGGCCGATCTCCTGGAGGTACTTGTCCAGGGACGCGCTCTCGCGGTTGGTGATTGACTTTGTAATCTTTAATTGCCTCATATCTTGTAATACACAAATTTCCCTGACGGAAGGCGCGGAGCCGTTTCCGTCAGGGAAACACTATCCTATAACCTTCATCAACTACTCTTTACTGAATCCGAAGAAGGCTTTTCTACCGTTGGCTGTGACACCTTCGATATAAACCGCCCTCTTTGCGGACTTGGCGATGTTCAAAACATCCTGAGGTGTGCCGACCGGCTGATCGTTGACGTAGGTGATGACCATTCCTTCCGAAGCGCCTGCCTCAAGCATCTTGCCGCTTCCGACGGATGTGACCTCGACACCTTTCTTCAGACCGAACTTCGCAAGAGTCTCCTTGGAAGCCTCCTTAAGAGTCGTGCCGAAGAAAGCGATCTCTCCGTCACCGACCACAGTACCGTTCTCGGTGCTGCTGCCCTGGAATGTGACCTCAAGTTCCTTCTCCTTGCCGTCACGGATGATCTTGACCTTAGCCTTGTCACCCGGGTGGAAGGTATTGACCTTGACCTGAACTGCGGAGCCACTCTTCACATCGGTTCCGTCAATGGCCACAATCACATCACCTTCCTTCATTCCGGCCTTGTCAGCGGAGCTGCCTTTCGCAACCTCTCTGATATATACGCCTTCCGGAGAAGAAAGTTTCAATTTTTTCAACATATCATCGACAGAATCATATTTCAGATTCTTGGCAAGACCTTCGCTGAGATCAGACATAGCGATTCCAAGAACGGCTCTCTTCACTGACCCAAAGTCAATCAAGTCTTCTACAACCTTCTTCACAATATTCACCGGCACTGCGAAGGAATATCCTGAATATGCTCCCGTCTGTGAAACAATAGCGGTGTTGATGCCGACCAGTTCGCCGGTCTTGTTGACCAACGCTCCACCTGAGTTGCCAGGGTTGACAGCCGCGTCGGTCTGGATGAAGGACTCGATCTGGATTCCGCCATTGTTTCTCTCACGAGGATCGTGCGCCATCGAACGTCCCTTGGCGCTGACAATGCCGGCCGTGATGGTTGACCTGAGCTGGTAGCCAAGAGGACTGCCGACAGCCAGAACCCACTCACCGAGCCTCAACTGGTCGGAATCCCCGAACGGAAGCGTCGGAAGTCCCTGAGCGTCAATCTTTATCAAAGCGACATCCGTAGCCGGGTCAGTACCGATGACCTTGGCGTCATATACCTTGTTGTTATTCAGGGTGACCTGTACCTTCGTCGCGTTGGCGACCACGTGGTTGTTGGTCACGATGTAGCCGTCAGGACGGATGATCACTCCAGAGCCGCTTCCCTGCTGCTCCCTGGTCTGAGGGCCTTCATCCCCGAAGAAGAAACGGAAGAACGGATCCGTCATCTGATATTGCTGAGTCACCGTCACCTCCACATAAACAACAGCATCAACCGCAGCCTCCGCGGCGTAAGTCAGATCCGGATAGTCCGACTGTGCCAGATTGACAGTCTTTGTGACTGTTCCGTTCTCTGTTCTTGTCACATTGTCTCCCTCATTCACGGTGGCCGCCTTGACGACACCGTATGCCGCCAGCACGCTGAACAATACTGACAGCACCACTGTTAACAAACCTTTTTTCATTTCTGACATATTAATTAAATTTATCAATATTCAATTACAAGCATCCGGATGGTGTTTCCGAAGCCTTAGGCAAAAAATCAAATATGATGCCATAATATTAAGGGAATATTCGTATATTTGCCTTTTACAGAGGCCACCCTCCGGCGGCCGGAAAACAATGAATTAAAAAACACACGAATATGAAACTCAACGTATCAAGCTCCGAGCTTCTGAAAGGACTGATGGACATCTCCAAGGCCATCCCGGCCAAGTCCGCCCTTCCGATTCTGGAAAACTTCCTGTTTGACCTCAAAGGCAACATCCTTGAGGTCACCGCATCGGATTCGGAGCTCACCCTCAGGACTGAAATCGAAGTGGACACCACCGAAGAGGAAGGCAGGATCGCCGTTCCCGCAAGGCACATCATCGACCTTCTCAAGGAACTTCCTGACCAGCCTGTATCGATCTGCACCGCCAGCGACAGCTCAATCGAGTGCAAGTGGACGAGCGGTAACTCCGTGCTTCCTTTCTTCCCTGCCGAGGACTATCCTGAGATCAAGGGGACGAGCGACGACGCGGAGAAACTTGAATTCCCGGCCGAGAGCCTGATCGAAGGCATCAACAGCACGATCTATGCGACCGCCGACGATGAGATCAGACCCGCGATGAACGGAATATTCTTTGATTTCGGACCGGAATCCACCACTCTCGTGGCCTCAGACTCGCACAAACTCATCTGCTACACGGCCAAGGAAGTGAAGACCCCGGAGAAATGCTCGTTCATTCTTCACAAGAAGCCGGCCGCCGTCCTGAAGTCCATCCTCGGGAAAGACGACGGAACTGTTGAGATCGCGTTCGACTCCAGCACCGTCCTCTTCACCTTCGGGAAGACTACCATGGTGTGCAGGCTGATTGTCGGCAAGTACCCTAAGTACCGCGATGTGATCCCTCAGAACAACTCCAGCGTGCTGAAGATCGACAGGGCGATGTTCTTGAACACGGTAAGGCGTGTGGCCGTCTGCGCCAACAAGGCTTCCAACCACATCAAGCTGGATCTCAAGCCGGGACAGATGGAGATCACCGCACAGGATCTCGGTTTCGCCATCGCAGCCTACGAGAAGATCAACTGCGACTACAGCGGTGACGAGCTGACCATCGGATTCAAGTCAACATTCCTCACGGAGATCCTCGCCAACATGAGCTGCGAGACAGTCGTGATGAAGTTCGCCGACGCGCGCAGGGCTGCCCTCATCATTCCTTCAGAAGAGGATGATGAGAGCGGAAAGATCTGCGGAATCCTGATGCCTATCATGGTTTAACCTTCGGAGAATCAAAGCTATGGAACTTTCTCTTGAAAGGCCTCTGCTTTTCTTTGACATTGAGAGCACGGGGCTTAATATTGTCAATGACTGCATTGTCGAACTGAGTTTTGTCAAGGTGTTTCCCGACGGCCACCACGAGGTGAAGACCTGGAGGGTCTGTCCTTGGGACTACACTCTCCGCAAACAGCATCCGATCAATCCCGAGGCCAGTCAGGTGAACGGGATCAAGGATGAGGATGTCGCAAAGGAGAAGAAATTCATCGAGATTGCGGCCGAAGTCGTGGATTGGCTGAGAGACAGTGATCTGGCAGGGTATAATTCCACAAAGTTCGACCTGCCGATGCTGTCCGAGGAACTTGAGAGGGTACGTGCCTATTGTATGCGCAGGCTTGCGGATCCAAGGAACACTCCTGAGAACAAGGCCAAGGCCAAGGCAACCCTTGAGGCCACGGACATCGACCTGCACTCCAAGCAGATGATCGACGTGCAGACGATCTACCATTATATGGAGCCACGCAACCTCAAGGCCGCATACCGTTTCTATTGCGGCGGAGAGGATTTCGAGAACGCCCATTCAGCCGAGGCTGACACTATGGCTACATATGAAGTGCTTAAGGGCCAACTGGATATGTACCAGACTCCGACAAAGTACCACGAGCAGGTGCTCAAGAACGATGTCGAGTTCCTGGCCGGAGTCGCCGGCCGTCCACGCACCGTTGACTATGCCGGCAGACTGATTCTCGGCAAGAACGACGAGCCGACCATCAGTTTCGGAAAGCACAAGGGCCACACGGCCAGGGAGGTATATGAGACCGAGCCGGCCTACTTCGCCTGGATCGAGAACGGTGAGTTCACGATGGACACCAAGCGACAGTTCGCACGCCTGAAGGAGCAGTTCGACAAGGAGAAAAAGGAAGCCGCCAAAGCCAGAGAGGCCGAAATGAGCAAGCCACTTGAGGGTGAAGCGTTTGACAGTGCAGTAGCCGGTCTGAAGGACAAATTCTCCGGCAAACTCTTTTAACTGTCGGCGGAATGCGGCATTTCCTGCGGGAAATTGATTTATGAATATAATAGTAAAGACATCATCCGGCCACATCACCGTTCGCCCGGACACAACGTGGGAGAAAGACAACGAGGACTTTTACCCTCCAGAGTTCGTGGACGAGTTGACATATTCCCCCGTCCTTTTCGCCCGCATCCTGAAGCCAGGCCGCAGCGTCGGGAGGAAATTCGCGTCAAGGTACTATGACTCAATCGGTTTCGGAGTCCTCCTCTACCCGGAGAATATGCTTGACGGCACCCCGGAAGGCTACGCCCAGGCCATCAGCCTCGACCACACCTCCTTCCTCCCGTCACCAATGTTTCCTCCAGAAAGATTGGAGAGAAACGGTCATTTCCGCCTGTTCCGGAACGAACATGACCTTTTTGTTTTTGACCAACCATCGTTGAATATGATCGAGGATGCCATCGTTGAAGCCACAAAGCTACTCTACATCCGCACCGGCGACCTCATCGCCATAGAACTTGCACCCCGCAAGCCGCTGACAATCCGCCCCGATGTAAGCTCTCACATCACCGGCACTTTCGACAACAACGAAATCATTGATTTTCAGATTATTTTCTGAACGACGTTTCGTGATGGCCAGGGTTCAGTGAAGTGTCACCACAAACCCTCCGCGCTTCGCGCTCCGTCCCTCCCAAGCTGCGCTTGGGCCCCACCCGCTTATAGCCGCGGGTGGCTAAGGTTCGTGATGGCACTTCACTGAACCACAGTAGCAAAGTTTAGTAGCGACACCTCAATGAACAATGGCAACCAATAATATAGGGCTGGTCGTGATGGCCAGGAGATGCCAAGTACATAATCTCAATAGCCACCGAAAAATCAAAAGTCAAATTTTGGTAACGTGCAAAATTTGACTTTTGCCTTTTTTCGGTGGCTCATTTCAGCGGTTATTTTCCGACGGCAAATTGATATTTATCGCTTCGACAAGCCCAGCGACCATTTATTTCATCAGGCGGTGAAAGCCGGTTGCGATGCGGTCAAGGCCTTGCTGGAGACGGGCACGAGGGCAGGCGATGTTGATGCGCATAAAGCCATCAAGGCCGTACATCACGCCGGAGTTGATCCAGACCTTCTCATTGAGCAAGAGGCTGTTCTCTATGTCGTTAGCGGACATATCCAAAGCTCTGACATCCACCCACACAAGGTAGGTTCCTTCCAGTTTGCTGACAGGGAACTCCGGAAGGTTCTCCTCAAAGAACGACAGCAACGTGCGGTAATTCCCGTAAAGATATTCATTAAGCTCCTTGAGCCACGGCTCACCCTCGTTGTAGGCGGCCTGAAGCGCAAGCACACCGAAAGGATTCACCTCACACAACTCGTTGATATTGATTACCCTGTCGATGATCTTCTTCCAGTCAGGATTGTTGGTGATGATGTTGGATATTCCCAAACCGGCGATGTTGAACGACTTGCTTGGAGAGTTCATCGTGACGGTATTGTCCTGGGCTACCTGTGAGATAGAAGCCATCGGAGTGAAGTGATAGCCAGGCATTTCCAGTTCGCAATGGATCTCGTCGCTTATGACGATCACACCGTTTCTGCGGCAGATGTCGGCTACCCTCTCAAGGTCCTCACGAGGCCAGACACGTCCGCAAGGGTTGTGAGGATTGCAGAACAGCAGCACCTTGGCCATCGGGTCGGCGGCACGTCTCTCAAGATCCTCGAAATCAATGTACCAAGTGGCCTGATCACCTTCCGTGTCGTAGATCAGTTTGTTGATTGAGAGTTCACAAAGATTGTTCTTCGCGGTGGAGAAGAAACAGTTGTACGCCGGACTCTGGATGATCATCTTCGGCAATTCACCGTGAGGGCCACGTCCACGGTTCGGCTTCTCGACAACCTCGCCGTCCACAATCTCGTACTGCGTCAAAGCCTTGACAACCACCGACATCGCCGGAACCACCCCTGCAATGTAGAGGTACCAATCCTTCTCCGTGTGCCACCCTCTGCGGCGCTCCCACCAGTTGACGGCAGCCTCGTAGTAGGAATCCGGCACGTGGGTGTAGCCGAAAATCTCTTGATCCACACGATCTTTCAGCACGTTCACGATCTCCGGAGCCACCTTGAAGTCCATATCCGCCACCCAAAGCGGAATCACATCCTCCGAAATCGGCCCGACCGGACTCTCCGCATCCCATTTGACGCAGTTCGTGCCGCGCCTTATCGTCATCTCGTCAAAGTTATATTTTCCCATAATATTAAAAATTTTCAAATTTCATTTCCTGCCCTCACGATCATCTTGTCAGAAAAGCCAAGTCGGCATATTCATAAAATCCGGCATTATCCTGACATCAGCAAGTGATTTCCACCGAACAGACTTCGAAGATAGCAAAAAACAATTAAATTTGCGATGATATGAGATTCTACGAATATATTTTCTTGGCCATCGCGTTTGCCGCAAGTGTCTGCGGATGCGCGCGGAATGTCAGCGGAGACTTGCCGCAGGACGTTATCGAACCGCAATTTATGAATATAATCCCGGAAGCCGATGGGGGATATTCATTGGTCTCGATCTCGCCGTTTGACGGGAGCAGGGACACGATATCCATCAGCCAACCTCTTGGCAGATTGATAGTTACGAGCACTTCCCACATCGGTTTTCTGGATGCCATCGGGGCGGACTCGGTGATTGTCGGGGTGTCGGGCGGTGAATATGTCTGCGACTCTTCAGTGACAGCCGGCCTAAGCAACGGAACGGTGGTGGACATCGGTTATGACGCAAGCCCTGACTACGAGAAGATAATGGCCCTGAAGCCGGACCTGCTCCTGACATATTCAGTCTCCCCTGTGAAGTCACAGTTCTTCTCGAAACTTGAGTCGCTGGGAATAAAGACTTTCATTGTCAATGAGCATCTTGAGCGACACCCTCTGGCCAGAGCCGCCTACATACGCCTTTTTGGAGCGTTGACAGGGAATATGGCCGCGGCTGACTCGGTGCTTAAGATCGTTTCGGAGAACTACATAAACTTACGTGATTCAGTTCAAAGTAATCTGAACAGAAATAATGAACTGGATTCCAAAGGAACGACTCACAAACAAAGAAAGATTCTGGTCAACATCCCGTACAAGGACCAATGGTTCATTCCCGGACAGGAAAGTTATCTCACCACCCTGTTCAAGGATGCCGGCGGGGAGATTCTCGGAGCCAAATCCGGAAGCTCAGTCTCGGGCCAGATTTCGGTCGAGACGGCATATTCATTGTCAAAGGAAGCGGATCTTTGGATGAATGTCGGTTGGTGCCAGACTCTGGAACAACTCCTTTCCGTCAATCCCCTGTTCGACGACTTCTTGATGGATATTCAGGGAAACGCCTCGGCCAGAGGATACTCCAATGCCGAAGGATGCGCCACGAACTCCAGTGACACCTCCGCAAGCGTGGTCTGGAACGACAACAACCGCCTCAACCCCAAGGGTGGCAACGATTTCTGGGAAAGTGGTGTGGTACACCCCGACCTCCTCCTCCGTGACCTTATCGGAATATTCAGCGGAGAATATGGCTATGCTACAATCTATTACAAGTCAATAAAATAGCAAAACATCACCCGCCTCAATAACATATGCCTCTTTCAGGTGTGCGGACATATACACACCTAGAGTACCAACACATTGGCTTGCAGGCAAATCCTGTTTCAGGTGTGCGGAGTCTTTCACACCTGGAACAGAGCGCATCCAGCCGAGAGGCCTACAATGGCTTTTCTCACTCTCAGGTGTGCGGACATATACACACCTAGAGTACCAACACATTGGCTTGCAGGCAAATCCTGTTTCAGGTGTGCGGAGTCTTTCACACCTGGAACAGAGCGCATCCAGCCGAGAGGCCTACAATGGCTTTTCTCACTCTCAGGTGTGCGGACATATACACACCTAGAGTACCAACACATTGGCTTGCAGGCAAATCCTGTTTCAGGTGTGCGGAGTCTTTCACACCTGGAACAGAGCGCATCCAGCCGAGAGGCCTACAATGGCTTTTCTCACTCTCAGGTGTGCGGACATATACACACCTAGAGTACCAACACATTGGCTTGCAGGCAAATCCTGTTTCAGGTGTGCGGAGTCTTTCACACCTGGAACAGAGCGCATCCAGCCGAGCGACCTATTCCTGAATTATATTGCCAGAGTCAGTATTAGAAGGCTCAGGCGTTACATTTTCATGTTCAGGAACGGAAGCACAGGCGTATGATAAAACAAACGGAAGCAGTGCGTATAAGACTTTCCTAGGCTATAAGATTTATGGTCAAAAAAAGGGGTATCTTGGAAACAACACCGTTCTGGTGACGGCACAGACTTTTATCATAGGGTGAACATCCCAGGCGAGGCTTCATGTCCTCCCGATTCTGGTGACGGCACAGACTTTTATCACAAGGTGAACATCTGGGAGGCGCGGGTGCGGGGAAGGGTCTGGAGGTTGGTGATTTCCTTAGCGGTGAGGTGACCGTCAAGGCGAATCGACCTAAGGGCATCGGCGGCGGAGTCGAAGGCGAGAGACGGTGTGTTGTTGTTCTCACTTAGATGGCAGAGAAAGATGTTCTTGAGGCCGGGATGCCAGAAACGGCGGATGGCCGAGGCGCACTCATCGTTGCTCAGGTGACCGTTGCCTTGACATATACGCATCTTGAGTTCGTGTGGGTAAGGGCCCCCGATCAGCATTCCGGAATCGTAGTTCGACTCGAAGACAACCGCGTCGGCCTTCCGGGCATATTCAATAGCCTCGTCAGTCACCCTGCCGGCATCGGTCATCAGGAAGAACCTTACCCCTGACCACTCGATGAAATAACCTACGGTCTGGGTCGCGTCGTGCGGCACCACAAAATGACTGACCAACGGGAGTTCCTCTTCCGGAATATCCCCACGCAGTCTGATCCTGACAGGACCTTCATCCGGAAGGACACAACGGTAATCCGAGATGTAGTCCCTTGTGAATGTGTGATGCGAAAGAGCCTCGTGCAGCACGGCGGTCGCATATACAGGCTTTTTCAGATGCTTGCAATACGAACCCAGCTGTCTGATGTGATCAAGATGATCATGTGTCACAAGCACTGCCTGAAAGGAATCCACACCTAAGCCGTGCTCCATCAAAGTCTTCTTCAAACGCCGCTGGCTGACTCCAGCGTCGATGAGAAGCCCCGATCTACCGTCGGAAAGGAAATAGCAATTGCCGCAGCTGCCGCTGGAAAGACTAAAAAACTTCAGCATCACTTCTTCTCCTCTTCGCAATATTTCGAGATCACGCTGTAGGCATCACCGACACCGAGCTCACCGGCCCTCGAAAGGTCGATGCAACCTTTCTCCTTGTCTTTCAGATAGATGAGTACAAGGCCTCGGTTATAGTACGCGTCTCCCATATAAGGATAGACATTGATCGCCTTGGTGTAGCTGTCAACCGACTCCACGAACTTCGAGGACAGGCAGTAAAGATTGCCAAGGTTGAAATAGACGTACGGGATTCCAGGAAGGATCCTGTCAGCAGCCAGCATATCCTCGATGGCCTCCGAATAGTCATACGTCCGGCTCACCTGATCACGAACACGGGCTCTGGTGGTACCCTTGTCATCCATGGTCAAGGTCTGCACGTTGCTCTCGATGGATGAGATGAAATCGATCATCTCGGCGCGGAGCACACCCCTGTTCAAATAATAGAAAGCCTTGTAATATTCTGAATATTTTCCCTTGCTCTCGGAATTCACCGCGGCGTCGAACTGGTTCAAGGCTGAAGTGAATTGCTTTGACTGCACATCGTAGAGTCCTTTGATGAAAGCCCTGTCAGCATCTGTCAAGGACTTAGGATCCCCGGCGGCAAGATAGGAATCACCATAGAGCGACGCGTCGATTCCGTGCGCGAATTCAGGTTTGACAAGCGAGTCGGAATTGGAGACCGTCATCACGATCGGAGAGTCCGAGATGAACTTGTCGATCAGCGGGTTCTCGTAGCGGTGTCTCAGAGCGATGTTCTGGTTGTCACGCCGTGCCGCAAGGCTGAACTTGTAGAGTGATTTCAGACGGATGTTGATGTCCCTGTTCTGAAGAAGTTCGTTGTCGAAATCCTTTTTGGCGAAATCCGCGTCCAACGCGATCAGGGAACTGTACTTCTTGGTCGTGTCGGCGAACGACCCCTCGTCCGCGGCATTCTTCGCGCGGTACTCCTGAACTTTCTTCTGAGCCGTGTCGTAATCCTGCTTCGAGGACTTTGTACGGCCGAGCATATTCTTCACATACGAGCGGTTCAGATAGGCCTTGGCGAAGTCAGGGTACAGTTCGATGGCCTTGTCGTAGTCGTCAAGGGCATCCATCCAGCGTCCCATCCGGACAAAGTACGAGGCACGGTTGTAGTACGCGAGCACGTTCTCCGGATTGATGTTGATGACGTGGTCCATATCCGCGAGCGCATCCTCCATATTTCCGACCTGCGCGTTGATAAGGCTTCGGTTGTAAAGGGTAAGCGCGTTGCCCGGCTCATCCCTCAAAACTCTGTTCAGGTCGCTCATCGCGGCGTTGTAGTTGTTCTGGTCGTAGTACATCAACGCCCTGTTGAAATAGGCGAAAGTGTTGGTCGTGTCCAGGCCGATCGCCTTGTCCATGTCGGCTATCGCATCATTGTAGTCTTTCCTCAAGGCATAGACGCGGCCACGACGGATATATCCTTCCGGATCGAAGCGATCCAGCCTGATGGCTCTGTTGTAGTCCTCCAAAGCCTTTGTCGTGTCATTGAGGAAAAGATAGGAGGCTCCCCTGTTCAGATATGCGGACGGATCTTTCGGCTCCTTTCTGATATAGCGGTCAAAATCGGCCACAGCCTTGTCGAACTGCTGGGCAAGGAAATATGTCACTCCCCTGCTGAAATACAATCCGTCAAGCCCGGGCCTTAGTTCCATTGCCCTTTCCAGATCTTTCAAGGCCTCGTCGTACTTCCCGAAACGGCTGAGGGTTATGGCTCTGAAATGGTAGCCGTTGGTGAACACTGGATTGAGCCTTATTGAAGTGTTGAAATCAGCCTGCGCGCCACGAAGGTCACCAAGGTTGTATTTCGCGATGCCTCTGTAGAAAAAAGTCCAGCAGTCTGTCGTGTCCAGACGCGCAAGGATGTTGAAATGGCTGATTGCCTCTGAATATTTTCCGTCAGCAAGAGCCGCGCGGCCTCTGAAATTAAACACGTCCTTATCGTACTGCGCGTTGGAGACCAAAGCGAGGCACAACAGGAAAAATAGAGTCAGCGCGAATCTTTTCATATAAATATATTTCACTTTAATCCTTAAAATTCCTAATTTTGTCGTTTGCAAAGATAAACATTTATCGTGCCTTGAAGACGCTTTTAAGTAAAATTTTCGCATTGATTCTCCTCACGGTCACCGCCGGGGAGCTTTTCGCGCAGCAATCGGAGGTCAAGATGGTGCCCTCTGGACGCAACGCCGAGAAAGTCATCAACTCAGACAACCTCAGGATGCAGGTTGAATTCCTCACGGACACCACATTCAAAGGCAGGGCGACTGGCTCACGCGGAGCCGCCGAGGTGGCCCTTTGGATTTCCAGACGCTACGAGAACGCCGGGCTCATGCCGTTTGACGGCAGTTGGAGCCGATCGTTCAAAGTCGGGGATGCCGTGGGACGTAACATTCTCGGTTTCCTGCCTGGAAAGAGAGAGGCATCCAAAGAAATGTACGTCATCATCGCCGCCCATTATGACAGTCATGGGATCATCGACGGAAATCTCTACCCAGGTGCTGACAACAACGCGTCCGGGGTTGTGGCCATGCTCAGCGTGGCGGACATGTTCCGCAAGATGAAAGATCTTGGACGTTCATACGGAAAGAATATAATCTTCGTGGCGACCGACGCGAAGGAAAAGAACTCTGCCGGTGCGGAGGCCCTGATGGACGACATCAGGAACGGCAGACTGAAAGATCCTGTGGACGGCGAGACGATCACGATGGACAGGATTCGCTCCACCGTTGTGCTCGACATTCTCGGAAGCACCCTTGAGCCTATCCACAAGGACAGAAAGGATTTCCTGATCATGCTCAGTGACGGGCAATATACTTTTGACCTCACAAGGGCGAACGAAGGACAGGGAATGGGGCTTGACATATCAACCAACTACTACGGCAGCAAGAGTTTCACCGAGATGTTCCACAGCCGGTTCGGCGACCAGAAGATATTCGTCCAGAACGGTCTGGTCTGCGCCGTGTTCACCTCTGGCATCACGATGCTGACCAACAAGGTCACTGACACCGCCGACACCCTCGACTACGAAGTTTTACGCAAAAGAATATTCCTGATCTTCCACTGGTTGGAAAAAATACTCTGACAATGAAAGAATTCTGGTCAATGATAAAGCGCTATGTCGCGCCTTTCAAGAAATATCTCGCCGGCTCGATAATTCTGAATATCCTGTCGGCGGTGTTCAACATCTTCTCGTTCGCGATCATCGTGCCGATCCTGCGCATCCTGTTCAAGATCAACGAGACGGTATATTCATTCACCCCGTGGAACGAGGTTTGGAATATGCCGTTCAAGGATCTCGGGGACGCGTTTATGGCGAACGTCTATTGGATGCTGGAGCAGCAGATCTCCGCGCTCGGAGCGTCAACCGTGCTGCTGTTCCTGTGCATATTCCTGGTTGTGATGACCGCGCTGAAGACCGCCTGCTACTTCGGCTCATCCGCTGTGATGGTTCCGATCAGGACCGGAGTGGTGAAGAACATCAGGATGGACATCTACAACAAGATCCTCGCCCTTCCGCTCGGCTTCTTCTCGGAGGAGAAGAAAGGAGACATCATCGCCAGGATGAGCGGTGACGTGCAGGAGGTCGAGAACTCAATCACGGGGTCGATCGAGATGCTGATCAAGAACCCTATCCTCATCATATTCTACTTCGCGGCTTTGCTTGTGATCAGCTGGCAGATGACGGCGTTCACGATCCTGTTCGCCCCGCTGATGATGTGGGTGATGGGAGTCGTGGGCAAGAATCTGAAGAGAAAATCGCTTGAGGTACAGCAACTTTGGAGTGACGTGATGGCGCAGGTGGAAGAGACTCTCGGAGGTCTTCGCATCATCAAGGCGTTCATCGCCGAGAAGAAGATGTCCGACAGGTTCGACAACGTCACCGAGGCGATGAGGAGAAAGAACAACCGGGTGACCATCCGCCAGTCCCTCGCCCACCCGATGAGCGAGTTCCTCGGCACCGTGCTTATTATGATCGTGCTGTGGTTCGGAGGAGCGTTGATCCTCGGAGGAAAATCGACAATCGACGCGCCTATATTCATTTATTATATGGTGATCCTCTACAGCATCATCAACCCTATCAAGGATTTCGCGAAGGCTGGGTACGCCATCCCTAAGGGTATGGCCTCGATGGAGAGGATCAACAAGATTCTGGACGCGGAGAACGACATCATCGAGCCGAAGGAGCCGAAAGCCTTGGACGGATTCAACGGGAAACTTTCGTTCGAGCACGTTAACTTCCGCTATCCGGACGGGCACAGGATGATTCTGGATGATGTGAGTCTGGATATTCCTAAAGGCAAGACAATAGCGATCGTGGGTGCCTCCGGTGCGGGAAAATCCACCTTGGTGGACCTCATTCCGAGATTCTATGACCCGACCGGCGGAGCCATCACGATTGACGGGACGGACATCAGGGACATCAGGATCGCGGATCTTAGAAGCCTCATCGGTAACGTCAATCAGGAATCGATTCTGTTCAACGACACGATTTTCAACAACATAGCCTTCGGTGTCGAGAACGCCACGATGGAAAGCGTGATCGAGGCGGCGAAGATCGCCAACGCCCACGACTTCATTATGGAGAAGGAAGGCGGCTACGATTTCAACATCGGAGACCGCGGCATCAAACTGTCCGGTGGCCAGAGGCAGAGAATCAGCATCGCAAGGGCAATCCTCAAGAACCCGCCTATCCTGATCCTGGACGAGGCAACCGCATCGCTTGACACTGAGTCTGAGAAGATTGTGCAGGAGGCTCTTGACAGACTGATGTCAACCAGAACCACAATAGCCATCGCCCACAGGCTCTCGACCATCCGAAACGCGGACGAGATCATCGTTATGGACGAAGGTCGGATCGTGGAGCGTGGCAGACACGAGGACTTGCTGGCGCTGAACGGATATTATAGGAAACTCAATGATATGCAGGCACTTTAATGCCTCGCAGGAATATTCATAACACACCGCGATGAAAAATGTTGTCAGACAGATAAGGGTCCCGCTGATTGAAGGACTTGAGATGATGAATATGCAGGAACTGGATCTTGCGATGGAGAAAGGTGCGTCAAAGTTCGCCGTCTGCGAGCGGAACTGGCCCAAGGACGCCCCGTACGCTCCGGATTGCAACGGTTCCATAGCCCGCACAAAGACCCATCTTGCGGTCATGTTCCACGTGAGGGGGCTTGACCTCAGGGCAACCGCGATGGAGGACAACGGAAACAGTTGGGAGGACAGCTGCTGCGAGTTCTTCGTCACGGATCCGTACGACGGGACATACTACAATTTCGAGATGACCTGTGTCGGCTCGCTGCTTGCGTCCAAGAGGACGAGCAGGATCAACAAGACACTCATCCGGCCGGAGCTCTTGGCAAGTGTCATAAGGCATAGTTCCCTGGAGCGCAAGCCTGTCACGATCAACGACAGGATATTCAGCTGGACGGTTGCTATGCTGATCCCGTTCGAGCTGATAGGAATCGACAGGGACAACCTTCCGGTCAGCCTGCGGGGGAATTTCTACAAATGCGGAGACCTTACCGCTCATCCGCACTTCCTCAGCTGGAACCCGATCAAGACCCCGAAACCCGACTTTCACAGACCCGAATTCTTCGGAGAACTGATTCTGAAATAAATCTATGAATATGAGAAAACAACGGATTCTGGCTATACTGCTGTTCATCCTGTACCTCTGCGCCGTGGCGTACTGCTGCTTCGGTCGTTTCAAAGACTTACCGCAGATCGGACAGGACAGTCTGTGGGGAATCCCGATGGACAAGGTTGTCCATTTCATAATATTCTTCCCGTTCCCGATCCTTTGCTATGCGGCGTTCCGCCCTAAAAGCGAGAAAGGATGGAGGATAGCCCTGGCCGTGGCCATCATTTTTGCCATAGGTTGCGCCGTGGCGGCCGGAACGGAGATCGGACAGTCTTTCACCACCTACAGAAGCGGGGATCCGATGGATTTTCTGGCGGATTTCACCGCACTCGCCAGCACGTCGGTGATCACGTTGCTGGCCGAATTGCTGATATTCAAGAACAAACGATAGTATGATCAAACGATTAATAACCCTATTCGCTGTCGCCGGGGCATTTTCCACAGGCCTTGCGGCGCAGTCTGTAAAGGAATTCAAGGATGCGGTTGACTCACTCCAGACCCTTGTTGTCGAAAGGACAGGTGTGTCATCGCAGGTCAAGGCCAACAAGGTCGTCAGACGAGGCTATGATCTTGACTTTTATTTCACACCGGCTATGGGGGATTTCCCTTGGCGGTCAAAGGACGTGAAGTGGCTCAGGAAGACACTCACGGATCTGATGCCGGAATCTTGTTCCAAGTACGGGATCGGGAATCTGTTCGTGGGCAAGAACAGGCTGGAATCATACGTTATGCCGCAGGTCGGCAATGACGGGAAATCCATTGACAACAAATTCAGGACAAAGGACTTACGTAACGCCCATCCGTTTGTCACCAAAATGGATGAGGAAGACTTTTCCCAAGGTCTGGCAGGACGTAACATAGCCCTCTGGCAGAGCCACGGCCGCTATTTCGAGGAGAAGACCGACCGTTGGGAATGGCAGCGCGCGCCGATGTTCCAGACCGTCGAGGATATGTACACCCAAAGCTATGTGCTTCCGTTCCTGATTCCGATGCTGGAGAACGCCGGAGCCTACGTTATGACTCCTCGCGAGAGGGATCCGCAGACCAACGAGGTCATCTCAGACAACGATCCAGCTTTCGAGGATGGACGTGGAGAGGGTGTCAGAATCGAGGGAAGATATTCAGAGACAGGAACTTGGTCGGACGCTGGAATTGGATTCGCGGATGCCAGGGCGACATATTCATTGCTGGAGAATCCGTTTCAGATGGGAACGGCCCGCCAAGCGGAATGCCGTGAGAACCATAGGGGAAAGGCGGCCGAGGCACGCTGGACCCCTGAGATTCCGGAACGCGGGGAATATTCAGTCTATATTTCCTATAAGAGTCTGCCGCACAGCACTCCTTGCGCCCATTACACAGTCAGGCATCTGGGCGGCGAGAGTGAGTTCATCGTCAACCAGAAGATGGGCGGCGGCACCTGGATCTACATTGGCACATTCGAGTTCGACAAAGGTTCAGAAGGTTGCGTGATCCTTGACAACAGCGTCCCGAAAGGCTACAACGTCACCCGCAACGCTGTGATCACAGCGGACGCAGTGCGTTTCGGCGGCGGAATGGGCAAGATCGCAAGAGGCCTCAAAGACCAGCCGGTCAATGAATATACCACCTCAGGGATGCCGTCCTTCACGGAAGGAGCGCTCTACTGGATGCAATGGGCCGGGGCCGATTCCACAATCCTGAGCAAATACGACAATGACTACACGTCCGACTACGGCAACCGTGGCGCGTGGGTCGGCTGGATGTCCGGTGGTTCAAGGACAAATCCAAAGGCCGAAGGACTGAATATTCCGATAGACCTTTCGTTCGCGTTCCACACGGACGCCGGTACGACTCCGAATGACTCGATCATCGGCACGCTGTCCATATACACCTTGCTGTGCGACGGCAGCGACAAGTTCGCCAACGGAGAGGACAGGCTTCAGCAGAGGATGTACGCTGACTTTGTCCAGACAGAGATCGTGAACGACATCCGCAAGGAATTCAATCCGGAATGGAGCAGAAGGGGCTTGTGGGACCGATCCTACAGCGAATCCCGCACGGCGACAGTTCCTGCGATGCTGCTCGAATTACTGTCTCACCAGAATTTCGCGGATATGAAATTCGGACTTGATCCGTCTTTCCGCTTCACTGTCAGCCGCGCGGTCTATAAAGGAATGCTTAAATACCTGAGCGCCCGCTATGGTTGCGAATATGCAGTGCAGCCGCTTCCGGTCAACTCTTTCGCTACTTCATTCACTGGTTCCAAATCCGTGAGGCTCAGCTGGAAAGCCACCGTGGACTCGCTTGAGGCTACCGCCGTCCCTACCGGATATATTCTTCAGACAAGGATTGACGACGGGGCCTTTGACAACGGCCGTGTGCTGGATGGATGCAAAGTCTCAGGAAACGAGATCTCAACCGAGGTCTCCATCGTCCCTGGGCACATCTACAGCTATCGTGTGACCGCATTCAACAAGGGTGGGAAAAGCTTCCCTTCCGAGACCCTCAGCGTCGGCATCCCGGAATCAGGCAACGGCAAAAACGTCCTGGTGGTCAACAACTTCACCAGAGTCTCGGCTCCGGCGTGGTTCGACACCAATGAATATGCCGGATTCGACGCGAGCCTCGATGCCGGTGTCCCATACGTAAAAGAAATCAATTTCATCGGCCCTCAGTACCAGTTCCGCCGCGAGCTGCCTTGGCTGGACGATGACAATCCTGGATTCGGAGCGGCCTGGACCAATGAGGCCGGAAAGGTCTTCGCCGGGAACACGTTCGACTACTGCGGAATCCACGGCAAGGCTCTCATGGCGGCCGGATATGCTTTCCACTCTTCGAGTGTGGCGGCGTTCTCCGCCGACAGGACCTTGGCTAAAAACGATGTGGCCTTGGACCTCATCTGCGGAAAACAGATCACCACCGTTGTCGGCACCGGCAAGGTACCGGACAGGTTCCAGGTGTTCCCTACTGGCCTACAACAAGCCATCAGACGCTACACTGAGGATGGCGGGAACGTGCTCGTCTCCGGAGCGAACATCGGCACGGATGTCTGGGACGGGATCTACCCAGTGCACAAGGACAGCTTATACACGTCTTCAACAAAGGAATTTGTGGAGAAGACGCTTGGCTACAGATGGATGACAAACTACGCCAGCCGCAACGCCACTGTCAAGGTTAAGAAGAACGGCCCAATCAGTCTGAGCGTGCCGGAATTCCAATTCCACAAGGAGCGCAACCCGTTCATCTACTGCGTGGAGACCCCTGACGGAATCGTGCCATCATCTGATAAGTCGAAATCATTCCTTCGCTACTCAGACACGAACATCTCGGCCGGAACCTGCTTTGAGGGGAATGGTTACAGGACCGTCTGCATCGGCTTCCCTATCGAGGTCATCAGCGGGGAGGCCGCTATTGAACCACTGATTAAGGACATAATGAAATTTCTTGACAAATAACCAGTTATGACTACAAGAGAATCCGAACTCATCGAACTCCTGCACAAGGAAGTCAAGCCAGCCTTGGGCTGCACCGAACCGATCGCCGTCGCGCTGGCCGCCGCCAAAGCCACGGAAACCTTGAAAACAGAAGTCCCCGTACTCTCTGAATATGAAGTTGACGTGGAGGTCAGCGGAAATATTCTCAAGAACGGAATGGGAGTCGGAATCCCCGGGACCGGGATGGTCGGGCTTTACATCGCCTCCGCCCTCGGAGCGGTCTGCGGGAAAAGCGAGTATGGTCTTGAGGTGCTTAAGGACCTGACCGACAAGGATGTGGATACTGCGAAAGGATTGGTGGACGCAGGCAAGGTACGGATCAAGGTCGCTGAGAGTCCAAAGATCCTTTACGTCAAGGTCACGGTTAGTTCAGCCGGCCACAAGTCCTGGACTGTCATTGAGGACGACCACGACAGGATTGTCGAGACAGGACTCGACTCCTCTGTCTCCGATTTCAGGAAAGGCGGGGACGGGGAGACAACACCGGTGAAATGCACGCTGGACTACAACCTGACTGTCAAGGAAATATATTCATTCGCCCAAAGCGCCACATTCGAGGACATCAAGTTCATTCTTGCGGACAGAGACTTGAACCTTGCGCTCGCGCGGGAAGGTTTGAGCGGAGACTATGGTCTCAACGTCGGCAAGGCCATCAGGGAGAACCAACAGGAGGTTTTCGGGGATGATTTCATCAGCTTTGCGATGGGGATGACCGCCGCGGCCTCGGATGCCAGGATGGCAGGATGCAAGCTTCCGGCGATGAGCAATTCCGGCAGCGGCAACCAAGGGATCACGGTGAGTATGCCCGTGATCGCTTACGCCTTGAAATACGACGTAGATGACGAGCGGCTGGCCAGGGCGCTCATCCTCAGCAATTTGGTCGCCATTCACATTAAAGGATATCTTGGAAAGTTGTCAGCCCTGTGCGGCTGCGTGATTGCTTCGACCGGATCAGCCTGCGGAATCGTGTTCCTCCGCGGAGGAAGCTACGACCAAGTCTGCTCGGCGATCAAGAATATGATCGGAAACATCACCGGTATGGTCTGTGACGGTGCCAAGGTCGGATGTGCGATGAAAGTGGCCTCCGGAGTGGCCTGCGCCGTCCAGTCCTGTGTCTTGGCCCTGAGGGGGACCTGCATCAAGGAGACCGACGGCATCATCGACAAAGACATCGAGAAGACAATCCGGAATCTCGGCCGTATCGGCTCCGCCGGTATGCAGTCCACCGATCACCTCATCCAGCAGATAATGCTCTGCAAAGAGTAGTTTAAGTCCAAATCAAGCAGCGGGGCTACGTATAACATAATCCCGCCGCCCGAAAACCTTGCATCAATCTTCAGAAAATATTTTCCTGATATTCACTCACAGATCGGCTTGTCCGGTAAAAGCTCTACATACCGGACAAGTTGCCCGAATCGTGCACTTCGTCCGGCAAAACCACTATTCCACCGGATGAGCTGAACGAATATTGAAATGTGAATATTAGAAACTATCCTTTTTCATTTCCTGCTCTCTTAATTTAAGGGAACTATATAGGAGTTGACTAACTTAATCTTATAGGAACGTTGTCCCGGGTGTGGTGTTCCGGACTTCCAGGTGCGTAAAACCCTACGCACCTGAAACGTCATCCGTTTGACAGTCAGCGAGTTTGTGTCCCAGGTGCGGAGATATTCACGCACCTAAGAGTCGTCGTCCCTGGTACAGGGCATCCTGTTGGTGTTCCTGACCTCCAAGGTGCGTAAAACCCTACGCACCTGAAACGTCATCCGTTTGACAGTCAGCGAGTT